>JGI12210J13797_10361578_pt1 | contig 12318 bp, 8 predicted proteins | sample ElkSlonscriptome_3_FD_13797 | JGI IMG/M metagenome (IMG submission 13797) | reverse complement strand
GCTGGGTGGCCTCCATCGCACCGACCAAGCGGATGTTGGAGCCGTCAGCGTCGCTTACGTAGAGACGGTCCAAGGCGGTGAAGGCCAGGTGCTCGCCGTCCGGGGACGGGGTCGCATCCCGGATCTGGCGCACCGTGAAGGTCGGCGTATCCTCGATGGGGTAGTCGAACTCCACCAGCGGCCCCACATCGAGGTCGAAGGTGACCCTGAAGGGGATCTCTGTCGCGCCGTCCTCCTCCACGGGGATGCGCCAGAGCTTGCCGCCGTACGAGGCGACGACGGCCCGGGAGTCCGGGGTGAAGCTCATCCCCGGAAGGGCGTCCATGCTGGCACGGGACTCCTGATCGTCCCGCTGTACCGGGTAGGCGAGCCAACGCTCCTCGCCGGTCTCCAACTCCCGCAGCACGAGGCCCGTCTGGTCGTCGTGGCGTGTGCCGTACACGAGCCAGCGACCGTCCGGGGAGAGGGTCGGGCGTACCGCGCCGCCGTAGCGAGAGACCCGGCTGTAGCTCTCGCCGGAGTCCCGGTCGTAGGCCCGGATGGTGTAGAGAGGGAACTGGGCGTTGTAGTCCCAGTCTCGGGGTCCCGTGCGCTGGGAATACCAGATCCAGCGACCGTCGTCGCCACCGAAGGCCGCCCCGATCCGCTTCGGGGCGCCGTCGTCGTCGTCCAGGAGCTCCACCCCGTCGCCACCGTCCACATGGAAGAGCTTCAGGGTGGGATTGCCGCCGCCCCGGAAGCCGCCGATGGAGGCGACTACGTACTCCCCATCCGGGGTCCACTCCGGGGATTCGGCCCGGTTCGCCGCCCCCTGGGAGATCTGGGTGGTATCGGAGCCGTCCAAGGACATGACCCAGACGTTCTGGCCGCCGTCCCGATCCGAGGTGAAGACGATCCGAGAGCCGTCGGGGGAGAAGCGAGGCTGAGCGTCCAGCGCCATCCCCGAGGTGAGCTGTGTCGCCTGGCCACCGGAGATGGGCACGGTGAAGAGGTCGCCGAGATAGTCGAAGACCAGGGTGGATCCGTCGCGGCTCACATCCAGGCTCATCCAGGAGCCTTCGGCAAGGTCGATGGTGATGGAGCGTCCCGGCTCCAGCGGAAGGTCTTCGGTGGCCGTCGTCGTATCCGGGGCGGGAAGTCCCGTGTCCTGGGCCTGGATCGGGGTTGCGACCCCCGACAAGAGGAGGGATGCAGCAAGGGCCAGCATCACGGGCGTCCCGAGGGTCCGATCCATCGCTTCGACTCGCATTCCTCGCATCATCACCCCTCCATCGTCCTCGTATGCGTTCCGGAAACGGGACGAATGTTCCTCCATCCACGCTGGACGGCAAACGGCGTTTCACGCTCGTCTTTCCTCACCGACTCCGCTACCGGGCCTCCAATCAGAGGCCAGGGAGGCGATCCGGGCCTCGAGTAGTCTGGCGGCTCCGGTGGTCTGGGGCCGCTTCGTGCTCGTCTCTGCTGCCGGCCTGGATCCAGTATCGGGCGCTGGGCCAAAATCCAGCATCGGGCGCTGGGCCGGAATCGAGCATCGGGCGCTGGGCCGAAACGGTACGGGAGCGGTCGCGTTGGAGGGTTCCCGGCGAGGACTCGCAAGTCGCGTTGAAGAGGTCTCCGCTGGAGATCGTTGCGGACACCCCGCCAATCTCGCCAACGTGGTTGGGGGTGAACGGATGTTCCGGCCCTTCGACCCCTGATGAACGTTTTCGTGGGCCCGCGTGTCTAACCAAGCGGATCATTTCGAGGCGGTCGGGGTGACCTTGATGGCTCGTTCTGAGACAATCCGCGCGCGTCCCGCAGGCCTTTCCCGAAGTTCTTCTAGAGACTCCATTGCCCATGCTCCACCCATTCGCACCCCGTGTCACCAGGCGGCTTCGGCGGCTTCTCGGGGTGACCAGCGCCGCTCTCGTCGCGACGACTCTGGCGGGGTCGCTGGGAGCTCAGGAGGCCGGTGGAGGCAGCTCGAGCGGCGGGGGCGACTCTCGGGGTGGTACTGCCTCCCGGACCGCCACAGCGGTTCGAACTCCGGAGATCCAGGTGGCCGTGGATGGACGCATCGACGAAAGCTCCTGGAATGACGTCCGCCCGCTGTCGGGGTTCGTACAGGGGGAGCCTACCGAGGGAATCCCGGCGGAGCGTGACACCGAGGTCCGGGTCATCTTCGGAGACGACGCCCTGTACATCGCCGCGCGTATGTGGGACGATCCGGATCAGATCGCGACCCAGATCGTGCGCCGGGACGGACGGGGCAACTTCGACTGGTTCTCCGTCAGCATCGATCCTAACCACGACCGGCGCACCGGCTACAGCTTCCAGATCAGCGCCTCCGGTGTGCAGCGGGACGAGTACCTCTTCGACGACGACCGCTCCGACCAGGCATGGGATGCGGTGTGGGTGTCGGCCGTCCAGATCGACGATCAGGGCTGGACTGCGGAGCTTCGAATCCCGTATTCCCAGTTCCGCTACTCGTCGTCCCCGGACCCGCAGACGTGGGGTATCAACTTCGCCCGGCGACGACAGGCCGGAAACGAGGTCAGCTACTGGTCCCTCATCTCCCGGCTTCAGCAGGGGACTGTGAGTCAGTTCGGTGAGATGGACGACGTACGCATCACCTCCTCCTCTCAGCGGATCGAGGCGCGACCGTACATCCTCAGCAGCGTGCACCGGGGGCCCACCGAGGTCGGCAACCCCTTCTTCGACGGGCAGGAGGCGTCGGCCCAGGTCGGTACGGACCTTCGTTTCGGCCTGGGAAGCGCCTTCACCCTGGACGCTACGATCAACCCCGACTTCGGGCAGGTCGAGGCGGACCCGGCGGTGATCAATCTCTCGGCGTTCGAGGTCTTCTTCGAGGAGCGCCGCCCCTTCTTCGTCGAGGATGCCAACCTTCTCAGCTTCGGGCTGTCCGGGCGGCAGAACGATCTCTTCTACTCCCGGCGGATCGGACGTTCGCCGCAGGGCGGGGCGCCGTCGGGCGCTCTCTTTCAGGATACTCCGGGCGCCGCCAGGATTCTGGGCGCGGCCAAGGTCACCGGACGGACCGACGGGGGCCTGTCGCTGGGCGGTCTGGCGGCGGTGACCCAGGAAATGCAGGGTCGGGCCTTCCTGGGTGAGGAGGACGGCACGGTGAACTACACCGTCGAGCCCAGGAGCCAGTTCGGCGTCGTCCGGCTCCAGCAGGACTTCAACGGGGGCGCCTCCAACTTCGGCGGCATCGTGACCGCAATGGACCGGAGCCTTCCCGCCGACGGCAGCTTCGACTTCCTCACCTCCTCCGCCTTTTCCGCTGGCCTCAACTTCGAGCACCAGTGGGGAGATCGGACCTGGGCCCTGACCGGATTCATGGCGGGATCGCTGGTTCAGGGTGACTCCACGGCGATCACCGGGATCCAGCGGGCCAGCAACCACTTCTTTCAGCGGCCGGACGCGACCCGCGAGTCGGTGGACTCCACCGCCACCTCCCTCGCCGGGATGGAGTGGCGGCTTCAGTTCGAGAAGCGCCGGGGCGAGCACTGGACGTGGTCTGTGTGGGCCGCCCAGGTGACCAACGGTTTGGAGATCAACGACCTGGGCTTCTCGCAGAACCGGGAGCGACTCGACGGGGGGTTCCGGGTCGGATACAGAGAAATCCAGCCCGGGAGCCTCTTCCAGAACTACAACGTCACCTTCTTCACCTTCCACAACTGGAGCCACGAGGCGCTGGACGATGTGGGCTCGTGGAACTCCTGGAAGGAGGCGCACACGAGAGGGAGCTTCAACCTCAACTCCCGGGGCGAGTTCCTGAACAACTGGGGCGCCAACGTCGACCTCTCCTACGGTCCGGACAACTACAGCAGGACGTTGACCCGCGGCGGCCCCATCATGGTCGATCCGGGATCCTTCCGGGTGAGCGCTGGGATGAACAGCGATCGTAGGAAGCCGTTGAACTTTCGTTTGAACGTGAACCGACGCATCGGCTTCGACGGTTCCGGAGACCAGTTCAGCATCGGCGGCGGCATCGAAATGCGCCCCACCTCGAGCATGGAGATCGGGCTGGAGCCGCGCTGGTCCCAGGAGAGCACGGCCTCCCAGTACGTGACGGCCACAGGGGCGGTCCCCTATCAGCCAACCTTCGGCGACCGCTACCTCTTCGCCCAGCTCGAGCGCCGCAGCCTCTCCATGGAGACCCGGGTCGACTTCAGCGTCAGCCCCACGTTGACCTTCCAGCTCTTCGCCCAGCCCTTCCTGTCGAGCGGGGACTTCGTTCAGTACCGCCAGCTCCGGGAGGCCAAGACCTTCGACTTCGTGGACTTCACCCCCGGTGAGGCGTCGCAGGGGGACGAGGGCGTGCTGTGCGCCGGCGGGAGCATCTGCCAGGTCGGAGACGAGCAGTTCGTCGACTTCAACGGCGACGGCCAGAGCGACTACTCCTTCTCGGACCGGGACTTCAACGTCCGGTCTCTGGTGGGCAACGCGGTGCTTCGCTGGGAGTACCGCCCCGGCTCCACGCTCTTCCTGGTGTGGCAGCGGCAGCAGGTGGGCCGGACCGAGGTCGGCAACTTCGATTTCAACCGAGATCTGAGCGGTCTCTGGGGCGTTCCCGCCGACGACGTGTTCATCGTCAAGCTGAACTACTGGGTGGACTTCTAGAGCCTCAAGTCTCATGCTCTGGTCGCGTGCCGATCCCTTGTGGTGCGACCTGTCCAGGACCCGGAGCCGCCATGACTTTCGCTCTATCTCGGCCCGGCGACCCGTGCCCGCGCGGCCGCCTGCTCTCTCTCTTCGCCATGCCCTTGGCCACACTCGTGGCGGTAGGTGCGCTGGCTCCGATGGAGCTGAGCGCCCAGATCGAAATGCCGCCGGAGATGCCCGTCGACCCGGACATGCCTCGGAAGGATGGGTTCGATGCGGACCGGGCCTTCCTCGGCTCCCGACCGGTCTTCACCCCTCTCCACGACCCCGAATTCGAGCCTCTGCAGGGTGCGCTTCGTAGCGGTGCTGTGGAGGATGACACCCCCCTCCTGGTCTTCCAGGCCGGGGGAGAGACGCTGGCGCTGGTGACGGCCCAGATGTCGTACCACCACGTCGCCCAGGGCGAGATGGCCGGCGAGCCGTGGATGGTCACCTTCTGAGTGGTGTGTAATTCGGGGGTCAGGATGGCCTCGAGTATCGACGGTGAAGTCCACACCTTCTCGGAGCACGGCCTCTACGACGGGCTNTTNCTNCTGATGGATCAGGAGTCCGGGACCTTCTGGGATCACATGACCGGAGATGCGGTCTACGGACCGTTGGTGGGGAGGTCACTCCCGGTGGAGACGCTCCGGCAGACCACCGTGGCCCAGATCCTGGGCGAGGACGAGGGTACCCAGATCGCGCTCTCGGACCGGGAGCTGGCGAGCAGCGAGGACCTGAAGCTGGACGGGCTTCTGGGACAGATCCGTGGGCGCCTGTCCTCCTTCTTCAGCGGCACCGTCGAAGAAGAGGATGACCGCCGGCCCACCATGGATCTCGGGCTGGGGCTCTGGGGCGGTGACGGCGCGGTCTACTACCCCTACGAGGCCATCACCGAGGCCGGGGGAGCCATCCTCGACCGCTACTCCGGCCAGGGTGTCGTGGTCTACCTCGACCCCACGGCCCGCTCCCTGATGGCCTGGCTCACCGAGGCCGACGCCGTGGAGTGGGACGGTGATGTCCTTCGTCTCAGCGACGGGACCCGTGTCGAGGGCGGGGTTCTTCGGGACGCCTCGGGTGAGGCCATTACGGATCGCCGTCCGCTTCAGGTCTTCACGCGCTGGTACGGATTCTCCCTGACCTTTCCCGACGTCGAGATCCGCCAGGGAGGCTAGCGCTCTGAATACCGGCGGGTCCGGGAAGGTCTACGACCAGGATTACTTCGATCGGTGGTACCGGGGCCCGAACTCCCCTCGGGGCGACGAGGCGTTGGTCCGGCACGTTGCCCTGGCCGTCGCCGCAGCCGAGTCGATTCTGGATCGGCCCGTGGAGACGGTCTTGGATGTGGGCTGCGGAGAGGGGCGCTGGCAGCCGGTGCTCCAGGCCTTGCGTCCCGGGGCGAAGTACGTGGGACTGGATCCCAGCGAGTACACCGTGAGCCGGTTCGGAGCTGCCCGGAATATCCTGCGCGGCTCCTTCGGCGACCTGGAACTCCACGCCTTCGAAGACCCCTTCGACCTGGTGGTCTGCGCCGACGTCCTCCACTACGTGGGCGACGAGGAGATCCTGGCCGGCATCGACACTCTGGCTGATCTGGTCGGGGGCTCCGCTGTCGTGGAGGTGTTCACGGATGCGGACCCCGTCTTGGGGGATCGGGCCGGCTTCCGTCTGCGGCCACCCGAGTGGTACCGGCGGGTCTTTCGAGCGGCGGGTCTCGTCGCCATCGGGCTTCAGATGTACGTACATGAAGAGACGGCGGAGCTCCTCGAGGCGCTGGATCGACCGTCGTGAGGTCCTCGCTCCCTCCACCGCGGAGTCCTGTATCCCTTCCGCGCTCCGGCAACATCCGGGGCCGTCTCTGGTAGACCCGAATATGAAGAGACTGCATGCCTTTCTGGCCCTCGGGGTCCTCCTGGTCGCCGGTTGCGACAGCGACGACCCGACCGGCCCCGGTGATCCCGGCGGCAATCCCACCGACCTCTCCCAGCCCTGGGCCACGAGCACTCCCGTCGAGGAGGGCATCGACCCGACGGGGCTCATGGCGGCGGTCGACTCTGCGGAGAGCCTCGGCTACGTGCGCTCGCTGTTGGTGCTTCGCAACGGTCGTTTGGTTCAGGAGGAGTACTTCGGAACCGCGTCCCGGAGCACGGTCTTCGACCTGCACTCCGTGACCAAGACGGTGACGGCCTTGGTCGTGGGAATGGCGGTGGACGACGGTGCCCTCGACGTCGACGACCTGATGGTGGACTGGCTCCCTCCGGACGATGTCCGTCCCGACCATGCCGGAATCACGGTGGATCACCTCCTGACCATGACCTCGGGAATCGAGTGGTCGGACGAGGTGAACTTCCGTCCCTGGCTCGAGTCCGGGCGACCGGTGGGCTACGTGCTCGATCAGCCCGTGGTCGCCACGCCAGGAGAGGAGTTCATCTACGCAACCGGCGGCTCCCACCTCCTCTCCGCTATCGTCGGCGAGGCCATCGGCGGGAGCACGCTCGCCTTCGCCGAGGAGCGGCTTCTGGATCCTCTGGGGATCACCGAGGGATACTGGATCTTCATCGGCGGGCAGCCGCTGGGGGGCGCCGGCCTGGCCATGCAGGCGCGGGACATGGCGCGTCTGGGACAGCTCGTCCTCCAGGGGGGGCGCTCGGGCGATCGACAGCTCGTCTCCCAACGGTGGATCGACGAAGCCTTCGTAGAGCGCGTTGATCTGCCCGTGTCCGAGGGCTTCGGCGCTGGACAGGGGTACGGCTATCAGGTCTGGACAGAGGCCGGGAACCCCCGCTCCGTGGTGATGATCGGCTTCGGGGGGCAGTTCGTCTGGATGGTGCCGGAGTTCGATCTGGTCGTGGTGGCGACATCCCAATGGAGTACTTCGGGTTTCGAGAATTCTGCAGACCAGACGAACGCCGTGAGTCGTATCATCCGGGACCTCATCATCCCCGCGGTCGGCGACGCCTGATCCCGGTGCCCGGCGGGCATCCATGAGCCGGTGTCGCTAAGGGTGTCGAAACCGAGGGACGTCGAACGTAGGTAGGGTGAGGGGGCGGCGAGAGGCCGCTTCCAAGACCCGAATCGGGAGGCTCTGATGCAGTACATGCTCCTCATCTACGAAGACGAGAACAACACCCCGCCGGACGACGCCGAGATGGCCAAGTGGTTCGAGGTCACCGAGGCCATGGCCCAGGCCGGCATCATGCGGGCAGGTGACGCGCTCCACCCCACCCCCACGGCCACCACCGTTCGGGTCCAGAATGGCGCCGTCGTCGCTACGGACGGGCCCTTTGCCGAGACTCGGGAGCAGCTTGGTGGCTACTACCTGATCGACGTTCCCGACCTGGACGCCGCCATCGAGTGGGCGTCCAGGATGCCCAACGCCCACAAGGGCTCGATCGAGGTCCGCCCCGTCATGGTGCTCGACCAGGGCGGATGACCGTGGAGTCGTCGCGGAGTCGGGACGCCGTCGCCCAGGCGGCGGAGCGGATCTACCGGGAGGAGCACGCCTCGATACTGGCAGCCCTCATCCGGCTCTGCGGCGACTTCGCCCTGGCGGAGGATGTGGCCCAGGACGCCTTCTCTCGGGCTCTCCAGCGGTGGTCCGAGGCGGGACTCCCGCCCAACCCCGCCGGCTGGATCCAGACGACGGCTCGGCGCCTGGCTATCGACCACCTTCGCAAGGCGCAGAGGCATCGGGAGAAGGAGGCCACCGTCCTTCGCCTCCAGAGAGACGAAGCAGTGCAGCCGGAGGTGATGTCAGCTGGCGAGGATGGCCCTCAGGACGACCGGTTGCGGCTGATCTTCACCTGCTGCCACCCGGCCCTCGCTCTGGAGGCTCAGGTGGCGTTGACGCTCCGGATGGTGGCAGGGCTGTCGACTCGTGAGATCGCCCGTGCCTTCACGGTGGCCGACACGACCATGGGTCAGCGCATCGTCCGGGCGAAGCGGAAGATCCGGGACGCAGGCATCCCCTTCCGGGTCCCCACCGGTCCGGCCCTGGAGGCCCGACTCGCTGCCGTTCTCACCGTCGTCTACCTGGTCTTCAACGAAGGGTATGCTTCCACGGCGGGTGACGGCCTTCTTCGGGCCGAACTGAGTGCGGAGGCGATTCGTCTGACCCGCTTGTTGAGGGAGCTGATGCCTGCCGAACCCGAGGTCCGCGGGCTCCTGGCCCTCCTCCTCCTGCAGGATTCCCGTCGGCAAGCCCGGGTCCGAGACGGCGACCTGGTCCTCCTCGCCGACCAGGATCGGTCGTTGTGGGATGCAGAGGCCATCGCCGAGGGGTGTGCGCTTGTGAGGGGTGCCATGGGCGAGGGCCGGGTGGGGCCATACCAGATCCAGGCCGCCATCGCGACGCTGCACTGCACCGCCTCGACGCCGGAGGAGACGGATTGGCCGCAGATTGGCGCCCTGTACACGGTGCTGGAGCGGATCTACCCAACCCCGGTGGTGCGCCTGAACCGGGCTGTGGCCGTGGCCATGGACCGGGGACCGAAGGCCGGGTTGGCGGCGCTGGACGGGTTGCCGGACCGGGCAGTCCTCGACCGCCACCACCTCTACCACTCCGCCCGGGCGGACCTGCTGCGGCGCCTGGGCCGGTCGACCGAGGCCCGACGCGCATACGACCGGGCCCTCGCCCTGTGCGAGAACCCGGTCGAGCGGCGTTTCCTGGAGGGTCGGCGCCGGACCCTGGGTTGAGGGTCCGGGTCAGGGCGATCCGATCCGACATCCGACCAGTCGCCGGCGCCTCGGCCCCATCTCTCGCCGCTGGGGCTCGCCTCAGCTCCCCTCCGCCTCCAGGCCGGCCTCCAGCGCCTTGTCGATCCGGGCCCGGGACTCCTCCAGGTGGGCCTCGGTGTATGCGTCTGCGGCGCCAACCCCATCCATCCGATCGCCGAGGCGACCGAGCTCCCACCGGGCCACGGCCCGGGCATCCGCCGGGGTCCCGTCTGCCGGGTCGACGACGAGGCCCGTCATGGCGTCCAGCCAGGCCCGCTGCAGGTCCCGCCGGTTCGCCGAGATCTGGCCGGACTCCAGGTCGCTCCACACGGCGCCGCTGAGCGCCCCCATCATCTCCGGGATCGTCACCACCTCACCCTCGCCGAATCGGACCTCGAAGGTTCGCATCCTCTGAAGGCGCGACGGGTTGAGCATCTGGTTCATGACGGAGCGCTGCAGCCCCAGCACGTTTTCGAGGTAGGGGTAGTCGTAGCGCCCCCCGAAGGTGCGGCTGCTGCCGAAGTGGGAGTAACCGTTGGTTCCGAAGACCTCCAGCGTCTCGGAGGTGAGCTCCAGCGCCCCCTCGGTGAAGAGGCGATCGATCAGAAGGTCCAGCGCCGCCTCCTGCTGCTCCCGTCCCGGATTCTCGAAGGGCAGGCGGCCGTCCCCGATGTGGTCTCGGTTCATGTAGGCGCCACCGAGGTACTTCACCGCCGGGGCAACGGCCCGAGCGTACTCGTTCACCATGCTCATGTACGCCTGGGTGACGGCGTAGTACTCCTCGCCGTCGTACATCACGTGGTCGGGGAGGTCCTCCATGAGGCCCATGATCATAGCGGAGCGCTCGGCCCCCCAGGCCAGGGGATCGCCGCCCAGGTCGTAGGTGTTGATGGTCGGATCCAGGGCACCGCTCCCGCCGGACTCGTTCCCGTACATGTGGGCCCGGTCCGCGACTTCGCCGGCGATTTTTTGGGCGTCCTCACCTTTCCAGGTGTAGGCGTAGGCGATGGCCCACCGGTCGTAGGAGCCCACCCCGGGGTTGAAGTACCATCCGTCGCTGCCGTTGGGATCCAGGTTGATCCCCGGGTACTCCATCACCGAGCTGAAGACGCCGTTTTCCGCCGTCCAGTCCGTGTCGTATATCCGGTCCATGGGGGTGCTGGCGGAGGAGCGGAAGTTGTGCTGCAGGCCCAGAGAGTGCCCCACCTCGTGCATCACCACCCACTTCACGGACTGGGAGATGAAGTCCTCCGGCGCCGGGTCCCCGGGGCCCATGAGACCACGGGCGGCGAAGAAGGAGTGGGCCACGGCATCCTGATCGATGAAGGCAGATGCGAATCCCGGGAGCTCGACGCCCATGGTGTTGGCCGCCTCGGCGTCGACCTCGAAGGCGCCGACGCCCAGGGTGGCCTCGAAGGCTTCGGCAGCGGTACTGGGGTTCACCAGACGACGGCCCGCCGCCCGGCGGCCCAGCATCATGTTCGCCTCGAAGAGGATGTCGGCGTCCAGGATCTCACCGGTCCTCGGATCCACCTTGGAGGGGCCGATGGCGCCGTAGCCCGTCTGGTCCGAGGTGTTCCAGCGAAGGGTGGCGTAGCGGATGTCATCGGGGTCGGCCCCATCGGGCAGGTCCAGGGCCTGGATGGCGTCAACCCAACCGGCGGCCTCGAAGGCGTCGTTCCAGGCCTCCACGCCCTCCTTGAACTCGTCCCGGTACTCGTCGGGGACGTTGTGATCGATGTAGAAGGTGATGGGCTCCACGGGCCTCCACAGGTCTCCAACCTGCTCGCCGGGCTCCAGCCTCCATCGGTTCACCATCCGGCGGAAGAAGTCTCCGCCGGTGTCGTCGCTGAAGTCCTTGTGGACGGTCCAGAAGTTCCCGACCCGGTCGTCGCCCTCCCGGCGGCGCATGGGCTCCTCGGGAAGCGCAGCCAGAGTGTAGTGCATCGTGAGGGGGATGAAGCGGCCGTCCGGTACCGAGGGCAGCCCTACCGGGTTGCTGGCCCGGAAGGTGAGCTTCGCCTTGATGTTGACGTTCTCCTCGAAGCTTTCGGCCTCGGTGAGGTAGCTTCGGCTCCGATCGAAGCTGGCGCTGCCGGGCTGACCAGGACGGGTCGCGGCGACGTTGCGCATGCGGGCGCTCATCCCGCCCAGATCACCGACGAACCAGTTGGTCACGTCGATCACCACGGCGGAGTCGGGTCGCGTCGCCGCCACGTCGGCGCTTTCGACCACCGATTCGCTGAAGGTGATGTCGACGGCGTTCCGGACCCGTTCGTCGGTCTCGGCAGTGAACCGGTGAGGCCGCTTGACCAGGTAGATCTTCTCTCCGTGCTTCTCGAAGGCCATGAGGTCCATCTCGAAGAAGCTCGTGGTCGTGCCTCCGTAGAGGCCCCGGGCGCCGATCCCCTCGGCCACGCGGTAATCGACGAGGAAGTCCATGCCGAGCTGGCCCGGTTCCACCGCCATGTGGACCTTCCCGTCCTTCACGTAGAGGTCGAAGAACCCGTCCTGGACTTCCGCGTCCTCCACCAGCTTCTCGAAGTCCGCGAACGGGTTCTCTTGTTCTTCCTCGGCGTCAGGGGCGTCCTGGGCCACCAGGGGGAGTCCCACTCCGGTGGAGATGAGCCCAAGGGTAAGGAACCATCGCGTCATCCCACGCGTCGTCCTCCACGTCATCGTCGTCCGCATCATCTGGTGCCTCGTGGAATCAAGTAGATCCGCATCCGTTGCGATCGTCCTGAAAACCACCCGAAACACCGGGTCGGGGTTCCCCGGCGCTACGGACCATTGCGTTGTCCGACGGCCCGAGACACCCTTTGGGCCGAGATGGATCCGCTCCCTTCCCAAGCACACGGCACAGACGATGGATCTCCAGATCACCGGAAAAGTCCTCCAGATACTCGAAGAGCAGACCGGCGAAGGCCGGAACGGACCCTGGCGCAAGCAGGAGTT
>JGI12210J13797_10261917_pt1 | contig 12320 bp, 11 predicted proteins | sample ElkSlonscriptome_3_FD_13797 | JGI IMG/M metagenome (IMG submission 13797) | reverse complement strand
TCGCGTCGTCGTCGTCGGTGGTCGCGGTGTCCAGCCCCAGGCAGATCGTCACCGGCTTCTCCGGGTCCCCGAGCACCCGAGGGGCCCGGACGAGCCCGAGGCGCCCAGGATGGGTCTGGGGCGCCTGGATCGTGCTTCTCGAGCGCTTCTTTCAGGCTTAGGCCGCCTTGGCCCAGCGCATCAGCAAGCCCTGGGAGAAGTTCATGCTCGCCTCGCTCTGCAGGATGTACGAGCGCATCGTCTCCACGTAGCTGGCCATGCGCCACTCGTAGAAGAACGTGGCGAGCACGTGGAACGCCGCGTCTCCGCAGTTGGCCACGATGCGCATGCTGTCGCGGATGTTGCTCTCCTCGAGCTGCTGCATGTGCCCGTTGGGGTTGAACGAGTACGAGAACTGGATGCCGGCCCCCTCGGTCGCCTCGCCGAAGTCGTTGCGGCCGATGAGGTGGCGGATGTAGTCGCGGAACTGGGCGTACTGGGCCATGTCGACCGTGGCGCCGAAGTAGAGCGCCGACGGGTCGGCGTCCATGCCCACGTCGTCGCCCCACGCTCCGCGCAGCGGGGCCATGCCCGCGTAGCCGTGGCGCATGGAGCCGATCGCGGCCTGCACCGACGACTCCGGGTCCCAGCCCACGATGTCGGTGATGCGCCCGTCGATCCCGGCGATGAGCGCGGTGTGCCCGTTGAACGAGCGCCCCGACGCGCGCAGGGCCGAGGCGCCGGCCGAGACCTGCGGTACGATGCGCCCGGGCAGCGTGGTGATCCCTCGGCTGCTGGTGATGAAGATGAGCCCCACGAAGGGACCAGACTGCGTGCTGGGATCGAACTGCTTGCCGGGCATCGAAGGCGTCCTCTCCGGGGTCGAGCCTCCACCAATGCGGCTGCCCCCGTGTTCTCAGGCTAGCCCTCGGCCGTACCCGCGACCATCGGTCACCCTACCGATTTCGTCCACGATCTCGCCTCGGCCGATCGACCGAGACTCGATCGCCGACCGCACCCGCGGTGGCCTGGACTACGCCCTCGTCATCGAACTTCCGATTAGCGCCCTCGCTCGGCGCCTTCGGTCCCGACGAGATGACGTGGTCGCTCGACGCACGGACGAGCCGCTCGCCTCGGGTCCGACCGGCACGCCTCTCTTGAATGGCGGCTCACGAGGGTCGGGCCCTCGGCGAGGGCTCGTGGCCCGCGTCGGACGGGACGCGGGCGGGGGGACGGAACTCGTTCGGAGGCGCGGGCTGCTACACGGTGGGCCAGACGCGGCGGATTTCCTGGCAAGCGGCTCCGATGTCGCGCCACCTCCGGCGATACCCACGAGGCGCGCTGAGCACCCGACCCGCGAACACGTCGACCACGATGCACGCGTCTTCGATCACCCGGCCGCGCTCGGACATGGCCAGCGTGGCGTGCATGCGCAGCAGCGTGGCCACGTACTGGGCCGAGGCCTCGGTGTGCGGGTGGCTCTTGGGAAAGTGCAGCTTGATCGCCCCCACGGTGGGCCGCTGCTTGGCGTCGCGACCCTCGAGCACCACGTCGGGATAGACGCTCACGTCCACGCCCTCCACGTCGAGCTTGTCGTGGCGCTCGACCATCACCGGGCTCATGCCCCGCAGGTCCAGCCGCGGCTCGAGGTCGATGAAGCGCAGCACCGCCTCCGCGCACCCGTGGGCGCGATGCATGGCATAGGTAGACTCGTGCGGGCTCTCCACGAGCAGATCGGCGCGCTCCAGCATCTGCCCGCGATCGATGACTCCACCGATGAAGTCGACGAGGATCGAGCGCGCAGGCTCGTAGTAGGCACCAATGTACGCACAGGGATACTTCTGGCGCTCGATGATGCACTGACGACGCAATGGCGGAGACACCAGGTACTCACCCAGCTTGTTGGCAGAGATGCGCGGATGCAGACGAACTTCCTGTTCCATGGGACCGCTCGACCCACAGCAAGTCACCCCCCGAGCCCCTGCACATCGAGACGATGCGAGGCCCGGGCGGATCGACACTAGGGGGATCGAAGAGCCGAGCAACCCGCTCGGATTCGGATTCGGTCCACGCCTAGAAGATCTCGATAGTGGCAATGTAGCCTGGGTGTTTGTTCAGGTCAATGATCATAAACGCCCGAAATCAGATCATTTTTTGGGTGCGCGATCATGCGGCCGCGGGGCGCGGATCCGAAGGGTCGGTCGTGGCGCTACGCTCCCCATCGCGTGCCGCCCAAGCGCCCCACCCCGCCCCCGTTCGCGTGGGCCGACGGGCTGTTCACCTTCGGGGTGACCGGCACCAACGGCAAGACCTCCACGGTGCACCTGCTGGCCGCGGCGGTGGAGGCCGCGGCGGGGCCGGTGCTGGCGGTGAGCACGGTGGGCACGACGCTGGGCGGAGAGCCACGGTCGGAGTCGGACACGGCCCGTGCCTTCGTCGACGCCGCGACCCGGTTATACGAGGCGGGCGGGCGCTTTGCGGTGGTGGAGTGCACCAGCAAGGCGCTGGCCGGCGGCTATGCCCAGCGCTGGCGCTTCGACCTGGGCGTGTTCACCAACCTCTCGCCCGATCACCTCGCCACCCACGGCTCTTACGAGCACTACCTGGCCGCCAAGGCCCAGCTGTTCACGCACCTGGGGCCGGGGCGCACCGCGGTGCTCAACGCGGCCTCGCCCGAGAGCATGCTGATCGATCGCGTGACCCCGCCCGACGTGAAGCGGAGCTGGTATGGCTCGACCCGTCGCGGCCCCCTGCACCACGACGCGCCGCTCGAGGCGGAGGAGGTGCGGGTGGAGGCCAGCGGCACCACGGTGATCTTGAAGCCCTCGGCCCCGGCCGAGGCGCTGGGGGGGCGGCTGTCGGTGCGCATGGTGGGGGAGGTCTACGCCGAGAACGCCCTGGCCGCGGCGGCGGCCGGCCTGGCCGCGGGGCTGCCCGGGGCGCGGCTGTCGGAGGGCCTGGCCCGGTGCCCGCCCGTGCCCGGCCGCTTCGAGGTGTTCGGGCGCGACCCGCTGGTGGTGGTGGACTACGCCCACGGGCCCGACGCGCTGGCCCGCACCTGCGACGCGGCACGACGGCTGGCGACGGGGTCGCTGCTGGTGGTGTTCGGGGCGGGGGGCGAGCGCGCGGCGGACAGCCGCGGGCCCATGGGCGAGGCGGTGGGCGCTCGCGCCGACGTGGCCATCGTCACCAGCGACAACCCGCGGGGCGAGGATCCGCGGGCGATCGCCCGGATGCTGGAGGCGGGGCTGCGCGCGGGCGGCCGGGCCGAGGTGGAGGTGCGGCTGGACCGGCGAGAGGCGATCGAGCACGCGATCGATCGAGCACGCCCCGGCGACGTGGTGGTGGTGGCCGGCAAGGGCCACGAGACCACCCAGGAGATCGCAGGAGAGCGGCGGCCGTTCAGCGATCGCGACGAGGTCCGGCGCTGGGTGGAGGGCACGTGAGCTCGGTCGACGCCCACGGCACGCGCGAGGCGATCGAGGCGATCGAGGCGATCGAGGCGATCGAGGCGGCGCTGGGGGCCCTGCGGTCCCGGCTGCGGGCGCGCCACGGCTGGACCCATCTCGAGGTGCGGGCGCGGGTCGACGCGGCGGCGCGGCGGGTGTCGCTGCACGGGGAGGTCGCGGTGTCGCGGCTGCTCGGGCCGGTGGTCGCGGTGGCGGGCGAGGTCGCGCCGGGGTGGACGATCGAGGGCGACGCGCTCGAGGTGATGGCCGGCGGCACCTGGCATGCGCTGCCTGGCCCCGGCCTCGCCCGCCTGCTGAGCGCGTGCCCGCGCCTCGAGCCCGCCGCGGCCCTGGCCACCGAGCTGAGGCCGGTGGACGGCCCCGTGCAGCGCTTGGGCGAGGCGAGCGGGGCTTGGGTGGTCCGCACCCTCGACGGCACCGTGGGGTGGCTTCCGGGCTCGCTGGGCGACCCGGTCGAGCCGCCGCGGCTGTCGGCGCCGCACCACGATGATCCGCGCGCCCTGGTCGAAGCCGCGCGCCCCTGGCTGGGCACGCCCTACGGCCTGGGCGGGGTCACCGAGCGGGCCGTCGACTGCTCGGCGCTGGTGCAGCGGCTGGCCCGCTCGGTGCTCGGCGTGGTGCTGCCGCGCCACTCGAGCGATCAGCTCCTCGTGGCGCCGCGGTCGGGGCCGGGGCTGGGGATGGGCGATCTCTCCTTCGTGTGGAGCGAGCGCGAGGCCCTGTGCCACGTGGGCATCGGCACCGGCGAGGCGGTGATCCACGCGTCGCTCTCGCGTCGTCGGGTGGTGCGCGACGCGATGCCGGAGTTCCTCGCCGGATCGCGCCGCACCATGCACGTGCCCTTCGCCGAGCTGCTCGCCTTTGGCCACCGCATGGCCGGCGCCCCCTCGCTGACGGCGGCCGGCTTCACGCTCGGCCGACCGGTCTAGACGCTCGCTCGGTGCGGCGCAGCACCGCAACGAGCGAGAGGGTCGGTCGAGACGCGAGCACCCGGCCGTGCTCGAAGCACCGACGCAGCAGCGTGCCGCCTTCGAAACGAAGAGCGCGGACGGGCCGAAGTCGGCTCGTCCGCGCGTGGTGGGTAGGCCCGGCGAGCGCCTTACGGCACGAGACCCGACAGCCCGCCGGTGCCGTTGTCGGTCTCGCCGTAGCTGTTCACGTCGACCCCCAGCGCGTTGAGCACGGAGACCAGCAGCCGGTTGTGGGCCACGTCGTCGTACTGCAAGAAGCGCCCGGGGGCGATGCCGGCGTTGCGACCGCCCGCCATCACGATGGGGATGTTCTTGTGGGTGTGGCTGTTGCCCTTGCCCAGCTCGTTGCCCCACACGATGATCGTGTTGTCGAGCATCGTGCCGTCGCCCTCGGGGATGTCCCGCATGCGGTTCACGAGGTAGGCGAACTGCTCGGCGTACCAGTTGTTGATCTGGACGAGCTTGTTCTGGGCGCCGTCGTTGCTGTCGCCCTCGTGGCTCAGGTCGTGGTGGCTCTCGCTGAAGCCCAGCCAGGGGAAGGTCTGGCCGCTGGTCGACCCGTTCCACATGAACGTGGCCGAGCGGGTCAGGTCGCAGGCAAAGGCCGTCGTCAGCAGGTCCATCTGCAGCCGGGTGACCTCGGGGTAGTTCTCGGTGGCGCCGGCGTCGATCGACCCGTTCTCGGTGGGCACCTCGCAGGAGGACTCGAGCGTGAGGCGCTTCTCGATCTCGTTGAGGCCCTCGAGGTGCGCCTGCATCTTGTGGCGGTCGGCCTGGCCGATCCGCTGCTCGAGCGCGTCGGTCTGCGCCTTGACCACGTCGAGCACGCTGCGGCGCTCGGCCTTGAGCTTGGCCACGACGGCCTGGTCCTGGCCGAACTCGGCGAACAGCCGCTCGAAGACCTGGTTGGGGTCGCTCTCGGGCGGGATCGGCTGGTTGGGCCCGGAGTACGACAGGCGGGTCCGCGGGTTGGCCCCGCCCACGCGCACGCCCAGCTCGAGCGACTTGAAGGCGGTGTCGCCCGAGTTCTCGGCGTAGACCTGGTCGATGGAGGTGCCGCCGCCCCAGCCGCTGCTGGCGTCGCCACCCCCGCTGAACTCACCGCCCGACAGCAGGCCGGTGCCGCAGGTGAACTTGCTCGGCCCCGCCATGTGGTTGTTGCCGGCGCCGCCGCTGTTGAAGCGCAGGCCGTCGACCACGATGATCTCGTCCTTCACGCTGTCGAGGGGCGAGAGGATCGGCCCCAGGGTGAAGTCGTCGACGCCGCCGCTGGGCAGCCAGCCCTCGCGGTTGGTGCCGCACGAGGAGAACATCATCAGCAGCCGAAGCGGCGGGCCCTCGGCGGCGTGGGTCTCCGTCATGGGGAGGAAGGGCAACAGCGCGGCGGAAGCCCCCAGGCTGCCCAGGAACGCGCGTCGAGAGAATTCGGGTCGGTTGAACGATCGCATGGCTTCAACCCTCGGGGAGCTTGCGGAAGCGGAAGGCGTCGGTGGTGACGATGGTGAGCATCAACTCTCGCACATCATAGTCGCTGTCGACGAAGGCCTGGTGGATGAGATCGGTGGAGCACGCGTCTTCAGAGCCCTGCACGCGGCCCAGCGCGAAGTTGAACCATTGCTGCGAGGTGCACTCGCGAACCTCTTCGCTCACCGCGAGCTTGCCGGCCAGCTCCACCGCGCCCTCGAACGGGCCGTTGGTGTCCGCGGTGCCCACGATGTTGCCCGAGGCGTCGATGTCCTTGCCGCCCTCCGAGGTGCGGAACACGCCGGTCGAGTCGTAGTTCTCGAAGCCGAAGCCGATCCCGTCGATGAGCACGTGGCAGGCCGCGCACTCGGGGTTGGCGGTGTGCTCCTCGAAGCGCTCGCGCGTGGTCGAGTCGGGCGAGGGATCGGGCGGGGTGTCGTCCACGTCGGCGGGCGGCGCGGGCAGGGGCTGGCACAGCAGGTTCTGCCGCACCCACACGCCGCGGTGCACCGGCGAGGTCTGGTCGACGTGGGCGTTCTTCGCCAGCACGCTGGCGTGGGTGAACAGCCCCGCGCGCTGCTCCGGGTCGAGCATCACGGGCTCGCCCGGCACGAAGTCGTCGGGTCGCTCCACGCCGTAAAGCTCGAACAGCGGGCCGTCGATGACGCTCATCGGCGAGGTCAGCAGCGTCTCCAGCCGCCCGTCGCCCTCGAGCACGGTCCACGCGGAGAAGTTGGCGGTCTCGTCGAGCATCGCCTGCTTGAGCGAGTCGTCCCAGCCGGGGAAGGCCTCGGCGTCCTTCTCCACCCCCATCAGCTCGTCGACTCCCAGCCACTGCAGGTGGAAGGAGGCGATGGCGTCGCGGGCCCGCGGGTCCTCGAGCATGCGCTCGGCCTGATCCCGCAGCTGCGCGGGCGTGCTCAGCTGCGCGGCGTCGGCTGCGTCGAGCAGCGCGTCGTCGGGCATCGTGTCCCACAAGAAGAACGACAGCCGCGAGGCCACCTCGTACTGGGTCAGCGGCGCCTTCAGGTCGTCCGGCCCGGCCGTCTCGCCCATCTCCACGTGGTAGAGGAAGTAGGGCGACTGCAAGAGCGACTGCACCACCAGCCGGATGCCGTCTTGGTAGCCCGACGTGTCGCGGCCCTCGGCGTACAGCGCATGCAGGGCCTGCTGCTCGTCCGCCTCGAGGGGGCGCCGCAGCGCCCGGCGCCCGAAGTCGGCGATGAACTCGTCGGCGCAGGCGTCCTCGCCCATGGAGCTCGGGTCGCAGGGCAGCAGCCCCTCGAGATCCTCCACCGCGGCGACCGACAGATCCTCGGCGACGTTCATGTACTGCTCGACCAGCAGGTCGCTGATCGGCGCCACGCCGTTGCTGTAGAAGGCACCCAGCTTCTCGTCGGAGGGGAAGACCGACGCCGGGTTCCCTTCGATGCCCAGCAGGTCGCGCACGACGTTGTCGTACTGCGCCCGGGTCAGCCGACGCAGCGGATGATCGCCTACGCCACCGCCCTCGAGGCACTGCGCGGCCGGATCATCCGGGTCGATCTCGTCTTCGTCTTCGTCCTCGGGTCCGACGCCCGGGCCTGCGCCCAGTCCCTCGCCCAAGTCCGCATCGGCGACCCCGGAGTAGCACGCCGGTGCGAACACCAGCGGCAACGCCAAGGCCATCATTGCCGTTCCCCTCATCATCACAAGGAGAGTCCCTCCCCAGCGTCTGTTGTCTCAGCCAAACCCGGAAGATTTCAGAGAAACTTCCTTTGGTACCGATCCATCGCGTCGGCCCCGTCACACGTCGAACAGCCCCCATGAAGGCAGGTGATGCACGTGTACGCGAGCCCACACCGGACACGGAGGGCGGCCGCGGCCGCGGGCTCGGGAGCGTGCCGGCCTACTCGATGGCGAGCAGCTCGATGTCGAACACCAGCGTGCCCTGGGGGCGGCCCTCGACCCCGGCGTAGGCCAGCGTCTCCGGGATCCAGAACCGGCGGGTCTCGCCCACCACCATCAGCTGCACGCCCTCCGTCCAGCCGCGGATCACTTGGTCGAGGCGGAAGGTCGAGGGCGAGCCCCGCCGCACCGAGCTGTCGAACAGCTCGCCGTCGGTGGTCCACCCCGAGTAGTGCACGGTGACCCGGCTTGCGCGGGTGGGGTGCTCGGTGCCCGTGCCCGGCTCCAGCACCCGCGACGCCAGCCCCGAGGCGGTCGTCTCGGCCTGCGGCGGCGGGGCGGCCACGTCGGACGGCGTCTGGGGCGTGGGGCCGGTGTTGCAGGCCGAGCCCAGCAGGGCGAGGGCGAAGACGAGGGCGAGGCGCGGCCGGAGCACGCGGGCACCCTACCAGACCCGGCAAGGAGACGCGGCCCCACGAGCGCAAGGGACGAAACGCTCGTGAGGCCGCGTCGGGGTCGGGATGGGTGCGTGGTCGGTGCTCGGCTCGCCGCGGGTCCGTTGGGCCCGCCCGGCCTTCACACCCATGACAACGGTACGAGCCCCCGAGGTATTACGACCCCCGCCGACGTTTTCTTTGGGGCGCTCAGCCCTCCTGCGGGCGCCGGCGCGCGGGATCCACCCGGGGCTGCTAGCATCGATGGCCCCCGATGCCCGATGTCGCCGAAGACGCGTGGTCGCTGCGCTCGTGCCCGTCGTGCGGAGCGGTGATCACCCAGCCACCCGAGCGGGTCAGCCACGCGTGCAGCTACTGCGCCTCGGCCCTAGTCGCGGTGGAGCAGGCCCGGCCCCACGTCGATCGGGTCGCTCCGTTTCGCCTGGGCGCGGCCGCGGCGGAGGACCGCCTGCGCCAGCACCTCGCCGCGAGGCTCTGGGCGCCCGAGTCGCTGCGTCGTGCCGCTCGCCACGGGCGCGTCGACGCACGGCTGGTGGAGGGCGTGCTGGTGCCCTTCTTCGCCTACGACGCCACCTGCCACAGCCGCTACGAGACCGTGGTCGGCCTGCACTGGTACGAGACCAAGACCGTCCGCGAGCCGGGCCCGGGCAAGGGCGAGACCAAGACCAAGACGGTGTCCGAGCGCCACACCGAGTGGTTCCCCCTGCGCGGCACCGCGGTCCGCCAGCTCCGTGATCACCTGGTGTCCGGCTCGGTGGGGCTGTCGGCGGGAGAGGTGCGGGGGCTTCTGCCCTTCGACCTCGGCCGGGCCCGAGCCTTCGACCCGCGCTTGATGGCGGGGTGGTCGGCCGAGCTGCCCTCGCGCGATCGGAACCAAGGCGAGCGCGACGCGATCCACCAGATCCGCGACCGGGAGATCCGCCGGATCTCCCGAGAGCACCTCCCCGGCGACGCGCACCGCGGCACGCGGGTGTCGTGCCAGGTGGAGCTGACCGAGGCCCAGCTGGTGCTCCTGCCGGTGTGGGTGGCCGCCCTGCGCTACGGCGACCAGGTCCATCGCCTGCTCGTCAACGGCCAGACCGGCCGCTGCCACGGCCGCGCTCCCGTGTCGCCCACCAAGATCGTGGTGGCGGTGGTGCTCGCGGTGCTGGTGGCCGCGCTGGTCGCCTGGAGGTTGGCGGCATGACCCAGGTGATCCAGTGCGACGGCTGCGGCGGCAGCGTGGTCTACGACGCCGGCCGAGAGGCGGCGCGCTGCCTGTTCTGCGGCAGCGAGGCCCTGCACGCCGACGAGACCAGCGAGGCCCTGCTCCCCGATGCGATGCTGCCCTTCGAGGTCGACCAGGCCACCGCCGACGGCCACTACCGCCGCTGGGCCCGAGCGTCGTGGTGGAGGCCCCGCCCGCTGCGGAGCCTGAAGGTGCGCCTCGAGCAGCTGCAGCTGCCGGTGTGGCGCTTCGATGCCTCGCTCGAGACCCACTGGGCCGGCCTGCGACCCTCCCGCAACCGCAGCGGGGCCCAGCCCTGCTCCGGCGTCGAGCATGCCGAGCTGAGCACCCAGGTGCCCGCCTCCATGGGCCTGGGCGAGGCCGAGCTGCTCGACCTGCTGCCGTTCCGCGAGGGCAGCGCGGTGCGCTTCGACCCGGGCGTGCCCCACGAGGTGCCGGCGCTGTCCGAGCGGGCCGCCTCGGGGCTGGCGCGGGACCAGCTATCGTCGGCCCATCGCCAGCGGATCCTGCGATCGCAGCGGCTGCGTCGCTGCAACGCCAGCACCTCCGTGCGCGTCCGCGAGGCTCGCTTGCTGATGGTGCCCGTCTACATCGGCAGCGTGCGCTACCGCGATCGCCCGTGGCGCTTCGTGGTCAACGGCCAGACCGGCAAGGTCACCGGCCACGCCCCGCTCGACCGGCTGAAGGTCGCGCTGGTGGTGGCCGGCGTGCTCGTGGCGACGCTGCTGTGGCTGTGGCTGCGCAGCCGAGGCTGAGCCCGCCGGCGCTGGCGGCATCGCCGGCGCTGGCGGCATCGCCAGCGCTCGCGGCATCGCCAGCGCTCGCGGCATCGCCAGCGCTCGCGGCATCGCCAGCGCTCGTCAGTCGCGGATCTGCTGGGACAGGTAGTTCGCCTCGCCCACCTGCTTCACCAGCTCGAGCTGCGTCTCGAGCCAGTCGACGTGCTCCTCTTCGCTGGTGAGGATGTGCTCGAGCATGTCGGCCGAGACCTCGTCCTTCTCTTCGCGGCACAGCGCGATGCCGTCGCGCAGGCGCTTGATCGCGTCGTGCTCCAGGCTCGAGTCGAGCTTGAACTGCTCCACCACCGTCTCCCCCACGTTCACCTTTCCCAGGCGCTGCACGTTGGGCACGCCGTCGAGGAAGAGGATCCGCTCGATGAGCTCGTCGGCGTGCTTCATCTCGTCGATCGACTCGGCGCGGATCTTCGAACCCAGCCGCATGAAGCCCCAGTTGGAGCACATCTTGGCGTGGATGAAATACTGGTTGATCGCCGTGAGCTCCCCGGTGAGAACCTCGTTGAGCAACTCGATGACCTTTTGGGAGCCCTTCATGTCCGCGGGACATAGCACGCCGCGCGAAATGGAAAGCGCAAGGGTTTCGGGCGCTTACCTGAAGACGAAAACGGAATTCGACATCGGGGGCATTCGGGCCGCGAAATTTCGGGATTCGAGCCGGTGTTGAAAACGGCTTTCAACACCGACGCGTCATCATGAAGGCCGAGCACCCCTCCCGAAGGTCGTGCGCACCGCCCGAAGGTCGTGCGAATGTCAGCGCGACGGGACGGGATCGAGGTCCGCGGAACGCGCGGCCACGCCGCTCGCGCCGATCATCTCGCGGATCTGAGCCACGCAGCTGCCACAATCGCGGCCCGCCTGGCAGGCCTGGGCGATGCCCTTGACCGTGCAGTTCCCGCGGCGCACCTCATCGTGAATGGTGCGGCACGAGACTCCCTTGCACAGACAGACGATCATGAGTGGACCTGCGCGGCTTTGAAAGTCGTTTTCAACGACCATGAGCAAGGTACTCATCCCCGGCTCGGCCGGCAAGCACTTTGATCGCGCATTTCAATGGGGGCCGGAGGGGTCGAACCAACTCGGGTGACGCGCATCACCCGCTTTTCTCTGAGGGTCGACCCGACGGCGAGCGACGCGCGATTTCGAATGCTCCGCCCGCCCTGCGAACGGGGCCGCACAGCGGTACAACTCTCCTTTCGGAGGCTCGTGGACGGCAAGGACGCGCAGATCGACACCCAGCTGATTCATGCGGGCGAGCCTCGCCCGCGGGTGGAGGGCGCGGTGACGATGCCGATCTTCCAGTCCTCGACCTTCGAGTCGGGCGGCGAGGATCGCTACGACGAGATCCGCTACTTGCGCCTCAACAACACCCCCAACCACGTGGTGCTGCACGACAAGCTCGCGGCGCTCGAGGGGGGCGAGGCCGCGCTGGTCACCGCCAGCGGCATGGCGGCGATCAGCGCCACGCTGCTGGCTCATCTGCGGCCGGGGGACCACCTCCTCGCCCAGCGCACCCTCTATGGAGGGACCCACGCGCTCATCACCGGGCACCTCGCGCGGTGGGGGGTGGAGCACACCTTCATCGACGTGGACGAGCCGGGCACGTGGGCCGACGCGGTGCGCCCCACCACGCGGGCGCTGTACGTGGAGGCGCTCACCAACCCGCTGCTGCAGCTGGCCGATCTTCCCGCCCTGGCCCAGTTCGCGCGCGCGCGCTCGCTGGTGTCGATGATCGACGCCACGTTCGTCACGCCGGTGCTGCTGCGGCCGCTGTCGCTGGGCTTCGACCTGGTGCTGCACAGCGCCACCAAGTACCTCAACGGCCACTCCGACCTGGTGGCGGGCGCGGTGGTGGGCACGGCCGAGCGCGTGGGCGCCATCCGGCACACGCTCGACCTGCTCGGCGGCTGCCTCGATCCCCACGCGTGCTTCCTGCTCCAGCGCGGGCTGAAGACCCTGGGGGTGCGCGTGCGTCGGCAGTGCGACACGGCGCTGGCGCTGGCGCGGGCGCTCCACGAGCACCCGGCGGTGGCGCGGGTGCTCTACCCCGGCCTGCCCGCCCACCCCGATCA
>JGI12210J13797_10118318_pt1 | contig 12320 bp, 13 predicted proteins | sample ElkSlonscriptome_3_FD_13797 | JGI IMG/M metagenome (IMG submission 13797) | reverse complement strand
CGGAGGCAGAACAGGCCTTACAGAAGCGGTTCGGCTTCAGTCGATGGCCAGCGTTGGTGTTGCTGCGCGGCGATGCCTACCTCGGCGTCATCACCCGCATGCGTGACTGGGACGAGTATCTATCCGACCTGGCGCGGTTGCTCGAATCTGAGCCGTCCAGCCCGCCCGGTGTCGGCATTCCCGTGACTGTCGAAGCGCCGCGCGCGCCCACCCAGGGACTGCACTGATGAGTGACGACAGCTTGATTCCCGTGCGGCCGATCCCCGCGGGCGCCATTGGCCCGGGCACCCAGCCGGACGAGACGGATGGCGCCGAGCTGGACTATCTGTCCATGCCCGACGAAATGCAGACCTATCGCCAGCCACCGTTGCCGGAGCCCGAGGAGGTTGCGGGTCTGACCGAGGGCATGTGGCTGCTGCGCGCGTTGCAGCAATTGCTGGGCGGGTACTGCATCGGCGCGCTGCCTCAGGTGATGGACCTGCGCGCCCTGGATGCAGCCAACCTGCGTCTGGTCGAAGATAGCCTCGGCGAGGGCGAGGTCAGCATCCGCTGCGACGACCTGTACCAGCGAGGTACGGGGCAAACAACCGCGCAGGAGACCCGGCTGGCTGGTGTCTGGCGCGTGCGCGCGATCGCCGACGACGGTCGTCTGGATCGCGACGTGCTGGAGATCAGCGACGTCCCTGGCTTTGTGCGCGACGCCGCCTTTTCCTGCGCGCGCTCGGCAATCGAGTTGCAGACCGACTGGCCGGAAGGTGTCATGAATGCCCCCGGCGTCCTGGCGGAACTGAACGATTACGTCGCCAAGCGGCTACGGAATGACGACGTGCCGACGCACATCATCAATCTGACTCTGCTACCCCAGAGCGAGCAGGACCTTGCCTTTCTCGGCAAGCGGCTGGACGCCGGTGGCCTGAGCATCCTGTCGCGCGGCTACGGCAATTGTCGTATCACCGCAACGGGTCTGCAGGACGTCTGGCGGGTGCAGTTCTACAACTCCGACGACAAGCTGATCCTGAATACGCTGGAGGTTACCGATGTGCCCGCCGCCGCGCTGGCGGCGCAGGAAGACATCGACGACAGCGCCGTGCGCCTGCGCGAGATACTGAACGCACTGCAATGAGCGCCGGCAGTGCGGAAAAGATCCTGATGGAATGCCGGATTTGCTGGCATGTCTACGACCCGGAGCAGGGTGACGCGCTTGGGCAGATCGCCGCTGGCACCGCATTTTCCGAGCTGCCTGACGACTGGCACTGCCCGCGGTGTGACGCGGCGAAATCCTTTTATCTGCCCTGCGATTGATGACCGACGATGCAACGATTGCGAACGCGCTGACCGAGGCATTCGAGCGCGTGCATCGCGAGCGCATGGCCGGCCTGCCCATCCTGCATCCCGGCTTGTCGGTCGCGGTGATCGGGCCGCGCGACTGGCATGGGGATTGGGTGGGGATGTTGTTGACCCCCTGGTGTATGAATCTGGTGCTGCTTCCGGGGGCGGCGTCCGCGTTCGTCCCGGGTTCGGTCGGGGACAAGCAGGTTGTCGCGTTTCCGGCCGGCGGGTTTGAGTTCATTGCATCGGAGGAGGAGGGTATCGGTGCCTTTGCGGCCTGTTCGATGTTCTCGCCGATGCAGGCGTTCGTCGATCAGGCCGCGGCGGTGGCGACCGCGGAGGCCATCATGGTGGCGTTGTTCGAGCCGGAGCCGAGCGCGGAAAAGGGCGCCGTCGGGGCAGCATCCGATGGCGCCGGCATCAGCCGGCGCGATCTGCTGCGAGGGCGGGTTTCGCGGCGATGCTGATTCCTGGTCATGGCTGATTCCCGCCCAACCGTGCTCTTGGTCGATGATGAGCCGCTGTCGCTGGAGACCATGGCGCGCATCCTCGACGAGCAGTTCGACATCCGCACCGCCGAGACCGCCGCGCAGGCCGAGCAGATCCTGGCCGATGATTGGGTGCAGGTGGTGGTGTCGGACCAGCGCATGCCGGGAACCACCGGTGTCGAATTGCTGGCCGCGGTGCGCGAGCGCTGGCCGGACCTGGTGCGGATCATTATCTCTGGCTATACCGATGCCGAGGACATCATCGACGGCATCAACCGGGCCGGCATCTATCAGTACATCACCAAGCCTTGGCATCCGGACAATCTGCTGCTAACGGTCGGCAATGCCTGCCGACTGTATCAACTGCAGCGCGAGAACGAGCGCCTGTCGCTGGAAACGCGCATGACCGCGGCGAGTCTAGAGCGGCGCCTGGCGGAGCAACGGACGCGGGTCAAACAGCGCTTCCGTTTCGATGCCATCGTGCGTGCCGCGGACAGTCCGCTGAACGCCCTGTGCGATCAGGTCGCGCGTTTCGCCGCCTACGACATCCCGGTGCTGCTGACCGGCGAGTCTGGTACCGGCAAGGAGCTGTTCGCCCGCGCGCTGCACTACAACAGCCCGCGCGCCGACAAACCCTTCGTTGCTGAGAATTGCGGCGCCTTGCCGGATCAATTGCTCGAAAGCGAACTGTTTGGCCATCGTCGGGGCGCTTTCACCGGCGCGGTCGCCGATCATGTCGGGCTGTTCGAGCAGGCCGACGGCGGCACCCTCTTTCTCGACGAGATCGGCGACGTCTCCCCGGCGTTCCAGGTCAAGCTGCTGCGGGTATTGCAGGAGGGCGAGGTGCGCCCCGTCGGCAGCCAGCAGCGCCGACGTGTGGATGTGCGCGTGGTGGCGGCGACCAATCGCGATCTCGGGCGTGGGATGCGCGACGGCGCGTTCCGGTCCGATCTTTATTATCGTCTTGCCGGCGTCACGCTACATCTGCCGCCGCTGCGCGAACGGCCTGGGGATATCGATGCCATCTGCGAGTATTTGTTGGCGGACGCCGCGCGCGGCTTCGGGCTTCCGGCTGGTGCGGTGACCGACGAGGCGATGGACTTGCTCCTGCGCTATGACTGGCCAGGGAATGTGCGAGAACTCCAGAACGAGATTCAGCGCATGCTGGTGATGAGCGATGGTAAAGGGTCACTCGGTCCTGAGTTCGTGAGCGACAGGATTCTCGCGCCGGCGAACCTGGCGACTGGCGAATCTGACGGCGGCGGTCCATCGAACGTCGCTACGCTGAAGGACCGAGTTGAGGCGCTAGAGATGACATTGCTGCGGGACAGCTTGCGCCGCCATGGCGGGAACAAGACCCGGGTCGCCGAGGAACTCGGCCTATCGCGCGTCGGTCTGCGGTCGAAGTTGGAGCGCTATACACTTGATCAATATTGACCTGGCCGAATCGGTTACCAACCGTCCCATACGTCGACACTGCCCTGCCGGCAATTTGCCGGTACGAAAGGCGCGCGTTCTTGTTTGTTGTTGATCGAACAGCGGAACCGGACGGCGCCGGCCACGGCTTTGATCTGAAAGTGTAGGCCGATGTCAACGGGCACTTCGGCAGAATTTGAGCGCAGGACAAACACGTGCCCANCGGGATTTTCGTCATCGCCCTTTTATTGATATTCAACATCGGTCCAGACCCTGCTTCGGACATGGAAGACGTCGAAGTATTTTGCAGTTCTGCCATACTTTCCATCTTCGGTGTTGTCCGGCTGCAGACCGAGTTCCTCGAAGCTGGCGGGCAACCTGCCCTGACTATTGTAAAACTCCCCAATCCGGGGCTTCAGCGCCGCAAACTGATAGTACCCATCGACCGATGCGGCACGAAGAACGTAATTCTGATAAGCCGGTATCGCAATCGCGGCCAAGATACCGATGATCGCAACGGTGATCATCAGCTCGATCAATGAAAAACCGCCCATGTTCGATCTGACCATGGCCCTAGCTCGCAAAGGTCTGTTGGCGTCGCGATTGGCATCGTCTCCGACTGCGGTCGCAGGAGACCCGCTCCTGACATGCGCCGCCTCGGGGGCGCCTTGCGCGCAGATGGCGCGTATGCCTGTTTTCGTCGATTATCGTTCTTTATTTGAAGAGGCTAGGACACGCGATCGCCCTTGTCTGTAACCGATTTCCAAAAAGTCTGCGAAGGTCGGTGCGCCGCCGGCCGATCGCGCAAGATTGGCCGACGAATGGTCGTATTCTCTGCTCTCCGCGGGTTGTCGAACGAGCTGGCCTGCTTTTCCGGGGCAGCACGGGGTGCCGCGCGCTAGCCCTGCGCCGACGCCGTTTTCGGGACGGGCCTCAACGGGGCGGTCATTCGCACATAGACACTAGCGAAGAACAGCAACACGTTAATGGTGCCGACCACGACAAAGGGTGCGCGGGGGTCGATGGCATCGAACAGTTGTCCGCCGGTCGAAGTGATCAGCAAGATGCCGATGGCGCCGGAGACGTTGAAGGCGCCGAGCACCGAACCGCGCTTGCTGGCGGGTGCCTCTTGTCCGATCAGCGACTGGGCGCTCAGGAACACGCTGATTTGGCCGATGCCGAGCAGGATGAAGAAGATCAGACCGTTGTCGCCGAGTGGGTCGTCGAGCAGCAGCAGCGCGAGGTTGCCGATGGCGGCCAGCACCATGCAGATGGCCAGCGCCGTGACGCGGTCGAGCCGATCGAGCAACGGGCCAAGAATCGGTGCCCAAACCAGCGCCGCGATCTGCGCGATGACGAAGATCAGCGTGCCGTTCATCACGGCCTCGGCGGACTCCATGCCTGCGGCCTTGCCCGCCAGCGTGCCCCACAGGATCAGAAAGGTGGCATTGACGGATTGATCGCCGCGGGCAATAAAGGCGGCCGAATAGGCCAGTAGGATGCGCGGATTGCGCGCCTGGGAGAAGCCGCTGACGAACAACTCGCGCACGCTCGGGCGTTGTTCGCGTTTGATCGGGATGCCTGCCTTGAGGCCGAACGCGACCAATGCCGCGGCGACGATACAGAGGCCGGCGACCACGAAGTGCGTGATGCGCCCTGCGGTGTCGCCGTCGTAGCCGCTGCTGGTCAGCACCCCCGGTAATGCGCCGAAGCCCTGATTGGTGAATACGATGCCGAGCCCGCTCAACACCCCGACCATTGCCACCAGCTTGCCGCGGGAGCGCTCGGCCGGATAGTCCACAAGCACGGTCGACAAAGCGCCGGCCACCGCGACCACGCCCAGCCCGTAGATGAAGCGGTACAGGTACAGATCGCCCACCGACTCGGCCAGCGGGTACAGGACATAGGTCAGCGCGAGCAGCAAGAAACCGACGGCGTAGATCGAGCGGCGGCTGATGCGGTCGATCAGGATGCCGGCGGGGATGAAGAACAGCAGCGTGATGATCTCGGTCCAGAACACCAGGTTGCCGCTGATGCCGCCCTGCTCCGACTCCGGGACCTTCAAGTGCTCGTTTAGGATGTAGGTCTGACCGACGGCGATGAAGGTCATCAGCCCGATCGACAGGAAGGCGGCGCCGAGGAAGGCCCAGCCGTGCCGCGGCAACACATCGGGCGCAAGGACGATCGGTCCGAGCTTGCGGGGGGTGGTTTCAGCCATGTCGGGCAGCCTTGCGTGGGGTCAGGTCTTTTTGGGCTGCGCATTGTCGCACAGCCCGCCGGTCATGATCGGGCTTGGGGCATGGCTAATGGGAGCAGCGCAGAGATTCCTAGACCGACCGCGAGTAGTTATGGTCGTCGATGGTCGATTACGACAGCGATAACGACAACGAGCTGCCTCATGAGAGTTGCGATACCGCATGCGGGGACGGGATTAGAAATCGAGGGCTCGGGCTTTGGTGCCGGGCCGGAGCCCGACCCCCGGCGCGATCTCGCTAGGGCCTCAGATAGAGGTAGCCCTTCGACTGCAATTCCGCGATCCGCGTGACGCCACCCTGCTCGGCGATAACGAAGCCCGACAATAAGTCGTCTGGCTCGACGCCCAGGGCGGTCAGCGTATTGGCGCAGGCATCAAATTCCACGCCTTGTTCTTGCAGCTTCGCGACGGCGCCGCGGTCCCTGTCCACGGCCTCGATATCGACGAAGCGCTTTACGGCGGGACCATGAGAGACCAGCACGATTTCGACGTTGCCGGCGCCCCCAACACCATTGATGTGGTTCTGTATGTTGTTGAGGACGAATGGAACCTTATCGGCCTCGGAGACGTGGTAGACGACCTTTAGTTTGTCGTCGGCGAGTACCTCATTCATCCCAGGGCTTAGGCCGAGACTCAAAATGGATGCGGCCAGCAGTGTGGTGATGATGTTTTTCATTCAGATTCTCCTCCAGTTGGTCTTGGTGTTGTGTTGGTTCTACTGCAGTCAGAGTGCTTCCGATGCGAAGTCCGCCAGACGCGAACGCTCGCCGCGCAGCAGCGTGATATGGCCGCTGTGCTGCCAGTCCTTGAAACGGTCGACCACATAGGTCAAGCCCGACGTGGTCTCGGTCAGGTAGGGCGTGTCGATCTGCGCGATATTGCCGAGGCAGACGATCTTGGTGCCTGGGCCGGCGCGGGTGATCAGGGTCTTCATCTGCTTGGCGGTCAGGTTCTGCGCTTCGTCCAGAATGATGTACTTATGCAGAAAGGTGCGCCCGCGCATAAAGTTCAGTGACGAGATACGAATGCGGTTGCGCAGCAGGTCGTTGGTGGCGGCACGGCCCCAGTCACCGGCCTCGGGCTGGGTCTGGGTCTGGGTGAGTACCTCCAGATTGTCCATTAGGGCGCCCATCCATGGCGTCATTTTTTCTTCCTCGGTGCCGGGCAGGAAACCGATGTCCTCACCGACGGGTACCGTGACCCGGGTCATGATGATCTCGCGGTAGATGCTACGGTCCAGCACCTGCGCCAGACCGGCGGCGAGCGCAAGCAGCGTCTTGCCGGTGCCGGCGGTGCCGAGCAGCGTGACGAAGTCCAGGTCTGGGTCCATCAGCATGTTCAGCGCGAAGTTCTGCTCGCGATTGCGTGCCGTGATGCCCCAGACGTTATGGCGAGTGACGCGGAAGTCGTCCACCAATTCGATCACCGCCTCGGTCTCGCTGCGCCTTTCGCGCACCATGGCCTCGAAGTTGTCGTCGTTATCCAGGTACAGGCACTGGTTCGGATACCAGCCGGCGATGTCCGAGCCCTGGATGCGATAGAAGGTGCGCCCCTCTTCTTTCCAGGAATCCACTTCCTTGGCGTGGTGCTCCCAGAAATCCGTGCCAAGGGCATCCATCCCCGTGTAAAGCAGATCGACGTCGTCGAGCACCTGGTCGTTGGAATAGTCCTCGGCTGGGATGCCGAGTACCGCCGCCTTGATGCGCAGGTTGATGTCCTTGGAGACGATGACGACAATACGTGTCTGGTTGCGTGCCTGCAATGCGTCCGCGGTTGCCAGGATGTTGTTGTCCGCGGTCGTGCCGGGCAGGGTCGCCGCGAGGCGCTGGCCAAGAAGCTCGGTCTGGAAGAACAGCCGCCCGCTGGGGGGCTCCGTAAACCCGCCGCCGTGCTCGCTGAGGGCGTGGATGGGCAAGCCGGCGTTGATCCCGTCTTTGTCCGCGCCGCTCATGAGCTGGTCGAGGAACCGGCTCACCTGGCGTACGTTGCGCGCGACCTCGGACATGCCCTTTTTGCCGGCGTCGAGTTCTTCGAGCACGACCATTGGCAGGAAGACGTCGTGTTCCTTGAAGCGGAAGATCGCGGTCGGATCATGCATCAACACGTTGGTGTCGAGCACGAACAGGCAGGGCGACTCGCTTTCGCGTTGAATCATGGGGGTTGCCGGAGCGTCAGGGGCGGTTGCCGGAAGCAACCGCCGTGCAGGGTAGGAGAGCGTCGATGATCCTGCGGTCAGCCGAGCGAGCGCACGGCCGCGAGCACCTCGTCGACATGTCCCTTGACCTTGACGCCACGCCACTCCTGGCGCAGCACCCCCTGTTCGTCGATCAGGAAGGTGCTGCGCTCGACGCCGAGGGATTCCTTACCGTACATCTTTTTCAGCTTGATGACATCGAATGCCTGGCACAGGGTCTCGTCCTTATCCGACAGGAGTTCGAAACTGAAACCTTGTTTGGTCTTGAAGTTTTCCTGCGCCTTGATGCCGTCGCGGGAGGCGCCGAGGATTGCGGTGTTGAGGGCGGCGAAGTCGCCCGCAGCAGCCGTGAAATCCAGGCCCTCCTGAGTACAGCCTGGGGTGCTGGCCTTGGGGTAGAAGTACAGTACGAGTCGTTGACCCCGAAAATCGGACAGTTTGAGCGTCTTATCTCCGGTGGCTGGGAGCTCGATGTCGGGAACGGGTTCACCGATTGCAGTGGCCATGGCGGGTCCTCCGGCTGTGGTCGGGATGTGGGCGGGGCACAGTCAGGGCTAGATGCTGGTATCGCAGCACCAGTACAAGACGGATCGCGGAATCCTTGACGGGCACCAAATGCTTGCAGGATCAAGGGCCGAGCGCCAAGGGACTGGGGCCGACATGGCGCAATCCTGCTGCACAGCGGCGCTTGGCCCTCGGCGCTTGGCCCAGTCAGAGCAATGCATGGGCGTGGCAACGTGGCGCCGTACGCTCGTCGGTCTGAGGCATCGCTTGGCTAGATCTTTAGCGGCTCCAGCACCGCGTCCAGGTTCAGGCCGTCGCAGTAGTCCATGAACTCCTCGCGCAGCGTGGCGATGTGCGTGGAGGCCGGGATACCGACGGTCATGTGCACGGCGAACATTGGCGTGCCGGTGTGGGCGGCCGAGTAGGTGCTGGTGGACATATCCTCGATGTTGATGTCGCGCTCGGCGAAGAAGCCGGCCAGCTTGTTGACGATGCCCGGGTGGTCCATGGCAACCACGTCGACCCCGTAGGGCACCTTGTCGGTGTTGCGCGGCCGCTCGCCGGTGCGTTTGCTGGAGATGGTCATGCCCAGGGAGCGCTCTAGCTCTGGCAAAACGTTCTCCACCTTGGCGAGGGTGTTCCATTTGCCCTCGACCAAGAGAATGGCGGCAAACTCTCCGCCAAGCACGGTCATGCGGCTGTCTTCGATGTTGCAGCCCTGTTCGAGGATTGCGCGGGACAAGTTGTTGACCAGTCCCGGATGGTCCTTGCCGAGGGCGGATATCACAAGGTATGTCTTCTGCGTGGTCATCGTGCGGTTCAGGCCAAGCTCGCTGCGGTCGATGCGCCAGAGTGTATAGCATGGGCTGCGCGGGGCCAATCAATCGCCTCGCTTTCCCTGCCTCCGGCGTTTGCGCCAGCCTGCCGCGGGGCTTTTGTCAGACTTCCAATCGGGAGCACTGCGCAGTCGTTCGGGCTGCACCAATTCGCTCGATGCGTCGGTCGGCCAGAGCGAGCGGTCTTGTCATGCTTGGAGCGCGCACGCTACCATCAGCCAATTTAGTTGGAGCGGAGCCACCTTGAGCATGTTTAAAGGCAGCATCGTCGCGCTGATCACGCCGATGGACGAGTGCGGCGACGTCGACGCTCGTGCTCTCGCGCGATTGATCGACTTTCACGTCGACGCCGGGACGGCCGCAATCGTCTCCGTGGGGACCACCGGCGAGTCCGCGACCCTTGATGAAGACGAGCACTGCGAGGTCATCGCCCGCTCGGTAGAGCTTGCAGCTGGTCGCGTGCCGATCATCGCTGGTACCGGCGCCAACGCCACCGCCGAGGCCATCCGCCTGACCCGATGCGCCCGCGACGCCGGCGCGGCTGCCGCCCTGCTGGTGACGCCCTACTACAACAAGCCGACCCAGGCCGGCCTGATCGCCCATTACTCCGCCGTGGCCGACGCGGTCGATATGCCGCAGATACTCTATAACGTGCCGGGGCGCACCGCCTGCGATCTGTTGCCGGAGACCGCCGCCGAATTGAGCCGGGTGCCGAACATCATCGGCATCAAGGATGCCACCGGAGATCTAGCTCGGGTCGAGCAGTTGCGCAGATTGTGTGATGATGGGTTCGCGCTCTATAGCGGCGACGATGCCAGCGCCTGCGAGTTCATGCTGCGCGGCGGCGACGGCGTCATTTCGGTGACCAGCAATGTCGCGCCGCGGCTGATGGCGCAGATGTGCGCGGCGGCGTTGGCCGGTGACCGGGAGCACGCGCTCGCGTGCAACCAGCGGCTCGACGGTCTGCATCATGCGTTGTTTGTCGAATCCAACCCGATTCCGGTGAAGTGGGCAATGCATGTCATGGGCTTGTCACCAAAAGGGATTCGTCTCCCCCTGACCTGGCTGACCGCGCATTGTCACGAGGCAGTCCGCGCGGCCATGGTGCGTGCTGGCGTTCTGTGATGACGAGGTTGCTTTAAGCAGCTCCTGTTTGCTCGCCCGATGTCCCCATCTACGCACCTACGCGGCAGCCATCGTGGCCGCCGCGGAGTCAAAGCCCGAAAGACCGAAATCCTTCCCCCATGTACAAGCATTTCAGACTGACGCCGCTGTTGTTGCTGATGCCACTGATCGCGGCCTGCGGCGGTTCCGCGACGCTCGAAAAGTACCTTCCGGACCAGACGCTGGAGTACAAAAAGCAGCGCGAGGCGTCGGAAAATCTCGAATTGCCGCCTGATCTGGCGAGTGGCGGCTTTGACGACGCCCTGGATATTCCTACCGCCGCGGGCACAGCCACCTTCACCGAATACAACAGCGGACGGTCATCGCGGCAGCGCGCCGCGACCAGCGGCGACGTGTTGCCCGAGGTCGCCGGGGTAACGCTGGAGCGTTCCGGCGACAAGCGTTGGCTCGAAATCGAGTCCGCGCCGCAGAACGTCTGGCCACGGGTCGTCTCCTTCTGGCGTGAGCAGGGCATCCTGTTGCTGGACCAAGACCCGGCAGTTGGGATCATGAAGACCGATTGGCTCGAAAACCGCGCCGAGGTGCGCAACGACTTCGTCACCCGACAACTGCGCAAGGTCGTCGACGGCCTCTACGCCACGTCGACACGCGACCAGTACCGCGTGCGCATCGACGCTGGGCCAAAGCGCGACAGCACTGAGGTCTATCTAACGCACCGAGCCATGGAAGAGCGCCTGGTCAGAAACAGCGTCGGCGAGGGTGCGACCACGGTTTGGGAGCCGGCGCCCGGCGACCCGGACAAGGAGGCGGCGATGCTGCGCCGGCTCATGCTCTACCTCGGCGTTTCCGACGGCCGTGCCGACCGCATGCTCGCGGGGGGCAGCGGCAGCAGAGCGGCAGCCGCGGGCAGCGCTGGGGTCGGTGCCCGGCTGGTAGGGTCTGGTGCCAGCAGTGAACTGGTCATATCGGAAGAGTTCCGGCAGGCCTGGCGTCAGACCGGACTGGCCCTTGATCGCACCGGATTCGCGGTGGAAGATCGTAATCGCAGCGAAGGCGTGTTTTTCGTGCGTTACGATGATCCCAGACGCGACGAGGGCAAGAAAAAGGGAATTCTCCAGCGGCTCACTTTCTGGAAGGGCGACAAACTCGACACCGTGCAGCAGTACCAGGTCAAGCTGACCGGTGGCGCCAGCGAGACGCGTGTCACCGTGCTTGATGCGTCCGGCCAGCGCGACAGCTCGGCCACCGGCGAGCGCATCCTGAGTCTTCTGCACGAGCAGTTGCGCTGAATGCGTTTCGCCGTACTCGGTAGCGGCAGTCGCGGCAATGCGACGCTGATCGAGTCTGGCGAAACCCGCATCCTGGTCGACTGCGGCTTCGGGCTCAGGGAGCTGGAGCGCAGGCTGGCCGAGGTCGATGTGCGCGCCGAAAGCATCGCCGCCGTCGTCATCACCCATGAGCACGGCGATCACATCGCCGGCGTCGCGCGGCTGGCCGCCCGCTATCGCACCGAGGTGTGGTCCTCTCCCGGCACCTGGCGGGCAGCCCGCTGTCCGGAGGTCGGGCGGTTGCGTTTGTTTGCCGGTCATGGGCGCGGCTTTTGCGTCGGCGACCTGCGCTTGCGCCCGGTGCCGGTGCCGCACGATGCCCGCGAGCCTTGTCAGCTGGTCATCGACGGCGACGCTCGCCGACTCGGCATGCTGACCGATGCCGGCACCGTGACCCCGAGGATGTGCGATGCCCTGCAGGACTGCGACGCTTTGATGTTGGAGGCCAATCACGACCCCCAGATGCTGCGCGCCGGTCCCTATCCGCTGAGTCTGCAGCAACGGGTCGGCGGTCCGTTTGGACATCTCAGCAATCAGCAGGCGGCACAGTTGCTGCGCGCTGTGCACCATGAGCGTCTCAAGCAGGTGTTGTTGTCCCACATCAGCGCGCAGAACAACCGGCCGGAGTTGGCGGTTGCGGCGGTAAGTGGCGTCGACGGGGAGCTGCGCGCATCGTTACGCGTGGCGGAGCAGGATCGGGTCAGTGGCTGGGTCCAATTGTAGCGCTGGAGCCATCATGCCCGATAGCGCTGCGGTCTGGTTCGCGGCGTCGTGTCGTCATGCTGACGTGTACTTCTGTTCTCATCAGCGGAGCGCCGATGCGCCGTAACGGAGAATTATGATCAA
>JGI12210J13797_10008386_pt1 | contig 12320 bp, 9 predicted proteins | sample ElkSlonscriptome_3_FD_13797 | JGI IMG/M metagenome (IMG submission 13797) | reverse complement strand
CCCTTCGGTTCAGGAGGCCTTGGCAGCCCAAGAGTTGCAGTAGGCCTCGGGCAGAATCGGTCCGGGGACCAGCGTGCAGCCGCCGCATTCGTTGGCGCTGGCCGCTGTGTAGAAGTTGCAGTTCTCGCAGTTCTTCTCCGCGCCATGGGGCGACTGCTCCACGTAGGCGAGCGACGAGCGAGTCGAGCGCTGCTGCGGGGTCAGGGCCGAGGTGTCGGTGCAGTCCGGTCCATCGGAGGAGCCGCCTTCTTCACCACCACAGCCGGTTCCAAGGACGACCAGGCCGAGCCCGGCCGCACCGAAGGTGGCGCTCCGACGGAGGAGCTCTCGACGTGAGATCATCTTCTTCATGGTTCGTACCTAGCGCCCGAGGCGAGTCCGGCAAGATCGGTCGAAGAGATCTCTCTCAGCGCAGCACCCGAGCGAGGCGCTCGAGCGCGTCGCGGTGCTCGTCGATCGGCTCGGAGGTGAAGCAGATGCGAACCCAGCGGCCGAAGTCCGATCCGCACGCCGCCCCCGGAGTCATGAGCACCCCGGCGTCGAGGCATCGGTCGAGGAAGGGCAGGGCGTCGCTCTCGCCGTCTCGCATGTAAGGCGTCGCGTCGAAGAAGAGGAAGGTGCCACCCGCTGGGCGGTCGACGCCGAGGACCTCCGCGGTGTCGTTGCCGGCGACGGCAAAGAGCTCGCGCCGTCGCTCGAGGAACTCGTCGCCGTCGCGGAGCGCGCGGGCGCCGGCGACCTGCATCGGCGTGGGCGCCGAATAGGTCGAGAAGGTCTGGACGCCGCGGAGCGCGCGGGTGACATCGTCGCTGCCGTGGGCGTAGCCGATGCGCGCGCCGGCCATGCCGTAGGACTTCGAGAGCGTGTGGCAGGCGACGTAGCGGTCCTGCACGTCGTCCCGCGTCCACAGCGGCGCTCGTGGCTCGCCGAAGTGCAGGTCCTGGTAGGCCTCGTCGAAGATCAGCCAGAGGTCGTGGCGCTGGGCGACCCGCACGAAGGCGTCCTCGGCGGCACCCGGAGCCACGCAGCCGGTGGGGTTGTGGGGCGTGTTCACATAGAGCGCGACGGTCCGCTCGCTGACCTTTGCCTCGAGCGCGGCCTCGACGTCGGTCGACGCGAGCGCGTGCATGAGCGGCACCTGGACCGGGGTCGCCCCGCGCTTGGTGATGATGCCCCGGATCAGCGGCCAGAAGGGCGAGGGCAACAAGACCTCGTCGCCGACGTCGAGAAGGGTCTCGGTGATCACGCTCAGACCCGCGGTCGCGCCGCTCATGATCTGCAGCCGCTCGGCTGGGACCCGCCGTCCGAGCCGATCCGTCCGATCGGAGGCGGCCTCGAGCAGGTCGGGCAGCCCGGCGGGGGGCGCGTATTTGTGGATGCCCGGCAGGCTCTCGGTACTCAGTTCATCGACTCGAGCGCTGGGCGGCGGCTCCTCGAAGGTGTCCCCGACGGAGAGCATGTGCACCGTCTCACCCTTCGCGCGCATCTCCGCGGCCTTGCTGGCCAGGCCGGAGAACACGCGGGACGAGAGTGAGCCGATGTGGGTGGAGAAGTCGGGCGGGCGCGGCATGGGCCCTGGGTAGCACACCGGCCGCTCGACTCAGCGCATCAGACGCACTGGCCGTCGGCGTCGCAGGTCTCGGGCGGGGTGCAGTCGTCGTCCACCCGGCACTCGATGGTGAAGCGGCAGCGGTCGTCCACGCAGACCTGCGTGGCCGGACAGTCCGCGTTCGTCAGGCACATCGTGCCGGGGATGCAAAAGTTGAACTGGCAGATCTCCCCGGGGTTGCAGTCCGCGTCCCGCACGCAGTTGCCGGGGGGCAGGGTCTCGCAGAGGCCTTCGATGCAGGTCTGTCCGGGCGGGCACTCGTCGTCTTCGACACAGCCGCCAGGGTTCTGGCAGCGGTTGTTGATGCACATCCGCACCGCGCCGCAGTCCATGTCCGTTCCGCAGAAGAGCCAGGGGAAGCAGCGGTTCGCTTCACAGGTCCACCCGTAGTTGCAGTCGGCGGTCGTGGTGCAGACCGAGGGCTGGCAGAAGTTGAACTCGCAGGACTCGTCGTCGGCGCAGTCGGTGTCGCGAACGCACTCCTCGGCGACGAAGCACGCGCCGAAGTCCGCGCAGACCGTCCCCTCGGGGCAGCCGGCCGCGGTGCCCGAACCGGGCGGGAAGCAGAACTGGAGCGCGGTGCACTGGTCCCCGAGGCAGGTCCAGCCGAGCGGGCAGTCGCCGTCGGAGTTGCAGTCGATGTCCGGCACGCAGGCGAGGGTCGAGATGTTGCAGACCGTTCCGGCGGGACAGTCGGTGTTGGCCCGGCAGGGGCCCTCCTGGCAGCTGCCGCTCACGCAGGTCTCGGTGCCGGTGCAGTCGCCGTCGGTCCGGCATTCACCGACGTAGCTGCAGCTGCCGGTGACGCATTCGTAGAGCGGGTCGCAGTCGCCGTCGGTCGTGCACTCGCCGACGAAGACACAGCCGCCGCCGAGGCACGCGAAGCGATCGGGGCACATCGCGTCGGTCGTGCACTCGCCGATGAACACGCAGCGTCCACCGCGGCAACTCAGGCCGGAGCCGGCGCAGTCCACGTCGGAGGTGCACTCGGGCGGCGGTACGCAGCGGGAGTCCTCGCAGACCTCGCCCATCGGGCACGGATCTTCGGGGCACGTGGTCGGCACCTCACAGAAGCCGAAGTTGCACTGCTCGCCCGGACCGCAGTCTCGGTCGAACTCGCAGACGACGGGCGGTAGCGGGACGCAGGCGCCGGAGACGCAGGCTCCCATGTCGCAGTCGGCGTCGACCATGCAGTCGGTGCCGACGCAGAGCCGGTCCACGCAGGTCATTCCCGGGAAGGGGCAATCCGAGTCCATCCCGCAGATGAAGGGAGGGAAGCAGCGGCCGGTGGCGCACTCCCAGCCGAGCTCGCAGTCGCTGTCCATGGTGCAGGTGGTCGGCTGACAGAAGCCGAAGTCGCAGCGCTGGCCGGTGGGGCACTCGTCGTCCGATCCACAGGCGGCGTCCGGATCGACGCAGCGGAAACCGTCGCAGCGCTCGGGCGGGGGACAGTCGGTGTTCGAGCGACAGCGGCGAATGGCGGAGCAGCGACCGGCGAAACAGAGGTTGCCGGCGGCGCAGTCGGCGTCGGTGGTGCAGGTCCCCGAGGGCACGCAGCGGCGTGAGAGGAAGTCGCAGAGCTCGCCGCTACCGCAGTCCGAGTCGGAGGTGCAGCCGGTCGGCACGCAGCGGGCGGACTCACAGCGGAAGCCCGAGCCACAGTCGCCATCGTTCAGGCAATCCCCAGTGAACTGACAGCTGGCGCCGATGCACTCGAAGCCGGTAGTGCACTCGTCGTCCGAGGTGCAGTCGCCAGTGAAGACGCAGGTGCCTTCCGAACACTCGAAGCCGGCGGCGCCACAGTCCCCGTCGACCGTGCACTCGGGCAGCGTCACGCAGCTGCCGCCGACGCAGTCCTCACCGGGCATGCAGTCGCCGCGCCTCGAGCACTCGACCGATGCCTCGCAGCGGCCGTCGTTGCAGACTCTCCCGTCGGGGCAATCGGCGTCGGTGCTGCAGGAGGTTCGTCGTTCGCAGACCCCCGACACGCAGCGTTCGCCGGGCGCGCAGTCCAGGTCGCTGAAGCAGACGAGGCCCTCGACGCACTCGCCCGCGACGCAGCTCAGGTCGAAGTCACAGTCGTCGTCGGTGGTGCAGCCGGTCGAGAGATCCGGGGCCGGCGGCTCGCCGTCCGGCAGGACGGTGCTGTCAGGCGTACCTCCATCGGTCAGCCCTTCGGGGTCCACGAGGACGGTTCGGCCACAAGCGGCGGCGAACACCAGGAGAAGGAGCAAGACGAAGCGACGCATGGGTCGAGCATAGCAGGGCATTCGCGTCTCGCTCCGACCGCCCGGATGCTAGCTGGGGCTTCCGCGCTGCGCGGCCCGTTGGTAGGGTCCCGCCCATGACTCGCGCATTCCGAGCGTCCGTGCCCTGGCTCCTCCTCGCCTCCCTCGCCTTCGCCGGCTGTGGGGACGATGCGGAAGAGAACCAGGAGAGCAGCGATCCGATCGTCGGCGTCCTGGAGCTGCCGATCTCCTATCGCTACGAGGCCAGCCCGCCCGCGAACGCCGTGGCGATCGAGGTCGCGCCGGCAAATCTGCGAGTGGACGGCCACACCATCCTCGAGCTCGACAATGGTGTGGTGCCGGAGGGCTCGGTGACCGGGACGAACACGATCTCGGAGCTCCGCACGGCGATCGACGGCGGGCCGGCGCGTCGGAACGCAACGCTCCGGATCCTCGGCTCGACNCCCTGGCGCACCACCATGCTGGTGCTCTCCACGCTGAAGGAGACCCGGGTCACCGAGATCTCGTTCCTGACTCGCCAGGGCACGGGCACCGAGATCGGCTACCTGAACCTCTCGAACTGGGACATCCGCGAGGAGTCCGAGGAGTTCCACGAGCCGCCCGCGACCCACATGCGCTCCTGGGACGAGATGGGCGACATCTGGGAGGAGATGTACAGCGCCTGCCGTGAGGGCCCCTACGTCGACTGCGCCTTCAAGGCGAGCAACATCGCCGAGGGCGGGAACATGCACATGGAGCTCTTCGCCCGCGGCAACGCGGTGAAGGTCGAGCTCGACCGCTACGGCGCGCCGGACCCCGAGCCCGCCGGGCCGGCTCCCGATCCCTTCCTCGACGGCATCGGTCCCGCCCCCGAGGAAGGCGAGGTGGAGATGCCGCCGGCGGTGACCGCCGCCTTCACCTGGCGCTACCAGGCGTCGACGCCGGGCGCCGACGAAGAGAACATCGTCGCCAAGACCATGCGCCCGCTCTGCGGCGCCCAGCCCTGCGGCGCCCTGGTCGAGGCGGAGGCCCAGACCCCGACCATGCGGGTGCTGAGCTTCCTCGGCTCGGCCTTCCCCAACGGCACCGACGAGCCCTACCTGATGTTCCAGGTACCCCCGAGCTGACCCCGCTCAGAGCCAGAGCCACCAGAGGATGGTCACGCTCAGGACGCCGAGGAGCACCTGCAGCGGCAAGCCCATCCGGATGAAGTCCGAGTAGCGATAGCCACCGGGGCCGTAGACCATCAGGTTCGCCGCGTAGCCGATGGGGCTCGAGAAGGCGGTCGACGCCGCGTGCATCACCAGGAGCGCGGCCGCGGAGCCGGGCATGCCGGCGCCCTCGATGGCGGCGGCGGCGATCGGGTACATCACGGCGGCGGCGGTCGCGGTGTAGACCAAACCGGCGAGCACGCTGGTCGCGGCGAAGACCGCGCCGAGGAGGGCGACCTTCCCGAAGGGCGCCGAGGCGTCGACCAGCGCGCCGCCGAGGTACTCGGCGGCCCCCGAGCTCTCGACGGCGAGCCCGACGCCGAGCGCGGAGCCCACCGTGACCAGCACCCGCAGATCGAGCGCCCGCCGCGCCTGGTGCCCTTTGAGGCAGCGGGTGAGGACCAGGGCGCCCGCGCCGATGAGCGCGGCGGTGAGCAGCGGCAGGACACCGGCGGCGTTGAGCGCCACGACCGCGATCAGGATCGCGGCGGCCAGCGGCGCGCGGCGGTGGTTCGGCGGCGCGCTGTCGGCCACCGCGCTCAGGAGCATGAAGCTCGGGTCCGCCCGATGGCGTCGGGCGAAGCCGGGCTCCGCCTCGAGGAGCAAGAGGTCGCCCGGCTGCAGCAGGATGTCGCCCACCTTGGCGGGGACCCGCTCGCCCTCGCGGTGCACGGCGAGGATCGCGGCGTCGTACTCGGTGCGGAACTTCACGTCGCGGACGGTGCGCCCGACCAGCGGGCTCTGCGCCGCGATCACGGCCTCGACCCAGCTGCGATCCGGCCGCCCCGTGATCGCCGACTCCTCCGGGACCAGGCCCATCTTCCGCAGGTCGACCGCGGCGTCGACCACGATGCCGGTGAAACGCAAGAGGTCGCCCGCCTTGAGCCGCGTCTGCGGCGCGACGGCGGGGAAGACTTGACCGTCGCGCTCGAGCTCGAAGAGGTAGAGCTTGGGGAGGCTCCGCAGGCAGCTCTCGATGGTCTCGTTGACGACCGGTGAGCCGGCCTCGACCTGGAAGGCGATCGAGTACTCGCGCACGTCGGTGACGTCCTGGTCGATCCCGCGCCGCGCCGGTAGGAGCCACTTGCTGGCGAAGAGGATGTAGAGGGTGCCGACCACGAGCGCCGGCACCCCGAGTACGGCGACGTCGAACATCCCCAGCTCGATCGGCTCCGTCCGCGCGGCGGCCATGCCGGCGACGACGAGGTTGGTGCTGGTGCCGATCAGGGTGCAGGTGCCGCCGAGGATTGCCGCATAGCTCAGGGGGATGAGCAGCTTGGAGACGCTGATCCGGGCCTGCTTGCTCCAGCGCTGGAGCATCGGGACGAACATGGCCACGACGGGCGTGTTGTTCATGAAGGCCGAGAGCCCACCGACCGGGAGCATCACCCGCAGCTGGGCTCCCGCGACGCTCTTCGGCTGGCCCAAAACGGTCCGGGCCACGTAATCGAGGGCGCCGGTCTCCCGGATGCCGGCGGCGACCACGAAGAGCGCCGCGATCGTGCCCACGGCCGGATTGGCGAAACCGGAGAGTGCCTCGGCCGGGTCGAGAACGCCGGTGGCCAGGAGGAAGGTGAGGCCGGCGACGAGCACCAGATCGGGCCCCGCGAGGTTGAGCGCCATCACGATGACCATCGCGAGGACCACCCCCACCGTCAGCCATCCGTCGACGCCCATCGCCCGGTCATAGCCGTCTTCGGGGGATCCGTCGATTTCGTCGACGTTTCCGGCGGCCAGGACGGGGCCGTCGGCCCTGTCTTGTCGCGCGCTCGGGGTGCGAGGAGAGCGGCGTTCATGTCATCCTGTCCCCATGTTGGCTCGCTCTTGTCTGCTTATCTCTTCGGCCGCGCTCGTCGGTGGCTGCAGCGCCATCATCGATACGGACCCCGACGTCTTCGGGTCCGACGTGACCCTGCCGGACTCCGGCCCGCCCATCCTGGTGGACGGGGGAGCGCGGGATCTCGGCCCGAACCCGCCCGACATGGGCGCGCGGCCCGACATGCCGCCCGCTGCCTGCCCGGCGCCGCCGCAGTGCGTCGGAGGCGACTCTCTGGTCTGCGAAGGCGGCGAGCGGGTGACCGTCCCCTGCCCGGGCGGCTGCAACGGCGCGACCGGTGAATGCCTCCCGCCGGCGACCGGCTTCACTCCGTCGAACGTCGGCCGCGACCAGTTCCGGGACGGCCCCGACCTCGACCTCGACGAAGCCTTTCGCTACGACACCGACGCCTGCACGTCGATGACCGGTGCGGCGCGAGTCGTGGCCATGCGCGATGGCGGCGAGGCCTGTGTGCTCAGCGTCGGCAGCTTTCGGCTCCGCGCCGGCGGCTTCATGCAGGTCGGCGGTCAGCGGCCGCTGATCATCGTCGCGAACGACGAGATCCGGATCGAAGGCGTCATCGACGTGTCGGCTCGAGGCGATCAGGCCGGACCGGCCGGTGAGCCGGGCGGTCGCACCGTCTCTGGCGCCGCGGACGGTGAAGGTCCCGGTGGCGGCATCACCGGCGTTCATGAAGGTGACTTCGACGACGGCGGCGGCGGTGGCGGTGGCGGCTGCGGCGGTGGCGGTGACGGAGGCCAAGGCGGCGAGGGCGCCGGTGGTGAAGGCGGCTCGCCCTTTCTCGATGGCAACGACCTTCAGCCGCTCTTCGGCGGTAGCGGCGGTGGTCGCGGTCGCGGAGCCATTCGCGCGGGGGGCTTCTCGAATGCGGGCGAGGGTGGCGCCGGCGGCGGCGCGCTGCAGCTCACCGCCGCCAACCGCATCGTGATCGGCGGCGGCGTCGTCGCCGGCGGAGGCGGTGGCCAGCCGGGCCGGAACAACGGCGACGCCGGCACCAACTGGGGTAGCGGCGGCGGTGGCGGCGCGGGCGGGAACGTCATCGTCGAGGCGCCCGAGATCGAGGTCGGCGGTGGGCTCAGCGTGGTCGGCGGCGGCGGCGGCGGCGGCTCCAGCAGCGGCGGCTCGGGTGGCGCGGGTCAGGACGGGCTGGACGGCGCGACCGCTCAGCCCTCCGGCGGCGACTCCGGCGGTAGCCAGTACGGCTCGCCGGGCGGCGACGGCGCCGGGCTCGCCACCGTGGGCGGCGAAGGCGGTGGCTCCAACACGGCCGACTTCGCCAACGGTGGCGGTGGCGGCGGCGGCGCGGGCTGCGTCGTGGTGCGTTCGAGCAGCTCGGCTTCGGTGCCCGTGAACCCACCGGCGTCCGTGACGACCCTCTCCCTGCTTCCCTGAACGAAGAGAGGGCCCGTCCGGTACCGGACGAGCCCTCGAACGACCGTGCGCCGTTCAGTGGAGCGGACGCTCACCGAGAGGGCGGAGCGCGCCACGAACGGCGGCGCGGAGCACCTCCGGTCGCAGCCGCGTGATCGCCTCTTCACCCTGCGGGAGTCGCGCGGCGGCGCGGCCCTCGAGGATCAGACGGATGTTGCCGCCGCGGCGGTCGGCGAGGATCAGCGAGACCTCGCACTCCATCCGGTCCGACTCGCGGCGCTCGTCGATGTGGGTGATCGAGCCGCGGAGCACGTAGCGCGCTCGCCGAGTGCTCGTGACTCGGACGCTGGACACGCCGCCGAGCTCGTCACGGAGCGCATCGCGGAGCGCGCCGTTCAGCGCGCTCGGTGCGGTGGTCTCACCGATGGCGATCGACGTGCGGCGGCCCTGTGCGGACGCGGCGTCGATCATGGATCCCGAAAGCAACGCGGCTCCGAGCAGAGTCACGCAAATGGACATGGCGGTGCGGGTCATGAAGCCCTCCCGTGGTGAAAATCCCACCAGGTCGGATCGCCCTCCAACCTGGTCACGGCCAGCACACCGTCGGCCGCTCGGTTGGTGTAACTGGGTCCGCGCGAGGGCGGCAAGAAAGTGGCAGAGTGGCTCCGTGGCGAAACGACATCGGCGAGTCTGGCTCGGCCTCGCGGCGCTGCTCGCGGCGTGCGGGAACCGGTGTGCCAGCGAGCCGGAGGCGCCGGCCGAGGACTCCGTCACTGGCCAGGACGAAGCCTCGGCCGAGGCGGAGCCGTCGGAGCCAGCGGCGCTACCGGAGGTTCGGCCCTTGCCGGCGAGCGTGCTCCGCGGGGTTTGCTACGCCCACGCCTATCAGCGCGGTGGCGCGCGCGGCTACGGCAGCGAGACCAGCCGCGCGACGCTCGAGACCCTCCGGGACCATCAGGTCGGGTCGGTGTCGCTGACCCCCTTCGGCTTCCTGCCCTCGCTCGAGGCCCACGCCATCCGCTCGGCGAACTCGGTCGGTGCCGGCGAGACCGACGAGCGAACACGCGGCGCCATCGAGGCGGCCCACGCCATCGGTCACTCGGTGATGCTCAAGCCGCACCTGTGGGTCGCGCGGGGCGAGTGGCGCGCGCGCCTCGATCCGGCGGCGGGTTGGGACGCCTTCTTCGACTCCTACGAGCCCTGGATGGTCGGCTACGCCCGCCTCGCCGCGGAGACCGGGGTGGAGTGGCTCGTCATCGGGACCGAGCTGCGCTCGAGCCTCGGCCAGGAGGCGCGCTGGCGGCAGCTGATCGCGGCGATCCGTTCGGTCTACGAGGGCGAGCTCGTCTACGCCGCCAACTGGGACGCGATGGACGCGGTGCCCTTCTGGGACGCGCTCGACGCGCTCGGGATCCAGTTCTACCCGCCGGTCGCCCAGGACGAAGACGCGCCGCTCCCCGAGATGCAGGCGCGACTCGACGGCTACTTCGATCGGCTGGGTGAGCTCTCCCGCGAACACGAGCGGCCGGTCATCTTCACGGAGATCGGCTATCGCTCCGTCACCACCGCGGCGCTTCGGCCGCACGAGTGGACCGAGCATACCCCGGACGCCCAGCTCGACCTGGACCTGCAGCATACGCTCTACACGCTCTTCTTCGCGGAGGCCTGCGAGCACGACTACGTGCGGGGCGTGTACCTGTGGAAGTGGTTCACCGACCCCGACTCGCGCGAAGAGGGACCGACCGGCTTCTCACCCGCGGGCAAGCCGGCGGCCGAAGTGATGCGCGCGGCCTACGCTCCGCCGGAGTAGCGCTCAGTGGCGGGTGAGCGCGCCGAGGCGCCAGGGCGAGATCCCTGGGCCGCCACCGCTCGCGCTCTTGGTGGGCGCGGCGCCGATGGCGTCCTGATCGCGGAAGGCCTGCGCGACGGCCGCGGCGATGGACAGCGCCTTGGCGTGGGCGCCCAGCGGCGGCGGGTTCAGCAACGCCTCGTCGTTGTCGGCGATGTAGCCGGTGTCGTAGTCGCCGGCGATGAACGCGGAGTGGCTCATCACCCTCAGGTGGAAGGGCACGCTGGTCTTGATGCCGGTGACCACGTACTCCTCGAGCGCGCGGCGCATGCGCTCCACGGCCAAGGGTCGGGTCGGGGCCCAGACGCAGAGCTTGCTGACCATCGGGTCGTAGTGGCTCGGCACCTCCGAGCCCTCGTAGGTGCCCGAGTCGTCGCGGACCCCGGGGCCGGTCGGTCGGCGGAGCACGTCGATGGGGCCGGGGCTCGGCATGAAGTTCCGGTCCGGGTCCTCGGCGTAGACCCGGCACTCGATGGCGTGGCCGCGGCGGGTGACGGCGCTCTGGTCGTAGCCGAGCGGCTCGCCAGCGGCGATGCGGACCTGCTCACGGACGAGATCCATGCCGGTCACCAGCTCGGTGATCGGGTGCTCGACCTGCAGGCGCGTGTTCATCTCGAGGAAGTAGAAGCTGCCGTCGGTTCCCATGAGGAACTCGACGGTGCCCGCGCCCTCGTAGTCGACGGCCTTGGCGGCGGCGACGGCGACGGCGCCCATCTCGGCGATCTTGGCGTCGTCGGCCTTGGCGAAGGGGGAGGGCGACTCCTCGATCACCTTCTGGTGCCGCCGCTGGATCGAGCAGTCGCGCTCGAAGAGGTGGACGCAGTCACCGTGGCCGTCGGCGAGCACCTGGATCTCGATGTGCCGCGGGTTGATGATCGCCTTCTCCATGTAGACGGTGTCGTCACCGAAGGCGTTGGCGGCTTCGCTGCGGGCGCGCTCGAAGGCCTCTTCGACCTCGCCCAGCTCGTGGACCAGGCGCATGCCCTTGCCGCCACCGCCGGCGGAGGCCTTGAGCATGACCGGCAGACCGAGCTTCTCGGCAGCGGCCTTCAGCTCGGAGGGGTCGTCGATCAGCGCGCCGGGGACGACCGGCACCCCCGCGGCCATCATCTTCTCGCGAGCGGCGGTCTTGGAGCCCATGGCCTCCATCGCCGAGGCGTCCGGGCCGATGAAGGTGATGCCGGCGTCCTTGCAGGCGCGGGCGAAGGCGGCGTTCTCGCTCAGGAAGCCGTAGCCCGGGTGGATGGCCGTCGCGCCGGTCTTCTTGCAGGCGCCGAGGATCTTCTCGTGGACCAGGTAGCTCTCGCGGCTCGGCGCCGGACCGATGGCCACCGCCTCGTCCGCCATCCGCACGTGGAGCGCGTCGCGGTCGGCGTCGCTGTACACGGCCACCGAGCGAATGCCCATCTCGCGGAGGGTCCGCATGACACGGACGGCGATCTCACCGCGGTTGGCGACCAGGACCTTCTCAAAGGGGACAGCAGCTTCAGCCATTGGGAGCGAGGCTGCGACGCACGCCGCACCGCGTCAAGCGGGCAGGCGCGCCCGCCGGTGCCGCCTGGGTCTGCGGGCCCGATGTCCTTCCCGTCCTCCGCAGGAAACCGCCCGACCGAGAGGTGAACTGGTGGTAGCTCCGTGGTCACGATGAACACTGACGATCCGTAGCCCGGCTGGGCAGCTCGAGCGCTCACGGGCGACGGCGTCGCAGACACACCAGCACCAAGAGACCCAACCAAGCGCCGCCCGCTCCGCTGGTCGTGCGGCAACCGCAGCCGCCGTCGCCGTCGCCACCGCCGGGCCCTGCGTCCGGCGGTTCCGGTTCGCCAGAGGCGCGGACCCAGATGTGGCTGGTGACCACGCGCGGCTGGGGCATCGAGAGCTGCGCGCGCCAGCGGTCGTCCACGTCGCCGAAGGGGGCGGTCACGTCGAGCGTCGCTTCGAAGGGGTCGCTGTCGACGTCGACCTGGGTGTGGATCTCGCCGTTGCGCAGGAAGGCCAGCCGGCCGCCGTCGGCGCCGGTCACGAGCGCTCGCAGGGTCACCGGACCATCGACNGTGTCGCCGACCATCGCGTCGCCGGCGCTGAGCTCGACCATCGGGTCGTCCGCTCCTTCGAGCTTCACGACGGTGCGGCCAGCGCGGACGCCGGCCACGATCGCGGCGACGCTGAGCTCGTCGGCGTAGACCATCGTCGTCGGGCTGCCGATCGGGCTCTG
>JGI12210J13797_10186304_pt1 | contig 12322 bp, 9 predicted proteins | sample ElkSlonscriptome_3_FD_13797 | JGI IMG/M metagenome (IMG submission 13797) | reverse complement strand
ACCGACCGGGTCTTGGCGATGGCTGAAACAGCGGTTGCCCAGGGTGCCGAGATCGAAGTCCTGCGCTTTGCCGCCTGAAGGAGCAGCGATGTCAGTCGCCAACGAGGTCGAATCGCCGATCATCAATTCGCCCTTCGCCGAGCCGGCTGTCCATTGGCGGATCGAGCGCGGCAAGCAGCCGGTCCAGGCGGTCGGGCGGCGTCCGGCAAGCTATTTCTATCGCGTTCCCGAGAGCAGCGGGCGGGGCCGAAAAAGTAAGCAACAGCTTAGCCTGGGTGGGGAGCTCGACGTCGGCCAGCAGGAGGACCTGCCGCTGGTCAACTGGCTGCGCGGGCGAGTGAAGGAGTGGCGCGAAGGGGCGCGCACCGGCATCCCCTACGATGGGGCGTCGAGCATCACCAAGGAGCTGCTGGCCCTGTGGCGTGGTGACGAGACCCTGCGCAGACAGCGGCTGTTTTTCGCCCAGGTCGAGGCGGCCGAGACGATCATCTTCCTGGTCGAGGCGAGCCCGATCTACCAGCACGGGATGCCCAAGCTGCCCATCGATCAGCCGGGTGAAAGTGCCCGAGAGGCCGGTTTCACGGCCTTCACCCGCTACGCCTGCAAGATGGCCACCGGCACCGGCAAGACGACGGTGATGGGGATGCTGTCGGCCTGGTCGATCCTGAACGGCGTCGCCGCGCCGACAGACGACCGCTTCTCCGACACCATCCTGGTCGTCTGCCCCAATGTGACCATCCGCGAGCGGCTGCAGGAGCTGGATCCGGCGCTGGGCGACACCAGTCTCTATCGCACGCGCCAGTTGGTGCCGCCGCATCGTATGGAGGACCTCAGGCGCGGCGAGGTGATGATCGCCAACTGGCATCGCCTGGCGAAGAAGGAGACCAGCAGCGTCAACGGCACCTCGGCCAAGGTGGTCAAGACCGGCGAGGCGACTGAGGTAGTCAAGAACGCGGGCAAGGCCAACGAATCGCTCGAGACCAAGTATTTCGAGTCGGACCGCGCCTGGCTCAAGCGCATCCGCCAGGAGCTGGGCACCGGCAAGGGGCGCAGCCCGCACTGGCTGGTATTCAATGACGAGGCGCATCACGCCTACCGCCGGGGTGACGCCGAGGCACTGGTCGATCTGGAAGAGGACCGCTCATTGGCCAAGAAGAACGCCAAGGAAGCGACCATCTGGATCGAGGGCCTGGATCGGATCAACAAGCTGGCGGGCGGGCGCAAGAAGGGCATTCGTTTCTGTATCGATCTGTCGGCGACGCCCTTCTATATCCAGGGATCGGGCAACGAGGTGGGTAAGCCGTTTCCCTGGATTGTCTCCGATTTCGGGTTGCTGGATGCGATCGAATCGGGCTTGGTGAAGATCCCGCAACTGCCGACCCGCGACATCACCGGCGCCGCCGAGGCCAGCTATTTCAACGTCTGGCGCTGGGTGGAAGCGAGGGCCGAGCAGGATGGACTCGGCGAATCGGTCACGCCGCAGATCGTGATGACCTATGCCACCGCGCCGATCAACCAGCTGGCGCAGGATTGGCATACCCGCTTCGCGCAGTGGCGGCAGGACAGTCGGGATGAGCTGCACCCGGTGCCGCCGGTCTTCATCGTCGTCTGCCGCGATACCAAGGTCGCCGCCGAGGTCTACAACTGGATCGCCTACGAGGAGGGCGGGTACACGGCCGCGCCGCCCTGGTTTCGCAATACGACGGGCAACGAGGTCACCGTGCGGGTCGATTCCAAGGTGGTGGAGGACCTGGAACAGGGCGGGACTGCGGACGAAACGCAGCGGCTGCGCTTCATCCTCGACACCATCGGCAAGAAGACCTGGCCCGGCGGCAAGGTGCCGGAAGCCTGGTCGGAACTGGTGCGAAAGAACAACGAGAAGGCCGCCTCCGACGACAACGACGGCGCCTACAAGTGGATCGACGAGCGGGTGCCGCCGGGGCGCAATATCCGTTGCATCGTCTCGGTCGCGATGCTGGCCGAGGGCTGGGACGCCAATACCGTGACCCACATCGTGGGCTTAAGGCCTTTCGGCTCCCAGTTGCTGTGTGAGCAGGTCGTGGGACGGGCGCTGCGGCGGCGCAGCTATGCGCTCAACCAGGAGACGGACCAGTTCGAGGAGGAGACGGCCAAGGTGTTCGGGGTGCCGTTCGAGCTGATCCCGTTCAAGGTCTCCAAGTCGAAGGACACCAAGCCGCCGAAGGAGCCGAACCACATCTTCAGCGATCCGGACAAGTCGCAGTATGAGATCGAATTTCCACTGGTAGAGGGCTATTACAGTCCACAGGTGTTCGAGCTGCAGATCGCCTGGGACCAAGTCTCTCAGGTGACCGTCGACCCGAAAGAGATCCCCAATTCGGTCGAGCTGAACTCGATGACGGCGCCGGAAGGCTCGTTGGCGTTCTACGGTCCGGGCGAGCGGCCCGTGCTGACCCTGGCGGATTGGCGCAGACAATTTCGTCTGCAGCAGGTGGCATTCCGTCTGGCCCGCGAGGTCTGCAAGCGATGGGAGAGCGAGCAGAACGCTGACCAGGACTCGGACGTGGCGACCTCCACCGCTACGCTCTTTTCGAAGGTCGCGTTCGCGGCGACGCGTTTCTTGCGGGAGAAGTTGAACTGTATCGGTAACGCCGACCCTCGGGATGTACTCCTCGCCGGCAAATACCACCAGCAAGCGGTGGACATCCTCTTCGAGGCAATCCGCAAAGGCGGTGTCACGCGATCGCGGGAGCTGCCGCGGATCGCCAAGGGCTCCGCGGGGCGGGGAAGCACCCGGTTCGTCGACTACCACACGAGAAAGGATATCTATCCCGTCAATCGCTGCCATCTGAACGCAATGGTCGCTGACACCAAGCAATGGGAGCAGAGCGCGGCCTATGCACTGGACACCCATCCTGGCGTGGTGTGCTGGGTCAAGAACGAGCAGCTCGGGTTTTTCATGCCCTATCGAAAGAACGGTATCCCGGCCCGCTACATTCCGGATTTCATCGCCGCACTGGATATCGGCCTGACGCTGGTGATCGAGACCAAGGGTCGATATGGCGACGATGCGGATCTGAAGGCCAAGGCGGCGGAGCGCTGGGTCAACGCCGTCAACGAGGACGGCAATTGGGGACTGTGGCGGTACCTGGTGGTTCAAGATCCAACGATGTTGCTGCGTCTGCTCGATGAGCATGCGCTGGCGAATTGGGACCAAGAGACGAGTGTAGGGCTATAGCTTCGTCCGGCGGGGCTTCCGTTGACTCGGGGAAACTGTTTCCCGAACGAACGGAGCGTGATCACGGCCAGACGATCGACTGAGAGGATGGCGTATGGCAAACCCTTGCCCTGTGCCTGTTTTTGCCGCTGTTTTCGCTCGACAGTTAGATAGCTCCATGGACATCTTTCCCGATTTGGCCGGCAGGCGCGTCGACTCGAGGGATGAGTCAGTCGGCGTGGCACCCTCGGGCCGGCGCTGCTGCATTCGGTCGGCGCAGAGACGGCCTGCTCGCAGTGCCGGCAAGCACTCAACAAACGCGGATTGTTAGATTCTTGCCTCCGGGTCTCGGGCCCTGTCCACTTTGGTTGACAACGTCTCAGGACACGCCTACGCTTCAGAATGGGATCTGGGACCTACGTTGATGCTCAGATTTCGCTACAAGGGATAGCAATTAGGAGGATACCGTTCGTGTCTATCGATTTGATGGTGCCGATCGGGGTTGCAGTCGATATATTAAAGCGCCTTCTCCCGACGGCTGTTACAGCGACGACTGTCGATGTCACCGGTCATCTGCGCGACTGTATTTGCGTATTCCAGAGAGAATATGCGTCATATTCGTTCGGCTGCGCTAGAAGGCATCGGGAATTCAAAAACGCTGCCGCAGACGGGGACCCGTCCAGAACGTCTTCTGCGTACAATGCCTTGGACGACATAGGCTGGAATGGTCTTCTAACGCTGCTTGGAACCCTCAGCGACGGTGCGCAGCAGTATTTTAAGCTAACGCACGCGGCGCCCCAGCCACCCCGTGTCGGTGTTCACTTGGCGGATGACAAAGGATTCGTTCATAACGTTGTAATGGTTTCCGGAAATCAGAAGAAGGGTGATCCAAAGCTTGCGGAAGACTACACTGTATTTGAATATGTCATCGAGCATGGCGTACCTTACTTGAACAACAACCTACCGATGAGCGCCGTCAAGGATCTTGCGTTAAAACATCCCGGCTTGAAGCTGGCAGATATTCGTAGCCGCTATAGGGCCCGTTGGACCGACAAGAAATTGCTTTCTCGTTGGCGAAACAATCTCTCGGGGAGGGGCGGTCGCGACGAGGATTGGGAAAAACAGTGGTCGGGGGACGGCTATCATGAAGCGAAGTACAAATCGCACGTTGCGGTGCCTATCACCTTTCGCAAACATGCTGCGTCTCGGCCGGGGATGCTCGCTGAGCTTACGCAGGTTATTGATTTGCCAGACGACGGTCGATCGATACTTGGGTTTGTACTTGTGGATCACACCTCCACATATTACTTCGATGACAGTCCTGCCGACAGCTTCAAAAATGTCGATATAAATGTTCTTTACCAATTCGCTGACCTGATGTCCTTGGCATTGCTCACGTATCTGACATATACGCAAGGCTCTGAAACCGTCAATGAGTATCTATCGAAATTCGAGCATTCGTCGAATCAATGGCAAACGGAGGGAAAGACATGAGACAGAAAACTGCGAGGACGGAACGCCCTTCACAGCGGCGTCTCGACCGCACCTCCGACAACAGAGTGGTGCGCTTCCGCGCTGCGGACCTCCAAAGGATGCACTCATCCTCAATTGACGCTGCACGCTCTAATTACGCGCTTCTAGTCCAGGGTCATTGGGTTGTGAGCGGCTCCAAGACCTGATAGCAGGACTGACGGTAGTTGAGCAATTACCAGCTTATACCGTTCCTGCTGGACCTTGATAATTGCCCCCGGCGCCGCTTGAGGTGCGCCGGGCAGCGCGGGGCCGGTACGCAGAGCTAGCCTGTTGGCATCGCGGGACGTGACTGGCTAGATGAGGCGCGCAAGATTTGGAGGGCTTGGCCTTGATGTCGACTCAGGACCGCTGCCGACGGGCTGGGCGGTGGAACCGGGGCCGAAGACCGTGAAAACCGTTCCCCGAAATGTTCCCCATCGGCTGTGCGCGGGACTTCCATGATTTTAAACAGCGGCTTAGGCGGTTTTCCCGTTTCTGTATCGTTCAATCGAGCGTCCAGGTATGGACGGGATGACCGCTTTCTTGCCGCTCGAGATAGGCGGCAGTCAGCCGCTGAGTATCTCGGCCGTGCCGGGCAGTCCAGCCGAGTTGCCAGGCAGCGCCGTTCTGGCCATTGGCGACCCTGGCCGCGATGATGTCCAGCCAGGGATCAGTTTCCTCGTCGGGGATCCCAAATGCCTTCAGGCCGGCGCGGGCGCGCGGTAAGACATCCTCGGAGAGGATTTGATGCAGCGGCGCGCTTTTGCCATCGAGCCAGGGAATGCGAGCCTCCAAACCCAACCGAGCCGCTGCATAGAAATTCTCGCGGGCAACTTCAAAAGGTAGGCGTTGCTCCGGCGGGTCCGAATCGTTCAATAGGGAGTTCGCTGCGCCATAGTAGAGTGCCGCGTTGGCAATGGCGTCTGGGATCGTAGGACCGGCCGGCATGACACGCTGCTCGATGCGGAGATGTGGCGTCCCGTCATCATCGAATCCAATCAACGGGCGATTCCAACGCCAGATCGTGCCGTTGTGCAAGCGCAGGTGGGCGAGCGCCTCGGGCGGCGCGTCAGTCAATTGCGGTAACAGGACGGGGTAGCGTGCGATATTGGCTTCGAAGGTCTCAGCGATTGAAGCTTGGGCGTAGCGGAAGCCGAAGTTGACCCGTTCGTTCAGCACTGGCCCACCGACCGAAACGGCCTGCTCGAACAAGGGGACCCGTGTTTCGCGCCAAAGCTCGCGACCGAAGAGGTAGGGTGCGTTGGCGGCGGCGGCGACGAGCGGTGCCGACAGGATCTTAGAAACGTTATACAGGCGCGCTGCCTGCGCGGGGGAGACCTTGAAGTGGATCTGGAAGGACGTCGCGGCCGCCTCCAACATGACGTCGCGCCACTCCATATCGAGGCGATCCCGGCCACTGATGCGCAACGGTAGCGGGCGTCCGTGACGCAGGCCGAAAATCTGGTCGTTGAGTGCGCGATAACGCTTGCGCGGGGTCATGTTGGCCATGACAAGATGTTCGGGGCGCACGGTTGGCAGGATTCCGATCATCGCCAGCCGTGCATCAATGGTTTCGGCGACCTCAAGACAGCGTTTCCAGGTCAGGCTCAGATGTGCGGAGAGGCGCGTCAGCGCGTTTGCCTGCAACGGGACCGGTGGACAGTTGATCTCGGCGTTGAAGGTAGCGAGCTCTGGGACGACCAAGGCGTCGTCGAGCTTTTCGAGGAAGGGCTCGAGCACCGGTGCCGGACGTTGATCCGGTCCGACGAGCCAGACCTCCATTTCAAACCCGGCGGTTGCGGCACCGGACGAGAATCGCCCTTCCTTGAGCCAAAGATTGAGCAGCGCCGTCTCTTGGCGCAATCGCGCAGCGAAGGTTTCGAAGTCGGTCCGGGTGAACCGCGAGGCCTCGATCTCTTGACCCATGAATTCACATCGCCGCAAGCGTTAGGCAGTGCCGTTAACCTTTAGCATCCGGTCGAGCGCTTGTAAACGCTCAGGCGTGCCGATGTCGAGCCAGCTACCCTGATACAGCTCGCCGGAGACCAGTCCAGCGGTCATCGCTTTGCGCAGCAGTGGGGCGAGAGGGAAGCGTCCCGGACGAGAGGTCGAGAAGAGCTCGGGGCGATAGAGTCCGACTCCGCTAAAGGTCAATCGCTGGCCTGGCGCATCGGTCACGAGCCCCTCATCGAGGACGAAATCACCATCGGGGTGGTGGGGCGGATTGGGAACTAGGACCAGATGGGCTAGGCCTTTTGGCGCTTCCCTCAGGCGTGCAAAATCAAAATCTGTCCAGATGTCGCCGTTGACGACGAGGAAGGCCTCTGGACCCACGAGAGGGAGGGCTTGAAAGATCCCGCCCCCCGTTTCGAGCGGCTCCTGCTCTGCAGAATAACGGATCCGGACGCCCCAGCGGCGCCCATCGCCGAGCGCTTCCTCGATCTGAGTTCCCAGGTGGGCGTGGTTGATGATGAGATCACAGAAGCCGCCCGCGGCGAGTCGCTCGATGTGGTACTCGATGAGCGGGCGATCACCTGCCTGCAGCAGCGGTTTTGGTCTGTAGTCCGTCAGCGGGCGCATTCGCTCACCGCGCCCGGCTGCGAGGATCATGGCCTTCATTGTCGCGCGCGAAGCGGAATTCGTTGGCTAGTCCCAGCCATAGACGGCGGCGCGCTCGAGCATTCGCTTGGCCCAGTGCGAGTGCGTGCCTGGCTCCACCATCTGGCCGTGAGAGAGAAAGACGGCCGGGGCATCGGTGGCCAAGACCTCCTGCGCCAGGGCTCGATCGGTTGCGGATACACGGTATTGATCCTCGATGGTCGTCAACTGGGTCGGATGGATAGCAGTCTTCGACCAGAGGCCGTGCTCTAGGTCCAGCAATACCTCCGCACGCAGGACATGCGGGCTATCGACGTGCTCGAATACCGGGGACGAGAGCTCGAAACCGAGCGGGCGAAAGCTGATGATCAATTCATTGATGATTGCGCGCAGCGGCGTCTCGTAGAGGGTGACTTGTTTGGGCCGCTTGAGTCCGAGCAGATGGAGGATGTCGTTGCCGCCGATGCGCAGGCACAAGATCCGTTGTTCAAGCTCAAGGAGCTGGCGACCAAGACGTTCCAGCCGCGCCCGGGAAAAGACGATATCCGTCTCGAGCGTCGGCATGAGGAGGAGCCTGGGTGTCTCGGCGAGGATCTGCGCGTAGCGTAAGAGCATCTCCTCGTCGACCTTCGGTAGTACGACGCCGTCGATATTCGCGAGGCCATCGAGGCGCATGATCTTGGCGAGCACCTCGGGATTGCGCGGGCGCAGGAAGCGATACAGGGATACCCTTCTCAAGCGCGGGAGTGTGCGGCCTAGGTTATCGAGGGCGGCCGGCAGGTCGCGCTCATGTACGGCATCCTCGGTGCAAACGATGACCGAGCGTAACGATGGCAGGGTCTCCTGGTTCAGCACCCCGCTCAAATCCAGGCGCGTCGCCGGTAGGTATAGCGATGCCCCTAGCTCCATATACTTGGGAGGCGGCCCTTCCTGCGAGGTCGGGCTCGGTTCTCGCTGAGGGTCGGTTCGAGCGCGCGCCACGGATGCCCTCTACCGGAAGACCTGGATGAAGGCGGCGGCGTTGAAGGGCATTTGCGGCTCGATCTCGACCGGCACGCCTTTGCGCTCTGCGAGCAGGTGCAGATGTGCGACATCTGGATGGGCTGGATCCCGTAGGATTAGCCTGTCTGGCACGCGCCTGAGCATGACACGGGTCGCCTCGGCCACCCCGGGCTTGATGTGATTCAAGTTGGCGATCCGATAATTACGCTGCCAACGGCAGAGACAGGCCTTCGTCATCGCCGCCCGCTCGGCTCGTTCGCTTCGTGGCAAGGTGAACTGCTCGGCGCTTTCCATCGCCGTAGAGATCGCTTCCAGGAACCAGCGAGTCTGATCGTAGGCGTGCAAGTCTTCGTAGAGGACACAGCCGTGGAATTGGTCACGACCAATCTCGTCGTTGAGAATGCTACGCGAAACCAACCCAGAAACGGTGGCGTTAAGGATTCCCGAAGGGATGGCGTAGTCATCGTAGGTCGCTGCGACCTCGGCGCTGCCGCCGATGTCGGAGATGACGTAAAGCCGATCGTCGAGTCGTTCCGGTTCGCATCGGTTCCAGTCTGCGATGGCCGCCTTCAGCTCGCGGGTGATCACTCCCTTTGCCGTCCAGGCATCGGCGAAGACGAGCCCTTTCGGGTTGCGCCCAAGCGTTCGCAGGATATAGCGCAGCGCGTTTCTGTCAAGGCCGCGATCGCGAATGATCGAGACCGAGAAGTGACGCGATTGGATCCCGAAAAAGCGGGTCAGCGCCCGCTGCAGCAAAGCGCCAAATGGTGTGCCGGCGCGCGCCAGCGACACCAGCGTAATGGGCTCGGGTCTGCTCTCGGCAATATGATTCGCCAACGCCATAATCTCGCACGCCAGGCGTTCGCGGTAGCGCTCCGTCAAGGTGTGAAAGAGGGCCAGATAGCCGGCCTCGGGAGCCGATTCGCGACTAATCATCTCGCTGTAATGACGGCCCTCGCGCTGGATCAAGCGTTCCTTCTCGGCAATGGCGATGAAGCGCGGTGCAAGCGGCGTGAGGAGAAACTCACAGTCTTCAGCGGCGTAGCTGCCGGTAATCGGTTGTGGCGACTGCATTGGGTCGACCTTCTGCGCTGCGCTTAGGGCCAGGTGCACTCTTGGATCTGTGAGTGCTGGGGGACCAGGGCGAAGTGGCAAAGCCGCAGGAAGGGTAGGTCCGTCAAGCTGTCCCCAATGCCGATGAACAGTGGTGTCTCGCCGCAGGCCGCTCGGATCGCGCCCATGACGTGGCGCACGGCGGTGGCCTTGTTGGCGAACGGGGGCAGCAGGGCGAGGTTGTGATCGTTCCTGTGCACGATGCCGGTGGTCCACTCCGGGGCGAGGTCGTCTGCCAGCCGCTCGAGCTCTTTGGGCGGTCCCTTAACCGAGAGGTAAACCGGGAATCCGAGATCCTCGATGATGCGGGCGCGCAAACCGAGGCCGCGCCTGCGAATCTGTCGGTGGGCTAATCCGGCGATGGCAGTCAGGCGCTCAGACCAGAGGGGCAGCTGTTCCTCGAGAGCCGCCCGCCAGGCCCCGAGCGGTTGCTCGTCTGGCCCGAGCACCAGAGCGCCGTGGCTAGTGATGCGGTAGCTCGAGAAGGGCGGTGAGACAACCCGCCGGAGGGCGTCGAGATTGCGACCCGTGACCGGGATCAGTGTGGCATCGCGGAAGAGATCCAGCAGCGCTATCTGCTGCGGTGTATGGAAGGAGAGGGGTACGCCGGAGCGGTCCAAGGCTGCGCCGAACAGTGGTAAGTGGCGGCATTTGTCGCGCGTTTGCAGCAGCGAGTCGTCGAGATCGACGAATAGATAGGCATTCGTGCCTGTCATGGGCGCCACGAAGCAGCAGTCAGTGCACCCTCTGGGAGAACCCAAGCGACGGCTCGGAGATGCTCGCGCAGGGTATGGGAATCGGCATGATCCGGCGATTCATAGGCGATCACCGCCCGTCGCGATGGGGGAGGGGGATTGTGCAGGTAATTCTCTAGCCCTTCGCCGTATTCGTCGGGGAAGTCGAGCGAATTGGTAATCGCCTTGCCGGGTAAGATCGGCGAGCGGGTCGTGCCCTGAAAGAGCACGTCGAAACCCCGTTGCTCGAGGTGTTCGGCGAGTAGAAAGGGAGGGAAGGCAAGCTCGCCGGTGGCGACGATCGTGACGGGGTTCTGACGTCCGTCGAGGGACGCGGCAAGCTCGGCAGCCGCGTCCTCCAAGGCCTTGCCGGACAATGGGAGCGCGAGGGCACGGCGCCCAGTGTCGGCCCGCGCTGGGGCTAGCCCCGGGCGGGGTCTGTGCCGCTTTGCGGGCAGCCGCGGGGCGAAGGCAGCTGCCGGCGTGAAGGAAAAGGTCCCCGAGACGAGGCTGACAAAGCGCGTTTCGACTGGGAGATCGCGTGCGATTCTGGTCCTTTGGGTATCGCCGAGCCAATCGACGAGGCTCACGAAGATCAGCTCTCGTAGCCACGGAAGATGGCCGACGAGCTGCTCGGCGAGGCGCTTCAACGTGCGCCCGGTCGTGATCTCGTCGTCGATCAACAAGAGGGTGGCGCTATCCCGGTACCGTTCCACGAGATCCGGCCAGGGCGCGTAGAGAATATGTTCCGGGGCGTGGCTGTGCACCTCGTCGAACTCCAGCAGGGTCGACGCATCGAGGCGATGGCGGGTCGTGTGCTGAAAGAGGACGTCGTCGCGACCTTGGTCCCGGGCTAGGCTGTCGGCGACCCCGGCCCCGAGCCCCGTTGCGGTCTCAGCCAGGCCGATGCCCAGCACCGGACCGGGCACTGGACCGATGTGGCGGGCGAGGCGTCGATAGGTGCGGCGCATCGTCGCCGGGGAACAGGGGATATGCTTGCCCAATACCCGGGAGACGAACAAGAACCCCCGGCGCGGGTTTTGTCGGCTGGCGAAGTCGAGCAACTGCGGCAGCGGCAGGTCTTCGCGTATCGTGCGTAGCTGTAGACGCCCGCAGGCGATGGCGACCTCGTACTCCAACAGGCGGCCCCTCGGTCAGCTAAGCTGACCGCTGTACTGCGTCAATTCTTGCGACCCGCGACCCAGCGCAGGCCGAATCCATGCGCTTGATCCATCACGGCGTGATCGCGGAAGTATTCAATCAGCTTGGTCACCTTGATGTTGCCACGATCGTTTTCGAGCAAGGCGAGGGCGCACATGTTCTGATCGTTCCTGTGACTGTCGAGGCGTACCTCGAGCGTTGGCTGATCAGGAGTGCGGATGGTGATGACCGCGTCTGTGGCCGACCAGTTCGGCGCGCCTTGATAAATGAAGGCGTAGACGAGAACCTTGTCCAAGGCGTCCCAGTGATGGCCGTTGATGTGGAGGAACTCGCCCTCGGTGGCCGCACCGGTGCGATCGTCACCCAAGAGCTGTATGTAAGGCGGTTGCTGCAGGCTACCGAAGGCGTTGCCAAGTGCTTGTACGGCGCCCGCCTGTCCGTTGCGTAGCTTATAGAGGCAACCGAGATCGAGATCGATGCCGGTGGAACCCGCCAGTCGAGCAAAAAAACCCTTGCCGGCGCCGCTACTACCTTGGTTCCAATTGAGATTGATAACGACCTCGCCAAATCCCTGACCGCCCTTCTCCAGCGAGATCGGTGCACGTTTCTCCAGCGTGATCTTCTCGAGGCGGACGGGCTTCGGCGATGCAGCGGGACTGGGCGGGCTCTTTAGCTGCGAGGGAGGCGATGACGCCCGGTCCGGGCTGGTCACGTCGATCCCGAAGCTGCCGGCCAAGGGTGCGAGGCCACCGTTGAAACCCTGCCCGACCGCGCGTAGCTTCCATTCCCGATTGCGCCGATAGAGCTCGCAGAAGATCATCGCGACCTCTTGACGCCCGGCAATGGGGACGTCGAAACGGGCGATTTCTTGACCCTTGTCGGCGTCGATGGCGCGGACCCAGGCCGACTGCAGTGCACCGAAGGATTGACGACGCGATTCGCCTTCATGGATGGTGACGCACAGAGCGATCTTTTCGATCGCGGCCGGGACCTTCGCGAATTCCAC
>JGI12210J13797_10179214_pt1 | contig 12324 bp, 5 predicted proteins | sample ElkSlonscriptome_3_FD_13797 | JGI IMG/M metagenome (IMG submission 13797) | reverse complement strand
GTCAAGATGCCGAAATAGTAAAGGAAAGCCGCCATAAAGGCGACATCTCGCCCCCCCTCCGACAACATCTTTCGAATGCCGAACCGATCCGAGATCTCCGGTATCTCGACGGTTCGATCCTCCCGAACCAGGTCCAGAAGCATCTGACGCCCCCGGATCATTCGAGCAATGTACTCCAGTTTGGCTTCATCCGTGGCCAGGTTGGCATCCAACATCTGACGGGGGTATTTGCAGAACCGGTAAAAGGATTTAAAAAAGTAGATCGCCAGGGTGGGGTTATACACGAAGTCGGAAACATCCCGGGCGAATGCATAGCCGTTATAGTAGGTTCGCATCATCCCGACCGCCTCCTCGACGGCCGGTGTCTTCAGTTCGCAGGCTTCGGCGATCCCCTGAATCGTGTCCGTGATTTCTGCTTCCGTAAATCCGCAGAGATCATTGAAATCCGGATCCAGATAGATGTTTTCACCGATGTTGTAGCCGCTGGTGATATCACTCATGACCACCGGGGACACCCCGGTGATGAAGATGCGGTCGAACACCGATGCCCCGGTGGAAGATTTCACCGCCTTGAACAGCGTCCGCAAAGGCCCTTCCTCGAATACCAGCGCCTCATAGGCCGATTTTTTATCTCTTCGGGCGCCGACCAGGACCTCGTTGGCGAAATTGTCGTATTCGTCGATGAGCAGATAAATCGGATGCCCTGTCGTGCGAACGGCGGCGATCAGCGACTGAATCGAATAAAGCGCATCTTCGGGATCGATTCGAATGTCGGGAATTCCGAAACCCTGATAATACATCGCAAACCCTTCAATACACCCATTGATGTGGTTGTGAAGGGCTCGCTTGATTTCCTGAACCGAACCGGTGGGATCCACGCAGGAAAAATCCCACCCAAGAACCAAATACCGGTTTCGATTCGAGGTGGGGTTCTTTGCGACGGCCAAATGTCCGAACAGATTCTCAAATTCGTCTTTTTTGGCCACATCATAATAGTTGGCAAGCATGGACAGCAGCAGGCTCTTCCCGAACCGACGGGGGCGCAGAAACAGCAGGTATTTTCCCCGTTCGATTAACGGAATCCGATCGGTTCGATCGCAATAAAAATACTGTTGGGTGACGATTTCCCTGAAATCGCTGATGCCGTAGGGGAATTTCATCCGATTTGCTCCTGCATGGAATGATTTCAAAAAAGTATAGCACCCTGCCGATCCCCCTTCAACAGAAATCCCGCGAACCGGCCCATCGGCACACCGTCTTTTCTGCTGAAATATCAGCATCCGTTATTATTCCGACACAACCGCATCCACTCGACTCCCAACCTTTTGGATTCTTAAAATCACATAATCATTTAATTTTATGTATAAATCACAAGCAAGTCATCATTATCGGTCCTCTTGGCGGACTATTTGCAATATAAGAAGGAAGATCCTTCTGATTAAAAAGTCGAACATAGGTTGGTTCAACCGGAAGAAGAATCACTCAGGATAACCAAATGCATGTCGAGCAAATAGATCGCATAGCCTTTCTATGAAAAAGGAGATCATCATGGTGAACCTTGAAATAATGAACCGTCAGGGAAACAGCATCAGCCTTGACGAAAACACGCTGACCGCTTTGAAGGACCGGTTTAATGGCTCCCTTCTTCGATCTCAGGACCAGGATTACGACGCCGCGCGCAGGGTCTGGAATGGCGTAATCGATAAAAAACCGGCCCTGATCACGCGCTGCCATGAGGTGGCGGATGTGATGGCGGCGGTGAATTTCGCTCGTGAACACGACCTGTTGTTTTCCGTCCGGGCCGGCGGGCACAATGTTTCCGGCTCGGCGATCGCGGAGCGCGGCCTGGTTATCGACGTTTCCCATATGCGAAGCGTGCAGGTCGATGCGCAAAAACGCCTTGCCCGGGTCGAAGGCGGAGCCCGTCTTGGGGACCTTGACCACGAGACTGCGCCATACGGTCTGGCCGCGCCGGTTGGTGTCGTTTCCGAAACCGGGGTCGCCGGGCTCACCCTGCATGGCGGCACCGGCTGGCTGCTGAGAAAGCACGGTATGTCCATCGACAACCTCAATGCCGTCGAGATCGTCACGGCCGACGGGCAGTTGCTTCGGGCCTCCCAGAATGAACATCCCGATCTTTTCTGGGCACTCCGCGGCGGCGGGGGCAATTTCGGTGTCGTCACAAGTTTCGAATTCACGCTTCATCCGGTCGGGCCGAAGGTCGCTATCGCTTTGCCGATCTACCCGATGGAGAAGGCCCGGGAAGTCATGACGGCCTGCCGGGATTATATGGAAAAAGCGGGAGATGACCTGATGGCATTGGGCATCTACTGGTCCGCTCCGGCTGTCCCCGAGGTTCCCGAAGAACATCAGGGCAAACCGGCGGCGATTCTGCTGGCGGTCTATACCGGTCCCGCCGATCAGGCACAAAGGGTTCTCGATCCGCTGCGCACGTTCTGCAAACCGATCGCTGATTTGAGTGACACAATGAGCTGGACTGAGGCCCAGAAACTGCTCGATGAGGACTATCCCGACGGGAATTTCTATTACTGGAAGTCGATCTACCTCGATCACCTCAATGATGAGGCCATGGCGGTCCTGGAGCACTACACCCTCCGCCGGCCGTCGCCGGAATCGTCCATAGACGTCTGGTATCTCGGCGGTGCTTCGGCCCGTGTGTCGCCTTCGGCAACCGCTTTTTACAACCGCCATTATCCGATCATGATCGGCATTGAAGCCAATTGGAGCGATCAGGGCGATTCAGAGGCCAACATCGCTTGGGCGCGATCCCTTCACAAAGACCTACAGCCGTTTTCAAGTGGCGGCAATTACCTGAATTTTCCGGGTTTCGTCGAAGACCGGGAGGTCATGCTGCGAGGCGCTTATGGGGAGAACCTGGACCGGCTTCAGCAGGTCAAGAGGAGGTACGATCCGAACAATATGTTTCCCGGGCTATTGAATATCGCTCCGGGTCAGAAGCTGGACAATGCCGCTCATTCCACGTCGGAAAAAAGATCGAAAGAACGCATCGGCAGGAATGACTATTCCACAGTCTGATTTCAAACTTTTCACCATCAAAGGAGGTGTTTCCAATGCAGCCCTCAACCCAAGAAATCAATTATGACCGATACGCCAAATGCATCGAGGTATCGAAACGGGTCCGGTGGGATATCGATAAAGATGTCCTGCGGGGACGTTCGTTCGATTTTTCACAGAAATTTCTTCCGGACGGGATTTCCCAGATTGATCAATTCGATTTTTTGAACGCCGACGACAAACGCCTCGTCAGCCAGATCCAGGGCCGGACCTATGCCAATATGTTCGGATTCGTGGAACGGTTCATCACCGCCAAGGTGCTTGAAACCACCCGGGATCACTGGATGGGAAGCCAGATCGCCCTGGAATCGCTGGTGCGTTTCAGCGATGAAGAACTGAAACATCAGGAACTGTTCCGCCGCATCGAACCGATGTTGGGGTCGGGCATGCCGGACGGGTATACCTTTCTGTCTGATCCCGATCAGGTGGCGGAGGCGGTTTTGGAAAACTCCACCTGGGCGGTCATGGGTCTGATCTTAGAAATCGAACTGTTTACTCAGGAGCACTACAAGCAGAGCATCGCCCCGGACGACAATCTGTCGGAACTCTTCAAGGACGTTTTTCTGTTTCATTGGAAAGAAGAAACCACCCATGCCATGCTCGATGAACTGGAATGGGAGCGGGAAAACGCCAAAATTTCCGATGAAGCGCGGGACCGGGCCGTGGATGAACTCATCGCCATGGTGGCGGATGTGGACGGAATTCTCCAGAACCAGAGCGCCGCGGACGCCGAGTATTTTCTGAAGATATCTAAAAAGTCCTTCACCGAGGATGAGGTCCGGCGGCTTAAAGCGGGATTTTTGAAGGCGTATCGGTGGCAGTATATTTTCTCCGGTGTGGAGCATCCGCGGTATCAGACGATGCTGACATCGGTCACCACCGAAGCACAGCGGCAGCGGCTCGGCGGAGCATTGGCGACGCTCAATTAAAGGAACCTTTCAGCATTCTATTTTATTCACCATTCAATCCATTCTTAAATGAGGAGTTTTCATCATGAAAAACCATGTCATCACAAGCATAACGGCTATTGTCTTTTCCCTTTTCCTGGCAGCGTCTTTTACCGCTTCCGTTTCAGCTCAGGAATATGAAGCCCTCAAAGGGGTTCAAACGGTGAAAACCATCTTCGATTTCAGGGACGGAAACACGGAAATCGCTCCAATCCACCTCAATCTGGTTTACGATACTTACAAGGATCAGGCCATTCGGTCCGTAAGCGAAAAACCCGAATTCGTGGTGGTCTTCATGGATGTCTCGGTGTTGCTGCTGTCGAGTAACCGGGACAAATTTTCCGATGAAGAAAAAAAGCGTCTGGCGGAATTCGACAAAACCATCTCGGCCATGGCCAAAGACGGCATTCGGTTCGAGGTCTGCATGTTCGCCATGGAAGTTTTAGGCGTCGATCCGGAAACCATCGCCCCGGAAATCCACCGGGTGGGCAACGGCTGGATCGCCTCGTTGGGATACCAACAGAGAGGATACTCCGTCATCCCGGCCTATTAGTTCTTTTTTGAAAAAAGGGACTTACCGGCACCCTCGGGCCCTTCTCGGCAACGATGCGGTCACCGCCGAGAAGGGCCCCGGGGTCTCGACATGAATTTCGGGAGTCTGCCCGGCCTGTGTGAACGTTTCGGTCTGATCTCTCCTCAGTTCCGATACAGGTGGTGTCGCACCAACCAGAAACCCCGCCGTCGCCTCTGTTCGGTGAACCTCCCTCCTTTGAAAAGTAAATTTTTCGCTTTACAGCCCTTCAGATCCGTCTTCCATTGAAATCTTCCTTGCCATCTCCCTCGCACTAGCATAACAAAAGACATATTGTTATGTTTTCCATTGCGGACGTGCCGAACAACCCTCTCCGCTCGGATATTCAAGAGGCTGCCGATGATTCACTCCCCCGAACCCGTTGCCGTGGTGGTTAACGACGATGTCACCCAGCTCACCATACTTTCCGAACTCCTGCGTAAGTCGGGAATAACCCCGCTGACCTTTGAAAGTGCCGAAACCGCCCTCGGGGCGATGCGCCCCGACCACCCGCCCGATATCATCATCACCGATCTCTACATGCCGGGCATCGACGGCTGGCAGTTCTGCCGACTCCTGCGATCCCCCGAATACAAAGCCTTCAACCGGTCGCCCCTGCTGGTCATCTCCGCCACCTTTTCCGATGTGGAAACCGCCCGCATCACTGCGGACCTGGGCGCCAACGCGTTTCTGCCTTCTCCGGTGGACGGCCGGCGGTTTCTCGACCAGGTCCGGTCTCTGATCAACGGCGAAGAGTCCCCGGACCGGCTTCGGGTGCTGATCGTCGAAGACAGCCCGACCCAGGCCGAAATCCTGAAAAATAATTTCGAGGCCCACGGCTACCGAGCGGATATCGCCCCAACCGCCCTCCGGGCGCTCACCGCCTTCAATCAGGACGCCTATGATGTGGCGGTACTCGATTATCATCTGCCGGACCGGGAAGGGGACGAACTCCTGGAAGCCTTTCGAAAACGGCGGTCCGATTGCGTCTGCTTCATGATCACCACCGATCCGCGCCCGGAACTGGCCCTGAAATGGATGAAAAGAGGGGCGTCCGCCTATCTGCGCAAACCCCTGGACCCGGAATACCTGATCGAATTGTGCGCCAAGGCCCGCCGGGAAAAAGCGCTTCTGCGGCTGGAAAACCTGCTGGAGATTCGTACCCGGGAACTCCGGGAGAGCGAATACCGATTTCGCTCCTTCGTGGAAAACGCCACCGACATGGTCTACTCCCTCTCCCCCGACGGCGAATTTACCTACATCTCCCCCAACTGGATCGATTTCATGGGGGGACCCGCCGAGGCCGCTATCGGTCGCCCCTTTTCGCCCTATGTTCACCCGGACGACGCGCCGATCTGGCGCGCTTTCTTCGAACGGGTGATTCAGACCGGTGAAAAACAGCGCGGGGTGGAATATCGGGTTCGCCGCGGGGACGGCGCCCTGCGATGGCATACCTCCAGCGGGTCGCCCCTGCACGATCACAAGGGACGTGTGGTCAGCTTTATCGGCATCGCCCAGGATGTGACCGAGCGCAAGAAAGCCGAAGCGAGGCTTCGGGACAGCGAGAAATATTACCGGGATATGTTTGAGAAGAATCGTGCCGTCAAGCTCCTGCTCGACCCCGAAACAGGCCGCATTCTCGACGCCAATTCCGCCGCCTGCGAATTCTACGGGTATGCCCGTGAGGACCTCACCGGGTTTTACGTCTGGGATATCAACCTGCTCGGCGAAGCCGAATCGAGACGACGCATGGCCTTGTCCTTTTCGGGCGAAAAGACCGACTTCGAATTCAAGCACCGTCTGGCCTCCGGGGAAATCCGAGATGTCCGGGTCTACAGCGGTGTGGTGGAGACCGGCGGAAAACGGCTGCTCCACTCCATCATTCTGGACATCACCGACCGCAAACGTGCCGAGGCCGAACGGGAACGGCTGCTGATGGCCATCGAGCAGTCCGGCGAGGTGATTGTCATCACCGATGCTCAGGCCGTTATTCTCTATGTCAACCCGGCCTTTGAACGGACGACCGGCTACCCCCGGGAGGCGGCCGTCGGGCAAAATCCCCGCATCCTTCAAAGCGGGGTCCATGACAGGGCCTTCTACAGAAACATGTGGCGCACCCTTTCGGCCGGCGACACCTGGCACGGCCGGTTCGTTAACCGACACAAAGACGGAACCCACTATACCGAAGAAGCCACCATTTCGCCGGTCTGCGACCCGGCAGGCCGAATCGTCAACTACGTGGCGGTAAAAAGGGATATTTCCGAACACCTGCGCATGGACGAAGAAAGGGCCCGGCTGGAGGATCAGTTCCACCAGGCCCAGAAGCTGGAATCGGTGGGCCGGCTGGCCGGCGGGGTGGCCCATGATCTGAACAACCTGCTGGCCCCGATTTTGGGCTACGGTGAAATGCTCCTGGGCGAATTCAGCGACAACGACGACCGCAAAACGTCTCTGGAAAAAATGGTTCAGGCGGGCCTCAAGGCCCGGGACATCGTGCGCCAGCTTCTGGCCTTCAGCCGCAAACAACCCCTGGAATTCAAACTTCTCGACCTGAACACGGTCCTCGCCCGGTTTGAAAACCTGCTGCGTCGCACCATTCGGGAGGATGTGACCATCCGTCTGGTTCCGACCCATCCGCTGCCCCTGATTCGGGGAGATGCCGGGCAGCTGGAGCAGGTGGTCATGAATCTGGCGATCAACGCCCAGGACGCCATGCGCGAAGGCGGCACCCTGCNTCTTGAAACCGGAGTGACGGATCTGNCTGAATCCGATGCGGCGGTCCTCAATGNTTTGAAACCGGGGACCTGTGTTCTGCTGACCGTTAGCGATACCGGCAGCGGCATGGACCCGGCCACCCGGGAACGGCTCTTCGAACCCTTTTTCACCACCAAGGCCAAAGACAAGGGCACCGGCCTGGGCTTGGCCACCGTGTACGGCATCGTCAAACAGCACGGCGGCGACATTCAGGTCGAGAGCGAACCCGGCCGGGGCGCCACTTTGACCGTCTATCTGCCCGCAGACGCGACATCGGATGAACTTCCGGAGGAGCCCCCGGCCCCGCCTTCCATTCATCTCCGCGGGACCGAGACGATACTGCTGGTGGAAGACGAACCCGGCGTGAGAAACCTCACCCGAACCATGCTGACCCGACTGGGGTATACCGTTTTGACGGCCGAAACCGGCCGGGAAGCCCTGGCGGTTCTGGATCGGCATACCGAGCCGATACACCTGCTGTTCACCGATGTAATCATGCCGGGGATGAACGGCAGAGACCTGTTCACCCGAACCGTCGAGCGGTTTCCGCAAATGAAGGTGCTCTACATGTCCGGCTACACCGATGATGTCATCGCCCACCACGGGATCATCGATGCGGGCGTCCATTTTATTCAAAAACCGTTTACGGTGGCGCAGCTGGGGGCCAAGATACGGGAAGTCCTGGAGGAAGCACCGGGGGTCTGAAAAACAATCGCAGAGGGGGGGGTACCATGCGGGTTTTGATAGCGGAAGACGATTTCACCTCGCGAAGTATTTTAACCGCGATCCTGACCAAACAGGGCCATACGGTGGCGGCCACGGTGAACGGGGCCGAGGCATGGGAATCCATGAAACAGCCCGATGCGCCCCGGCTGGCCATCCTCGACTGGATGATGCCGGAGATGGACGGCATCGAGGTCTGCCGCCGCATTCGGTCGGTGAAAACGGATCAGCCCCCTTATCTGCTGATGCTGACCACCAAAGGATTCAAGGTCGACATCGTCGAAGGATTGGAAGCGGGGGCGGATGATTACCTGTCCAAGCCTTACGATACCGCGGAGCTGCTCGCCCGAATCGAGGTGGGCCGCCGCATGCTGGAGATGCAGGCCCGGTTGAACCGCAAAATCGAAGCGCTTCAGGAGGCGCTGGAACATATTCGAACCCTTCAGGGGATTCTGCCCATTTGCTCTTTTTGTAAAAAAATCCGCGACGATCAAGGCTACTGGCGCCAGGTGGAGGTCTATGTTCGGGATCACTCGGATGCGGATTTCAGCCACGGGATCTGCCCCGACTGCATGAAGCGACACTACCCGGATTTTGCGGAATCGGTGGCGGAGAAGGCCGGCGAAGCCCGATCCGCCGAAAAACGGAACCGATCGTGAGGGGACCCCATGAACCGGAAGATAACAGGCGATACGGGTAAAGGCGATCCGGGGACCGAGGTCGAGATCCCGGAAGGGTCCGATCCGGCAGCGGATTCGCCCACCTTTTATGTGGGCATCGGCGCATCGGCGGGCGGTCTTGAGGCGATCGACGCCTTTTTCAGACATCTGCCCCCCGACACCGGCCTGGCGTTTATCGTGATTCAGCACCTGTCTCCGGATTACAAAAGCCTCATGGTCGAACTGCTCTCCAAAAAAACGGCCATGCAGGTACACAAGGCCGAAGAGGGGGTGCGGGTCAAGGCGAACCGGGTCTATCTGATTCCCCCCAAAAAGATCCTGACCATCGGAAACGGCCGGCTGCAGCTGAAAGGAAAAAAGATGGGCCCGGGCCTGCAATTGCCCATCGACATCTTTTTACGGTCTCTGGCCCGGGATCAGGGTGAACGGGCGGTGGCCGTCATACTTTCCGGTACCGGCAGCGACGGGGCCCGGGGGGTGTGCGCGGTCATGGAACACGGCGGCCTGGTCATGGTGCAGGCGGCCGACACCGCCCGTTTCGACGGCATGCCCAAGGCCGCCCTCTCCACCGGAGTGGCCGATTTCGTGCTCTCCCCCGGGGAGATGCCCGAGCGGCTGATCGCCTTTGCGGCGGATACCGAGTCGAACCGAACAGCGGACACGGAAAATATGCTTCAAGACCCCGACCGCCTGGCCTCCATCCTCTCCACCCTGAATCGGCAAACCGGAATCGATTTCAGCTTTTACGAACCGAACACCCTGGTTCATCGAGTCACCCGACGGATGACCGTCAACCGAAGCCGGGACCTCGAGGCATATCTCCGTTTTCTGCGGTGCGATTCAAAGGAGATCGCGGTCCTCTATCGGGAACTCCTGATCGGAATCACCAGCTTTTTTCGGGACCCGGCCGCCATGGCGCACCTGCGGGACCACCATCTGCCCGAACTTCTGAAGCGGGACGGACGGCGGGAACTCCGGTTCTGGGTGGCCGGCTGCGCCACCGGTGAAGAGGCCTATACCTTGGCCATTCTCACCCGGGAGGCCATGGATGCCCTGAAGATTCGGCGGGAGGTGAAGATCTTCGCCACCGACCCGGATTCGAACGCGGTAGCCGCGGCCGGCGACGGGTGGTATCCCGAAAGCATCATGCCCGATCTGACCCCGGAGCTTCTGGCCCGGTATTTTACCCGAAAAGCCGATCACTACCGCATCGCCCGCCGGATTCGGGACATGGTGATCTTTGCCCGACATAACCTGATCACCGATCCGCCCTTTCCCCATATCGACCTGATCCGCTGTCGAGACTTGTTGACCCGTCTGCGGCCGACCATTCGGCGAAACGTATTGGAAAAATTCCGGCGTTCCCTTCATCCTCGAGGCATCCTGTTTCTGGGGGCCGGGGAGTCGACGGCCGAGATGACGGACCGTTTCGAGGTCCTGGACCGGCCCCACCGAATCTACCGGGCTGCCGGCGAAGCCCGGCCCCCGGAGGGCAACGAAATCCCTTCCGCCGATCCCGCACCCCGGGGGCCGTATCGGCCGATTCCCGTCCGTTCTTTTCGGGATCACCGACCGGGAAACGAAGACACCGGATTGACGGACCGGTACATGAACCTGCTGAGCCGACATTTCATCCCCCTTTCGGTGATCGTGAATCCCCGAATGGAAATCGTTCATATCCACGGCGACAGCGAAGGGTTCCTGAAGATGCCCTCGGGCCCCGTGATCAACGACATCACCAAAATGGCCGCCCCCGATCTGGTGATTCCGCTGTCCACCGGCATTCAGAAGGTCTTTCGCACCGGCGAAGGGGTCAACCACAGCCGGATCAAACTAGGCCGGGAAGACGCGATTCGCCGGATTCACCTGCGGATACTGCCCCTGCCGGACCCGAAAGGAGAGGACCCGCTCGCGGCGGTGTTTTTGCAAGAGGTCGAGCCCGACCGCGTCGAGCAAAAACCCACGGACGATATCGACCTGGACGTGGGGGAGGAGGCCCGCCGGCGCATTCAGGACCTGGAGGCGGAACTTCAGTACGCCAACGAAAACCTTCAGGCGACGGTGGAGGAGCTGGAAACGGCCAATGAAGAACTTCAGGCCACGAATGAAGAGCTGCTGGCCAGCAATGAGGAGCTGCAATCGACCAATGAGGAGCTTCAGTCCACCAATGAAGAACTGCACACCGTCAATGCAATGTATCAGAACAAGATCGAGGAATTGACCGAGCTGAACAACGATGTCGAAAACCTGCTCACCCGCTCTCGGATCGGAAAACTCCTGCTGGATGAAGATCTCAAGATCCGGAAGTATTCCCCCGAGGTGGCCAATATTTTTCGAATCATCGACAAGGACATCGGTCGGCCCCTTCGCCACCTGACCCACCGGCTGGTGGATGTCGACCCGGTGGAGACGATCCGCCAGGCCGAAATCCAAAAAAAGTCCTCCGAAACCGAGGTTCAAACGCAGGCGGTCCGCTGGTACCTGATGCGGGTGCTGCCCTATCAGGTCGGTCCCGAGGCCTTTTCAGGGGTGGTGGTGACTTTCGTCGACATCACCGAATTGAAACACACCCAGGCGGTTCTGGAACAGAGCCGCCGTATATCCGACGACATCATCCGTCATATGCCGGCCGGGATGTTTCAATACCTGCTGACCGAATCCGGGGACCTGATCCTGGAAAGCGGCAATCCCGAGGCGGAGCGGATCACCGGATTGTCGGCGGAGGACTGGGTGGGCCGCTCCTTCACGGAGATCTGGCCCAATGCGGAAAGAGACGGTCTTTTCCGCCGGTTTATAGAGGTGATGAAAACCGACGAGACCTGGTTCGCAAAAGAAATCGAATACCGGGATGACCGGATGGGGGGCGTCTTCCGGGTGCAGGTCTTTCGGCTGCCCGAGGACCGCCTGGCGGTTACCTTCGACGACATCACCGAAAGAAAACGGGCCGAGGATGCCCTGAAAAAGGCCGAAAAAGAGGCCAATGCCGCCAACCAGGCCAAGTCGGAATTTCTGGCCAACATGAGCCATGAAATCCGCACACCCCTGAACGGTGTGATCGGCTACACCGACCTGCTCATCCATACCCCGCTTTCCGCCGAACAGCGGGAGTATGCCCGGCATGCAAAGGCCTCAGCCCACTCCCTGCTGGGCATTATCAACGACATCCTCGATTTTTCCAAAATCGAAGCGGGCAAACTGGACCTGGAGGTGCTCGACTTCGACCTGCACGCCCTTCTGGAAGATTTCACCGCCCTGATGTCCCTGCGGGCCGAAAACAAGGGGTTGGGGTTCACCTGCCATGCCGACCCGGAGGTGGAGGCCCGGCTTCGGGGGGACCCCGGGCGGCTGCGTCAGGTGCTGATCAATCTGACCGACAATGCCGTGAAATTTACCAAAACCGGAAACGTGTCGGTGCGGGCGGCCCTGGTTTCGGAGAACGATCAGGAAATCACCGCCCGTTTTTCAGTGCGCGACACCGGCATCGGCATTCCCAAGGACAAGCAGACCGGCATTTTCGAGCACTTCAACCAGGTGGACGCCTCCACCACCCGCC
>JGI12210J13797_10989749_pt1 | contig 12325 bp, 8 predicted proteins | sample ElkSlonscriptome_3_FD_13797 | JGI IMG/M metagenome (IMG submission 13797) | reverse complement strand
TAAATCCCCCAATAATGGGGGACTTTGAACTTGGAAAAATGGGAGAATTGGAAATTTCCCCCCAAAGTTGGGGGGACAAAGGGGGGCTATCTCAAAGTTGGCGAGCGACCCCGCGCCACCTGTGGGCGCAAGGGAACGCGCGAGAAGGGGGGCTAGGGGGGCTAAACTAACTTTAAACGAAGGCGAGGGGGGTCAAAAAACAGATAATTCTTCCCTCCTTTTAGGGGGAACTGAGGGGGGTTACACACCGTTAATTGTCCAGAACGAAATTATCACATTACCTTCCGCTTCTAGTTTGGCAATTCTGAGAGAACAAGTTCAAGGACGAACACCCGCCCCGAAAAAAGTCGCTGTTATTGCTGACCCTGTTTTTGAACAAAATGACCCCCGTTTTCAAATTTCATCATCAACAAAAACCGAAACAAATGATGTTAATAAAATCGTCTTAAGACAATCTATTGATGATTTTTTGGGTAAATATTTTGGTCGTTTGCAATATACTCGACAAGAGGCGGAAGCGATTTTAGCGTTAGTTCCCGACAATTTAGAACAATTATCCTTAGATTTTAATGCCAACCGTCAAACTGCAACTGATGCTAATTTATCTCAATATCAAATCGTTCACTTTGCCACCCACGGACTGTTAAATGAAACTCAACCGGAATTATCAGGATTGGTGTTTTCTCTCTACGATGAAACGGGAACTCAAAAACCGGGTTTTTTACAATTGAGTGATATTTTTAACTTAACCCTTTCGGCCGATTTGGTAGTATTAAGTGCGTGTCAAACGGGAATTGGTCAGGATATTCGGGGTGAAGGATTGGTGAGTTTAACGAGGGGATTTATGTATGCGGGTGCCGAACGAATTGTGGTGAGTTTGTGGGCGGTTGCTGATGATTCAACTTCAGAATTAATGCAAAATTATTATCGAAAAATATTAGAAACGGATTCAAATCCGGCTAAAGCAATGCGAGAAACTCAGTTAGAAATGATTCAATCAAATAATTATAATTCTCCCTATTATTGGGCGCCGTTTGTGTTTCAGGGAGAATGGAAAACCGGACTTTCTCATTCTTAACCTTCTTTCTGTCTTTTGTCTATATTTTCACTTTTAGAAGAATTCATAGACGGAGTAGAGATAACCCAATAGAAACAGAAACTAAAACTCATTCAATTCTATGATCTCAGATAAAGAATCTGAAGATGGAGTTTTTTGAGAACAGGTTAGTTCCTTGAGATAGAGTTTTCCCTCCGCATAATAAAGGTAGAGTTTCCAGTCGCCCCGGACATCAATATTGGCGGTATAAAGCGGGAGTTGAGTTCCTAAAACTCGTTTTAAATTGGCTTGAGGAAAACGTTTTTTCTGATAACAGTCGGGATTTTCGAGTTCAGCTAAAATCGCCAGAAAATGCAACTTCAGTTCATCGGGTAAACGCTGAAACGCTTGACGAATTATTCCCAAGTGATCAATAATTGCGGGAGGATTATTTTCAGGAATCATGAGTAATGACTGGCTTGGCTAAAGTTAGAGTTTCACTTTTTAAAATAGGCTGATAAATTTGTTCGCCGACTTGTTGATAAACTTCAGCAATTGTCTGACTCTCAACGACTCGAAATAAGGTGATTAGGGTTCGCTCAAAAATCGGATCATCATCCCAGGTTAAAACGACTCGAATTCGATAATTTACAATAAAAGAATAGAGAGAGGAACCCGAACCATGAGGAAGATTAAAGGTATAAAATTGATGAAGACGTCTTTTTTTAAAAGTTTGGTCTTCAAAACATAGAGGTATACCTTGCTGAATTTGTTCAAGAATGACTGATTGTTCTGACTCACTAAAAGCGGTGAGGTCTTGTTTAAAAGCCTCTGTTGATTCTACAACAATATCCATTAAACGACAAAGTTTGACTTAATCTAAAGTTAATTATTCTGAGCCTTCAAGTGTTGAGAACACCGTTAGAACGGCCAGGTTGTGACTAAAAAAACAATCACACAAGCCAGCGCTAAAATTCCTTGAATTAGATTACCCACCAGCGTTCCGACAACAATACCAATTGCAGCCCGAAATGCCAGCTTAATTCTAGCGTTAAATTCTAAGTCTTTGCGATAGAGAAACTCACCAATCATCGCCCCCAATAACGGCCCAACGATTATCCCTAAAAGAGGGCCACCCAAGGGTAAAGCAGGTAAAAGCCCAAAAAATCCGACAATAAAGCCAATGATCGCCCCAATTTGTCCCCAACGGCTTGCACCAGCTTGTTGGGCGCCGAGATAAGCGCTGAGAAAATCCACCCCAACACTCAATAATAATACAGCAATCGCAGTTCCTAACGCCCAACCGATTTCTGTAAACCCATTCACCACACCCCAAACTAAAATTGCACCTAAAATCAAGCTAGAACCAGGAATCGCTGGAACCACTGCACCAATAATCCCGACCAGCATCACGAGAACCAAAATACAGTATAAAACTAACATTGGGGTTAAAGTCTAAAATTTCAATAATTACTTTTTAGTCAAGGATTGACCGAGGGTATTTTCCAGTTTATCTGCAATTCCTTCAACCCAATTTTCATCTTGTTGGGTATAACTCCGAGGTGCATTCGCCCCCAAGATTAAAACCCCTTGATCACCTAACGGTTGACAAATAACCCCCTGTGTATTTTCCGGTAAATAATCAAACTCAATTCGTCCGGGATAAAGATCAAGTTTCACCAAATAAATAGGCTTTTGTGTTTTTAAAACTCGTTGCACAATAGCCCCCGGTTGAACTTGGGGATTTTTGCCCAAAACCCCCCGTCGCAGCAAGACTTGACCTTGATAATAAACAACAACTGAGCGAGTGACCGTATTCGTTAATAGCAGATGAGTAGCCCAAGCCAATTCCGTTTTCACCACATCAGACAAATCAGGTTGAAACTCAAATCCAGTTTCCCCAATCAAATCAACAGTATCGGGAGGTTTGGGTTGAACTTGTTGCCACAGTAAGCCCGTCAAAATCAGGACGGCACTCAAAATAACTCCTAATGCATCAGAACGCGCTTGTGAGGCCAATATCTGCGGGGTGAGAATACGATTCACCAACAACAACGTCCCTCCCAATCCGCCCGCGACTATCGGCAGAAGTCTTAACACTCGATTGGGGTCAGATTTAGCCATCTTTTCCGTGATCAGTAACACAGAAGAATCCCATTAATCGATAGTTGAGCCAGAAATTTCTCCGATATCCTGCGGTTCAATCTATGATTATCCGACTTCTCCTGGTTCTATAATACGTTGAAACAGATAACCCGTACCTCGTGCAGTCAGAATCAATTCGGGATTACTGGGGTCTTCTTCTAATTTGGCTCTCAAGCGAGAGATGTGAACATCCACAACCCGCGTATCGACATGACGTTCAGGGGTATATCCCCAAACTTCCTGTAAAATTTCCGAGCGGGAAAACGGTTCACCCGAACGACTAACCAACAACTCCAAAAGACTAAACTCCATTCCCGTCAGACGAATCCGTTCATCGCCCTTGTAGACTTGACGTTTGTTCGTGTCAATTCTAATCGTGGTAACTTGGATGACTCCTGAACTGGGAATCCCAGAAGCCCCATCTTTGTCAATCCGACGTAATACCGAGCGAATTCTCGCCTCTAGTTCTTTCGGAGAAAAGGGTTTGACAACATAATCATCAGCCCCTAATTCAAGTCCCGTAATCCGATCCGCGACATCTCCCAAAGCCGTTAGCATAATGATGGGAATATCCGATTCTTTTCGTAACTCTTGACAGACCCCATAACCATCTAGTTTAGGCATCATCACATCCAAAACCACCAAATCGGGTTCTGTTTTGCGAAAAGTCTCTAAAGCTTCTTCTCCATCAGCGGCAGTCACCACATCATAACCAATCATCGAGAGACGAGTCTCTAGAATCCGACGGATACTTGCTTCATCATCAACAACCAGTATTTTTTCTTTATGATTTTCCAATTGACTTCACCAATCCCTTTGTTACATTCAGCGGCTTTTTTGATAGAACCCTACCCAGACTCGCTCACCGTGAAAACGGAAACTCAAGTCTACAACAGAGTAGATTGTCGTGTAATCACACTTTGTTTGACAAATATGTTGATTTTTTTACCCTATCATTAATAGAACCTGCAAGAATTCTCTCAGTGTAACTTAGCTTAAGGGTATAGCCAGCACAAACCCCATCTGCTCATCGAGTCTAGGAACAAATAACTAGAGAGTTGGATTTCCCGGTAAAATTAGAAGCGACGAGAACTTTAGATTCTTTTTATCCTTGAACTCAGCTTTGAGCAGGAGTTATTGCTTTTCAGTCTCGATGAATGGAAATCACAAATAGCCCCGGTCTGATTGATTTGCGATTTTGTGAAGATCAAGTCCATTCTAAACTTGAACGTTCAATCTGTCTACATCAATTGATTTTAAGCAATGCCAAAGCAGCGAATTCAATATGTTTGTCACGAATGTGGAGCCGAGTTTCCTCAATATTTTGGCAGATGTCCGAGTTGTCACGCTTGGAACTCTTTAGAAGAACAAATTGAAACCCAAACTTCACCTTCTCTACAGCGATTTAGTTGGAGTAGCTTAAACGAAGATCAAGATGCCACTTCTGTGAATTCGTCCTCGAAAGGACAACCTCGATCTTCTTTTAAACTCTCTCAAATTGCGGATCAAACTCAGTCTAGAATGTCTTCGGGATATGGAGAACTGGATCGGGTCTTAGGGGGCGGAATTGTACCGGGTTCTTTAGTTTTAATTGGGGGAGAACCGGGAATTGGAAAATCAACTTTACTGTTACAGGTAGCGAATACTCTGTCTCAAAGAACTCGGGTTTTGTATGTTTCTGCCGAAGAATCTGGACAACAGGTGAAATTGCGATCGCAACGTTTGGGAGTCGGGCCTAAACCCGAAGATGTAGACTTTTACAATGGCGACTCGGAACTGCAAGAATCTTCCTTGCCAAACCCTGATCGTGAAGGTGATCCGTTTACAGAAGAATTAAAGTCTCAGAAATCCAAAATGCGCTCCTCTCCGCCTGAAAAACCTGAAAAAACAAATGGAAATCAGGGTCATTCCTCTCCTGAGAAACAAGAAGAAACAGAACCAGAATTATATCTTCTTCCTGAAACAGATTTAGAAATGATTTTGAGAGAATTAGAATCTCTTAAACCTCAATTAGCAATTATTGATAGTATTCAAACGATATTCTTTTCCAGTTTAACTTCTGCACCCGGTTCTGTTGCTCAAGTTCGAGAATGTACTTCAGCTTTGATGCAAGTTGCCAAACGAGAGAATATTACCTTATTTGTTGTCGGTCATGTGACCAAAGATGGGGCATTAGCAGGGCCGAGAGTTTTAGAACATTTAGTCGATACAGTCTTGTATTTTGAGGGGGATAGATTTGCCTCTCATCGCTTACTTCGTTCAATGAAAAATCGCTTTGGAGCGACTCACGAAATCGGGGTTTTTGAAATGGTTGCCGATGGGTTAATGGAAGTTCTTAACCCATCGGAATTATTCTTAGGAAATCGAGAAGAATTTGCACCCGGAACCTCTACTGTTGTCTCAATGGAGGGGACTCGTCCAATTGTCGTGGAGTTACAAGCGTTGGTGAGTCCAGCCAGTTTTGGGTCTGCACGTCGGGCGGCGACTGGGGTTGATAGTAGTCGTTTACTACAAATTTTAGCGGTTTTGGAGAAACGGGTTGGAATTCCTTTGTCGAAGTTAGATGCTTATGTGGCTTCAGTCGGAGGCTTGAAAGTCGAAGAACCCGCAGCAGACTTGGGAATTGCGATCGCCATTGTAGCGAGTTTTCGCGATCGCATGGTTGATCCCCGAACCATTTTACTCGGAGAAGTGGGATTAGGAGGTCAAGTTCGACCTGTTTCTCAATTGGAGTTACGTCTACGAGAAGCCGCGAAATTAGGCTTTAAACGGGCGATTATTCCGAAAGGTCAAAATCCAGCGGATTTAGGGATGCAAATTATTCCTGTTGGTAAGGTGTTGGATGCGATTATTGCATCTATCCCTTCTCAACCCGCAACAATGGGAAGTCCAACTCCTGCAAGTTCTTCTGAGATGAGTTCTTCTCCCGTGGATCACTCCGAAGTCCCCGATTTTTAGGGACAAACAACAAACTACCCCTCATCTTCTCTAGCAGAATAACAAGGGGATCAGAAAAACTAAAAATTATTCAGTTGTGATCTCTTTAAAACGCCCTCTTTTTACGCATAGCCCGTCTCTGACGCTGGTTAGCAATGGCTTTACGTTTACGCTTTTCGGGAGGGGTTTCAAAGTGACGCTTCTTTCTTACGTCTGCTAAGATACCCGCTTTTGAAACTTCACGCTTAAAGCGACGTAGTGCTGATTCGAGTTGTTCATTTTCACCCAGGATCACTTGGGTCATTGTTTCTCCTTTCTCTTCTAAAACTACACTTAATTGTTGACTCAAGTCTTTTTAGAACCTACGGTTGTGGGTTCCTGTTTGAGTTTTATAGCGAAGTTAAGTAGAAATGTTTCTGTTCTCTAAAAAGCTGAGTCATTCCTTCGTCGTCGATCTGGAAAACTGATCATCTCACTCTTGAACTAACTTCAGCGAGTCCAGAAACAATTTCAAGATGGGCTTCAAGAAGCTGATTATACCGGAAACTACAACTATCAGGTCAATGAGTCCACAATTTTGACAAACTTTCCCTGCTAGAAACGAAAGATTGTTGTGCTTGATTCGTGGACATCACTGATTACATCAAGTTTTCCTTGATCTACACCAGTGGAACTCTCTTTAAGCGTTCCCAGTTCTTCTATTGTTTCGCTTCAGCCCTTGGGTACTGTTTTCTGGGTCAGCATTCCCTAACCCTTGTTCTACTCAATACTTAGAACTTCTAAACCCTTTTCAAGAATAGCGAAGGCATTGATGAGTTCTATTGACTTCATTACTTTTATTAGTAATAGCTGACAACTTGTTACCTGATTTACACCCAAACAACTTTGAGTCAGAAGTTAGGTTTTTCTGCGGGGTCAAGTCAAATACCAATCTGATCATCTCAGAGAAGATTAGCTTCCAATCTTTTATCCCTCAGAGTACATTCATAGTCTGGTCAACGGGGATTGAGAAGTTTTCCTCCAATCGTCGATATTGACCCCAGAGCAGTTATTATTAAATTTTAGGCGATAATACCTCACCTCTGAGGATAGATTTCAATATTACCTATAACTATAATACTATCGCAAAGAGTCAATGTTCATCTATATCTTGGTAGATTAGCCGATCATGGCATTTTCCTATCGGCTGACCTGACGGAGAACTCCCATTGCGATCGATAACATCAGTAGTATCCAAATCACAACCCCCGGTAAAAAAGCCAAGACCTCTAGACCTCTGAGAATCCAGACTAATAACGTAATCGTTGTAATAATCGCAAAAATGTAGGAATAAACTTGCTTCTGCGAATATGGAGGTCGAGTCACAGCAGATACCTCGTCAATATTAAAGAGAGGAAAACAGCGATCGCTCTGAGTCAATTATTCTAACCAACGTGAGCGATCGCTGTTGCTAGGATAGCAGGTTAGCTAACGAATGTAGTAAAACTACTTTCAGTTAAAGCACTCGTTTGTACAGTATTGAGAATTGCTAACTGTTGATCATCGAGACTAATAATCGTCGAGGTGCCATCTTGAGAGAACGTTAAATCCTCAAAAGTTAAACCGCCACCCAAAGCGATGAAATCAGTACCCAGTTGGAAATCACCAATCGTATCAATACCCTCATCAGAGAAAAGAACAAAGCGATCGCGGCCACTTCCTCCAAACAGGAGATCATCAGCTTCATCCCCAATCAACCAGTCATCTCCCTGTTCTCCGTAAAGCGTATCTTCTTCTAAACCGCCATAGAGGGTATCGTTATCGGTTCCTCCACAGAGGCGATCTTGGTCTTGATTTCCATAGAGAATATCGTTGCCACTCCCACCACACAGCGTATCTTCTCCGGGAGTATCACTAAACGTTTCATTGTCGTTGATATCCCCAAAGAGAGTATCATTACCCTCATCCCCACAAACCTGGTCATTGCCTAAATCGCCGTAAAGCAGGTCATTTCCAACTTCACCGTAAACGAGATCGTCTTCTTTCCCCCCACGAACGTCATCATTTCCAACACCTCCACCGAGGGTATCATTACCGCGACCCCCATTCATTGAGTCATCGCCAGCACCGCCCCACATCAAGTCAATTACCCCATCAAGACCCCGTGACGGTTCAATCTCATCTTCATCTACGGTGTCACCCAACATTGAGTCATCACCCTGATCGCCGTAGAGGGTATCATTGCCTAAATCTCCCAAGATGATATCGCGATCTTGACCCCCGTAAGTGAAATCATCCTGTTCTCCACTGAAGATCGTGTCATTTCCAGGGCCACCTTGGAGTAAATCGTTACCCTCGTTGCCATAAATAATATCTTGTTCAATGACATCTCCAACAGAAATACCAGAACCATCAGTACCGATAATCGTATCGTTACCCTGTTCTCCAAATAGAGAATCATTTCCCTGATCGCCAAAAATCAGTTGATCGCTATCACTTCCAAAAACCGTATCATTTCCCTGATCGCCAACAATCACAGCATTTTCACTGACAGGAAAAAGCGTGTCATCGATCACGGTTCCTCGGAAAATTTCATCGGCTTGTGAACCAATAATCGGCTGATCCATGTCTGAAGGATTGGGAACCGCATCGGGACGGTCTGGGAAATCAAGCGCCCCAAATTCGGGTAATGGAGGACAGTCACAACCGCCATCATCAACGGGTTCATTGGGTGGAAAGACCGCATCTTCTTCAACGATAAACTGTACCGTTCCTACATTGGAAAGCGCACCCTCATTATCTGTTGCTGTGAACGTGAAGCTAGTTTCGCCAATAAAGTTCGGATCAGGTTGAAAACCCAGTTGTCCAGCTTGTTCGGGGGTGAGGTTTTGAACTTGATCGAGGTCAGTAACTTCTTCACCATCGAGAAATAAGGTTCCATTGGAGGGAAGTTCAACGATATTAAAAGATTCAACAGTCCCATCAGGATCAATAGCCGGGAGTTGAGGGATCTCAGCAGTTGTACCATCATTGGTAATAGTTTCGGTTAGGTCTTGGGCTTCTGGAGGTAAATTTGTAATCGGATCGGGAGTTTGGGGAAAACTCGGAACAGATAAGGGAATAACCGGAATGGTTATATTTGCAACATTGGAGATTGCCTGATCATTGTCAGTAACGGTATAGGTGAAAACAGTATTTCCGCTAAAGCTCAGATTCGGCTTGAAGGTCAGGTTCTCAAGTTGATCGGGAGTTAAATTTTCTACCTGAGTTGCATCTGTAACTGCTACACCATCCAACAACAAAAATCCTTGTTCAGAAGGGGGTAGTGTTAGGCTGACAATCTCTACCGTACCGTCAGGATCATTGAAATCTGCTGGAGACAGGGGCAGAGGAATCGAGCTAACGTTTAAAATCTGGCCACTTTGAACGTTGTTAGCGACAGGGGGTTGATTGGGGTTAACGGTAACTGAAATTGTACCCGCAGGTTCTGAAATTGTACCGCGAGTATCTTGGACTGTGTAGTTGATTTCTACTGGGTCTGCTGAACCCAAAAATCCTTGGGCGGGTGTAAAGGTAACAAGAGGTTCGTTCTCAACAATTTCAACTGTAAATGTTCCTTGGTCTGGAACTTCCCGAGTGGTTTCAAATTCTGGAGTTGTCGGGTCAAGGTCAATGGTGGTTAAATCTTCGTTGTTATCGGGATCGGTAATATCGAGAGGAAAGGGATCAGTTGGAGAGTTGAACCGGGTTTCAGCAGTTACATCCCCCGCAACCGGAGGTTCATTAGCCGGGAGGAAACCAAAGTTAATATCTGTTATGGGTTGGTCTGCAACAGTGACAGGAGTGCTAGCTGTTTCTAGGGTTGCGCCTTCACGAAGATCTGGATCTTCAGTATCAACTTCAACGGTGTAGTCACCCGGAACAACATCATTAAATTGGTAATTTCCATCGGTATCAGTTTCGATGGTTGCGACAACATTGCCATCACCATCAACTAAGTTAACGGTAATATTACCCAATCCCTCATCGAGGTCAAGGGTATTATTGAGGTTGTTGTCGATAAAGATCGTACCGCTTACGGGTTGGGAAGGTGGAGGATTAACGGTAACTGTAACTGTTGCTGTATCGGTATCCTCACCGTCGGTAGTGGTGTATTCAAAAGTCTCAGTACCACTAAACCCTTCATTGGGTGTATAGTCAACTAAATCATCGGTCGTGTCTGCGGGTGTACCGTTATTGTTGAGAACCGCAGTACCGTTATCTGGATCTGTAATATCAGCAATACTTAAGGGGTCTGGGCCGTCATCTGGGTCGGAGTCGTTAGCTAGAACATCGACAGAAACCAGTGTTGCGGCATCAGTTGTAGCCGGATCATCTACCGCATTTGGAGGAACGTTGGGTACAGCATTAACGGTAACAGTTACCGTTGCAGTGGCAGTATCAGCACCATCAGTAATGGTGTATTCAAAAGTATCAGTGCCACTAAATCCTGGATTGGGCGTATAGTCAATGACATCATCGGTCGTGTCATCGGGTGTACCGTTATTGTTGAGAACCGCAGTACCGTTATCTGGATCTGTAATATCACCAGAAACAATACTTAATGGATCTGGGCTATCATCGCGGTCAATGTCATTATCTAAAACCGGAATAGAAACTTCTGTCTCTCCCGAATTTATTGTTGCGGTGTCATCGGCAGCTTCCGGGGGAACATTAACCCCCGATGCTCGATAAACAACACCCCCTCCCACCAAATCTAGACCTCCTCGCCGAGCCTCATCGCCTTGTTGATCGGAGGTGTCTAGAGGAAAGTCACTCAGTCCAACTAAGTCGTTTGTTGCGTCAATATCCGGCGGAAACAGAGAATACCCAAAAAACGCCTCACTCGTAGGATTAGCACCCAATAAATCTTCGTAGCTAACAAAAATACCCGCAATATTTTGAATGTTGGCGTCCGGGTCATTTAGTCGGGGTACTATTGTCGGGGCAAGATCTTCTTCACCTTCTTCTTGACGCAGAACGACCACTCTAAATCTAGTATCAGATATACCCCAATCAGCACCATTATTGGGAAAAGAGAGCAAATCCCCATATGCAGTCGGATTCCCTTGCTCGTCAATGGCAGTAATCGCTGCTATTTTGAACGGATCATTACCTCCCCGCTCTAAAATAAGGAAACCAATACCATCTAGATCCTCTTGATTTTGAGGAAACGGTAAACCTGATGTAGAAATATAGTCAACCCGTTCAATATTATTGACATTTCCATCCTGATTGCCTTGATTTGCGAAAATATTATCTGTACCCCGGTTAATAAATTCACTAAACAAAGCCGTTTCCATCGCCGGACCGTTAATGGTAGGTACGGCTAGCTCGGGGGCTAAGTTAACGTTTGTGTTAGTGCTATTGGGGGCTAGTTCGTACCAAATAATTTGGCGTCTGTCAGGTTCGGCGTTTGGATCTTGATTTTGATCGACCCGTCTTAATTCAAAGTCGTTCAGTATACCTGCTGATAAAAATTCGACACCGCCCTCAGTTTCAAAGCTGGTGACTTCTAGATTGTTACCCTCCCCAAAATTATAGGTGATTCCTTGATTTACAATCGTACTTTCTTCGGCATCTTGCTCCTGTGTTATTAGACTAGCAATGGGAAGAGCAAAAGTAGAATCATAATTGGCGATCGCTTCTGAAGTGAGTGCTAAAGAGACTTTAAATTCATCGGTTTTGACTTCTAGGTTCCAGTCTCCACCTAAACCTGAATAACCTGTTTTGTTAGCAGAAGCCGCAATTTTTGCCCCGGTTAAATTGTGTAATTTTTCAATAAATTCAATCCCGGCATCTCCTGCGGCAATGTTACAGCCATAGAGGATTAAATGGGGAACTGTCCAGGTTTTGAGTTCGTTGGCATAATGTTTTAGCGTATCTAGACTAAGTTGGGTATTACCCAGTTGTAAACAGCCAGGACTACCATGAGAAATAACATGAATTTCCGAAATATCTGTATATTCTTGCAGAGCTTGGCTAATTTGCTGAACTCCGTCTTGAGTTGGATTGAGGAGAATAATTTCCGCTCCCGGTACAACTTCTTTCAGTAGCTTTTCCCAATCTTCAACCTGAACATCAATAATAACAAGAAGGTGAATTTTTGAGAGACGAGACGCAAGAGAAAAACAAGTTTCTGTAGATTTTTTAACGTATTCCGGATCTGGGAACAGTGAACGAGAAAAG
>JGI12210J13797_10369933_pt1 | contig 12328 bp, 8 predicted proteins | sample ElkSlonscriptome_3_FD_13797 | JGI IMG/M metagenome (IMG submission 13797) | reverse complement strand
GGGCGAACTGCTTTCACCGGCCTACATCACCGCAACTCACAACGGCGTGCTGATCCTGAACCACTTCGAACTGAAAGGGGACACCCCGTACAGTCGGCCACCCAAGTACAAGGCCCATTCGCCGACCGGACCGATCCGGATTCAGGACCACAACAACCCGGTTCGTTTTCGGAACATCTGGGTCCGCGAGTTTACGCCGGCTCAAGGCGAACAGGTCCGCAAGCCGTTCATTCGCGACGGCGAGACCGAAACCCCGATCGAAGCCGAGTAATTTGCCGAATTTGGGCAGATCCGGTGACAGCGCATCGCCGGCCCGCTAGCGGTCGGCGTACACCATCGTGCTCTCTTGCTTCTTGACCGGCACACGCGATTGGTCGCTGGTGACCACCGCGTCGATCACGTGTGTGTCCGGCTGAACGCCTCGGACCCTGACGCGATAGACCAGTTCGTCGCCGGCGGCCAGTTGCGGTGCGGGTGCAAAGACGACACGTCCGCGTCCGTCGGTTTGGGCGTCGGCGTCGGACTGCAGCAGTTCCATTCCCGGCGGCAGCTGAAGTGCGACCTGGACGCCGGTGTCGTTGCGAGAGCCGGAGTTTTGGACGCGAACCTCGTAGGTCGTCTCGGTGCCCAGTTCGATCGGGTCGGCGGTGTCGGCAATGGAAAAGCTCAGTTCCGCTTGCGATTCCACAGCGACCGTGTTTTCCCGTTGTGCCTGGGCGCCCAGGTCGGCAATCGCTTCCAGCCGGATCGCCTGTTCACCCTCTTTGACCGGCAGCAAGGTGACAGGAACCGACCCTGCTTCGCCTGCCGGCAGGGAGGGAAGTGACCACAGGACGGCGTGCCGGTTCGGGTCGTATTGTCCTTCGTTTTCGGTGGACACAAAGGTGAGGCCTCGGTCCAAGTAGGCGATCAGTTCGACGTTGGTCGCCGCCGCCGTGCCGCGGTTTTCCAGTTGAATGTTGTAGGTCGCTTGACGCTCCAGGAATCGACGACTCGGGCCGTTCAACGCGACGTTCAATTGTGGCGAGGTCACTTCGAAACGAGCCGTATGCTGGGCCGGCTCGGCGTCTTCGGCGATCAGCCGCACGGTGTTCTCGACGACGCCCGGCGCGACCGCGCGCAGCCGGAGCACCTCGCGCCGCGTTTCTCCCGGCCTTAACGACCCCAACGCGTTGTCCAACTGGCGTCCTCGAGGATGCTCCAGCCCCTCGGGCACGTCCACTTGCAACACCACACCGGTTGCCGCTCCGGTACCGACGTTGGAGACTTCCAGGTCGATTTCCAGTTGTTGGCCGATCAGGACGTCCTCCCGGACCTGCTGGACGATTTTTAATTCCGGACGTGTACTTCGCGTGCGCACCGAAGCGGCCGCTTCGAACGTCACCCGCGCGACGCTGCCGAGTTCGCCTTCTTCGGTGGGAACCAATTGCATCGTGATCGTCCGCTGGTCGCCCGGCGGCATCGCACCGATCGACCAAACCAAGGTGTCGCCACGACCGTCGGGGGCGGGGGCGGAATCGACCATTCGCATCCCGGCCGGCACTCGGTCGTGGACCTGCACGTTCATCGCTTCGGTCGTCCCGACATTCTGTACGTGAATGACAAAAGTTGCCGGCTGTCCCACTTTCACCTCGGCTGGTGCCGTTTTGTGAATCGCGATGCTGGGGGTCTGGGCACCTTCGAGCCGACGATCACCGGGCGAAGCGAACGCCCGGGCAGACTGGGCCGTGGCCGGTCCGGCGGCGTCGTAGCCGTCGGCGTGGCTCGCCAAACGGCTCGGGACCCCAGCATTGCCTTGAGGGGCATAGCCGCTACCGGGCATTGCTTGATTCGGTTGGCCCGGCTGGATCGGATAATTCGGCTGGTTGTACCGGCCACCCGGTCCGGCAGGGGCAGCCACGTCGTTCATGGCGACACCGCGGGCCGAGTCGCCGGTGCCGTAACCTGTCGAATCCTGGTACGGCGAACGACGACCTGACGGTTCAGTGTTGGAGTAATCTCCCGATGGCGGCAGGGATGGCAGGGATTCATATGCCGGATAGCCCGCCGTTCCCGCCGATGTGTCGACAGGAGGGTACGGGGACGGTTGCCCGGTTCGCTGCTCCGAAGCCATTCGCCGATCCGCGGCAGCATGCCGGTCCGCCGCAGCTTGCTGGTCCGCGGGCGGTTCACTCGGCATCTCCTGCATCGGGCCGCCCGACATCGGCATCGCGGGCATCGCCATGGCGGGGCCCGCCGACGCGAAGTCCGTCTGAGGCCCGTCGGCGGAAGGGGACCTGTTTTCTGCGGGGGCGGGCATGGCGAGCGATGCCGTGGCAGAGGCCGGCATCGATGCACCAGGCATCGACGCATCTGGCAGCGTCGGGTCAGTCGATTCGGCGACGTCTGTCCCGCTGTAGGATTCGTTGAAGGACTCGGTGTTCGATCCCGGGGCGTTGTCGGCGACGGCGTTTTCGTCGGCGGCATTGCCCCGAAGGGCGTTGCCCGGTTCTTGTTGCGACGGACCGCCTGGAAAGGAGAAAGCGGCGGGTGGTCCCGACGAAGCGACGACCTCGGCATCATAAGACGGCGGCTCGGGAGAGTTTCCGGCCGATGGCCCGCCATCTTGCGTGTCGTTCTGCGTGTCGACGTAGTCCGCCTCGTTTGTCTGGTATCCGACCGGCAAGATCATCGACGGGCCGAGCGATGGCGCTTTTCCTGCCGAGTCTGTCGACTCGGACTCGCCCGTTTCGCCGGCGGGATCAGACGTGGGCTGGGACGCAGGATCCGCCGTGGCGAATGCCGCGGGAGCAGCGGCGGCCCAGTTCGAAGGCCCTTTGCCGGGCGAATCTGCCGGCGGCGATGCGATCGGCATCGGGTCGGCCCACTGGGGCGCTTCCAGCTCGGGCGGAGACGCCATGTCAGGCCCGCCTCGTTGCTGTTGTGCTCCGGCAGCCGCCAGCACACCTACCAGGATCGTCGCCACGCCGCCGCTGACGCGGTAGCCCAATCGTTTGCCAAAAACTTTCATCGGTCCATTCCTTGGAGGGGCTCCGGCGACAGGCTGCTGTCCATCGAGCCACGAGCGTCTTGCTAGGTCATCTGACCGCCCGGTTCGGGGTAGCAAATGTGCCCGACTGGCATCAAGAGCGTTCGTGACAGGACGAGCGATTTCCTGACATCATGCAATCGCCAGATCCAGGAACGCTCGACGACGGTTGTTGCTTTCCGCAGTTCTCCCGCACCGCGATCCGCCTTAGTAAGATGGGCAGGTATCCCCATCCCCGCCGTTGACGTGCTTGAGATCCGATGCCTTTGAAAACGACCCTCCTGCTGCTGGCCGCGTTGCTCGCTTCACCGGTTGCGGCTGCCGAGCCGCCGAACCTGATCTTTCTGATGACCGACGACCAGCGGTTTGATTCGCTCGGTTGCATGGGCAACCCGGTGATCGAGACGCCGGAGCTGGACCGATTGGCCGCCGACGGTGTAATTTTCGACCGTGCGTTTGTGACCACGGCAATCTGCATGACCAGCCGGGCGTGCGTCCTGACCGGCCAGTACGCGGCCCGTCATGGGATCTGGCAGTTCGGCACCGACCTTCGTCCCGAGCAACTGAGTGCCAGCTACATCGGCCGGCTTCACGAGGCGGGCTACCGGACGGGCTTCATCGGCAAGTGGGGCGTCGGCGACCCCGGTTCGGCGGACCCGGTGCTCGACTTCAATCGTGGCTTTCCCGGCCAGAGTCGCTATTTCCAGGGCGATGTCAAAAAGAAAAACGGCCGCCATCTGACCGCGCGACTCGGCGACCAAGCGATCGAATTTCTAAAAGGGTGCGACGACGAGAACCCCTTCCACCTTTCGATCAGCTTCAAGGCGCCGCACTGCCAAGATTCCAGCGACATCCACGCCGATCATTTTCCCGCCGATGCCGCCTACAACTCGCTTTACCAGGAGTTGACGATTCCGCCCTTTCCGGCCTCCTCCCACGAGCAGTACGACCGGATGCCGGTTTTTTTGAAGAACAGTATGAACCGTGACCGCTGGGCGATCCGTTTCCGCTCGCCCGGCCGGTATCAGAAGTCGGTTAAGGATTATTACCGGTTGATTACCGGCGTCGACGCCGTCGTCGGTCGCATTCGCCAGTCGCTCGCCGAGCGTGGCTTCGCCGAGAACACGGTCATCGTGTTCACCTCCGACCACGGCTTCTTTCTGGGCGAGTACGGATTTGCGGGGAAGTGGACGCCGCACGACGTTTCGATCCGCATCCCGATGATCGTTCACGACCCCCGGCTCGAGCCGTCCCGGCGGGGCCGCCGCACCGACGCCATCGCCCTCAACCTGGATGTCGCGCCCACACTCCTGGACTACGCCGGGATCGAAACGCCCGCGGCGGTTCAGGGCCGGTCGTTGCGACCGCTGGCTGAAGGGGAGACGCCGGCGGATTGGCGAACCGATTTTTTTTACGAACACTGGTTCACCGCCGGCGGCCAAATCGTCCCCAGTGAAGGTTACCGCGACGGACGCTGGAAGTACGGCCGATATTTGGTCCCTGGCGAGCAGGAGGAGGGCACGGCGCGGTGGGAGGAACTGTATGACCTCCAGACCGATCCTCACGAGACGACCAACTTAGCCGAGATGCCGGAACACCGGGAAACGCTGGACCGAGTTCGCTCGCGATGGCAGCAACTTCGCGCCGAGGTGCGATGAACCCGAGGTGCGATGAACCTGAGGTGTGACGAACCCGAGAGGCGACAAACCCTAGGTCGATAGCACTTCCATCAACCAACTGTACCGCTTGCCCGACCGCCAACCGTGCCTCGACACCTGTCGGCGGAACAATCCGAGGCTGTCAGTCATTCGACTGCGGATTCCTGCTCCGCCTAGCGTTGGTGTGTGTTGTTTTCTTGCCGAGGGAGTTGCCCGGTAGGCGGGCCGCGTATAGCTTTGCAAAGCTGTTCACGACTGTTTTTAGGCGGCGGGTCGTGCTGTAACGCATGTTTTCTACCTCCCTAGCGATGGATCCCATGGATTTGACGTCCGGTAATCAACAGGCGGTGGATTCGACTGTCCAGCGTGACCCTGCCCCGGGTGCCGTTTCGCCTTCCGCTGATCTCGACACGCCGGCAATTCGGCCCGACCAGGCGTGGATCGTCGATTTCGTGGCGGATGCGACGAATCATCCCGCAATGTATTTAAGACGTGCGAACGTCGGGCACGACGGTGAGTGAGCGAGGAAGTGACCTATCCGCGGAGGCTCTGTCGCCGTTTGATGGGACTGGAAACCGAGTACGCAGTGACTGTGGGGCAAGGTGGGGCCGCCGCACCGTCGGCAGGCCAGGTCTATGATGCCATCGCCGATGTCATTCGCCACGAAATGCCAGCCGTCGCCGCGACCCATGATCCGACGCGGTGGTTTCTGGCCAACGGGGCTTCCCTCAGCTTAGAAACGCACGCCTTCCTGCGGGAGATGCCGGGCGGGTTGATCGAGGTAGCGACGCCGGAGGTAACCTGTCCGTCAGACTTGCTGACGTGTCAGCGTGCGATCGATCGGATGATGGAACAGGCGGCGGGCGACGTTCATCTGGGACGGCCGATTCGGTTGCTCAAAAACAGCCGGGATGCAGTCGGGCACGCGTACGGATGCCAAGAGAACTACGAATGCGACGTGGCCACGGGATGGATGTTGGGTCTGTACCGGCTGGCGATTTTGTGCCTATGGGTCGTGCAAGTGTTCTGCTTGGCGTTGGCCGGGCCCGCGTTGGCGCTGCTCTTGATCGCGACCGGTTGGCGTGTCTGGCGCGACCCGACGATGGCGGGGGATGCGGACGCCCAGTTCCGGTCTCTACCGAAATGGTTGTCCGCGGGATGCATCGGGGCGTTGCGGTTGGCTCATCGCCCGTTGGTCATTGGATTGCGTCTGGTCACACGGCATCTCGCCTTTCGCCAGCATCGGCGGTACTTGACGGGTTTATTGATCTCGCGGGTTTGCCTTTGCGGATCCGGCCATCTCGACCGTGACGGCTGTTTCTTTCTCAGTGGCAAAGCGTGCCTGATCGATCGAGTCTGCGACCTCGGCGGTTTCCAGGGGGAACGACCGGTTTATGTCTTCGGACACTGGTTGGCGCAATTGTTCGGTCACTCGCTCGGATCGCTGTGGCAAACCCGTGGCTTGCTCGCCCGCCGTCAGCGTTTGCAGATCGGGTTGGCGGACAGCAATTTGAGTGACTTGGCTGAGCTGGTCAAAGTCGGTTCGGTGGCATTGATCCTGGACATGATCGAGTCGGGCGAGACGTCGGGGTTGCCGACGGTCCGGCGGCCGCTCCGGTCGCTTTTCGTCTTCAACCGCGATTGGAATCTAGTCCGCCGGGTCAAAACGAGTCTGGGCATGTTTACCTCCCTGGAACTTCAATCGCATTACCGCAAAGCGGCGGAGCGGTACGTCGCCGATCGACGTGCGGAACTAACCGAGACGTCTGGATCGCCGCATGACGATCTCCGGGAGGCCGAACGGGTGCTAGCCGTTTGGGGCGAAGCGATTCATTACGTCCGCGAATTTCGTATCGACGGTCATCAGACGCAGCAGGGTTTGGGTCGGATCGACTGGTTGGGCAAACGATGGATGCTCGACCAACTCGGCCCCGGCGCGACGTACGCCTCCCGCAAGAAGGTGGACTTGCGTTACCACGAACTGTCACCTCAGGGCTATTTGCGCCGCATGCCTGTGGGTACTCGACAGCGGCTCGTCAGTGCGGCGGCGGTGGAACTTCGCCGTCGATCGCCGCCCCCTGATTCGCCGGCGGCTCAGCGGGGGTGGTGGATACGGGAGTTCGCCGACGCGGCCGATCCTGTTTCGGTGGAGTGGGACCGCGGGACGGTCGGGGTCGGCAAGGCGCGGCGGCAGTCGACGTTTGAAGGTGCTTTACCGCTCGCGCCACGCCGTTCTTGATTGGCCGGCAGGACTCCACGCCGCCTTCACTGTTTTTTCCGTTTTTCGCCTGACTGTGAAGTTTGGCAAACCTTGCGGGGCAGGCCTGCGCGGATCAAGGCTTCTTACCGGCTCGACCGATCCTATCCCCTGTGCCGGTGGCTCCGGGACGTCGAGCGGTTCGCCGTCGACGGCCGGGCGGCCTTGGCCGTCGGCCGGTCATTCCGGGTCTTGGATCGCTTCCGATCGTTTCGGTGGGTGCGGGGATTGCATGCGTTGGTTCAACTTTTCTTCGTCGTCCATGTCGAAACGAGCACTCCGAGCCGTCCTCTTGGCGGTGTCGGTCGGCTGCGTCGCCGTCTCCCCAATCGGGGTCGATGATCGGCTGAGTGCCGACGACCGGCTGGAGAGTGTACGTGCGACCAGTTTCCGTAGCGTCCACAAGGAATCAGGCGAAGGATCGGTAGGCACCGCGCGGCGTTCGCGAGAAACGCCCACCGTCGCCGCGATTCGTCGTGCTTCGCCCGCGGTGGTCAACCTGCACGGCCAAAAAACGGTCCGGACCGCCGCAGCAATGGCCGGCGCGGTTCCCGACACCATGCGGCAAGTCAACGGAATGGGCACCGGGGTCGTAATCGATCCCCGCGGCTACGTGATCACCAATTATCATGTCGTTGAAGACGTTGACGAGATCAACGTTACGCTGCAAGACGGGCAAAATACCCGTGCCGACTTGGTCGCATCCGATCCGCACAGTGATTTGGCGTTGGTCAAGATCCAAGGAGGCGGACCGCTGCCAACCATTCCCCGCGGTCGAAGCGATGACCTGATGATTGGGGAAACGGTGATCGCCATTGGCAATGCGTTCGGTTACGTGCATACCAGCACGCAGGGGATCATCAGCGCTCTGCACCGTGACGTCCCGGTGAACGAAACCCAGTCTTACCGTGACCTGATTCAAACCAGTGCGGGCATTAACCCGGGGAATTCGGGTGGCCCTTTATTGAATATCAACGGAGAAATGATCGGCGTCAACGTCGCCGTCCGTGTCGGGGCTCAGCAAATCGCCTTCGCGATTCCGATCGATCAGGTCATGAAAACCGTGACCGAAATGATTCGCCGAGACAACCAGCGGCGCCTTTCACTCGGCCTCTCCGGAGAAACCGCCGAATCAGGTGGCTATCGCATTACCAACGTGCACCGGGGCAGTTCCGCCGATCGCTGTGGACTGCAGCGGGGGGACCGGTTGGTGATGGCCGACGCGACGCCGATCCACTCGGAACTGGAATTTGCATTGACGCTGCTCAATGCCTCGCCGTCGCGGGCCCTGCGTCTGGAATTCGAACGCGGCGACCAGCGGTTCGAGACGGAACTGGAAACGGGAGCCAACCGAGAAGGGTTGAAGGATCCGGTCGCTGCCATGGCTTGGCAAGTCATCGGTATCGCCGTGCGACCGGCCGGGGAGGCGATGACCAGCCAAATGAACTCCCGTCTTCGGACGAACTATCGCGGCGGACTCGTCGTCACGGCCGTCCGGCCCGGTTCGGCCGCCGATCAACAGCGAATCCTCGTGGGCGACATGCTTCTGGGAATTCATTCCTGGCAGACGGCCAGCCTGGCTGATTTAGCTGGCATTTTGGAGCACCCCGAAATTCGCCAAGGGTCGCGTGCCAAGTTCTACCTCGTTCGTCGAGACCAAACCCTGTACGGCCACATGCAATTGGCGGCCCAACTTCACTCCTCACGTCGCTGAGATTGGTACGGCCGGTACCCAGACAATTCAGCCGCTCAGACAAGGCGGCGGTAACAGGCCGAGTCGGTGACCCGTGCGGTGCCGGTGTTTTTTGGCGGCGACGTCGACGTCCCGGGGCGGAAGAGGGTGTGCCCGTACACTCCCTTTTTCGTCGACCCAGCTGGGACGCGCGTCGCCGCAATCTTTCAGGCGACGCGACGCTGTCGAATCGAGTCACGCCGGGGCGCGACCACGGGATCCCGCTCAGCGTCCTTCGGCCTCCCCACCGTGGAAGCTTTCGACCCGCTCGCGGACGCCGGGGATCAATCGCATCGCGTTGAGATGGTAGATCTTTTGCAGCACCGGGTCGGGCAAATCGACACCGTAGATTCGCCACAAACCCTGCGGGGGCGTCGGGGTTTCGGCGTAAGGGAAGTACTCGTCTCGCGTCTCAAAATATCGCCAGTACAACTTCATGCGTGCTTCGGGCCACGGTCCGTCGGTGCCGAACAGAATCCGGTCGGCGTACTGAATCATGAATTCACGGGCCGTGTAAGGCTGCCTGCCCAGTTCGTTGATCCGAGAAGCCGGTTCGACCCAAAGATTCTCATAGCGATCCAGCCACTTCCCCACGGTCGCCAAGTCCTCGGAATTGTTGGCGAAGTGGGCGCCGATGAACTGCGTTTTCGGGTGACGCTGGATGACACGATTGCGGGCCGCGAACAATTCGTCCCTTGACGGATAGTCGTCGCCGTAAAAGCTCCAGTCCGGATGCCGCGAAAGCTCTTCCCAACGCTCGTTGGTTGGGTCAATCGGTTCGAAGAAGGCTGCCGGGTCGGCGGTGTGGATGATGACGGGGATGCCGAGCTGGCCGCACGCCTCCCAAATCGGATCCCAGCGGCGATCGTCGATCTCGATCAACGAGCCGTCGGGGTTTCGATAGGTCAGACCGAAGGCCTTGAAAATTTTTAACCCAGAGACCCCCATCTGGACCGCTTCGGCCAATCGGTCCGCGGTGCGCGCGGCAAAACCCGGGCGGTGGCAAGCCCAGCTGGACGGGTCATCCGCCTCGCCGTCGCCTTGCCAGTCGACGTTGGCATAGATCACGAACCGGTCGCGGTAATCCTGCCACAGAAAATCGATGTGCTCTCGCAGTTGGCGTCCGAGCTTCCCATCCAAGGAGGCACACACCGCGATCTGGTGGCGGTCCATCAAGTCGACGAAATCATCAAGGGCTTGGCGGTTGTGCCGCTGTCGATAGAAAAAGTGAGTGTGCACGTCGACCACTGGGTACTTCGCCGACTCGATTTCCGTCGAGGGGACAACCAATTGCGACTTCGGTCGGAACTCGCCGATCGTCAGCGGGCGGCCGTCTCGGCCGTCGAGCGGCGGCGCCACATTCTCGCCCTGCACCGAGGAATCAGACGTTTCGTCGCCGTTGAGCTCGGCTACTTGTCGCGCTCGCAATTTCTGCTGGCCCTCGACCGGCTCTTGGCCGAAGGCATTCGTTCCGGCGAGTGAACACCAAACGGCCAAGCATAGCCACGGCGACAACGCCGCGGGGCGAAGGGGTCGGAATCGAAGTACATTCATCGGGGTCCTCCGGGGGGGGAGAGAGAATTGACGCCGGCGGCTCGAAAGGTGCGCTGCCGCAGATGGAGAAACGGAGGGGCAGGCCCCACCGAGACGGGGCCAGCGATACGGCGTCCGGTGCTGCGGCGTTGGGTGATGCGGCGTTGGGTGCGTCCGGCGCGAGACTCAGTCGCTGGTTTCCCGCTCGCGCACCCAAACTTGACCGTCTTCGACTTTGATATCAAAGCAATCCACTTTGGTCCGCGGATTGTCTTCCCACGTGCCGTCCTGGATGCAAAACCGCCACGCATGCCAGGGACAGGTGACCGTCTGTTCCTCCACGTGGCCCTCGGCCAGAGAGGCGCCCATGTGCGGACAAAGATCATCAATCGCGTACCATTGGCCGCCCTGGCGGAACACGGCCACCATGCGTCCGTCGACGGGCACTGCTTTGCCGACGTTCTCTTCAAAATCGTCGACTGAACCGACGGATTCGTATTCGCTCATCAATTACTCTCACCGGTGGCGTTGGAAATCGGGTTGTCAGGGTTCCGCTTCACCGGCCACACTGTACCAATCCCGCCCGTCGCTACCCAGCCAGCCGATTTGGCGAAGATCACCTGACGTCGTCAGCCGCGGCAAGCGAAATCCTCGATTTTACCATCGATCACATCATGGCAACTTCCGCTACAGCCCCTCATGGGGCGGGGCCGTCCCTCCCGCTCGACTCGCAAACGCTGCGGCGTCGCCTCGAGTCGCTCGTCTGGCCGTACGTTCAAACGCCGGCGCAGTACGTCGGCGGCGAACGAAACATCGTGGTCAAAGATCACGCTTCCGTCCGCGGCAAATTGGCGATCGGTTTTCCCGATGCGTACACGATCGGGATGAGTCACCACGGGCTGCAAGTGCTGTATTCGCTGATGAACCGTCGCGACGACTGGTGCGCTGAACGAGTCTTTACACCTTGGCCAGACATGGAAGCCAAGCTGCGAGAGCACGGCTTGCCGCTGTACACGCTGGAGACGTTCACGCCGCTGGGCCAGTTTGACGTGATCGGACTGTCGTTGCAGTATGAGATCAGTTCACCGAACGTTCTGACGATGATTGACTTGGCCGGTATCCCGCTCGACGCGGTCGATCGAACGATGGCTGATCCGCTGTTGGTGGCCGGCGGCCCGTGCTGCCAAAACCCCGAACCGATGGCCGACACCTTTGACGTCATGATCACCGGAGACGGCGAACCGGCACTGCCGGTGATCTGCGACCGCTGGTTGGAATTGCGTGAGGCTGCGCGACGGGCGGACGGGTCGTTCGCCGACGGCGACGCCGGACGGAAGCAGCGTGAAGAGGCGTTGGCGCACTTAGCCCGCGAACTCCCCTTTGCCTACGTGCCACGATTTTACGAGCCGGACTACGCCTCGGGCAGAATCGCCAGCATCCGCCGCACCCGCAGCGACGTGCCCGAGACGATCGCCCCGAGTGTGATCGATGATCTGGACGGCATCCCGCTGCCGACAGCGCCGATCGTGCCGTATGTCGACTGCGTTCACGACCGGATTGCGATCGAGATCATGCGTGGGTGCCCCCATTTGTGTCGCTTTTGCCAGAGCACCGTGATCAAGCGCCCGCTGCGGATTCGCCAAGTCGACACGATCGTCGAGGCGGCGTTGGAGAGTTACCGAAANACGGGCTACAACGAGATCAGCATCTTGTCGCTCTCCAGCAGCGACTATCCGCACTTTGAAAAACTCGTCAAACGCTTGCACGAGGTCTTTCGACCGCTCGGCGTCAACATNAGCGTCCCCAGCCTACGGGTGAACGACCAATTGCGGACGTTGCCACAACTGATCGGCAACGACCGTCGCAGTTCGCTGACGTTGGCACCCGAGGTCGCTCGCGACGACATGCGGGAGCAAATTCGGAAAAAGATCAAGAACAGCGACTTGATCGAAGGCTGCCGGGCGGCGTTTCAAAACGGATACGAGAGCGTCAAGCTGTACTTCATGTGTGGGCTGCCGGGCGAGCGGCCCGTCGACCTGGACGGCATCGTCGATTTGGCCGAAACAATCGCGACGGTCGGCAAAGAGGTCATGGGGCGGTACGCGCGAGTTACCGCCAGC
>JGI12210J13797_10177897_pt1 | contig 12328 bp, 10 predicted proteins | sample ElkSlonscriptome_3_FD_13797 | JGI IMG/M metagenome (IMG submission 13797) | reverse complement strand
CCCGCCTCATCCGTCGCTTGCGAGATCTCGGAGTGGAAGTCGAGGTCAAGCAAGCAGCGTAGAACGGCGGTCAGCGGCCCTACAAAGAGAGTTTCTTTCTAGATCAGAGAGGAGATCGAGGCCCTCACCGAGCGGATGGTCGTGCGGATCGAGGTGCAGGATCGGGAGTCACTGGTCGACGCATCCCTGCGCACCCCAGAGCAGATCTTGGTCTCGGTCGCCTCGAGCGGCATCGACCAGCTCGATCTCGACGACGTGCGCTCGCGCCTGCATCGTGAGCACCCCGCCGTCCTCGCCGTCCCCCCCGCCGACCTCTCTCGCATCAGCTCGCCCTCGACCGAGACCCACTGAGCCCAGCTCGCTCGGGCTCAGGGCTCAGTGACCGAAGGCCGAGGCCTCCGACGCCTGCCGCGGGGGCGGAGGCGGGGAGCGACGGGGCGCGCTGCTGCGGCTGGACTCGACCAGCGCCAGCGGCACGATCTCGATGTCTTCCTCGCCGACCTCCTCGAGTTCGAACACGTCGTCGTCGTCGTACTGCGTCTCGTCGTCTCGAGCCGCGGCACCGCTTCGATCGACGACCTCGATCTTCAGCCGAACGGTGTGCTCGTTGGCCCCGATCGGCCGGGGGACGGCAGCGTCCGGCGAGCCGGCCTCCGCGTCCAAGGCGTAGAGCGCGGGTGAGGGCTCGTCCACACGCGGGGTGAGCCCGGGCTCGACCGCCTCGTCCGTCTCGACGACCTCGGCCCCGACCGATGCCTCGGCCCGCATCGAAGGCCGCACCGGGCGAAGCCCGTACTCCTCCTCGTCGTCGGTCTCGGTCTCGTCCGCGGACTCGTCCGCGGTCTCGGGCGACGCCTCGAGCCGATCGAATTCTTCCGCCACCTCGGCCAGCCGGCGCCAGCTGGCGTTGGCCTCGGCCAGTTCTTGCTCGAGCCGCTGGCCCTCGAGCTCGGCCTCGCGGTAGCGCTGGGGCAGGTCACCCCGCTCCTGCTCCATGGCCTCCGCCTCCCGCGCCAAGACCTCCTCTTCGGCCTTGAGAGCGTCTCGCTCCGCCTGCAGCGCCAGCAAGCACTCCCATAGCTGGTCGCGGCGCGTGGTGAGCTCCTCGCTTCGCTTCGCCCGCTCCTGCTCCCACTCCTCGATCAGCGCCAGGCTGACCTCGAGCTGCTCGAGCACGCCGTCGTTCTCCATCACCCTCCGCTGCAGCGCCTCTCGATGCTCATCGAGCTGCCCCAGCCGCGCCGTGAGACTGTCGCAGCCCTCGTGCTGGTCCTCGCTCGGTCGTTCGATCGCCTCCCCTTCTCCGTCCATCGCGTCGTCCATCCTCGTGAGTTGAAGTGGATCCCTCAGCGCGGTTTTGGTGAAAAAAGAACGCCGTTCCGCACCAGAAATACACATGAGGGTGGTTACGGCTAGAAGGACGTCCAATGTGTCCGCCATCACCCCCGGTGCTGCCGAGACCGCGACACGCTCATCAAGATCCCCAGCGCGATCATCATGGTCAGCACGTTCGACCCGCCCGCGCTGAAGAACGGCAGGGTGATGCCCGACACCGGCACCAGCTGCAGCACCATGCCCATGTTGATCACCACGTGCCAGAAGAACAGCGCGGCCACCCCGGTGCACAGCAGCGCCCCGAAGCGATCGCGGGCCTGGCTGGCGATGTTCACCGACCACAGCGTGAGGCTCAAGTAGAGCGTGAGCGCCATGGCCCCGCCCACGAAGCCCCACTCCTCGGCGTAGACCGCGAACGGGAAGTCGGTGAAGGGCTCGGGCAGGAAGCCCAGGACGTTCTGGGTGCCCTGGTCCACCCCGCGGCCGAAGAACCCCCCGTTGCCCACGCTGATGATGGCCTGGATGGTCTGGTAGCCCTCGTTGTCGGCGTAAAGCTCCGGGTTGAGCCACACGTCGATCCGCTTGCGCTGGTAGTCGGCCATGTAGCGCCAGCCCAGCGCCACCGAGACCAGCGCGGCGAAGCCGGCCCCCAGCATGCTGCGCAGGTGCAGGCGGGTGACCGACAGCACGGGAAAGGCAATCAGCAGGATCATGATGCCGGTGCCGAGGTCGGGCTGGTTGATGATGAGCGCGGCGGGCACCAGCACCATGGCGAAGGGGATCACCAGCGTGCGCAGGCCCTTGCCCTCCTTGGCGTAGATGTCGTGCAGGTAACGGGCGAGCGCCACCACCAGCAGCACCTTCATCAGCTCGGAGGGCTGGATGCGGTAGTCCTGGGTGCCCAGCCACCGCCGGGCGTTGTTCACCTTGATGCCGATGAGCGGCACCAGCACCAATAGCCCCACCCCGAAGGTGTACGCGGCGTACGACAGCCGATAGATCACCCGGTAGTCGACCGCGGTGACCACGAACATGATGACGGTGCCCAGCGCCACCCAGCGCAGCTGGGTGGCCACCCGCCCGGTCCAGTCGCCCCGCCCGGCGCTGTTGAGGTTGAGCAGGGCCAGGGCGATCACCCCGAACGCCAGCAGCACCACCACCCAATCGATGGACTGACGCAGCCGACCCCACAGATCGCGCGGGCCTCCCAAGAGATCGCTCATGGGGTGGCTCCGCTGGGCACCCCACCCCCGGCCCGGGGCAGCTCGGCGCGCGCCTGGCCCGGCAAGGGAGGCGGCACCCCGTAGCCCCGGGGCGCGGTGTCGGTCTCGGACGTGGTGGAGCCGATGTAGTGGTTGATCACCTTCATCACGATCGGCGCGGCCGCGTCGGCCCCCACCCCGCCGTGCTCGACCATGGCCACCACCACGATGGAGGGGCTGTCGGCCGGGGCGTAGGCGGCGAACCACGCGTGGTCCTGAGAGGTGTCCCAGCCCTCGAGTTCCTCGTCGTCGTCGTCGACGCGCCGCTTCTCACGGCCGACCTGGGCCGTGCCCGTCTTGCCGGCCACCACGATGTTGGGCAGGCGCTCGGAGTAGGCGGTGCCGTCCTCCACGTTGACCACGCCGATGAGCCCCCGGTGGATCCGCTCGCGGTCGACCGGGTCGATGACCGGCTGGTCGTTGCGCCGCTGCGGCTGGCTGGTGAACACCAGCTTGCCCTCGTTGGTCTCGATGCGGTCGACGAGGTTGGGGGTCATCACGTACCCGCCGTTGGCGATGGCGGCGTAGAGCACCCCGAGCTGGAGCACGGTGGCCTTCACGTTGCCCTGGCCGATGGCGCTGTTGAGGCGCACGCCGCCCTGGTAGGTGCCCTCGCGCGCCTCGAACTCCTGGTTGGGGATGGTGCCCCGCACCTCGCCGTTCAGCCCCAGCCCGGAGCGCTCGCCCAGGCCCAGCGAGCGGGCCACCTGCTCCATGCGATCGAGGCTGAGGATGTTGTCCACCGCCAGCTGATAGAAGTAGGTGTTGCACGACTCCACGATGGCCGTCTCGAGGGTCATCTCGCCGTGCACGTGGGTGTCGCGGAAGCGCCGGCCGCCATACTTGATGTAGCCCTCGCACTCGATGAGCTCGTCGGGGTCGAACTCGGGGTGGGAGAGCGCCGCGATGGCCGACACGACCTTGTAGGTGGAGCCGGGGAAGAAGTGCTCCTGCACCGTCTTGTCGATGAAGGGCTTGAGCGGGCTGCTGACCCACCCCTGGTACAGCGCCGCGGGGATCGGCTGCTCGTAGAGGTTGGGGTCGAGCGCCGGCACCGAGACCATCGCGAGGATCTTGCCGGTCTTGACCTCCATGGCCACCACGCCGCCCGCGAGCTTCTCCGACAGCGCGTCGTAGGCCACCCGCTGCAGGTCGAGATCGAGGGTGAGGTAGATGTCCTGGCCGGGGATCGGGTCTTGGTCCTCGGGCAGGGCCTCCACCGCCTCGCGCGGCGGGTCGCTCACCTCGCGGCGCCGGGCGTCGACCACCCGCGCACGGCGACCGAGGCGGCCGCGCAGGTAGTTCTCCCACTGGCGCTCGATGCCGGTCTTGCCGGTGCGATCGCCGGGCCGGTAGCCCATGTGCTTGGAGCGCTTCAGCCCCGCCGGCCCGATGTTGCCCATGTGCCCGGTGACGAAGCCGACCAGCTGGCCCTCGGGGTAGTAGCGCTTGGAGCTCTCGCGGATCTCCACCCACGGGTCCACCGCGTCGAGCCGGGCCTGGATCCGCGCGAATTCCTCCCAGTCGAGGTTGCGCCGGGCGATCTGAGCGTACTTGCCCTGCGCCTCGTCCTCGCGCAGCTCGTCGACCCGCGCCACGAACTCGGCCCGGTCGTCGTCGTCGACGAAGTCGACCAGCGAGGTGATGAGATCGCGGGTCTCCTCGCTCATCGCCACGCGCTTGCCCTCGGGGGTCGGCACCACCCCTTCCTGGCCGTCGTGCACGAAGCGGGCCCAGGCGGTCACGTAGAGCGTGTAGGCGGGCCGATTGGTGGCCATCGGCCGCCCCTCGGCGTCGAAGATGCGCCCGCGCGGGGCCTCCACGTCGACCACGTCGATGAAGTTCCGCTCGGCCCGGCGGGTGTAGTGATCGCCCTCGAGGATCTGGATCTGGCACAGCCGACCCAATAGCCCCAAGAAGATCAGGCAGACGATCATCACCATCGCCTGGAAGCGGGGCCGCAGATCGCGGAGGTCTTCGCGCTGGTGGAGGTTCATGGCGCGCTCACTTCCCCGTCCAGTAGGCCTGCTGGGGCGGTCGGTCGTCGAGGCGCAGCGCGGCCAAGAGCCGATCCACGCCCGCCCACAGCGGCGGCGCCACCAGCATGGTGGCCAGCACGTGCCAGTGCAGCACCGAGGTCACCCCCAGCAGGGCCTCGCGCGGCACGCCCAGCGGATCGGCCAGCACCAGCAGGATCGCCAGCGTGACCGCGTCGAGCAGCACGGCCGACAGCAGGCCCGCCACCGCGCGCATGATGAAGCCGGTGATCGCGAAGCGCCCCGAGGCCCAGCGCAGCAGCAAGAAGGTGAGGCCGTGGGCCAGGGCCAGGGTGCCGATCGGCGCGCCCTGGTGGAGGTCTTCGAGGTAGCCCAGCCCGATCGCCACCGCCAGGCCGGCGTGGACCGAGGTGTGGGGCGAGAACGCGGCGTAGGTGACGATGACCACCGAAGTGGCGGGCAGCATGACGGTCAGCGACAGCACGTCGGCCATGCCCCCGGTGAGGGCGATGAGCAGCCAGCCGAGCACCACGTAGACGAACGCCCGCAGCATGACGCCTCCTACTGCACCGGCCCCAGGCCGCGCGCCTGCTGGAGCGGGCCCTCGCTCTCGCCGCGCGGATCGGGGCGCGGCGCGTTGGCCAGCACCACCCACACCACGTCGATCCGATCGAAGCGCACCGCCGGCACCACGTGCAGCCGCTGCTGGTCGCCCACCAGCGGCTCGATCTCCACCACCTGCCCCACCGGGTGGCCCTTGGGAAACAGCTCGTCGACCCCCGAGGTCTGCACCAGCTCGCCCACCTCCACGTCGTAGTCCTTGGAGACCTCCATGGAGCAGCTGTCCTCGGTGCGCCCCTCGAGGATGCCCTGGGCCTTGGTGCGGGCCAGCTCCACCGCGATCTTGGAGCGCGGATCGGTGATGAGCATGACGTCGCTGTAGTCGTCGAGCGCCTTGTCGATCCGCCCCACCACGCCGTCGGGCGACAGCACGGCCATGCCGGGCCGGGCGTACTCGCGGCCGCGGTCGACCCGGATGTTGACCACCCGGAAGAACGGCGACTGGTCCACGCCCACCCGCTCGGCCGGGATCATGTCCTCGTGGACCTTCTCGCGCATCTGCAGGGCGCGGCGCAGCTGCTGGTTCTCCTCTTGGAGGTGCACCAGCTCGCGCATGCGCTGCCGCAGCTCGCGGTTCTCGCTGGAGAGCCGCTCGTTGGTGTCCTGCAGGCGCGCCTGGAGCACCCAGCGCTCGAAGAACGCGCCCAGCATGCCCGCGCTATAGGAGACGGCCGCCTCGAGCGGGGCGCCGATCCGCCGCACCGCCCGATCGAAGGCGCTCATGCGGTGGGGGTCTTGGGCCGTGCTGCGCAGCAGCAGCACCGGAATGCCCAGCAGCACCACGATTACGGCGCCATTGCGGATGCTGCGGAGCGAGAGGGCCATGCGGTGCAGGAGGGGGACGGGAGGAACGGTCGGGCGGGCGGGCCTTGTTCCAGGACCGCGCCGGGACCGAGTCGACCAACCGTGCCAGCTTTGGCGGCATTGGCAAACGGACCGGCTCCTGCGGCGGGCGAAGATCGCGCGATCGTGGCCGTGGGCGGGCCAGCCCCGGTCCCCCGCCCCTCCACTGCATGGCCGAGTTCGCGGTTCTGGGGCGCTGGCGGGCGCAGGAGGGGCGTTGGCGGTGGGTCCGCCCGCCCGGGCGAGGCCGGCGGCCGGGGCGTACCCCGCGGCGGCCGCGGGTCATGCGTCGAGCCAGATCGGAGCGCTCAGCGACCGGCCTGCATGCGCGCCCGCACGAACGGCCCGTGGCCGAACAGGTGCTCGAGGCTCCACCCGCCCGACAGCGGGGCCTCGGGCGCGAGGATGCACGACGAGTCGCGGCCGCAATCGTCGAACTTCCACGCGGTCCAGCCGATGTGGTTGCGGTTCATCCACTCGTGCCATGCGCTGGCCTCGTCGAGACACACCAGGCCGTCGAGCCCACCGTCGGCGTGGGTGGCCCCCCACTCGGTCACGAACAGCGCCAGCCCCTCGTCGAGGGCCCGGTCGCCCCAGCCGCGCAGCTGCTCGCCGTGGGTGCACGCGTAGAAGTGCAGCGTGTACATGAGGTTGTCACCCTCCACCGGATCGACAGCGGCCTTGTGCACGTGCTGCGACCAGCTGGGCGTGCCGAGGATGACGACGTTGTCGGGGTCGATCTGCCGGATGCCCGCCACCACCGCCTCATGGTAGGGCTTGATCACATCGCTCCACGAGACCTGGAGCGGCTCGTTGTAGGGCTCGTACAGCACGTTGGGCGTGTCGCCGTAGGCCATGGCCATCTCGCGGAAGAACGCGACCGCCTCGTCCTCGTGCAGCTCGGCCTCGTGGTCGTGCCAGTCGATGATCACGTACACGCCCGCCGCGATCGCGTTCTCGACGATGGTCTCCACCTGCTCGCGGGCGCGCTCGGGGTCTTCGAGGTAGGCGCCCTCGGGGTCGATCCCCATCGAGGCCCGGATGACGGTGAGCCCCCAGTTGTTCCGCAGCCAGCGCAGCGCGGCGGCGTCCTCGGCGTAGCCGTCGTCCTCCCAGTTCAGCCACATGCTGCTCACGCCGCGCAGCTGGACGGGCTGGCCCTCCGCGTCGCGCAGCTGGCCCTCGGCCACGTGGAGCTGGCCGTGCACCTCGACCGGGGTGGGGCCCAGATCGCCGTCGCCCAGGTCGTCGTCGGAGCCCACGTCCTCGGGATCGACGGGCTCGATCACCTCCGGCTCCTCGACCACGGAGCTGCGCCCCGCGTCGCAGCCGAGCAGGGCCGCGCTGATGCCGAGCACGAAGGCGGGCCATGCTCCAGAATCCTCGATGCACCGTCGAACGCGTGCCATTCCCCGACTCCAGTGGACGCGAGAGGCCCAAACCAATGAAAACTTCGCCCGCGCATGCTCCGCAGGCTCCGCAGCCCCGCTGGAGGCCGTACAGAGGCCGCAGGCGATCACCAGCGCTGGTGCACCAGCGGCCGCACGGCGCGATCGTAGAGATCGGCGACGCGGGCCATGGAGGCATCGGACAGGGGCGCGAGCTTCATCGCCGCCGCGTTGTCGGCGACCTGCTCGGGGCGCTTGGCCCCGGGGATCACGCAGGTCACCCCCTCGTGCATGAGGATCCAGCGCAGGGCCCACTGGGCCATGGTGGCCCCGGGCGGCACCTCGGCGCGGAGCTTGTCGACCAGCGACAGCCCGAGCGCATAGGGCAGGCCCGAGAAGGTCTCGCCTACGTCGAACGCCTCACCTTCGCGATTGAAGCTGCGGTGGTCGTCGGCTTCGAAGCGGGTGTCGGGGCTCATCTTGCCGGTGAGCAGGCCGGACGCCAGCGGCACCCGGGCCAGCACCCCCACCCCGCGCCGCTGCGCCTCGGCCAAGAAGTGCTCCGCGGGGCGCTGCCGGAACACGTTGAAGATGATCTGCACCGATTGCACGCCGGGGAACTCGATCGCCTTCAGCCCCTCTTCCACCCGCTCGACGCTGACCCCGTAGGCGCGCAGCTTCCCCGCCGACACCAGCCGGTCGAGCACCGCGAACACCTCGGGGCGGTAGTACACGTCGGTGGGCGGGCAGTGCAGCTGGAGCAGGTCGATGCGCTCGCGCCCCAGGTTCTTCAGGCTGCGCTCGACGAACGCGCCGAGGTTGGGCTCGTCGTAGCCGTCGGCGGTGTGGGGATCGAGGCGCCGGCCGGCCTTGGTGGCCACCAGCACGTCGGCGTCGGGCCGCTCCCGCAGCACCTTGCCCACCAGCCGCTCGCTATGACCGTCGCCGTAGACATCGGCCGTGTCGAAGAGGTCGACGCCCTCGTCGATGGCGCGGTGGAGCGCCGCCTCGCTCTCGTCGTCGTGCACGGTGCCCCAGGTGCCCCCGATCGCCCAGCACCCCAAGCCCACCGGGGAGACCCGCTCCCCGGTTCGCCCCAGCCGTCGTTGCTCCATGGGCATCGAGGCTAGCAGCATGCCGAGGGCGGCGGGTGTCCGAAGCCGGGCCGAGCCCCGGGGGGCTCCCCCCGATCGCGCGAGAGGGCGTGGGGGGGAACCCCCCGCAATGTGCTCGGGCGTCCCCGCTGCCGCGCGGATCCTCGTTCGGCTAGCGTGGTCGAGCATGAGGCGACTGATATGGATGGCGAGCCCCTTGCTGCTGCTGCCGCTGCTGGGGGCGTCTGGAGACGGTCCGGTCGGCGGCGAGCTGACGCTGCGCCTCGCCGATGGGACCGCGATGACCGTGAGCCCGGCCTCGTGCGTGGAATCGGCGTCGGAGCGCGGATCGGGGGTGGAGCTGCGAGACGAGCACGGCGCGGCGCTTCGCTTCCAGCACGACTCGCTCACCGGGCCCGCGCTGCGGGTGTTCACGCCGGAGGGGGAGCCCGCGGCAGAGCTCGTTCCGCGCGACTGCCAGCTGTTCCACGGCGAGCTCCGCCAGCGCACCGAGGCCGACGGCCCGCTCGTCGAGGTGACGTACGGCCACCTCGATCTGGAGTGCGAGCGGGCCGACGGGATGACCGTGTCCGGGTCGCTCGACTTCGATCACTGCCTGGCTCGGTGAGGCCCACGCTCGCGTGCCGGGGCGAGGGTGAGCCCCGCGAGCCCTGCGGTGGGCACTGTCCGGGGCCGCCCGCCGTGGGTCGCCGTCGCTCTAGCTCAGCGCCACTTCGCGCAGCAGGTCGAGCTCGTCGAGCGCCGCGCCGGAGCCCAGCACCACCGCGAACTCGGGCTCGTCGGAGAGGAACACGGGCAGGCCCGTCTCCTCCGACAGCAGCACGTCGAGGTTGGCGAGCTGCGAGCCGCCGCCGGTGAGCACGATGCCCTTGTCGACGATGTCGGCGCACAGCTCGGGAGGCGCCCGCTCGAGCACCTGGCGCACCGCGTCGACGATGGCCGAGACCGGCTCGGACAGCGCCTCGCGGATCTCGTCGGAGTCGATCACCACCGTCTTGGGGATGCCGGCCACCAGGTCGCGCCCCTTGACCTCCATGGTCATCACCACCTCGGTGGGCGCGGCGGTGCCGATCTCGATCTTGACCTTCTCGGCCGTGCGCTCGCCGATGAGCAGGTTGTACTTGCGCTTGATGTGCTGGACGATCGCCTCGTCCATCTTGTCGCCGCCCACCCGCGCGCTCTTGCAGGCCACGATGCCGGCCAGCGAGATCACGGCCACCTCGGCCGTGCCGCCGCCGATGTCGACCACCATGTTGCCGCCCGGCTCGGTGATGGGCAGGCCCGCCCCGATCGCCGCGGCCATGGGCTCCTCGATGAGGAAGACCTCGCGCGCGCCGGCGGCCAGCGCCGAGTCCCGCACCGCTCGCTTCTCCACCTCGGTGATCCCCGAGGGCACGCAGATGATGATCCGCGGCTTCACCAGGGTCTGGCGGTTGTGCGCGCGCGTGATGAAGTAGCGCATCATCGCCTCGGTCACCTCGAAGTCGGCGATGACCCCCTCCTTCATGGGGCGGATGGCGACGATGTTGCCCGGCGTGCGCCCGAGCATCTCCTTGGCCTCCTTGCCGACCGCGAGCACGCGCTTGGTGTTGGCGTGCTTCTGCACCGCGACCACCGAGGGCTCATGGGCGACGATGCCCTTGCCCTTGACGTAGGTCAGCGTCGTGGCCGTGCCGAGATCGATGGCCAGGTCGTTGGAGAACAGGCCGTATACCCAGTCGAAGAGCATGAAAGGCCCGCTGCGGCGGGAAGGGTGCGGGTGAGGCCTCGCGCCGCCTTGCGGTGCAGCCGCTCACACATACACGGCGACCGGCCCTGCCGGCAAGCACCGGACCGCGTCTCCACGCTGGAGCAAGACCGATTGTTCCGGTTTAGGTCGCGACGGACGACGGATTGCGCATATCGCGCATAATCGACTTCAGAACAGCGCTCTCACCGCGTCAGCGGGGCTCCGCAGGGAGCGGCGATCATCGGCGGCGGAATCGACGGCGGGCGAGCGGGCGAGCGGGCGAGCGGGCGGGCGAGCGGGTGAGGGGATGAGGGGGTGACCGGGCCCAAGGGGGGCCGACCGAGGGCCGCCGCGACCGGGGCGTGGCCCCGGCCCGTGCGTTGATGTCGGACAGGCTCGGGGCTAAGGTCGGCCGCCATGCTCGAGTTCATCCGGCGCCAGTCCACGAGCTTCCTTTCGTGGCTCATCTTGGGTGGCATCGCGCTCATCTTCGGCCTGCAGTTCGGGCTGCCCAGCGACAGCATCACGCTGGGCGCCAACAGCATCGCCAAGGTCCACGGCGAGGAGATCCGCGACGAGGACTACAAGTTCCAGTACGGGCTGTCGTCGCGCTTTCGGCTGATCCCCAAGGAGCCGGCCCAGCGCGAGGCGCTCGGGGTGAACGAGGAGCTCATCGACGGGATCGTCGAGCGCATGCTGCTCGCGCACGAGGCCCACGAGATGGGCCTGGCCTCCACCTCCAAGCAGGCAGAGGACATGGTGATCGACGGGCACGTGATGCTGTTCGGCACGCGCCTGGAGTGGCTGGGCGACGACGAGAAGTTCAACTACGAGATCTTCCGGTCGAACTGGCTGGGCCCCATGCGGGTCAACGAGCCCAACTATCTCCAGCACCAGAGCGAGGAGCTGCTCGCCCAGACCCTGCGCGACCTCATCTCGGCCAGCGTGCTGGTGCCCGAGTCGGAGATCCGCGGCATGTACGACAAGACCGCCAACACGCTGGCGCTGCGCTACGCCCGCTACGACTTCGCGGCGTTCTCGGACCTGGTCGACCCCACCCCGGCCCAGCTCGATGCCTACGTGGCCGAGCACGCCGAGGAGCTCGAGAAGCGCTACACGTCGCAGGAGACCCGCTTCACCGCGCTGCCCAAGCAGGCGCGGCTGGCCGTGGTGCGCACCGACGCGACCGACGAGGCCCGCGCCGCGCTCGAGGCGGCCCGGGTGGAGCTGGCCGACGGCAGCCAGCGGTTCGCGGCGGTGGCCCGGGCCCAGTCCACCCACGAGACCGCCGCCCGGGGCGGCGACTACGGCTGGATCGACGAGCAGAGCGAGGTGGCCTCGGAGCTGCCCGACGCGGTGCGGCAGGCCGTGCCGGGGCTGAAGCTCGACGCGGTGTCGGAGATCATCGAGGCCGACGGGGCGCTGTGGCTGCTGAAGGTCACCGCGCGCCGCGAGGGCGACGTGCCCAAGGACGAGGCGCTGCGCGAGCTGGCCGAGGACGAGGTGCGCGGCGAGCTGGCCGAGGATCTCGCCCGGCGCGCGGCCGAAGAGGATCAGAACGCGGTCGCGGCCGGCAACCCGCTGACCGAGGTGTTCGCCCAGCCGGGCGCCCTGGGGGAGACCGCGCCCTTCGGCGGGACCGCCATCGAGGATCTGCCCGTGGAGGGCGAGGCCCAGGACGTCGAGGACCCGCAGCGCGGCGTGGCCCGGCCCAAGGTCGAGCTGCGTCAGACCGGCCCGTTCATGAAGGGCCAGCGGATCCCCGGCCTGGGCAACGTGCCGGGGCTGGCCGACGACGCCTGGGCCCAGCCGGCCGAGGCGGAGCTGCTCGACGGGATCTACGAGGTGCAGGGCGCGGTGGTGCTGGCCGGCGTCGAGAGCCGCACCGAGGCCAGCGACGAGCAGTTCGCCGAGCAGCGCGAGCTCATCGCGCAGCGGCTCCAGATGATGAAGGCCGACGAGATCGTGGCCGGGTGGACCCGCCGGCGCTGCTTCGACGCCAAGGGGCGCGGCGACATCAAGGTCTCCGAGGAGACGG
>JGI12210J13797_10060414_pt1 | contig 12328 bp, 9 predicted proteins | sample ElkSlonscriptome_3_FD_13797 | JGI IMG/M metagenome (IMG submission 13797) | reverse complement strand
CCGACCTCATCAACAATCGGTTCGAACCGAGCCGCAGGCGAGCTCAGCGGAGCGAAGCGCAGCTCATCCGTCCTCCGGCACCATTTCAATTCTTCTCGAAGTTTCTATGCCCCTGATCTATCGTTGGCACATTCGAACCGCCGACCAATGAATAATTGGTTCGAGCCGAGCCTAAGGCGAGCCCAGCGGAGCGAAGCGCAGCTCATCCGTCCTCCGGCAGCCTATTCAGACCCACTCGAAAGTATTCAGTAGCAGCTTATTTTGACCGTCGAAACCCTGTTGCGATGCGTTTAGGGAAGCCGCATTTGGCGTGGCCGGTCCCGATACCTCATTGAGCGTCATCAACCGCATCGACTTCACGCTTGAATGCGGGTGACCATCAGAGTGTGGCTTTGCGTTTTGATCACTCGCTTGCCTTAGGTTCGTCGAACCTTTGGCGGGGATCGCTCGCCCTGAGGAACTCGGGACCAGACTGGGAGATCGACCTTGGCAAAGCCATCGGACCTGACGAACGGCGCGATTAGTCTCGGTATTGTTCGTCTGGCAGGACCCATGGTCTTCGGTTTGGTCGCGGTGCTGTCGCAGAATCTGGTCGATACCTATTTTGTCGGCCAGCTGGGGACGGTGCCGCTGGCAGCCCTCTCGTTCACATTCCCGGTTGCACTGACGTTCACCAGCCTCTCGATTGGTCTGAGCGCCGGGGCATCGTCTCTGGTCTCTAGGGTGATCGGTTCAGGTCGCCGAGAACAGGCCCGGGCCTGGGTCACGAATGGTCTGGTCCTCTCGGCAATGATCGTGGGCGTTCTGTCGTTCGTCGGTTGGCTGACGATTGAGCCCTTGTTCAGCCTGCTGGGAGCCTCTGACAGTGCGCTTGAATACATCCACCGCTACATGCCGCTCTGGTACCTGTCGATGCCGTTTCTGGTTGTCGGGATCGTCGGACATGGCGCCATGCGGGCCGACGGCGACGGCAAGTGGCCGGCTGTATTCATGGTGATTTCAGGATTGATCAATATCGGCCTGACGCCGGTGCTCATGCAGGGACTCGCGGGTTTTCCCAGACTTGGAATCGAAGGCGTCGCGCTCGCAACCCTGATCGCTCGCGTGGCGCTGTTCGTGAGCACCGTGATCATGCTTCACTATTTTCTTGAATTGATGACCTTGAAGCGGTCATCGTTCGATGCATTCAGCAATTCGGCGCGGCGGATCCTGCGCGTCGCGGTCCCAGCCGGTGCTGGCAATATGGCCAACCCGATCGGGATTGCGATCGTGACCGCGATTCTTGCGGCCAATGGCGATGTGGTTGTCGCCGCCTTCGGGGTGGCCACGCGGATTGAAGCCTTTGCCTGTCTCCCCATGCTTGCCCTTTCATCGGCGATCGGCCCGTTCGCCGGACAGAACTGGGGTGCCGGAAAGATTGGCCGCATAAAACGGGCGCTTCATTTCTGTTTTCTGATCAGCGCGATCAACGCCGCGGTGCTGATCCTGCTTTTCTTCTTTGCAGGGGATTGGCTTGCCGGGCTGTTTGCATCGGAGGAAGCGGTGCGCGAGAAGGCGGTAAGCTATCTTTTGCTGGTCAGCTTCAGCCTCTGGGGCTATGGCATTGTCGTGACCACGGCCGCTGCCATGAATGGAATCGGACGGTCGGAAATGGGACTCGCATTCTATGCCATTCGGATGTTGGTGCTCTACGTGCCACTGGCTTATCTGGCCAGTGTGTTCGCCGATACGAGAGCCGTATTCATTGCGATTGCTGTCACCAACGCATTGGCTGGTCTGATTTGCGCTTTCTGGGCGCTGCGATGGCTTGAGCAGCAAGGTCGTCAGGCAGTCAACTGAGCAAGCTCTGCACACGCTTACGCATAGGGCAGTCCAGTCGGAAAAGAAGCCCATTCGAGCAAACCGCCGTTGCGCATGTGCAGATGCTGATCGAAAGTGCCCTAAAAAATTCATCCGGACAGAGCAAGACCGTCGAAAGGAGAATTGCACGAACACCGTGATCAAAATCCTTGAGCCGCATCATCGTGGTTGAAGCCTAGATCGGGCGTGCCGAAGTGCGTCAACCGATCTTTGAAATGTCGACATCTGCGCCGATCATGGAAGTCGTCTCTGGATTATGTGGTGCTCAGCAGGTGGTCGTTCTGTTCCTTGCCTGCCGGACGCATTGCATCGATCCAGCGCCTTAACCTATCCTGCCATGAGGATTCGAATGCGAGCGGAGATTAACCATGGAGATTGAAGCTTATCTGAGATCGATGGTCAAGCACGATGCGTCTGACCTCTACCTCAGTGCTGGGGCCCCGGCGGGCATCAAGATCCAGGGGGAAACACAGAGACTGGGAAAAGAGAAGCTGTCGGCTCATGAGGTCCGGCACATGGCCTATTCGCTGCTGAATGATAAACAAATCAGCGAGTTCGAGTCCGAAATGGAGCTGAACCTCGCCATCGCGCTCGACGCCGTCGGCCGATTCCGAGTCAATCTATTTCGCCAGCGAGGCTCGGTCGCGGTGGTCGTACGCTACATCAAGAACCAGATTCCCTCGATCGAGTCACTCAATCTTCCGACCATCCTCAAAAACCTCATCATGGAGCCGCGCGGATTGATTCTGGTGGTTGGGTCGACCGGCTCGGGCAAGTCGACGACGCTTGCCTCAATGATCGACTATCGAAACGAAAACAAGAGCGGCCATATTCTGACGATCGAGGAACCGATCGAGTTCATGCACAGGCATAAGAAATCGATCGTGGATCAGCGTGAACTCGGGCTCGATACGCTGAGTTATCACAACGCGCTGAAGAACGCCATGCGCGAGGCGCCGGATGTCATTCTGATCGGTGAGATCCGCGATCGGGAGACGATGAAGCACGCCATCAGCTACGCTGAAACAGGTCACCTTTGCCTGTCGACCTTGCACGCCAACAATGCGAACCAGACTCTGGACCGCATCGTCAATTTCTTCCCCGAAGCCGCCCACCATCAACTGTTCGTCGATCTGTCGGAGCATCTGCGGGCGATCATCAGCCAGCGACTTGTTCCGACGCGCGACGGGAAACGAATTCCTGCCGTAGAGATCATGATCCGTACGCCTTACATCGCTGATCTGATCGAGAAAAACGATGTCGACAGCCTCAAGGATGCGATGAAGGAGGGCTCGCCCCACGGCATGCAGACATTCGATCAGGCGCTGTTTCGACTATTCAAGGACGGAAAGATCAGCGAAGAGCAGGCGCTGGCTCACGCTGATTCCAGAAATGATCTGGGTCTGGCGATTCGCACCTCACGGCATGGCAGCCTCGATGATGCCCCCGGGGGGCTGAGTCTTGACAGCGCCGAATAAGCCCAGTGACACAGGGCCATTCGAGTCCGAGACAGGCGCCCGCTTGATCGATGCTTTCGCTTCGACTCGCCGCGTGCGAGATCGATTCCTTTACTACGCTGGCAAGCGCTACGCGAAATTCCTTCAGGACCCGAAGAAACCACCGCATGGGGTGGCCTGCATTCGCCTGAACCACTGGCGCGAGTTTCGAGATCGTTTCGGGTTCAGGGTGGTTGAGGATCTAGAGGACCAGGTCGAACAGCGGGTCCTTGCCGGGCTCGAAGCGCAGGACTTGTTTGTCAAGATTTCTGACAGCAGCCTGATTGGCATTCTGGCGCCCGCAGCCGATGGGCGCGACGTTGATCAATGGGCGAGCGCGATGCTGAAGCGCTTGACCGATCCGCCCTATTCGGCCAACTCCAGTCAAATCACGCCCAGCTTCAGCATTGGTTTTTGCTGGTTCGATCGCCGGGTCCGCGATATCGAAGAAGCCCTGCTGGACGCGATGCAACTGGCCGAGCAGCTTTCTTCCTCAGGTGAGAATCAGTTCCGGGTGTTCGTTCCCGATGTCGAGCCCGAAGAGGAACTTGGGGACGAGGAGGGTATCGCCGAGACAATGCGCAGGGCTCTCAAGACCAATCGTCTTCGTCTGGTGTTTCAGCCCCTGCTGGCCGCATCGAGTGAAGAGAGTCGCTTCTATCAAGCGTGGCCTCGGCTGATCAGCAACGGCGGTCGATTGATCGCCGCACGCCACTTTTTGAGAGCGGCGCGACGGCAGGGGCTGTTGGGTCCGCTCCAGATCTGGTCGATCAAACACAGCTTGCACTACCTGATCAAGTTCCAACAAAACGCATCCCATGTCCGTCTGTTCGTCAATGTCTCTCCCGAAGCCTTTTCCAATTCCACAATGGCATGGCTGACCAAGGTCTTTAGGCGGTATCCGGATGCTGCGCCACGGCTGATCATGGAGTTCGAGGCATTCCATCTCGAGCACCGAGTCAGTGAGACGCTTCTGGTCACTGAACGACTCCGGGCGATGGGAATACTGCTTGGCGTCAACGGCCTCTCGCGCGAGCATCTCAAGTCGCGAATACTCGATGAGATGCCGGTCCGATTTGTCCGTCTTGGTCCCGAGCTCGCCCAAAAGCTCAACCGCGACGATGAAGGATTCGACGAATTCATCGCCTTCGTGGGTCGGTCCCACCTTCATCAGCGAAGGGTCATCGTTCCGGAAGTCAAGGAGGCGCAGCAAGTGATCAATTTCTGGCAGTCTGGTGTGGATTTGATTCAGGGTGAATACATCGAGAAGCCCGCCACGTCCATCGATTCGAGCAGCTGATTGGCCTTCGTAAAGGATTGATACAGAGTCTTTTTGTTTTTACTTAAACTTGTCTGAGCGGCTTTGGAGGTTTCGGGGTTTGCGCTGCCTGCCAACCCCCTGTCACCACGCCGGCCCCATCCGCCACGCCCACGCCCACGCCCAGGCATCGATCCACAAAAATGCCTGTTTGCATTGGTTTTCGCCTTCCTCTTCGGCGCACCCTAGCCGATCGCTCGCCCCCCGTTTGAACTGGGGTGGACTCGATAAAAAAGAATGGAGTTTCAATCTCGATATTGACAATCATTCTCATTATCAATATCATTGCTGGCTCCTTTCAAAGTCACCTGCGTATTATGAAATTAAGAAGTGCCTCATGGTCCTCCTGGGCCATGGTCTGCGTGCTGTGGGCTGCCCCAGGGCTGGCACAGGACGCGAACTCGAATTCCGATCAAAACCGCACTGGCGTGGCTCCAGAAAACGATCCCGCATCGATCGAGACCGACGATCGAATACGGGTCGTCGGAAACGTGCTCTATTCCGATCAAATCAATGCCCTGAGAACCCCAACCCCCATCATCGATGTCCCGCAGAGCCTGACAATCGTCACGGCAGAGGAATTCAACCTTCGAGGATTCGAGAGTATCGGCGAGATTGTCGATTACACGCCCGGTGTCAATAATTCTCAGGGCGAGGGACACCGGGATTCCATTGTTTTCCGTGGCGTGCGTTCGACTGCGGATTTCTTTATCGATGGCATGCGCGACGATGTGCAGTATTACAGGCCGCTCTACAACCTTGAGCAGATCGAAATCCTGCGCGGACCCAATGCACTCCTTTTCGGGCGCGGCGGCACCGGCGGCATCCTGAACCGTGTTACCAAGAAAGGCGTGATCGGCGATGCTTTCACCACGGCGCGAGCCCATGTCGATTCCTTCGGTGGCACTGGCGTCCAGATCGACAGCAACGTCGATACGGGCAACCGCTCCGCGGTTCGCCTCAACGCGATGTACGAATCTCTAAACAATCACCGTGACTTCTATGACGGCGAGCGCATTGGCTTCAATCCAACCGTTCGCTTTGAGCTGGGTGAGCGCTCTGTTCTCGATCTGTCCTACGAGTACCTCGATCATGAACGTTTCATCGACCGCGGAATTCCAACCGGTCGCGACGGCCGCCCGGTCGAAGATTTCAAGGACATCGTTTTCGGCGATCCCGAACTGAATGAAAGTACGCTGGAAGCCCACCTTTTCCGTGCAGCATTGCAGCATGAGTTTTCAGCAAATCTGAAGGCAAACATTAGCGCATTCTATGGCGACTACGACAAGTTCTATGGCAACTTCTATGCCTCGGGCTACGACCAGGCCAGCAATCCGGACGTCGTGACCCTGGATGGTTACATCGACAATACCGACCGCCAGAACCTGATCCTTTCAGGCAATCTAATCGGCGGCTTTTTTACCGGTCAGATCGAACACACGGTCATCGCCGGGATTGAGACCATCGATACCTCTTCGGATCAGAATCGATTCAACGCATTCTGGGACACCACGATGGACGATAACGAGATGTTCTCCATCACGCGTCCGCTCCAGCTCAGTGGCGGTGTCGGGATCAATGCGTCCGGCACGCGGACGGTCAATGATTTCGGTGCCGATCTGAACGACGATACGCGAGTCGATATCGACGTGTTTTCCGCCTATATCCAGGATGAAATCCAGCTCACCGATCGCCTTGACCTGATTCTGGGCGCGCGTTTCGACAGTTTCGATATCAGCGTTTTCAATGTGCCGGCTGACGATCGCCGCTCGCGCAAGGACGAGGAGGTGTCACCGCGCGGCGGGGTGATCTTCAAGCCGCGCGAGGAATTATCCATCTATGCCAGCTACAGCGAGTCGTTCTTGCCTCGAAGCGGCGAGCAGTTTGCCAATATCAACGGCAGCAACAACCAGCTTGATCCAAACACCTTCACCAACCTGGAAGCTGGCATCAAGTGGGACTTCAATCCAGGACTGAGCTTGACCGCTGCGGTATTCGAAATCGAACAGAGCTCGCCGCAGGTGGCCGACGACAATCCCGAAACCCTGGATGTGATCGATTCCGAGATCTCCGGTTTCGAGGCGCAGCTGAAAGGTCGACTCACCGAGCGCTGGTTCATCTCGGCCGGCTACAGCTATCTCGATGGCGAGCAGGTCGACCGCCAGGGCGATGCGGATCTTCGCCCAAGGGAACTCCCGGAAAACACCTTCTCGATCTGGAATAACTTCGAGATTACCGATCGGATCGGCGTAGGTCTTGGCCTGACCTATCAGGACGAGAGCTTTATCAACAACAGCAATACGGCCGTGCTGCCCAGCTACACGCGCGTGGATGCGGCAGCCTATTACGAAGTGTCCAATCGGCTCAGCCTGCAGCTCAATGTTGAGAATCTGACTGACGAGCTGTATTTCCCGAACTCGCACAGCACGCACCAGGCCACGGTTGGTGCACCTCTGAATGCCCGTCTAACGGTTGACTGGCGGTACTGATTCTTCAGCCGGACCCGGGCATCCCACCGGGCCCGGTTTATTTTCCCCAGCACCCCCGGGCAGCTTGGCTCAGGGCGATGCCGACTGCCGTTATTTCATTTCTTTCTGGCATCGGCTGATAACCTGTGGACGAATTTAATCGGGGGAACACCTGATGAAATCCCTACTGGCCCTTATGCTCATCGTTGTCCTGATCGGCTGTCAGGGCCAGCCACGATCTAGCGTGGATACGGGAAAAGCTCGGGAGACCAGCGAGCTCAATTTCGAGTGGCCGGACAATGCGCGCGAGTTCGTCATTGATCAGTCCGCCTCGGAGTTACGCATTGTGGTGTTTCCGGCTGGCGCGCTGGCGCGGCTGGGACATTCCCACGTGATCGGCGGCCCCGTCATCTCGGGCCGAGTGGCCCTGGCAGAATCCTGGCAGGACTCGGCGCTCCATGTGACGGTCGATGTCGAGGGCCTTAAGGTCGATCGTCCGGAATGGCGCCGAGACGAGGGTTTCAAGCGCGATCCGTCCGAGTCGGCGATTGAGGGCACGCGGGAGAACCTGCTTTCGTCTGCTGTGCTTGATGTGGCGAGTCACCCGGTGATTGAGATTGAATCGCTGGGCCTGCGCGGCCCGCGATGGCAGCCCGATATCGATCTTCGAATCCGCCTGCGGGGTGTGACGCGCGAGCTGACGGTCCCGATTGCCTTGGGGATGTCAGACGACCGCATCTCGGCGACCGGACAGCTCAGCCTGCGCCAGAGCGATTTCGGGATGACACCCTTCAGCGTCGCCGGAGGCCAACTGGCCGTGGCAGACCAGATTCTCCTTCGCTTCAGAATCGTTGCAACAGCCAGCGGTCGAAGGCCATAGCGTCCCGAAGCAGCTCGAAGGTTTTCACAGCCTCAGTTCTGTCAGGTGTCGCCAAGGCCAGTGTCTGGTCGGGAAGGCGCCGCTGATGGGTCGTTAGGGAACCTTTGAATAACTCCGCGCAGAGTTATTCAAAGGTTCCTTAGTCAGTCGCGCTTGACGTACTGCGCGACCTTGTTCGTGATTCGCCAGCTGCCCTCGGCGTGGATGAGGTTGAGGTAGTCGACATAGGCGTGCTGACGGCCTTCGCCCCAGATGAACTCGACGGTGGCGTTGGCGGCCTTGCCCGTCCGGAGCATGTGGGTAATGCTGATCTCGGCATCCCAGGTATTGCCCGTATCGACGAGCTCGGCGAATTCCGCGCGAGTGTAGCGGCGGTACTCCTCTTCGGGGTTGTAATATTGGATCATTGCGCCTTCGGCAAAGGCCTGCTCGATGTGCGCGCCGGAGCCCGTGCTGACGCCCGTGATGTAGGCCTGGACGGCCGCTTCGGGCTCGGCGAAATCGTCCGCCGTTGCCGTCGAGCTGAAGGCCAGGGACAAGCCGCAGAGAGAGTAGAAAAGCGAACGCATGGCAGTTTCCTCCAAGAGCCGGTCAAGACCCAATCAACAGGGCCAGGCCCGGTGATTCTGCACCAAGGCTCAGCGAGACGCCATTGTTTGAGGTCAATCGGGTGACTGCCGCCGGGTCAGCCTCGATCGATGTGCCCTTTCTCCCTGCGCCGGCATTTGACTCAGCGGTGGTCTATTTCCTAATCCGACGACCCGCTGTTATTTTATTAATCGAGCCTCGATGGAGCCAAGGTCATGAAAATTTCGCCCCCAACCCTGCTGCCGAGCCTTCTGCTGGTCCTGCTGCCCTGGTCCGTTCAGGCGCAGCTGGCCGGTGTGACGGAAGTTCAGCTCTCCAATCCTCAGCACGCAGGATCGGATGTCGATAATTCGTTTCAGAATCTGATCTTCTCAGCCGATGGGCAGCATGCCTGCTTCGTTGGCGATACGGAGACCGACGGCGCCAGCGAACTTTGGTGTGCCGACACGGCGGCAGGCACCCCGGCGGTTCGCGTCAGCGGTATTTTGCCTACGGGAACGAGCGTCCAGCGTCCGCGGTTCAGTGACGACAGCACGCTGGTCTTCTACGTCGCCCCGGGTCCCGATTCGAGCAGGAACGACCTGTTCATGGTGCCTCCAGATGCATCTTCTGCGCCCGTTCGTCTGAACGCTCCGCTGGTGCCATCGGGTGTGGGTGTCGGGCTTTTCGAGTACGTCGCGGCGACGCGCCAGATCGTGTATCAAGCCGACTCTCAGTCGCTGGGTCAGAGCCGGCTGCACATCGTGTCGATCGATCAGCCCGAGGATGCCACGATCCTGAACGGGCCGCTGGTTTCCGGCGGTGAGGTGGACAGCTTTGAGGTCATTGCGGACGCGAACCGGGTAGTCTACCTCGCTGATCAGCAGACCGATAACGTGCTCGAGCTCTACAGCGTTCGATTCAACGGCGCCGGCGCTACTAAACTCAATGGGCCGCTGGTCAGCGGCGGCCTCGTAAGGAGCTTCTCAGTGTCCGCAGATGGGTCGCGCGTCGCCTATCTTGCCGATGAGGACACGGACGGCATGATGGAGCTGTTCGTGGCAGCCGTTGACGGCGGTGGCAGCACTAAGATCAGCGGGGCAGCGGTGGCCGGCGGTGATGTCCTCTTTTACTTCTTCACGCCGGATTCCCAGTGGCTGATGTTTCTCGGTGATCTAGCCATCAATGGCTGGCGGCATCTCTATTCCTCGCCGTCCGACGGCTCCCAAATCACCCCAAATGTCTTGGCCACCCAGGTGCAGTTGGCGCCGAAACCACCTATTACCGAGTTCGTGCCACGGCTGCAGGTGACCGCCGACGGAAGCGAAGTGGTGTTCGCCTCGCTCCAGGGCAGTCCATCCACTCTCCGAATCCTGAAGGCCCCGCTTGATGGCAGCGCTCCGGCGACGGTGCTCAGCGGCGGTTTTACGCAGGTCAGCTCGCGCTTTGAGTACGTCTCTGACCTCGAGCGGATTGTGTTCAGAACCGCGACCACGCCGCCGAATTTATACTCAGTGGCGATCGACAACAGCAGTTTTTTTCCCCTCACGAATTTCTCAGACCCCTCGATACAGGTGATTTCAACCGCAACGCCGTTTGGTATGGTCTATCGCGCCGACCCGTCCGTTGATGACCGGTTCTCGCTGTTCCTGGTGGACTACTTCGGTCAGACGACGACGGAATTGAGTTCGACAAGCCCGCTGTTCAGGGGAGTGGAGTCGATTCCCTATTATCCTCCCTCGCGCGATTGGGTCTACTTCGTCGAGCGGATCAACAGCACCTTTCCCGTCCTCTCGACGGACCGCTTGTCGCTCGCTGATCTCGCTTCCGGTACCACCAAGGAAATGGCGGTCATCAGCAACTCGGCGCTGGTGACCGGCGATCGTGAATTCCTCCGAGTCGTCCCCAATCCGGTCGCGCGCAATCAGGCGTTTTACGTCGCCGACAGCCTCGCCGACGAACAGGTCGATGCCTTCCTTGTCACGCTGGAGGAGATTCTTTTCAGCGATCGCTTTCAATGACCCGACCGAGCGCATCCCGTGCTGAGCAGCACAGCCCCAGCAACCTGGTCTCCGGCGCTGCGACCTCGTTGAATTGAACGAGTCCTGAAGGGCGGAGGCCCTGCCAATGCCCGGGCCGGGGCGCAGATATTCACGGACTGGCTTTACGAGCGGTCATCGGTCATCGACTCGAGGATTGATGACACGCATGGGATCTCTACCCAGTATCTCTGGCAAACGATTGGGTGCAGGGACCTTGAACGGAAAGGCCTCAAGTCCACCGAACTCGAAGGTCCTGGCCTGATCCGTTCCGAGGTCTTCCGGTGGCGCGAGGCAGAGTGTCGCCAGGGCCACGCCCAGATCGGTGGCGGTCAATGCGGCAATGCGGCCGCCGGCATCCATGGGCACCGCGAACACCGGTAAACGAGAAACGCCGCGCAGCCAGCTGGCGCCAAACCCGCCTTCTCCGTCGAGCAGGGAAGGCCGAACGATCATCCACCGGCAGCCGGAGGTCGAAATGGCTGCCTCGCCGGCTTGCTTCGAGGTCAGGAAACGACTTCTGTATCGTGATTTCAGAGCCAGCGCCGAGACATGGATGAATGTTGCCCCTGATTGCTTGCAGGCGCCAGCGAGTGCTTTCGGAGCCAGATGGTGAACTCGATCATAGGTGGCCTGACCGACGGGCCGAAGAATACCGACGCAGTTGAGGATGACATCGAATTCTGCGGCGGTTTCGCGCCAGTCATCGATGCTCAACCGCTGATGAAGGTTGATCGATATCTCTTCCAGGCCATCAATTCTTGCCGAGCTTGCGCGCGTTCCAATGACCAGGTGAGCGGGGTTGCGCTCAAGCAGGGCGGCCACCGCATGGCGACCGACAAAGCCGTTTCCCCCGAGGACCAGTACGCGCTTGCTCATGGCGTGAGGTCCGGCAACCAAGAGACGGGTGATGCTGAGAGAAGAGCAATTGGCGCGTGAGGCAAGAAATCACCCTACTGGTCATGACCAGGGTCCAGGACAGCGCTGAGCTTAACAGCTCCATGATCTCCCCGATCACCCTGAGCCAGCGATTGTGGCGCCTGCAATCAACCAGACTTGCAACGCTTCTGGCGGGTCAGAAGCCGAGTGCGAACAGCCCCAGGCACAGCAGGAGTCCGACAAGCGGTACGATCACGGTCAGGGCACCCATCGGAGCATAGGCGGCGGCATGGGTTTCCTTGCAGATGGCCCGGATCGTGGTCACGACATAGCCGTTGTGGGGGAGGGAGTCCAGAGCGCCGGAGGAAATCGCGACCACTCGATGAAGCTGGTCGGGGTCGACGCCCTGGTCGAGATAATGCGGACCCAGAATCGGCAGGGCAATCGCCTGGCCGCCCGACGCGGAGCCGGTCATCGCCGCAATGGCCGAGACCGCGACGGCGGCCGAAGCCAGGCCCGAGCCGGGCATCGACGTGACCCAGGCGACGGCCGAATCAAAGGCCGGTGAGACCTTGGCAACGGTCCCGAAGCCGACGACTGCTGCCGTGTTGCCGATGGCGACCAGTGCGCCGGTGCCGCCCTCGCTCAGGGCCAGACCGGGTGCATGCAAATGCTTCGGGTTGATCAGAACCGCACCGATGCAGCCGGCCAGTAGCGCCACGATCAAGGCAGAGGTGCCGAGTTGATCATGCGTGGTGAAAGAAATTCCGAGCACCAGCAGGAGCGGGATCATCGAGACCCATGGGTTGGGTAGATCGCCA
>JGI12210J13797_10685487_pt1 | contig 12330 bp, 9 predicted proteins | sample ElkSlonscriptome_3_FD_13797 | JGI IMG/M metagenome (IMG submission 13797) | reverse complement strand
CGCCCATGAGGTCGACGGTCACGCCGCCCTTGATCTTCCGGACCAGCATTCCCTTGACCGGGCGGTCGTCGTCGTGGGCCTCGCGGATCTTTTCCCACACCCGCAGGAAGTCGGCCTTCTTCTTGGACAGGACGACGATACCGTCGTCGTCCTCGAGGCTCTCGAGCAGAACCTCGACCGTCTCTCCCTCGGCCGGTACCTCCTTGAACTCGTCCTGAGCGACGGCGCCCTCGGACTTGAAGCCGAACTCGAGGATGACCGCACCCTCGGTGACCCGGAGAACCTGGGCCTCGACGATCTCGCCTTCCCGGATGTTCTGGAAGTCGGACTGGTGCTCGGCGAGGAGCGCCTCGAAGTCACCCCGGGGGATGTCGAGCTCCTCCTCCCCATAGGGATCGTAATCCAGGAGGGGGTCTCGCGTCCCCGTCAGGACGGCAACGCCACCGTCGTCCTCCTCCTCCTCTTCCGCGGTGGCGCCCTCGATGACCTCTCCGGTCAGGGCATCCACCATGATCATCTCTTCTTCCGCGAGCTCTTCCGGGGAGTGCTCGAGCTCGGTCTCGGAGTCGGGGGTCGGGGTCTCGTCTTTCGGGTCGGCCATGTGGGCATCTCGCTCCGTCCGGAGCCGGTCGTTTCCGGGCCGCACCGTGCTGCCGGTGCTCCCGGGTTCGTGAGAAAGGAAGAACGGCCAGACGGATTGTCCGCCCAGGCCGTTCATCAATGAACCGTGTGCGCTGTTCCCCGAACGTTCAGGGTATAGCAGGGAAAAGCTACCGGCGGGTGCCACGTGCGTCAACGGACCCCAAGGGGACGTCGGCTCAAGAGCCGGAGGAGCGTCGAGCCTGCTCCACGATGCGCTCCACCTGGGCGTCGAAGGTCAGGTCGGTCGTATCCAGGATCAGAGCACCCTCCGGCACACGGAGCGGCGCCACGGCCCGGCTCTGATCCTGGGTGTCTCGTTCCCTCAGGCGACGCGCCTCCTCGACGAGCTCTCCGTCGCCGGGCAACGTGACGCCCCGGTCGCCGAGTCGGCGACGGGCCCGCTCCCGGACGTCAGCGGTCAGAAATACCTTCGTTCGGGCCTCGGGAAAGACCACAGTGCCCATGTCCCGACCGTCTGCCACGAGGCGACCGTCTCGGGCCGCACTCCGCTGGGCCCGATAGAGCCAACGACGGACCGCGGCGACCTGCGCGAGGCGGGATACGTGTCGCGTCACGACTTCCGTACGGAGCTGCTCCTCCAGAAGCCGTCCACGGAGGCGGATTTCCACCGTCTCCCCCTCCGGCCGCACCTCGAGCCCGAGACCGGCAAGCTCCTCGACGGAGAGGGCAGGCCACTCCTCCTCCGGGATCCCCGCCGACAGGAGGGCGAAGGTGACGGACCGATAGAGGGCCCCGGAGTCGAGGTACCGGTACCCGAGCTCACGAGCGACGGCCCGGGCCGTCGTGGACTTCCCGACCCCTGCCGGACCGTCCAGCGTCACCAGCGTGTCTCCTGGACCCGGCGGCGACCCCCGGGTCGGTTCAGCGCCCACGACTCATCTGGTCGAGTTGCCTCCAGAATCCGGGATAGCTCACAGCGGCGCTCTCCCGACCTTCGATGCGGATGTCGTTCCCGGACTGAGCGCCGAGAACCCCGAAGACCATGGCGATGCGGTGATCCCCGAAGGATTCGACCGCGCCCTCCAGAGGGGCGTCGGTGCCCTCGATCTCCAACCCGTCCGGGAGCTCCCGGCAGGTTACCCCCACCGAGGTCAGGTTCAAGACCATGGCCCGAATGCGGTCCGTCTCCTTTACTCTAAGCTCTCCGGCCCCGGTGATCCGGGTCACACCCGACGCCCGGACCGCCGCCACCGCCACCGCCGGTAGCTCATCCACCGCCCGGACCACGTCGTGATGTTCCACCTCGATCCCGGTCATGTCCGACCGTTCTGAGACCATCGTTCCCACGGGCTCTCCTCCGGCATCGCCTTGCACCACGACCTCGATCCGCGCGCCCATGCGACGGAAGAGGTCGACGAAGCCGGTCCGGGTCGGATTGAGCCCGACACCCTCGACCTCCACCTCCCCGGATCCCACGCCCAGGAGTGCAGCCAAGATGGGAAAGGCCGCCGAAGACGGATCCCCCGGAACCTCCAGGTCCAGGGGCTCGAGTCGATCCGGCGGATCCCTGAGCTCCACCCTCCACCCGCGACCTCGGGCGTGGCGCAGGACCGGGGCCCCGACTCCGCTGAACATCCTCTCCGTGTGGTCCCGGGAGGCTCCGGGCTCGGTGAGGAGTACCGGCACACCGGCGACGAGCCCCGCCAGGAGGAGGGCGCTCTTGACCTGGGCGCTGGCCACAGGAAGGTCCAGATCAACCCCCTGCAGGCCCGATGCGGGTCCGACGGCGACCGGAAGGCGACCCGACCGATCCAGGTACTTGAATCGGGCCCCCATCTGTCCCAGGGGATCTGTGATGCGGTCCATGGGCCGGCTTCGCAGCGAGTGGTCGCCGGTGACTACGGTCCGGAAGGGCTGAGCCGCCAGCGCCCCGAGGAGGAGCCGGGCCCCGGTCCCGGAGTTGCCGAGGTCCAGGGACTCGGCCGGCGCCGTCCAACCCCGCAGACCGCGCCCCTGGATCCGCACCTCACCCCCCTCTGAAGGCAGCGGGGGAATCTCGACCCCCAGCTCTCGGATGGCGGCGGAGGTGGACACGGGATCCTCGGAGGTCAGGAGCCCCCGAAGTCGGCTCTCTCCATCGGCGAGGGCCGACAGGATGAGGGCACGTTGAGAGATCGATTTGTCTCCCGGGACCCGAAGTTTCACCGCCGACTCCAGGCCCCGGTCACCCCGAGTCTCTCCGCGAATCCCGAAGAATCGCCTTCTTCCAGATGATCCGCCTCCTGGGAGAGTTCGGCTGCCAAAGCTCGGAGTGCCTCGGGCAGAGGACTCGGCGTCACGGACAGGAGATCCTGCCACATTCGGGGGTCGCTCCCGGCGAGCCGGGTCACGTCCCGACCGCCGGGCCCCAGGGCAGAACGCGGGACACCCGCCTCGTCGAGGGCCGCCGCCAGATGAGTGGACACGACCTGGGGGAGATGACTCGCCCAGGCCATCCGCCGGTCGTGATCAGCAGCATCGACCCAGGTGGGGTGTCCGCCAACGCCTTCCCAAAAGGCGGCGACCGCTTCTCGGGGGGCCCGTCCCGACGCCGCCGACAGCCACACCAGCGCCCCTCGATACATCCCATCTCGGCTCGCGCCGAACCCGGAGCGGTGCCCTCCGACCATGGGGTGTGACGTCACGTACCGATCCCCGATCCCGCACGCCAGCGCTGTCTCGAGAGGGGGGCACTGGAGGCTGGCCAGGTCCGTGACCCACGAGACCCCGGTGCTCCCAGCGACGGCCTGCAGGACCTCGGTAATCGCAGAGAGGGGCGTGGCCAGAACGACCCCCTCCACCCCCTCCAGGGCCTGGGAAAGACCGTCCGGGACCCGGACCCCGGGGAGCGCCGCCGCCCCAGTCCGCTCCCCGGCCTCCGGCGCCCAGCCCACGGCCTCCTGCCCAGCCTCAGAAAGGGCTCGGAGGAGCGAGCCTCCCATGAGGCCCAACCCCACCACGGCCACCGGTCTCATGAGGTGGAGGGGAGCATCCCCACCGGGCGCCGCCCGGCGACCTCGAGGACCGGGGTGAAGACGAAGACGACGGGGATGGAGCCCAGGACCTCGTCCCCCGAGGCCGCCTGGAGAAACCGATCCTCGGCATCCCGATGCTCGTCGAGATCCCGGAAGGGGACCTCCAACTCCAACAGGGCCCGAAAACCCGCTGCGGTCCGGGCCGATCGGAGCCTCGGGACCACGCGACCCCCGAAGACGGCCTCCGCAAGGGCTCCGGCACGCCACCGGGCCGCCCCGGCCTCGACGCGATGCTCCCGCCGCTCCTCGAAGGTATGGTCCTCCAGAACGGCGTCCGGTCGGTCCGTTGCGTCGCTCTTCGGCCGTCCTGGGAAGAGGGTCACAAGTCCTCCTCCGGCGGGAAAGGCACCTCGATCACCATCCCATCCCGGGCGACCCGGCACCCGGGAAACTCCTCCCGAGCCTGCCGGAGGAGGACGTTGGGGTCATCGGCGTAGCGGGCCGACAGGTGGGTCAGGATCAGCTCACGGACCCCGGCCTTCCGGGCCAACCGAGCCGCTTGCCGTGCGGTTGCGTGACCCGTCTCCCCCGCCCTCTCTTCCTCCTCGTCTCCGAAGGTGGCGTCGTGGATGAGGAGGTCCGCTCCCTGGGCAGCCTCGACCACGCTCCCGGTGGCCCGGGTGTCGCCGGTGTAGACGACCGTCCGACCGGGCCGGGGCCGACCCACCACGTCTTCGGGTCGCACCGTGCGCCCGTCCACCTCCACGGGCTGCCCGCGGTGGAGGTCTCCGAAGGCCGGACCTTCCGGAACGCCCAGCGCCCGAGCCCGTTCGACGTCGAAGCGCCCCAGGCGAAGGGGCTCCACCAGCGACCAGCCTACGGCGGAGATCCCATGGGAGACCCGAAAGGCCCGAATGGAGAAGCCCTTCCGGGCAACCTCGTCCCCGACCTCCACCTCTCGGATCTTCACCGGGAAGGGCACCCGGTGGGTCCCGAGATGCACCGCGTCGGACAGGACGGAGGTCGAGCCCGGCGGACCGTAGATCTCCACCTTCTCGCGGTGACCCTGGAGTCCCATGGTCCGAAGGAGGCCCGGGATGCCGAGGATGTGGTCCGCATGGACGTGGGTGATGAAGAGGGAGGTGACGTTGAACCCGGTGGCATACCGCATCATCTGGCGCTGGGTCCCTTCGCCGCAGTCCCAGAGGAGCAGCTCGCCCTCGTACTGGACCGCCAGCCCGCTCACGTTGCGGCCCGGAGTCGGACGAGCCGCCGCCGTGCCCAGGAGGGTGACCCGGATCACCCGGCGGTACCCCTGGGGCTGCGACGGCCCTGGCGAGGGGCGGCAACCCATCCAGTCGGGGAGGTCGAACTGAATCGAGGCATGAGCGGCTGCGGGGCGGGGTTCGTGGGGTGGGGCAGCGGAGACGACCCGAAAGGTATGACGACGACTCCTCCCCGCCACCCGGTCGCGATGCTGTCGGAGCGGCGCGGGGCGCCCTATTCTCACGCAAAGATCCCACCCCATCCGGAGGCCTTCCCGTGCCCGACCGTCGTCACTTCCTCGGCTCCCTCGGACTACCCACCCTGGCCGCGGCGGCAGGGATCCCCCTTCGTCCCAACCTCCTGGGAGCACGAGCCCTCGATCTGGCTCCGGAGCTGGCCCGGCACCCCGGCACCCCCTCCGAAACCGCCGACGACGAGGACTTCTGGGCCGAGGTTGCCCAGGCGTTCACCGTGGATCGCTCGCTGGTGAACCTCAACAACGGGGGCGTGAGCCCGGCGCCGTCCTTCGTGCAGGAGGCCATGAAGCGGCACCTGGACTACTCCAACCTCCTCCCGGCCTACACCATGTGGGAGATCCTGGAGCCTCAGAAGGAGGGGGTCCGGAAGCGAATGGCTCGGGAGTGGGACGTCGACGCCGAAGAGATCGCCTTCACGCGGAACGCGTCGGAGAGCCTTCAGACCTGCCAGCTCGGCCTGGATCTCCGGTCCGGGGACCAGGTCCTGACCACCACGCAGGACTATGGGCGCATGATCACCACCTTCAAGCAGCGGGAACGTCGGGAGGGAATCGAGCTGATCCAGATCCAGATCCCGACCCCGGCGGAAGATCCCGACGAGGTGGTCCGGCGCTTCGAGGAGGCGATTACTCCGCGGACCCGTGCGATCCTGGTGTGTCACATGATCAACCTCACCGGGCAGATCCTCCCGGTCCGCGAGGTCACCGCACTGGGTCGGCGGCACGGCATCCCGGTCATCGTGGACGGAGCCCACGCTCTGGCCCACTTCGACTTCACCCTCTCGGAGCTGGACGTCGACTACTACAGCTCCTCGCTTCACAAGTGGCTCTTCGCCCCCATCGGGACGGGGCTGCTCTACGTGCGCCGCGACAAGATCGCCTCCTTGTGGCCCCTCATGGCGGCGCCGGAGCGGATGGACGACAACATCCGGAAGTTCGAGGAGGTGGGGACGCACCCCGCAGCCAACGCCCTGGCCATCGGTGAGGCCCTGACCTTCCACCAGGCTCTCGGGCCCGCCCGGAAGGAGGCCCGCCTCGTGCACCTCCGGGATTACTGGGCGGAGACGCTCATGGCCGAGGACGATCGTGTGCAGCTTCACACCAGCCTCAAGCCTGGCCTCGCGTGCGGAATCGCGAATGTTCAGGTCCAGGGCATCGCCGCCACCGATCTGCGAAACCACCTGTGGGACGAGCACCAGATCTTCACCGTCCCCATCAACCACGCCGAGTTCCAGGGCATTCGGGTCTCCCCGTCGGTCTACACCACCAAGGAGGAGGTGGACCGGTTCATCGACGCCGTCCGGGGGGTCCTGCGGGGCGACCTCGGGTGAGAGCCTTCGGGGCTGCGCCTCCCCGCGCCGCAAGATGGCTCGGACTCATCTTCACCACCTTCTGCCTCCTCGGCCCTCCCCTCACCGCGCAGAGCTTCTCGGTGCGCGACGTGCTTTCCGCACCCTTCCCCGACGGGCTGGTGGCGGCCTCCGACGCGGATGTAGTGGCGTGGATCCGGAACGACCAGGGCAGTCGGAACGTCTGGGTGGCTCGGGGTCCGAACTTCATCGGGGCCCCGGTGACAGCATACCGCGGAGACGACGGCCAGGAGCTTTCGGGGCTTCAGCTCACGCCGGATGGCCGACACGCCGTCTACGCCCGTGGGGGTCCCCCGAATCGATCGGGGTGGACCCCGACGCCAGCCCAGGACTCCGAGGGCGCGGAACGGGGGTGGTGGTGGATCGCCACCGAGGGTGACGGCGATCCCGTCTCCCTGGGCTCCGGCAGCAGCCCGGTCCTGTCGCCGGATGGGGAGCGGCTGGCCTACACGGACGAGGGCCGCATCTGGGTTCGAACGCTGCTCGACGGGGAGCCCCGAGCCGTGGCCCGGCCTCGCAGCGGCGCAAGAAGCCTCACCTGGTCGCCAGGCGGCGATCGCCTCGCCTTCGTATCCAACCGGGGTGATCACGCCTTCGTGGGGGTCGTGGATCTCGACGGTGACAGCTACGAGTACCTGGACGCCTCTGTGGATGAGGATCGTGACCCGGCCTGGAGCCCGGACGGGACTCGCCTCGCCTTCCTCCGGGTACCCTCCGCCGGCGAGGATCTCCCCTTCTTTGCCCGGCCTACCGCAGAGCCCTGGTCGATTCGCGTGGTCGATCTTGCCTCCGGCGAGAGCCGGGAGGTGTTCCGGGCCGACGACGGTCCGGGGAGTCGGTTCCAGGGGATCGTCGGGCCTCAGCTCTCGTGGCTGGACGGCGATCTCCTCGTCTTCCCCTGGGAGAAGGGCGGCTGGCTCCGGCTCTGGTCCGTACCTGCCCAGGGGGGGACCCCCGCCCTCTTGAGCCCCGGCGAGCACGAGGTTCAACGCGTCTCGGTGTCACCGGATCGGAGGCGGGTCCACTTCGACTCGAACCGGGACGACATCGATCGCCGCCACGTGTGGAGTTGGGAGGTCGGGGACGCAGTTCCCACGCTGCGGACGCCCGGTGTTGGGCTCGAGTGGGGTCCGGTGGAGACCGGCGAAGGCCACCTGGCGTTCACCGGGTCCAGCGCCACGACCCCTGCCCGCCCCTTCGTCCTCGCGGCCCCGGGCGAGCGGCTGACCCCAGGCGGGCCGGTCCCGGAGAGCTTCCCTGCGGATCGGCTCCGGGCTCCCGAAGCGGTGGTGTTTCAGAGCACCGACGGCCTCCCGATCCACGGCCAGCTCTTCCTCCCTGAAGGCTCCCCTCCCTCGGGTGGCTGGCCCGCCGTCCTCTTTTTGCACGGCGGGAGCCGTCGCCAGATGCTCCTCGGTTTCCACCACCGGGGCTACTACCACAACGCGTACGGGCTCAACCAGTTCATGGCCTCCAAGGGCTACGCCGTCCTCACCCTCAACTACCGTAGCGGGATCGGCTACGGCCTCGACTTCCGAGAGGCCCCGGACTATGGGGCCGACGGCGCCAGCGAGGTCCGCGATGTTCTGGCGGCTGGACTCTTCATGGCCGCCCGCTCCGATGTGGACGCCGGGCGGATCGGTCTGTGGGGTGGCTCCTACGGCGGATATCTGACGGCCCAGGGGCTGGTCCACGCCCCGGATCTCTTCGCCGCCGGCGTCGACATCCATGGCGTCCACGATTGGAATGTCGCCATCCGCAACTTCGTTCCCAGCTACGAGGCGGAGCACGACCCGGAGCGCATGAGGCGGGCCTTCCGATCGTCCCCCATGTCCCGGGTCGACCAGTGGGAGGATCCGGTCCTGATGATCCACGGCGACGACGATCGCAACGTGGCCTTCGCCGAGACGGTGAACCTGGTCCGGGAGCTCCGTCGGCTCGAGGTGCCCCACCAGACACTCGTCTTCCCCGACGAGGTCCACGGCTTCCTCCTGCACCGGAACTGGATCACCGCCTACGAGGCGACGGTGGACTTCTTCGACCGTTGGATCGGCCCTGGAGCCGGGCCCCACCCCCTCAGAGACTGAGGAAGTTCTCCAGCAGCCGCTCTCCCCCTTGGGAGAAGAGGGACTCGGGGTGGAACTGGACGCCCCAGGAGGGATGCTCGATGTGGCGGAGCGCCTGCACCTCCCGATGTCCGCCCTCCCCGGTGCTCCACGCCACGGCATACAGGTCATCGGGGAGCGCCTCGGGATCCGTCACCAACGAGTGGTACCGGGTCACCGTGAGGGGCGAGGGGAGCCCGGCGAAGAGCCCGGTCCCGTCGTGGTCCAACGGACCTGTCTTCCCGTGCATCGCCCGGTGCGCCCTGATCGTCCGCCCGCCGTAGGCCTCCCCTAGGCACTGATGCCCGAGGCACACGCCCAGGATCGGTAGCTCGGGCCCAAGGGCCTGAAAGACCTCCACGCTGACCCCGGCCTCCCCTGGCGTGCACGGACCGGGAGAGACCACGATGTGGCGAGGCCCCATCCTCCGGATCTCCTCCAGGCTACAGGCGTCGTTCCGAACCACCTTGGGGTCGGCGCCAAGAGCCCCGAGCATCTGCACGAGGTTGAAGGTGAAGGAGTCGTAGTTGTCGATGACGAGGAGCACGGGACTCGGGGTGGGGGCGGGCGCTTTGTCGCCTGGCCTGGTGGCGCCACGGTCTGGTAGCCACCGAGGGGACGACTAGTAGTCTACCGGCCTGAGGTAGAACTCTCCGATGGCGCTGGAAGAAAGCAGGGCCACGGTGGGCAGCTCCCGCTTCCAGTGAGTGGAGTTCAAGCGACCCTCCACCAGGGCGACGTGTCCGGGATCAAAGCCGCTGTGAACCAGATCCGCCGCCGTGAACCCCCGGGTCAGCCAGTGCAGGATGGGATCGGCGTCGGGGTACGAGATCCCGAGTTCATCCTCGTCGTGGACGCCCTGGATCAGATCGGCGCTGGCCGGCTTGTCCACGATGGGCGCCGGCACCTCGAGGTGACGGGCCAGCTCCCACACCTGGGTCTTGAAGAGGTCCCCCAGCGGGTTGATCGGCGGCGAGTCGTCGGCGTGCCAGGTGTAGTAGCCCAACAGGCGCTCGCTCTTGTTGCCCGTCCCCAGCGGGAGGGCGTGGAGCGCCACACTCCGGTCGAAGAGGACCACGGCTCGAGTGCGAGCCATGAGGTTGCCCTTCTGCTGAGGCGATATGCCGGGGCCCAGGGCCTCCAAATAGGCATCCACCACCCCGGTGATCTCCACGGTGTGCTCGTGGGCACCGCTCGCCTCCAGGGCGAGCCGGGCGTGCGCCAGGCTGTCCGGACTGGACGTCCGGTACGGCATTCGGAAGCCGTGCACGTTCTCCGGCCCGAGAGCGCGGCACGCCAGGGCCAGGGATACGGCGGAATCCACCCCCCCGGAGATCCCCAGCACGACCTTCTCGAACCCCCGGCGTATGACGACCTCGTCCCGGATGAAACGGACCAGGGCATCCTCGATGAGGGCGGGATCGACGGCGAGGCAATCGGAGCCTACGGGGATCAGCGCCGCCGGCCCCCCACCGCCGTGGAGGCCCTCCGGGTCTTCTTCCCGCCGCCCGCCCTCGACCGCTCCCGCCAGGGAGCGCTCGAGGTGGGGCAGCATCTGCTCGAGGTCGGACAGGAGGGGCGAGGTGACGCGGGCACGCTCGACGAGGATCCCATCCAGAGAGGCGCTCACCACCCCTTCCTCCAGGAGAGGGCCCTGACCGAGGAGGCGTCCGTCGGGACCCACCACCAGCGATCCCCCGGCCAGGAGCTTACCGCCTTCGGAGCCCACCAGCTGCGTCACGGTCACGAAGATCCCGTGCTCCTCCGCCGTACTCCGGGCCAGTCGTTCCCAACGCTCGAGGCGAGGCGGTCCGTCTCCAGCCGTCGGCGTCAGGTCCCGGACCGGGGTCGCGCTGACCACCACCAGGAGCTCGGCCCCCCCCAGGGCCAGGATCGTGGCGGGGAGGGAGTGCCAGAGCTCCTCGCAGATGAGCATCCCCACCCGGCCGAACCGGGTGTCCACGGGCTCCACCACACGGCCGGCCTCCACGAACCGAGCCTCGTCGAACACCCCATAGGTGGGGAGGAACATCTTCCGGTGGACGTGGACGACGGACCATCGATCTCCGTCCGGCGTCAGCCAGGCGACGGAGTTGTAGAGCCTGCGACGCCAACGCTCGTAGAACCCCACGACCACGTCCGGGGCCTCGGGGGGAGGGGGACCCAGCCCCTCCACCAACTCCTCGGCGGTGCGAGCCGACTCGGACACTCCTCCTTGGAGGAAGTAGCCGCTCAGCGCCGTCTCGGGGAAGACGAGGACATCGTGGTCCGGAGCCAGGGCGTCGATCCGGTCCACGAGCGCGGCGAGATTCATCCGCACCCGTGCCTTCCGAGGCTGGAACTGCACCAGACCGACTCGGAGTGAGGAGGGTGGGGTCATCACGGGACTCTATCGTCCGGGGGTAGGCCGGCTGCAACTTGAAGGGACATGTGGAAGCTAGTGTGGTGGCGCGGCGATCCGGTAGCCACTCGGCAGCACGACTCGCAGGCCACCACACCCTGGCGCGCTCCCCGGATCCAGGAAGACGGGAACGCCCCTTGCGTGGCTGGGGTTCCACGAGCGAGACACGCCCACCGATCCGAGGTTCTCAATGCGCTTGGCGAAGACGCTCCTTTCTCTTCTGGTCCTCTCCCTCGTTCCAGCGGGGCTCGCAGGCCAGACGGCCTCCGCCTCCCGAGCCACCCCGGACGAGGGCGCGAGGTCGACCTCGGCCGCCAACGTGGAGGCTCAGGTGTTCGTCTCTGCGCTCCAGGCCATCGGGCAGCTCTTCCAGGAGCCCCTCTCGGACTCGACGCTCTGGACCCGGGCCCTGGATGGGCTCGTCGAGTCTCTCGAGGATCCTTACGCCTCGGTCTTCACCCCTGAGGAGGTCGAGGTCTTCGAGGAGGGTAACACCGGAAACTACGCCGGAATCGGAGTGCAGATCACCGAACTGAACGACGTCGTCACCGTGACCGCCGTCTTCAGGAGCACGCCGGCAGACCAGGTCGGGATGCAGGTCGGCGATGTGATCGTAGGCGTCGACGGGCACGACGCAGTGGAATGGTCCTCGGACACCGTCGCCGACTCGGTTCGGGGTCCAGTGGGATCGGCGGTCGAGGTGAGGGTGCAGCGCGCGGGCTACGAGACCCCACTGACCTTCCCTATCACCCGGGACCAGGTACACGTCCCCGCTGTAGAGGCGGACCTTCTCGACGGCGACGTTGCCTACGTCGTCATGGACCGGGTCGCCCGGAATGCCGCCCAGGAGATGGATCTCATCCTCCAGGAGTACTCCGATGCCTCTGGGATCATCGTAGACCTGCGGCGAAACCCGGGGGGCTACCTGGACGAGTCGCTGATGCTCGCGGACCTCTTCCTGAAGCCCGGCGAGCGCCTCGCCAGCACCCGGAGCCGGAACCCGACGGTCGATGGGGGTGAGGCCAAGGAGGAATCCTGGGATTCCCGGATGATCGCCCGGGTGCCGACGACCCCCATCGTGGTTCTGGTGGATGAGTTCACCGCGTCAGCGGCGGAGATCCTCGCAGGGGCGCTGCAGGACTACGATCGGGCCCTCGTGGTCGGGCAGCGGACCTTCGGAAAGGGTGTGGTGCAGACGGTGCTCGACCTGCCCTACGACCGGAAGATCCGCTTCACGACGGGCTCCTGGTACACGCCTCTGGGTCGCTCACTTCATCGCCCTCGGGACGGCTCCGGCCGGCCCCTGGAGGAGGAC
>JGI12210J13797_10489865_pt1 | contig 12333 bp, 10 predicted proteins | sample ElkSlonscriptome_3_FD_13797 | JGI IMG/M metagenome (IMG submission 13797) | reverse complement strand
GATAGATAAAAAGCATATCAGCAATAATGCTGCTAGTACATATTATAATAAGAGCATGACTGATGAGCTTAATGCACTGAAATTGCTTGATGGCTAATAGTACTAAAACTAACAAAACTGCCATGGAACATTCATGAGCTAAAAGCACATCATTCTGCCAATTAACCAGCATCATGGCTGTGATTATTAGGATAGCACCGCTGACAATACGAAAAAGTATAATGATACGAGTACGCTCAAAAACGTTGGTCGTAGCGGTTAATAGCTCTCCAATAAACCAGTCTTCTAACCTTCGGTACATATTTTTATGATCATATACAAATAAACCCGATGAGGTTGACACAAAAAAGGCTATTTAGACTAGTATCTTTTTGGGTAATATTTAGTGTAAAACCGTACAGAAAAAGCTGTGCTAGGCGAGCTATTTTTCTCGAATGCACTGAATCATCTCCCGGCTCATGTCCGGTAAGGTATATTGTGCTTGCCATCCCCAATCTCTACGAGCAACTTTATCATTAATACTCTCCGGCCAGCTATCGGCAATTTGCTGCCGAAAGTCTGGTTCGTATTCAATTTGAAAATCAGAAATGTGCTGCTGAATAGAAGAGGTTATCTCGGCAGGGGTACAGGAGAAACCAGCTAAATTGTAACTAGAGCGTATGCTAATTTTGCTAACTGGCACCTGCATGATTTCCAAAGTAGCCCGCACGGCATCGGGCATATACAAAAAGGGAAGCCGCGTATTTGCTGAGAGAAAACAACGGTAGATTTCTCCGGCTACAGCTTTATGATAAATGTCTACAGCATAGTCGGTGGTGCCGCCGCCCGGTAGTGCCCGGTAGCCAACCAGACCTGGGTAACGTAAGCTCCGCACGTCTACCTGAAACTTTTTGGCGTAGTAAGCGCACAACCGTTCTCCGGCTAGCTTGGTAATACCGTACATAGTGTCGGGCGAAATAATTGTTTCTTGTGGCGTATCTACTTTAGGAGTAGTAGTACCAAAAACCGCAATAGAGCTTGGCCAAAAAATTTTACGAATTATACCCTCTCTCGCCAGCTCCAATACGTTCAGCAAACCATCCATATTAATCTTCCAGGCCCACATGGGATTTTGCTCTCCTCTGGCTGAAAGCAGGGCCGCTAGTAAATAAACATCGGTTACACCGTTTTCCCTAACGATGTCTCGCAGTTGCTCTACATTGAGGACATCTAAGATTACAAAATTCTCTCGATCCGAAGCAGTAATGTCAGAAGGGATCACCTGACTTGCTCCGTATATTTCTATTAGTGCATCGGTTAACTCTATCCCTAGTTGCCCATTGGCCCCTATTACCAGAACCTTGCCTGTATCTGCCATCGTGTGTTGTTTCTGTATTAGTTTAAAAAATAATGGCAAAGATAGCGAATTGCTGAATTTCACTGACCATCTTAAAATAGTAACTTTGTGATGGTGCAGGGTGTTATAGCGAACGTCGCACGGTGCGTAGTGTTGTAGTTAAGATTCTTGAGAATGACTGCCAAAATGTGATTAAAAGATAACTCAAAACTTAGAACCATAATACACTAACACCTGAACATATTAACCCTTAAACACACCTTCATCATGTACGAAACACTGAAACCCGTCTTAGAACAAGAGTTAACTGAAATAAAAGAAGCTGGTCTGTACAAGACCGAACGCATCATCACCACTCCGCAAGATGCCGTCATCAAAACGAACTCCGGTAAAGAAGTGATTAACTTTTGCGCTAATAACTACCTAGGCTTATCTTCTCACCCCAAAGTGATTGAAGCGGCCAAGCAAACGATTGATACCCACGGCTATGGTCTGTCATCAGTTCGCTTTATCTGCGGTACGCAGGATATTCATAAAGAATTGGAACAGAAGATTTCGGATTTTTTGGGAATGGAAGACACTATTCTATATGCGGCTGCTTTTGATGCTAACGGTGGAATATTCGAACCGCTGCTAGGAAAAGAGGATGCAATTATCTCTGACCAACTTAACCATGCCTCTATCATTGACGGAGTACGCCTATGCAAAGCCATGCGTTTCCGCTATCAACACAATGATATGGCTGATCTGGAAAAGCAGTTACAGGAAGCCGATGCAAGGGGTGCCCGCCACAAAATGATCGTTACCGATGGGGTGTTCTCTATGGATGGCACCATCGCCCAACTAGATAAAATTTGTGACTTGGCCGATAAGTATAAAGCATTAGTGATGACTGACGAATGCCACTCAACCGGATTTATGGGCAAGACCGGTCGGGGCGTACATGAACACTGCGAAGTAATGGGTCGGGTAGATATCATCACCGGAACACTGGGAAAAGCACTGGGTGGGGCTTCCGGTGGTTTTACTAGTGCCCGAAAAGAAATTGTAGATATGCTGCGGCAACGGTCGCGCCCTTACTTATTTTCTAATACTTTGGCTCCTTCTATTGTAGGCGCATCTATCGCCGTACTTGATATGCTCTCTAGCACCACCGAACTGCGCGATAAGCTGGAAGACAACACTACCTACTTCCGCCAGAAAATGACTGAAGCCGGATTTGACATAAAAACCGGTACCCACGCCATTGTCCCAATCATGCTGTACGAAGCCCCTTTGGCCCAGCAGTTTGCCGCCCGCTTGCTAGAGAAAGGCATCTACGTAATTGGCTTTTTCTACCCAGTGGTACCTCAAGGACAAGCCCGCATTCGGGTACAGATGAGTGCGGCTCACGACCGAGAGCATCTCGATCAAGCAATTGATGCCTTTGTAGAAGTGGGGAATGAGTTAGGGGTTTTGGTTTCATAATTGCATAAGGGTAATTTGTAAGAATACGATTAATTGTGTCCCTGCTACAGTGGGAACTATCTTTGAGTGTATTCTCTTTCAAAAATAGCAGACAAGAATCGTAATGTTGATTCGTTACTACTTTGTAAAATACTAGTCAATTACCTCATGCGCTATTTATTTTGTTTATTTCTGCTCACCGGGCTGAGTCTGTCTTCGGTTACTGCTCAGGATGAAAAAGATAAGAAAGAAGAGGGAGAAGAAACCATTGAAAAGACTTTTGCCCCTGATACTTCCGATATTTTTCTGGTTGACCCGGCTACGCAAGTACCGCTTACGGTAAATCTGGAAGCGGAAGAGGAGGAAGAAAAAGAGGAGAAGAAGGCGAAGAAGAAAAAAAAGCGTAAGAAGAACGTTTTTTACGATATTAAAACCAAAAAAGGCTTTGCTCGCTCAGCCCGGGGTGGAACCGATGTTATTGAGACGTTTCATTATCTAAAGGTGTTCGAGATGCCCAATCCTTACGTGCGCGATGTGTATTGGTACGATACTAAGCGTAAGCAAATTCGTACCACGCACAACATCACCAAGAACAAAGCTCTTATTCTGCATGGTCCTTACAAAAAGATGACTACCGATAATGAAATTCTGGAAGAGGGAATTTTCTACAAAGGCACCAAGCACGGTCGGTGGACCAAGTATAGTAAGAAAGATATTCTGCTGGACAAAGAGAAATACACCCGAGGCTGGCCCCGAGAATCAGAAATCACCTATTACGACGAAGGAAAACGCACAAAACCTCAAGAAGTAATTCCGGTGGAATACGGGGAAAAGGAAGGTTACTATTTTTACTTTCACCCTAGTGGGCGCATTGCGGTAGAAGGAGAGTATCAGCAAGACCATAAAGTAGGTATCTGGACCGAATTCTACGACTACGACCGCCGACCAAAAAAGCAAATCAAGTACAGCGAAGACCCCTACGATGATGAAACTCGCCCTTACACTATGAAGGAGTGGAGTCCCGAAGGAAAGGTGGTTTATGACTATAAAAAGGACTCTAGGTAAAAGATTTCTTCGGCAAACCGGTCGTTACTTTCACTACTTTTCAAGTGACAACACAACCCTGGCATCCGAACTATCCTCTTTCGGTTCATGGCGAAGAGTGATGTCGGTAGCATCCTCTTCTGAATTGCGCGTCTGATTACCAAACTCACAAATGAAGGTTTTATAATTTTCTATAATTAGAGTGAAGACGTTGACTCTAAAAAAGCCTTGGTTTTCCCGGCTACGTTGCAATCGCCACCGCTCTATTCCCTGATAAAGGGTATCGTTACGGATATACTCAAATCGCAGTGTATCACCGTCAAAAATAAACTGCCCCAGATTACCAGCTTCATCTACCCGATCTTCCGAATTATCGTAGATAGATATCGCCTCACTCACTTGCCATACGCCCTGCAATGAGTCCACCCCTTGCGATGTATCATCTTCTTTACAGGCCGATACTATCAAAAAGACTAACAGCGTGATTTGAAATAACGTAATCTTCATTTGCTTTATACTATAGATACATAAATAGACACACTATCTCTTGCAATAGTTGGACACAAGTTATGCTCCACTGAAGTAAGTTAGAAGAAAGTAGATAATTGTTCTGCAAAAGGTGGCAAGTATTACTTAGATAGACTGTAGCTCACTTGCTTTGCTAACTATTCTTCAGCAGCAATTGTGCGTTCTAAAGTATACTGCCAAGTTTATTAGCCTCACTGAATTAATGTATATTGCTAATGGCTTTGCCGTTTGTACTACACTAATAACAATTCAAATCTATGATCCGCCTTGCCTTCGGTACTTCGCTCCTCTTTCTATTTGCTCTTAGCTCTTACGCTCAAGATTCAGCGGGCGAAGAGGAAATTCGTGCGCTAATTGATCAGTACGCGCAAGCGCGAGAGCAACAAGATACTGTATTACTTAAAAGTATTTTGGTTAAGGAAATAGATCAACTGGTTTCATCGGGAGAATGGCGGAAAGGAATTGGGGGAGCTATGCAAGGTATGATGCGTAGTTCGCGCCGTAATCCAGGTGACCGAATTCTTGAAGTAGAAAATGTGCGGTTTCTAACCGATGAAGCCGCTCTAGCGGATGCTCGCTACGAAATTAGAAATGCGAACGGTGATGTCGTTAGAAAAATGTGGAGTACTTTTGTAGTCGTTTACCAGAAAGACACCTGGCGAATTTCTGCTATTCGGAATATGCTTCCAGCCAAACCCAATACAAATAATTTAAATACCACCGATTTGTTAACCAAAGCTCAAAAGTGGATTGACCGTTTACAAATGCAACCCCATCCCGAAGGAGGATATTACCGAGAAACTTATCAGTCACCCGATAGCATCCCTAAATTGGATCGGAGGTACTCTACCGCTATTTATTATCTTTTGTTAGAGGATGCTTTCTCAGCATTTCATCGGATCAAGTCCGACGAGATGTGGCACTTTTATACGGGCGAAACATTAGAAATCGCTGTGTTGTCGCCAGAAGGCTCTTTAGAAATTCATCGTCTTGGTCCGCATTGGGAACAAGGTGACCGATTCCAGTTAGTGGTTCCCGCTAATTATTGGTTTGCTTCGCGAATGGCTGATCCAACTACCTATGCGCTGGTAGGCTGCACCGTTTCGCCCGGCTTCGATTTTCGCGATTTTGAAATGGCTGATCGGAAGAGTTTACTGAGCGAATATCCCCAATACGAAACTATCATTCATCAACTTACTCGAGGGGAAGAATAGAATTTCCCTAATTTTGAGGAGTTTTCTATACGAATCTACCCGAAAATTCGTAATTTTTACGGACAACCTACAATAATGATCCTATGAAATTCGCTACCCTGTTTCTACTAAGTGTACTATGTACCGCCACCACATTTATTCCTGATGACTATCAACTGCTATTAAGCGAAGATTTTGAAGGAAAACAACCACTCAAGATCTTTGAAATGACCGACCGGGCGGCTTGGAAGTTGAGCAAAATAGATGACAACCGAACTTTGCATCTGTTTGCTGCCAGCGACTATCAGCCTCGAGTACGCTCACCCCGCAATATTGCTATGCTCTCGGATCAAATGTACGGCAGCTTTGTATTGGAAGCTGATTTAATGCAGACTGGGCGAGAGTACGGGCATCGTGATATGTGTCTCTTTTTCGGTATGAAAGACCCTAGCAATTTTTACTACGTCCACTTAGCCACGAAACCTGACCCGCACGCTCACAACATCTTTCTCGTAAATGATGAACCCCGCGTCGCCATTGGTGAGAAAGTATCAGACGGAATAGATTGGGGCGAAACCAATCAGTGGCACAAAATAAAAATAGAACGCAACATAGAAGAGGGATTTATAAAAGTATACTTTGATGATATGAACACTCCCATTATGGAGGCGACCGATACCCACTTTGCCGAAGGCTACATCGGTTTTGGCTCATTCGATGATACCGGGATGATTGATAATATCAAAGTATGGGGCCCGAAAGCTAGCAGCCCTTCCGACTCGTTTTTTGCTTCTACTAGAAGGTAGAAAGCCAGGTGATAGAGTTTTTGAATGAGAGGCGTTTATTGATAATTAGTGTCCTGATTACTGTTTACTTCAGCGGACTGTATCTTCTTTACCTTTACAAGATAGACCATGTATTGATCGGGTTTTTCCGAGAGTTACTTACCATTCCGTTTTTACTCGCTCAAGTATTTTTTCTAGTTATAGGTGTCATTCGGCTAGTAAGAAGACAGACTCCTAAACCTTACCGTACAGTATTCAGCATCATCTTGCTCAGTTTATGTTCTTATCTCACTATAGGGAGTATTTTATTTACGTGCCACCCCCTCCAGCCTTTATTTCGTCTTTTTATATAAATTATTGACCTCCTGTTCAGTAATTTCACCTTGATAAACTACTAGACGATATCGCAATACCGTAGATTCTTTATCAGAAACTAATACTGGTTCTTGCCCAGGGTAAACCGGATTCTGCATACTGTTCTTGGTACGTAAAATCCACTGGTCGACTGGAGATGGATTATCCGGGTGAGCCATAACGACGATTCCAGCCGAACCGCCGTCAGCAGCCAATGAACCAGACATATCCATCCAGGGGCCGGCTTCTACCGCTTTGGTTTGAGCTGTGACTGCTCCATTGGTAGAAGTGAACTTAAGATCTTCCGGTAATTTCATCCTCACCGAGAATCCGCCGTATCCCTTCACATCTTCTGAGCCACCTATTTTTAAGTCAGGAACCAAGGCTAGCAGGGAAATCTTGAAATCTAGCACTCGGTAATTTTCAGTAGCAGAATGAATTTTGATACTGGTTTCTTCCGCAAGGAAAGGTTGTGGTTCGCCTTGCTCATCTGTCCAATTAGGTGATTTCCAGTGGGTTTTCGTATACAGCGTACTGTCTTCTTGCTTGCCGCCAACCTCATACACATCCCAGCTAATATTTTCGCAAGTCCAGGCATCGCCAATGCGTTTGTCCCCAATAAGTACCTGATGCCACGTCCAGAAAATACCTCGGTGGTGCAGATGATCTTCGGGGAAATCCTCAGTAAGCACCGTGCCATCTAATCCGTACAGCGGATGGACGTAATTTGCTCGGGGGTACTCACCATTCTGCGACTTCGTTTTTTGCTGATAAAAGAAAATGCGTTCATCATTTTCCTTCACCCAAACTCCATCCTCCGAATACTCAAACGTAAGTGCTTGAGCGGATAATGAAACCGGCTGGTCGCAGGAACTTAATAGTACTAGCAAAAGTAGGTAGGTATAGTATTTCATTAGCTTATTATTGACGAACCAGCCAAATATAACCTAATCTGCAAATATTTACTCAGGAAGAAGTAGGGCGAGGGCGAATAGCCACTTCTTCGTTAATCCAACAACCTACTTCCATAGTCTCACCCTTCTGAAATTTTTTTTCCATCGTAGGCAGCCCAATATACCGTCCGATCCTGCACAACTGACTTCCTTTGTTTATACGCTTCAAAACTGGAGAAAAATAGAGATCGCCTATAATTTAGCGATTGCCTTAGCTGTACTTACCGACGGCTCGTACCGAAAAACTACTCGTCTTTGCCGACTACATAACGTTAATTGGTAATCCATCCATAGACCGTGTCTTCCAAAAGCAAGCTAAAGAACAGGCTCGCAAGCTATTCATCCACAAACCTCTATCATACTTAAGAAGAAAACTCTAGCTCTGGAAGGTTTCTTTAGCGCAATTCAGCAGAAAGGAAATTTGCTAAACTATACGGTTCAGAATATTAAAATCACTCATCAGCAAAGAGTAAAATCTGGGTTAAAAAGGCAGATAAGCAGTTTAGCAGTGAGCAAAAAAGGTGTGGGAGGATTAGTAATATTGAATAGCCCTGTTCAGATTTGGTATTTTTGTTGACTACGTAGCAACAAAGCAAATGACGAATACCAAGCAAATCCTCAATCAACTGCATGATTTAGCCGACCCGGCCTACTTACCCAAAATGCAGCGATTTGGAATCTCTACGGATCAAGCCCTGGGCATCCGCATGCCCGTGCTTAGGCAATTGGCTACACCCTATTACAAACAACACGAACTAGCCCTTGATTTGTGGGATAGCGGTATCCACGAAGCCCGGATACTTGCTACATTGGTGGATGACTATCAACAAGTAACCAAAGAGCAACTGGAAAATTGGGTAGCGGATATTCATTCCTGGGATGTATGCGATCAGGCCTGTGGTAATCTATTTTGGCGTACTCCGTTTGCCTACCAAAAAGCTACCGAGTGGTGCCAGCGTTCTGAAGAGTTTGTAAAACGAGCGGGCTTTGTGCTAATGACTGCTTTGGTTATCCACGATAAGAAGATGCCCGAAGATCAGGTCACCGCTTTCTTTCCCTACCTAGAAATAGAAGCCTACGATAACCGTAACTTTGTAAAGAAAGCCATCAACTGGATGCTACGCCAAACCGGAAAACGTAGTTCATCGCTTAATCAAAAAGCTATTGAATTAGCCCAGAAGATTGCCCAGCAAGAATATCCATCCGCCCGCTGGATTGCTAAAGATGCTCTACGGGAACTTCAGAGTGGGAAGGTGCAGGAGAGGCTAAAATAACTGAAGACCGGAGTCTGGACACCGGAGACCGAAAATTTTACCCGGTTTCCGGTCTCCAGCTAATTACTCGCCAACAAATTACACGACTCTACCAGCCGGATGAATTCTTGACGGTAACCTTCTCGATCTTCGCCTTTTGCCTCTCGAGCCATTTGGGCTACAGCGTCGTAGGTGAGGTCGCCTTTGAATTGAGAATCGCGCAGTAGCATACCAAAACCGGCAACTGAAGCAGCAAACTGTAGGTTTTCTGAAGATTCGTCAAACGGTTGTACTTCGCCAGTGAGCGGTTGTTCAATCAACTTACTGCTGTTGCCGTTGGGAGCTTTATAGCGCAACTTTAAGGTAAGCCACTCGTCGGAGCGAGAAGCAGATCGTTCGGTTTTTTGCTTCTGGTACTTAAGATCGTCCACTGATTTCAATAAATTGCCCGCATCTACTCCGGTCGGAATAACTTCGTACAGTGCCGTGACGGTATGGCCAGAACCTAGTTCGCCCGCATCTTTCTTATCATCGTTAAAATCTTCGCTGCGTAAGGCGCGGTTCTCGTAGCCAATCAGCCGGTAGCCCTGCACTTTGGTGGAGTTAAATTCAATCTGAAACTTCACATCTTTAGCAATGGTGAATAGCGTCCCGCCAAACTCGCTGACTAGTACCTTCTTGGCTTCCTGAATATTATCGATATAGGCATAATTACCATTGCCTTTATCGGCTAATACTTCCATTTTAGAATCTTTGTAGTTACCCATGCCAAAGCCCAATACCGTCAGAAATATTCCTTCCTCCCGCTTCTTTTCAATCATTCGCTCCATCGCGGCATTGCTGGATTCACCAATATTAAAATCTCCGTCGGTAGCCAGAATAATTCGGTTGTTCCCATCTTCCTGAAAGTTCTTCTTAGCAATAGTGTAGGCCAGTTCAATGCCTTCGCCACCTGCCGTAGAACCTCCGGCTTGCAGTCGGTCTAAGGCTTCTTTGATTTTGGCTTTCTCACTACCGGGAGTAGATTCCAGTACGATTCCCGCCGCTCCGGCGTACACCACCATCGCTACTCGGTCTTCAGGCCGTAATTGGTCGGTAAGCATTCGGAAGGCTTTCTTTAGTAGTGGAAGCTTGGTAGAGTAGTTCATTGAACCAGATACATCCACCAAGAATACTAGATTGGATAGTGGTAAATCATCGGTAGGAATTTCTTTGCCCTGTAAGCCAATTTTTAGTAGATGATGCTGCGAATTCCACGGACACGCTACCAGTTCAGGGTTTACTGAAAATGGTTGATCGCTCTTCGGCTGCGGATAGTTATAGTTAAAATAGTTAACCATTTCTTCAATTCGCACCGCATCGGTAGGGGGCATTTCGCCCTGATTGATAAAGCGACGGATATTACCGTAAGAAGCCGCATCAACGTCGATAGAAAAGGTAGAAAGCGGATTCAGCGATGATGCCAGAAATGAATTTTCCCGAATGGTAGCGTACTCTTCGGTATTAAATTCCTGCGGTAGCTCACCGTCAGTGGGTGGATAGTAAACATCGGTTTCCTCCTCAATCATCTCGTACATTAGCGGGGCTGAAGCCACTGAGTTAGTAACCGCTCGTTTCTGCTGCGTAGCGAATCCAGTAACCACTACTTCTGATAGCTGCCGAACATCGGCTACCATTTGTATATTAATTACCGATTTTCCCTTTACTTCCACTTCCTGGGTAACGTAGCCAATGAAGTTAAACATCAATACATCTTTTTCGGACACGCTTTCCAGTTGGTACTTACCGCTCATGTCAGTCACAGTTCCGATTTGAGAACCTTTTATTATCACGTTGACCCCTGGTATGGCTGAACCGTCGGTTGCGTCAGTAACCTTTCCGGTAATAGTTGTGCTTAAATTGGGTTGCCAGGTGAATGCAGTAAGCACACTCACCAAAATTATCATCATCGTTTTCATAAGAATATGGTTTCGTTTCTTAGAGGATGCCATGACTGACTAAATTCCACACCGAACCATAAAAAAAAGTTTTTTCGTTCTATTTGTGGAATCGGGTAAGTATCTGCATCCCGTTAGTGTAGTTGTCACTGTATGCTCTTTAAACGACGCGCGAATAAAGCTTTAGATGATGCTGTGCTGTTACGAAAGTACCAGTTAACGGGAGAGCTCCCGGTATTAGGCGAGCTTTATGAACGGTATATACCGCTGGTGTACGGAGTGTGCCTGAAGTACTTTAAAAATAAGGAAGACAGTCAGGATGCAGTGATGCAAATCTTCGAGAAACTAGTAGAACGACTGCTAACCGAAGATGTGCGGGAATTTAAACCCTGGCTATACGTAGTCACCCGCAACTACTGCTTAATGCAACTACGAAAAACTAAAGCGCAACTGGTTCCGCTGAATGGACATACCGACTATCTGGTCGAACAAGAAAGTGAGGATTTATCGGAAGAGCAGTGGCAGTTGCTGTCGCGGGGCTTAGACCAATTACCTGCTGAGCAACAACAGTGTTTACAGCTATTTTACTGGCAACAGCAGTCGTACCAAGCTATTGTTGAGCAAACGGGCTACGAACTAAAACAGGTAAAGAGCCACATTCAGAACGGCCGACGTAATTTGAAAATCTTTGTGGAGAAGCATCATGAATAAACCACAGCACGATATTGATGAAGCCTGGGTAAAACGTTACCAGGAAGGAAAACTCTCGGAAGAGGAGCAACGCTGGCTAAAGGAGAACCCTTTTGAAGCCGGGGCGCTAGAAGGATTAGCCGAAGCTCCCAATTGGCAGCAAGATATAACTGACTTACAACAGCAGTTGCAAGAACGTACCTACCAGCGAGCCTCCCTTTGGGTCACCTACGGACGTTACGCCGCTGCGGTAGCTGTGCTTCTTATCGCCAGTTGGTTCGTCTACCAAGCTACTCTTCCTGAAGCCCCCATTGAGCAGTTATCTTATGAAATACAATCGGATACTCCGGGTACTGCTAAAAAAGCTCCATTAGCGTTAGCCCCTAAGAAAGTTGATGGTGAGAAAGCCCATTCGGAAGTAAATAACTCGACCTACAGTCAGCCTACTAAGGAAATAGAATCCGTTCCTGTACCTGAACAAGAACCACTTGCTCTGCTTGAACCTACTGCTTCTGCTTCACCATCACCCGAAGCGGAAGCTGATGAAGAGACAGTTGATTTTATAGAAGAGGAAACAGAAAGAGTTGATAGTGAGCCAATGTTGTTGCCGAGCCGTCAAACTCAGGCAAAGCGAGCCCGATTTGCAGCACCGACTGATACGTTCGGCCACCAGATTACCGGAAAGGTTTATTCGGCTGATGACCGGACGCCTATTCCCGGAGTGAATGTTCTGGTAAAAGGTAGCACGGTGGGAACCATTACCGACGAAAATGGTCAATTTCAGGTAACCGTATCGGACAGCAGCAAAGAATTA
>JGI12210J13797_10076351_pt1 | contig 12335 bp, 10 predicted proteins | sample ElkSlonscriptome_3_FD_13797 | JGI IMG/M metagenome (IMG submission 13797) | reverse complement strand
ACTCCTCCCTGCGCATGAGGATCGAGGGCCACGCCGACGAGCGGGGTTCGACGGAGTACAACCTGGCCCTCGGCACCCGACGGGCGGAGGCGGTCCGCGAGTTCTTCAGCGGCTTCGGACTCCAGGGCGATCGGTTTGCGATCACCTCGCTGGGCGAGGAGCGTCCAGCGGTGCGTGGCAGCAACGAGCAGGCCTGGGCCCAGAACCGCAGAGCCGAATTCTCCATCACCTCCGGGTCGATCGATCCGGGGAGATAAGCCTCGCTGTCCCTCCCCCGGGACCTTCTCCGGGGGAGGGACAGTACATCCAGCCATGCACGTGACGAATCTACGCACGGCGGGTAGGGCTGCGGTCCTCATCGCCGCAGTCTTTTCCGTGTCTTCTTGCGCGACGAAGCGCGACGTTCGGGATCTCCAGTCTGAACTGGTGTCCCAGCTCGAGCGGGTGGCTGCGTCCCAGGATTCCCTGCGAGCGATCATCGTTCAGCAGTCGGTTCAGACTCAGGACACCCTGAGGAATACGAGTCGTGAGCTCGTGGACATCCGGGGCGACGTCCTGAATCAGCTGAATCGGATCGCCAATCAGCTGGACGAGATCGAGGAGCTCTCCGGTCAGAACTCCCTCAATATCTCTTCTCTTCGAGACCAGATGTCTCGTTCCCGTGTGGCCACCGAAGCCCCTCCGGCCGGAAGCGGCGGAGCATCGTCGGGTGTGATATCCGAGGGCACGGGGGCTGCCGACGCGATGTATAACGCTGCGGTACGTCAGTACAATCGAGGCTCTCTGACCGCCGCCAGCGCGGCGTTCCAGCAGTTCTTGACGGCTCACCCTTCCAGCGGTCTGGCTCCTCAGGCGCACTACTATCTTGCGGATGTCATGGTGCAGCAGGATGACCTGGAGGGAGCCATTGAAGAGTTCTCTCGGGTGTTCGAGCTGTTCCCAACCTCCTCGTCCGTCCCCGACGCGCTCTACCGGGTAGGTCTCCTGCACCAGGAGTTGGGGAACGACGCCGAGGCACGGGCGTTTTTCGAGCGAGTCGTGAACACCTATCCGGATGCCCGGGTCGCGGAGTTCGCTCGAGCTCGACTCGGCGAGATCAGTCCCCAAGTCCCCTGAGGACCTCCTCGGCCCTCACACGAGAACCGGATCATGCGGTGCCCTGAGTGCGACGCCCCCGAGAATCGGGTCGTAGACACCCGGACGAGCCGTGGCGGACGCGCGGTTCGCAGGAGACGGGAATGCCTGGTGTGCGACAGCCGGTTCACGACGTACGAATATGTAGAGGAACGGCCGGTTCAGGTTCTCAAGCAGGACGGAAGTGCCCAGGAGTTCGACCGAGGCAAGGTACTTCGCAGCCTCAAGATCGCTTGCGCCAAGCGCCCGATCTCCGCTGCGACCATGGAGGCGATGGTGGAGGGGATCGAAGAGGCGGTGTCTCGGCAGGCTGGGGTCGAGGTGCCGAGCGAGCGCATCGGCGAATTGGTCATGGACGCGCTCCGTCCACGGGATCGAGTGGCCTACGTTCGCTACGCCTCGGTGTACCGGAATTTCCAGGACATCGGCGAGTTCCAGGAGTTCGTGGACGAGCTCGAAGTGAGGCAGCGCCAGGAGATGCAGGCGCTGAATCAAGTTGAGCTCCCGCTTCCATAACGGCCTCCTCGGTGCGGCCGCCGGGAACCCCCGGGGCGAGATGCCCTTCCTGGACCACCTGGAAGAGCTCCGTTGGCGCATCTTCAAGGCGGTGGGTGCCCTCGTTCTCGGAACGCTGATCGGGTTCTACCTGATCAGCCGCTTCAATGTCCTCGGGCTCCTCATCGCTCCCGTGGAGCCCTACCTGCCCGAGAATGGGCGGCTCAACTACCTGAGCCCGGTCACGCCATTCCTCTTCCTGCTCAAGACGAGCCTGTTGACAGGGCTGATCCTGGCCTTCCCCATCGTCCTGTATCAGGTCTGGGCCTTCTTGTCGCCGGCGCTGGAGAAGAGGGAGAAACGGGTCATCGTTCCGGCCCTCTATATGGGGCTCGTCCTCTTTCTCGCCGGGGCCGGCCTGGCCTACGAGATCGCCCTCCCGGTCAGCCTCCAGTTCCTGCTGGGGCTCCAGACCGAGATCCTGCAGCCGATGCTTACTGCGGACGACTATCTGTCCTTCGTCGTGCGCCTAATGGTCGGCTTCGGGATCATCTTCGAGCTTCCGGTCGTCGTCCTCATCCTGTCCGTCTTGGGGTTGATCACACCGCAGTTCCTTCGGTCCAAGCGACGCCACGCGATCCTCGTGATCACGGTGTTGGCCAGCCTCCTCAGCCCCGGCGACCTGATCATGGTCACCGGGATCATGATGATCCCACTGATCTTCCTGTACGAGTTCAGCATCCTCCTGTCCGTGATGGTCTACCGACGTCGCGAACGAGAAGAGCTGGTGGCGTCCACCGAGCCTCCCGAGGGATCGGTGGACCGGGAAGCGTAGTGTGGTGGACCGAGAGTCCCGGTGCCCCCGCCGTTGGACCGGGGTCGCACTCGCGGCGGCCCTGGCGCTGTTCCCAGCCCTCCTCGTCGCCATGCCCGCCTCGGCCCAGCAGGTGGAGCCTCCTCCCGATTCCACCCGGATCCGGCAACTGCAGCTTCTGAGGGATCTGAGTCGGGCCCCGGGAGCGGACTCGGCCCGTATTCTGGAGGACTCGGCGCGGCTGGCCGGGCCTACCGCCTCCTTCGACGGTCGGTCCAGGCCCAGGACCTCCAGCGACAGCATCATGTCCGAGTTGCTCAGCCTTGCGGGCTACACCCCGACCGAATACGCCGGCTCTTCAGCGGAGTATCGAGCCAACGAGGGACTCCTCTTCCTCTTCGGCGATTCGGCCTCCCGAGCGGCCTTCCGTGGGGAGGGATACGAGAGCAGCACGGACTCGATCATCGAATACGATCAGGGATCCGGCCAGCTCGAGATGTGGGGTGACGTGATCTCCATCCCGGTCCAGGGGGACGAGGTCAGGAGCCGCTACATCGCCTGCGACATCGAGGACGATGCCTGCCTTGCAGGGCGGGCACGGACGACCTTCAGCGAGGGAGGGGAGTGGATCGTCACCGGCGACCTCCCGGAGATCCGGTCCGACGTCTACTACGGTCACAAGATCTCGTTCACGAGCTGTGAACTCGAGGTGCCGCACTACCACTTCGAGTCCGACCAGATCAAGGTGGTCAACGGCAATCTCATGGTGGCCAAGCCGGTCCGGCTCTACTTTGCCGACGTACCGGTGTTCTGGCTTCCCTTCGTGGCGCAGAGCCTCAATACCGGTCGCTCGTCAGGGATTCTCACGCCTACCTTCAGCGTCAACGACATCGTTCGAACCAGCGGCGGCTACCAGCGGCGGATCAGCAACGTCGGCTTCTTCTGGGCCATCAGCGACTACATGGATGCCAGCGTGGCCATGGACTGGTTCGACGACAACTTCACGGCTCTCACCGGAAGCTATCGCTTCCTCTGGAACCGACAATTCTTGCAGGGGAGTATGAATTTCCGCCGGTTCTGGCGTGCCGAGGGCGGCCGTGAGTTGACCCTGAACGCCCGGACCAACTGGGACCTTTCCGAGCGGACCAACTTCAGGGTCTCGGCGAGCTACGCGTCGAGCAGCTCCTTCGTCACGGAGCAGTCCTTCAACCCTCAGGAGGTCACCCAGTCCATCGACTCGGAGGGGGGGTTCAACCACCGGTTCGACTGGGGCACCGTCGCCGTCAACGGGAATCGGCGCCAGTACCTCAGCGACGACCGGGTGGAGACCACCTTCCCCTCGGCAAACGTCTCGCTTCGCACCATCACCCTCTTCCCAGCGGCGCCCAGCCAGGCGGGGATCTTCAACAACCTGACGTGGAGCGGGAGCGCCAACCTCTCGCGATCGTGGGTGTCCCGGTCCCAGGGACCCGTCTACGTGCCTGGAGAGGAGAACACGTCGAACCTCCGGGGAGGCGTGAACACCTCTCTCAACCTCGGGAACCTGTCCGTATCCGGGAATGTGGGTTATCAGCAGGGGGTCACCCAGGGACTGAGGACGCCCATCGTTGGGAACATGGGGCAGCGGCTCGACGAGTTGGGGATGTTGGCCCTCGAGGGACGTCAGGGCGACGCTTGGCTTTCTCTACAGGAGACGGACCCGGACCTGGATTTCGGCGACCCCTTCGACGCGTCCCAGGCCGACGTCAACTGGAGCAGCTCGATCAACTATCAGCAGCGGTTGGTGGGGTCGGTGACGATGACGCCTCGGGTCAGCTTCGCCGGCCAGTATCGTCGGATCGACACCCTGGCCGTGGCGCAGAACTTCGTCTCCGGTCCGGTCCGGACCGCCTTTGGGGCCACGCTCCGCGGCGATATCTACGGGTTCTTCCCCGGGTTCGGCGGCTTCAGCCGGATTCGCCATAAGTTGAGTCCGTCCTTCACCTACGACTGGGCTCCGGAGGTCACGGCCTCGGAGCTCCAGGCCCAGGTCTTCGGTTCCCGGACCTCGCGGCCTCAGAACGTGGTCTCGGTCACGCTCAACCAGACCTTCGAGGCGAAGCGGGGAACGGATCAGGACAGCCTGATCGCTCCACCCACCGCCGGTGGGGGCAGCAACGGTGAACCCGGGCGCCTTCCGCAGGCGCAGATCGTCAACCTCCTGTCTCTCCGGACCAGCGCGATCCGCTACGACTTCGTAGAAGCCGACGATCTTGGTTTCCTCCAAGGCTTCCAGACGACCCGACTGACCAATCAGATCTCGTCGGACTTCCTCAGGGGTCTGTCGTTGAGCATCATCCACGACCTCTTTCGGGACGACCCTGCGGTCGACGGAAGTGGGACGCCCACGGGTGAGATCGATCGAAGCTTCGATCCGCAGCTCGTGCAGATGAACCTCGGTTTCAGCCTGAACAACCGCTCCTCGATCTTCCGTTGGCTCCGCTTCGGCGGAGGTGACGACGACGAGGAAGAGGAGGAGGACCCGGACCAGGACGAGCGGTTGGACGAGGAGGATATCTTTGCGGACGACGTGGATCCCCTCGGGTTTCGGGATCTGGACGAGAGCTCCATCGTGCCCGGGGCGCAGCAGAGCACGGCGCCGCGACGGGACGGGGGTGTCGGGAACTGGTCCGCGAACTTCTCCTACTCCCTGGCCCGGCCCCGGGCCGAGAGCGCCAGGCGCAGCCAGATGCTACAGGCCACGTTGCGATTCCAGCCCACCGAGATGTGGGAGATGAGCTGGCGCACCTCCTACGACATCGAGGCTCAGGCCTTCAACGACCACTCGATCCGTCTCTCCCGAGACCTCCACCGCTGGCGCGCCAACTTCGATTTCCTTCAGACGGCGACGGGCAATTGGAGCTTCCGCTTCGAGGTGTCCCTCATCGACAACTCGGACCTCAAGTTCGACTACCAGCAGCGGAGCCTGGACCGTCTCAGCGGGGGTTGATCTCGGCGGGCCGGGTCCTCGATTCCGCCCACACAACCCGAAAAGGTGTCCTGCCAGGGGGACACCTCGGCTCCACGAGCCTTGATTCAGCGCCGCTCCAGGCCGTCGGATGAGTTGGCACGGCCTGTGCTCCTCCAGTCTCTGTGAATCGACGGCACGGATTACGTGAACGTTGGAGGAATCATGGGACGGTGGACGGCAGGGATCTTGATTGCGGCGGTCGGCTTGTCGGCGTGCAGTACGAACAACACAGTGCTGTCTCCGGACGGTGGATCCGGTGTTGTAGCACCGCCGGTGGGCCTCGACGTCCGCTACTACGATCGCTCGGTGGTGGTGACCTGGGAGTTGGCGGCGGGGTGGAACGGCGAGCCCTTCCGGGTCTACGCTGCCGTCGGTGGGGGTGATTTCATCCGGGTTGCCGAGGTGACCAACTGCAGCGCCTCGCTGTGCTCTTACACCGACGCGAACATCGAGCCGGGTGTGACCTACACGTACTACGTATCCGCCGTTGGCTTCGATGGTATCGAGGCGGCTTCTCCTGACGCGATTCCCATCACCGTCCCGGCCTACACCCCTCCGCCGGTGCCCGGCAGCATGGAGGTCATCGCCCTGGACGGCGCCAACTACCTGCGGTGGGACGACGCGGCCCGGACGGTGGGTGACTTCTCCTTCTATAAGGTCTACCTCTTCCTGGACGGGGCGAGCTTCCTCCTGGGCGAGACGGATTCAGAGGCCTTCCTGGACGAACTCGCTGAGAACGGTCTGACGTACGAGTACTTCGTCACGGCCGTGGACGAATTCGGCCACGAGAGCGAGGGGAGTGTGTCAGGGTTCGGTACTCCTCGTCCGGACTTCCATGGAGAGTTCCTCTACGACTTCTTCTCCGTTCCTGCGACGTCGGGCTTCTTGTTCCGGGACGACGAGTCACTCGATCCGATCGTCTCCGGGGATGATCCGCTACGGCATTTCCGGCTCGAGACCGACGTGGACGGTTGGTGGTTGGTCCCCGGCCCCGGGGTTGCAGTCTACCCCCTGGGCTTCGAGACCTCGGCGCTCCGCTGTGGTCCCGGAGCCGACGCCTTCTGTGTCGAACTCGCCGCGGCGCCCCCCAATGGGTACGTCGTGGACGACCTGTGGATCGACACCCAGACGACCTACGTGATGAGAGTACCCGGGGAAGACAATCAGCTCCGGTACGCCGCCGTGCGGATCGAGGTGCTCGGGTTCGATCAGGAGGGGTCTCCTCTGATGATCTTCGACTGGTCCTATCAACTCCAGCCCGGGAACCCGGCGCTTTCACCGGTGCAGCGGACGAAGGTCCGGGCGCGTTGAAGCCGAATCGTGTCGGGACAAACGCTTGTTCCCCGGGAGAACGGGAGCCTAGCTTGAAGGATGGCTCCTGTTCTCGAAGCGGTCCCCAACTTCAGTGAGGGGCGCGACCCGGACTTCCTCGACGAGGCGGTCCGGGTCGCTTCCTTGTGTGGGGTCGATGTGTTGGACCATTCCATGGACCGGGATCACCATCGGGCCGTGCTGACTCTCGTGGGCCACCCCGACGACGTGGAGGAGGCCGGCGTTCGACTGGGCTTTCTTGCCCGGGACCGAATCGACCTGACGCATCACCACGGCGTACACCCACGGATCGGCGCTCTGGACGTCCTCCCCTTCGTCCCCCTTGCAGGGTGCTCCATGACGCTGGCGGTGGAGGTGGCCCGCCGGGCGGGCCGACGCCTCGCAGAAGGGGGTCTACCGGTCTACTTCTACGGAGAGGCCTCCGACCCGCCGGGTCGGGGACTGGCCTCGCTCCGGGCGGGAGGGTTCGAGACGCTCCGAGAGAGGCTGCCTCCAGGACGTCTCCCGGACCTGGATGGAGGGTGGGAAGGGCTTCACCCCACCGCGGGAGCCGTTTGCGTGGGTGCGAGGCGGGTGCTTCTCGCCTGGAACGTCTGGGTGCGGGGAGTGACCGTGGAGGAGCTCCGGCCCCTGGCGGCATCACTCAGAGAACGAAACGGGGGCGTCCCGGGTCTCCGCGCCCTCGCCCTGGAGTTGCCGGGCCAGGGAGCTGTTCAGCTCTCCATGAACCTCGAAGCGGTGGAGACCCGGGATCCCCTGGCCATCTTCGAGAGGGTGGAGGCGGAAGTCGCCGCCCTGGGGGGAGAAATCCAGGGTACCGAGGTGATCGGCATGATCCCCGAGACCCTTGTGCTGGCGGCTGCCGGCGACAGATTACGTCTCTTTGAGCCGAGTCCCGACCGGTTGCTCCCGGTCGGGGTGGCCCGTCACCTCTCCGATCGTTCGGACGAGGACCTGGCTACGGTTCTCTCCTGGCTTGGCACCCGGGAGTCCGAGACGCCCGAGGAGATCCGGCGAGCCGCCCGCAGGTTGGCGGTTCGCTCGAGGCACGAGTCGAGCCCAAGCGAGCGCCCATGAGGAGTATCGAAGCCCTGAAGGAGAAGGCCCGGCACCACGAGCAGAAAGAGCAGTGGGAGCCGGCTCGGGATCTCTACATACAGGCCATCGCGGCCATGGATGATGAGGCCCACCTCGATATCGGACTCTACAACCGTGTCGGCGACATCCTCGTCAAGATCGGAGACTACGAGGGGGCGGTCGAACACTACCAGCGGGCCACCGATCTCTACCTCGAGGCCGAGCTTCAGAACAACGCCATCGCCGTGTGCAAGAAGGTGGCACGGCACCTGCCCGGCCGAAACGAGGTGTACCTGCGCATGGGCCAGATCCGTGCCTCCCAGGGATTCCTGGTGGATGCACGAGAGAATTTCCTGATCTACGCCGCCAATGTAGAGCAGGCTGGAGACACGGAAGAGGCGCTCCGGGCCCTGATCGAATTCGCGGCCTTGGCGCCCGAGGACACCGAGATCCGGCTCGCTGTGGCGATGCAATTGGAAAAGCACGACCGGAAGGACGAGGCCATCGAGCAGCTCGTCGCCGGTTACCGCGTGCTGCGCCAGCGGGGGGACGAGGATGAGGCAGCGACCTTCGCGGAGCGGATTCGGGCCCTGGACCCGGACAGCGACCCCGACGTCCTCGCCGACGGCCTGGACGAGGGTGGGTTCGACTCGACCTCCCTGGCCGACGATCACGGCGGCGCCGATTCCTTCGTAGCGTCCTTCGGCGACATCGACCTACCCGACGCGTCCACCGGGGCGCAGAGCGGACCGCCGGGCGACGATGCGGCGACGGACGCCGTTGAACCGGTTGTCGTCGAGGCGGACTTCGGTGACATCGTCGTCGCCGGCGGCCTCGATGAGGCGACCTCTCCGCCCGACAACGATCCCTCGAGCGAGACCCTCAGCCCGGACTCTTCGGGCGCGGACACCCGGGACGCCGACGAGGACGACCTCGACTTCGATATCGGTGGAGACCTCCCCCTGGTGCCCTTCGACGGTGTCGAGGGAGAGGGTGTGGCGGAGGTCACCGGTGAAGCCTCGAGCGATCTCCCGATGGAGACCTCGGAGCCCGCCGGCGCGGACGAGTTGGAGTTCGCAGGCAACCTGGAGCTTCCGGACTTGGACGACTCGGCATTGGACGACGACAGAGAGGACGAGGAGGCGGTTCCTCTCCCCTTCCTCGATCTCGACGACGAGGGCACCGCAGATCGCGACGAGGCGACCGAGGAGCCGTTCGGGGGTGCCCCGGGATCGTCGGACTCCGGCGCCGATGAGGCGCCAGTCGGAGACTGGGAGGCCCTTCGGGACGCCTATGACCCAGGGCGACCCGACGCGGACCAGGCGCAGAGCCTGGTCGAGGCGGCCTTCCAGCACGGTGACTCCGGTGTGCTGGTGGAGGCCTACGAGCTCTTGGCCCAAGCCCTCGAAGCCGACGGGGACTCGGCCCGGGCGGATGAGGTCCGGGAGCAGATCCGCGCCCTCGACCCGAGTCACCCCGGGCCGGCCGAATCCCTGGAGGCCGAACCTCAGGCGGACGCGCCGCACGGGGATGAGCGGGACTCCGGTCCCGCCCCCGAGGATCCGAAGGAGGAGGCGAGCTACGTGGATCTCGGCTCACTCGTCTTCGGTCAGGATGAGCGGACGGAGAAGACCACGCGCTTCCAGGTAGCCTACCAGGAGCCTTCAGGGGACGAGGCGGCCGACTTCGCGAACATGCTAGCGCAGTTCAAGGCGAAGGTGGCGGAGAACTTCGACGCCTCGGATGTCCGGGCCCACCACGACCTTGGAACCGCGTACAAGGAGATGGGTCTCCTTGACGAGGCGGTTGCGGAGTTTCAGCAGGCGCTCAGGGCTTCTACCAATCACCTTCCGACCTACGAGCTTCTGGGACAGACCTTCATGGAGCGAGGGGAGCATGCAGCGGCGGTGCGGGTACTCGAACGCGCGCTGAAAGTCCCATCGGAGGTGGAGGATGAACTCATTGGCATCTACTACTACCTGGGTCGGGCCCACCAGGAGCTGGGTCAGGTCGACGAGGCCGTGGCACTCTTTGATCGGGTATTCGCCCTGGACATCAACTTCGCGGACGTGACAGCCCGATTGCGGGAGCTCCGCTAGTGGCCTCGCTCCAGGACCTGAGCGCGCCTCCGGGCCTGGACGACATCCAGAAGCCGGTCCAGGAACAGCTCGACGGGGTGGTCGATGAGCTCCGGCGGATCATCGTGTCCGATTTCGCTCTTATCGAGGAGGTGAACCAGTACCTCCTCCTGCTTCAGGGTAAGCTTCTGCGACCCGCGCTCCTCCTGCTCAGCAATCGGGTGTGCGGACCTCAGGACCCCCGGGCGATCCGACTGGCCGCCGTCGTCGAGTTGGTCCACCTTGCCACGCTCGTGCACGACGACGCCGTCGATCACTCGGTTCTACGGAGGGGCCAGCCCACGGTCAACTCGGTTTGGTCCCATCAGGTGGCGATCATCATGGGGGACTACCTCTACTCCCGGGCGATCATCGAGCTCGCCGACGTCGGCAGTCAGGAGGCGACCCGGGTCATGGCGCGGGCGGCGAACGAGATGAGCGTGGGTGAGATGCGACAGCTCACGTCGTATGACGCCCTGGCGTTCACCGAGACCGACTACGATCGTCTCATTGCCGCGAAGACCGCCTCGCTGATGAGCGCCGCCTGTGAGTTGGGCGCCCTTGTCGGGCGGGAATCGTTCCGCGGCCCCATGGCGACCTTTGGCCATAATCTGGGCATGGCATTCCAGATCGCCGACGATCTTCTAGACTATACGGGCTCGGCAGATGTCACCGGGAAGCCGACGGGCCAAGATCTACGAGAGCGGAAGGTCACGCTTCCGCTGGTAGGAGCGATTCAGAGAGCGTCCGACGATCAGATGTCGGTCATCCGGCATTTCTTCACACGGGTGGATCCCACGGACGACGAGATCGAGGCGGTGGTGGAGTTGGTGAGGCAACTAGGGGGACTGGAGTACGCACGCAAGAAGGCGGATCGTTACGCTGATGCCGCTCTCGATGCGCTGGAGGGGCTTCCGGAAGGGCGGGAGCTCGAGGTCCTTCGGGCCTCGGTGGCCTACGCAATGCAGAGGAATCGCTAAACCATGCTGGTCGACACAGGACGCCGTACTGGGGTTCGCATCTTCTGGACCATCATCCTGGGGTTCTTCCTCGGAGGAGTCCTCACGGAGATCGCTCAGACCTTTCTTCCGCAGAGCGCGGCCCGGACGTTCCTGACGACGGCGGTCAGCGCCCAGTTGGGTCCGTTCTACATGGATCTGGTGGCGGTCGCCTTTACCCTGGGGCCCCTTTCGCTCTATTTGAATGTACTGACACTCGTAGGCGTCTCGATCGTGGCGCTCGTGGCCAGGTCCTGGATCTGAGGATCTGAGCCGTCATCGACGTTTGAGCGCGGAGTGATCCGCACTCGGGAGGTAGTTGGACATGGGTATGGGTCTCGGAATGGGGGAGATTCTCTTGATCTTCCTGGTGGCGCTGCTCCTCTTCGGAGCGAAGCGGCTACCGGAGATCGGCTCTTCTCTCGGGAAGGGAATCCGGGAGTTCAAGAGTTCGATCCGAGAGATCGAGAGCGAGCTCAAGGTCCCCGATACGCCGAAGCGGAGCATCCACGCCCCGCCGGTGACGAAGGACGAAACGTCCGCTCCGGAAGAGGCGGAGCCGGTGGACGTTCAGCCTCGCAAGCTCACCACTCAGCAGGACTGACCCCGGGCCTACCTACGCAGTGGCCACCCCCTCCTGCCGTCGAGGACGGCAGCTGCGGGGTGGGACCGTAACACAAAGAGGGCGCCCCCCGCCGGGGGGCGCCCTCTTTGCCTGTTCAATGGGTGCCGGGGTCCGGGGGTCTGACGCTCCGGAGTCGAACGGGGAGGTCGAGGCGCGGAAGCCTCGCCTCAGAATCCGAAGGGTGACCCGGGTTGACGGAGGGGCTGCTCGTCGGGATCGACCAGAACCTCGTCCCGACGGTCCCTGACGTTCGCCGTCTCCCGAAGGCCGGCCAGCCACGACTCCAGCCGTTCCTGCCGGAGGAGCTGGGTCGCCTGCGCTCGCTGCTGCGCCTTCTGGGCGTTCCAGGCTTCCCGGTCTGCCGGCGTCCGGGCCAGGAGCTCGATGAGGACCGTGTTCAGCGGCGTGGACACCACCTCGGAGACCTCACCGATCTCGAGGCCGAAGGCAGCGCCGATCGCCGCGTTGTAGCGACCGAGCCCCGGCACGAAGTCGTTGCGGGAGAACGGCCCGGCCGATCGCACCTCGAGGCCGTGATTCGCAGCGACATTGGCCAGCGCCTCGCCGGCACGGATCTCGGCGAGAAGCTCCGCCGCCTCGGCCTCGACGACCTCCTGCTTCTTCTCGAATCGCAGGATCTCCTCGATGCTGGGGCGAGCCGACTCAAGCGGGAGGATCCCCGCGGGAGTGGAGGAAATGAGCTCCAGAGCGTAGAAGGCCTGCGGCGTCTCGA
>JGI12210J13797_10122823_pt1 | contig 12340 bp, 10 predicted proteins | sample ElkSlonscriptome_3_FD_13797 | JGI IMG/M metagenome (IMG submission 13797) | reverse complement strand
CGGCGCCGCCCGCGTGGTCCTCCTTCCGAGCCTTCGGGAGGGCCCGGATCTCGCCTCCGTCGTCTCCGAACTCTGCCCTTCCGGCCCCGTGGCCCTGATCACGGCGGGGTGGCAGGAGTGGGAGGATGACACCCAGGGGTTGCGAGAGGCGCTGGGCCCGTCGGTGCCCAGCGAGGAGCTCCGGCTGTACGCCCGGGCCGATCGCGTCTGGGATGAGGATCCGGAGTTGGCGGAGGGGCACGGGGCGGTCCAGAGCCAGGTCCGTCTCCTCCGGCGCATCTACATCTATCGTCTCGCCGGAGCCATGGACGCCTGGATCCAGATTCAGGGGCTGGACGGCGACCCGGAGGTGGTCGAGCCCGAGCAACGGTCCGCCCTCGACGCGGTTCGGGCCCTGGACGAACACCACCGCCATCGTCTGGATCATCTGCGCCGGGAGTTCTATCGCCAGTTCGACCCACTGATGCGAGCGTCGGTCTCCAGAGAGCGCGAGCGCATCGCCGAGCAGCTCAGCCGCTGCTCGATGGTCGTGATCGCCGGGGGGCACATCCCGGTGCTCTTGAACCGGATCCGGCTCTTCGGACTGGACCGGCTCTTGGACGGCAAGGTCGTGGTAGCGCTCGGCGGCGGAGCCATGGCCCTGGCGGAACAGGTCGTCCTCTTCCACGACTCCCCACCCTGGGGTCCCGGCCACGCCGAGGTGGGAGAGGTGGGCCAGGGGCTCTACCCGGCCGTAGTGGCGCTTCCGGGCCCCTCCGTCCGCCTCCGGCTCGACGATCCGGCCCGGGTGACCCGGATGGCCCGCCGGTTCGACCCCGCGACCTGCCTCCTCCTCGAGTCCGGGACCCGGGTGGACTGGGTGGACGGGGGCTGGCAGCCCGCGGGGGCCCGGCGTCTGGGAGAGTGGGGCTCACCGGAGGTCCTCCAAGGTCCGACCATGCGAACGGAGAGCGTGTGGTCGTCACCGAGCTGACGGGCCTGGCCATCCAGGAGGTGAGCGCCGGCGCCGATCGCGCCACGGTGAACCGGTTCCTGAAGGGCCGCTCGCTGCCGATCGTCGAACCAGGGCGGATTACCTTCGTTTACCGGGGCAAGGCCGACGCGGTGCGCCTTCGACATTGGATCTACGGCCTCCGGACCGCCGACGACCTCACACGGGTTCCGGGCACGGATCTGTGGTACCTGGTGATAGAGATCCCCGACGGCTCCCGGGTCGAGTACAAGTTCGAGGTCACACGGGGTCGGCGGATCGAATGGCTCGAGGATCCGGTCAACCCGAATCGGGCCTACGACCCCTTCGGAGCGAACTCCGTCGCCCACGCCTGGGGCTACCACACCCCGGAGTGGACCCGGACGGATCCCGACGTTCCGGAAGGAACGCTGGAAGAGCGGGTCTTCCGGAGCGCTGCGCTGGGGGGAGATCGGAGGATCTCGCTGTACCGCCCTGCCCGCTTCAAGGAGACTCGGCAGCATCCCCTGCTCATCGTCCACGACGGGGGTGACTACGTCGAATACGCTGCGCTGAAGACCGTCCTGGACAACCTGATCAATCGGCTGGAGATCCCTGGGGTCGTCGCCGCCCTGATGCACCCGCCGGACCGGGTGGAGCAGTATCGCGACAACGAAGCCCATGCACGCTACCTCACCGAGGAGCTCGTCCCACGCCTCGAGGAGGAGCTCCCGCTCTTCGGCACGCCGGAGGCCCGTTGCCTCATGGGCGCGAGTCTGGGTGGTGTGGCAGCACTGTCCACGGCGGCGCGTTACCCGGGATTCTACGGGCGCCTTCTCCTACAGAGCGGCTCCTTCGCCTTCTCCGACATCGGGGGGCATGGGCGGGGCCCGGTTTTCGACCCCATCGCCGACTTCATGAACGACTTCCGTCGCCGCCCTGCGGCGGTGAGCGAGAAGGTGTTCATCAGCTGCGGCGTCTACGAATCGCTGATCTACGAGAACCGTTCTCTGGTCCCCCTCCTCCAGGAAACCGGGATGAACGTACGGTTTGTGGAGGCCCGGGACGGGCACAACTGGGAGAACTGGCGGGATCGTCTCCGCACTGGGCTCTCATGGCTCTTCCCGGGTCCTCTCTGGCTGGTCTACGAGTAGGCCGACCTCCCCTCCCCCTTCGAACCCACCCACTGGAGCACGCATGGCCGAGGTCACCCGCAGGATCGGGCTGTCGCTGGGAGCCGACATCTGTTGGCCCATCGCCTTCACCGAGATCCTGAAGTCGCTGGACCTGGCCATCCCCTCCGGGGGGGACACCCTACGCTTCGAGGTGGAGCGGATGACGATCGATCCCTTCGACCTCAAAGAACCCAAGCGCTACGACCTGGTCATCGACCGCCTCACCCACTGGTATCACACGCGGCGCGAGTGGATCAAGAAGGCGGTGATGATGGACGACGTCTACGTCTTCAACAACCCGTGGTCGGTCCAATCCATGGAGAAGTCGACGTCGTACGCCGTGATGATGCGGCTTGGCTTCCCGGTTCCGGACACCTGGCTCGTCCCACCCCACTCGTACGAGGATGTCGCCGACCTGGAGTACACACTGCAGCGGTACGCTCGTCACTTCGACCTCGGAGCGATCGGGAGGAAGCTGGGCTACCCCATGTTCATGAAGCCCTACGACGGTGGGGGGTGGAGGGCGGTGAGTCGCCTCGAGGACGAGTCGAGCCTTCGTGAAGCGTACGAACAGAGCGGGAAGCTGGTGATGCTGCTGCAAGAGGCCGTGGACCCCTTCGACCGTTTCGTCCGCTGCATCGGACTCGGGCCTCAGACCCACGTGGTTCTCTACGACCCGAAGGCGCCGCTCCACGATCGCTACACCATGGAGACGGACTTCCTGTCGGAGGACGAGCGGGAACTCATCGACAACACGACGCTGATCATCAACGCCCTCTTCCGGTGGGACTTCAACTCCTGCGAACTGTTGCACCGGGATGGCGTGTGGCACCCGATCGACTTCGCGAACCCGTGTCCGGACTCCCAGGTGACGTCGCTGCACTACCACTTCCCCTGGCTCATCAAGGCGAATCTGCGCTGGGCCGTCTTCGCGGCCGCTACGGAGCGCCGGCTCAGCCCCCTGGACTGGACGCGCTTCTTCGAGGCCGTGGACGACGACATGACACTCCAGGAGCGCATCGATGTCCTGGCGCCTATCGCCCACGAGCACTTCGAGACGGAGCGGTTCGGGGAGTTCTGCGAGACACACCTCCCCGATCTGGATGCAGTGGTGCACGACTGGTTCGGCGGGGAATCGGCCCGGGACGCCGTGCGCCGGAAGGTCGCCGCGGTCTTCCCGCCCCACGAGGTGGATGAGTTCACTGGCCTCTTCCACGATCGGGTGCAGAGGTGGCGGGAGGACGATGCCGCGGGAGCGAAGTCGTGAAGCAGCGTCAAAGCTGGTACAGCTCCCGTCTGGAGCGGGACGTCACAGTGGTGCGCTGGGGCACGTTCGGAACGCCGTTCCTCTACTTTCCGACGGCGGGCGGAGACGCGGAGGAAATCGAGCGTTTCCACATCATCTCGACCCTGGCCCCCCACCTGGAGGCAGGGAGGATCAAGGTCTACTCCTGCGACAGCGTGGCAGGACAGGTGCTGCTGTCCCACGAGGGGTCACCTCAGCACCGCATGTGGATCATGAAGCAGTTCCAGGAGTTCATCGGCCACGAGGTGGTGCCCGCGATCCGTACCGACTGCCAAAGCGCCGACATCGAGATCGTGACCGGCGGCTCCTCCGTCGGCGCCTTCCACGCCCTTGCGGTCCTCTGCCGCTTCCCCCAGGCGTTCAGTCAGGCCATCTGCATGAGTGGCACCTACAGCCTCGCACGCTTCTCTCACCGGAGAGGTCAACGAAGACTTCCGGGCCGCGTCTCCCCTCCACTGGCTCCCCGGAGCGCATGAGGGCCCGCACCTCGAAGCATTGCGGGAACGATTCGTCCTCCTCGCCTCGGGGGAGGGACACGCCGAGAACATCGGGGAGTCGTGGGAGGTGGCCCGAGTGCTGGGCGGACGCGGTATCCCGAACCGTGTGGACTCCTGGGGGCCGGACTGGATCCACGATTGGCCGACGTGGCGACATATGGTCCCGGCTTACATGGACGAGCTCTTCCCTCAGGACTGACCGGGAGCCGGCGAAGCCATCCGGAGATGCGGAAGGCCGGGGAGCTTCAGATAGACCGAAAGACCCGTGGCCGAGGCCAGCCGGCGAACGATTGCACGCTGGCGACTCCGACGTAGAGCCCAAAGGCCCAGCCCGATAGCGGATCGCCACCCCTCGGGCTCGAGGACGAGACGGCCGCCGCTGGCGCGGACGGATCCGCGACCAGGGCGACCGTCGAACCGAAGATCGACTTCTGTCGACGAGATCACGCCGTGCTGCCGTCCCGAGTCCGGATCCGAACGGTGCCGCTCAGCTTCCAGGGTGTGTGAACGGCGTCCTCGCCCACCCGCGAGGGGACGTGTACCTCGAGATCGTCCATCTCGTAGGTGATTTCGGCGTCGCGGCCGGTGAGCTTGTCGTAGAGCCCGATGGCCAGGTCCGGCCAGGTGCGGGTGTCATCCATGAGATCATCTCCAATTGAAGTGGTTTCAATATGTTCACCGGCAGCATACCACTGTGAACAGCATTTGTTTCACTTCTTATTGGACATTCCCTAGACGTCCGATCGTACGGTTCGAGGGTCGGGTCGCCCTCGACGGTCCGGGCCGGCTTAGTAGCTCGCCCAGACGGTGGTCGCCCCTGAGGCTTCGAAGGCGACCACGTCGTACGCATCCGCTTGTCGGCCCTCGACCTCCATCCCCGGCGAGCCGACGGGCATCCCCGGTACCGAAAGACCCGCCACCTCCGGCCGTTCCTCCAGGAGACGCCGGATGTCCTGGGCCGGGACGTGGCCTTCGACCAGGTAGCCGGCGATACGGGCGGTATGACAAGAGGCGAGTTCTCCAGGCAGCCCGAGCTCACTCTTCACGGCCATCATATTGGGTTGATCGACGACCTCCACCGTAAATCCGTGCTCCCGGAGGTGCTCGATCCACTCGCCGCAGCACCCGCAGGTAGGGGACTTGTAGACCTGGATCACATCGGAGGCGGGAGCGGCCTCCAGGACGCTCGTCACCATGGGAGCGACCGGCGCCGGAGCGGCCCCGTTGGCCCGGGGAGCGGGCTCACGGCTACCAAGGACGACTGCGGCACCACCCAAGAGGGCCAACGCGGTAAAGACGAGAGCTCGGAGATTCATGGTGTGTTCCAATAGGGACCGAGGGATGGATTACTTGATGATGGCGAGGGGCAGCAGCACCACGTACGCCAGGACGAGGAGGAGTGGAGCCAGGGTGATCGAGCCGTTGGAGAGCAGCCAGTAGCCGGCCACCAGGCTCACCAGTCCGGCACCGCCCAGGATCGCGTTCACCGGAGAGAAGCTGAGGGATCCGCTCTTGCCCGAAGAGCCCTTACCCGAAGAAGGTTGGGAGCTGCGCGTGGAGGAGGCCATGAGATCAGGTTCGAGGAGGGGTGTTCATGCTCGTCTCCGGTTCGACGTGTGCTGTGGGACTCTAGGGCAGCCAGGGAACGGGATCAACCGGACTCAGTCCGGTACGTCGAGTCCGAACCGATCCACATACCGTTGTAGACGTGACCGGGAGATCCCCAGGATCCGGGCGGCCTCGCTCTTGTTCCCACCGGTTCGGCGGATCACGAACTGGACGTGCTCCGAGATGACCTGGGCCAGGGCGAGATCGTCCCGCTCGATCCGTTGATGTACCGGGGCGGGAGCCGCCCGCTCTTCGTCGATCCCCGGTCGATCCACCCCGAGACGAAGGTGATCCACGGCCAGGGTACGACCTCTCGCCACCAAAGCCCCCCGGGTCAGCGCGTTCTCCAGCTCTCGGACGTTCCCCGGCCAATCGTACGCCTCCAGCGAGGCGAGGGCAGCCTGCTCCACTCGATCCACCTTCTGGCCCGTCTCGCGTCGAATCCGGGCGAGCAAGGTCTCGATCAGCAGCGGAAGATCGCTCATTCGCTCCCGGAGAGGCGGGATGTTCATCTCCACCACCCTGAGGCGGAAGTACAGGTCCTCCCGAAAGCTCCCCTCTTTCACGAGCGTCTCCAGGGGCTGATGGGTCGCGGCGATGATCCGGGCATCCGTCTTCCGCAGCGTCTCTCCCCCGACGGGGTAGAAGGTCCGCTCCTGCAGGACGCGAAGCAGCTTGGCCTGGAACTCCTGGGAGGTGTCTCCGATCTCGTCCAGGAAGACGGTCCCGCTCCCGGCGAGCTCGAAGTACCCGCGCCTTCCGGAGGTCGCCCCGGTGAAGGCCCCCTTCACATGGCCGAAGAGCTCGGATTCCAGCAGCGACTCGGAGAGGGCCGTGCAGTTCACGGCGATGAAGGGCTCGGTGGCGTGGTTGGAGTGTTGGTGGATCGCCCGGGCGACCCGTTCCTTCCCCGTCCCGGTCTCGCCCCGGATCAGGACCGTCGCCCGGTTGCCCGCCAGCGTCCCGATCAGCTTGTAGACCTCGATCATGCGGGGGTCGCCACCGACGATGGCGTCCGGCCCCGGCGAGGGGCGGGGATCGTCCTGATCCCGAAGCGCAGGGGTCTTCCGATCCAGAAACTGCTCCTTGAGCACCCGGTCGACCAGGGAGGCCAGAGTCTCCATCCGGACGGGCTTGACCAGATAGTCCACGGCACCGGCCTTCATGGCGCCCACCGCGCTGGTCATATCTTCGTGCCCGGTCATGACCACCACGTCGGCGTCGGGACGATCCTCCAGGATCCGCTCGGTCAGGTCGAGGCCGGACATCCCGGGCATCCGAAGATCGGTCAGGACGAGGTGGGGCTCGAAGGCGGCGATCTGAGCCAGCGCCGACTCCGCAGAGTCCGCGGCTTCGACCTGATACTCCAGGTGACGGAGCCGCTCGGCCAACGCCTCCCTCAGCCCTTCTTCGTCATCGACGACGAGAATCCTACCTCGCATCTCCACCATCCTCCGCTGGTTGTGGTGCGGCCCGGGAGGGCGTCCCTCCCGGGGGAGGCTCCTCGAGCCCCGACCCATCCCACCAGGCGGGTTTCTCCGGGAGCTCCCGAGCCCTGAGCCGGGCCATCCGTTCCTTATCATACCGTCGACGAAACGAGACGAGCCCCAGGAGGAGCAGGGTCAGTCCTCCCCAGGCGAGCCCGGAGTGGGTCAGGACGAAGAGCCAACCGTATCGGGACCGAGCCCAGGCTCGCCAGTCCTCCTCCACCTGACCCGTGGTGAGACCGTAGGTCCCGCGGAACGCCTCCTCGAAGTTCTGCGTCTCCCTCCATCGTGAGAAGAGGACCTCGAGCCCTCGATCTCCCGATCGCTCATGAAGATACTCGACCACGGATGCAGACAGGAGGTAAGCGCTCTCTGCCGGGGCTCGCCCAGCGGGCCAATCCAGGGTCAGGGAATCGAGGGGCGGTGTCCGGCCCAAGGCGAGGAGCACCCGAAGCCTCCAGGCCCGACCCCGATCCCACCCACCGGCCCACTCAGCGTAGCCCTCTGAGAACCACCGAGGGGCTCGCAAGCCCCCGCTGGCCTGATACATCCCCACATGCGCCCATTCGTGACGGAGGAGTGCCTCTCTGCCCTCTCCCAGGATCGCTGCGCCGGACCACGCCGGTAGCACGATCCTCGACGCAGACGGGATCGCCACTGCCGCACTCCAATGGGGTGGACGCCCGCCGCTGGCCTCGGCGTACGTCTCCTCGTCGGGAGCCAGGACCACCTCCACGTCCCAGGGACGACCCCGAGGGACGCCCAGGAGGGGGGGGAGATCGAGGAGGGATTCCAGGATACTACGAGCGAGACTGGAGTCGCCCACCGCATGGACCATCTGGATCCCAGGGCCCGAGAGGCCGGGTCCCGCCTCTTCGAGCTCCTGGGCGAGCCCTAGAAGATCGGCAGGCGCGATGGCCGAGAGGCCGACCAGGAGAGTCGAGAGTCCCAGCTTCACCCGGCCGGTCAACCCGCCTGGTCCAATTCCTCCAACCACGATTTCACCTTTTCGTTCGCCGGATTCAACTCCAACGCCCGATGCCAGAGGAGACGCGCCACGTCCGGGTCACGGTCCTTGTGGGCCAGCATCCCCAGACGGAGATAGACGTCGTCTCCCAGACGGGGATCGATCTTGACCGCCTTCTCGTATTGAACACGGGCCTTCTCCATGTGGCCCCGCTCGTACGCCTGGTCCCCCAGGGACTTGTGTGCCTGCGCCGGTGCCGGAGTCTGCTTGCTGGCCCGTCCGTGGAGGGCCTCGGCAGCCTCCCACTCCCCGCGGCGCTCCAGCACGGCGCCTGTGTTCACGAGCAGTGGGCCGGATTCCGGGTAGTGCTTGAGACCCTCGCGACCGACGGAGACGGCATAGTCCAAATCCTCCGCGATTCCGGCTGCGAGGACGGTATAGGCGTAATACACCTCCGAGGGGGTGCCGAGGTCCGGATCGGTCCGGTAGGCACGCAGGTGCTCCAGCGCCTGCCCCACGTCCCCCCGCCGGAGGAGGGCGATCCCCTTGGACAGACGGATGTCTCGATCTCCCGGGCGGATCCGCTCGGCCCGATCCAGGACCTCTACGGCGTCGTCGAACCGCCGCAGGGCCTCCAGCGCCAGGGCGCGATTCCGGAGAACCGAGTAGCTGTCCGATACTCCGTCGGGCATTCGCTCCCAGAGGTCCAGCGCCTCCTGAGGCCTCCTGCTCTTGAAGGCGATGAGACCGAGGCGGAAGAGGGCGCTGGCGTTTCGCGAATCCCTCTCCAGCACGGACTGGAACTCCCGGGTGGCGTCCTCGAACATCCCGGAGCGATAGAAGGCGATCCCCAGGGTGAGCTGCTCCTGGATCGCCCGGTCGACCGGGGCAGCGCCGGCGAGCTCGGGTCGGCGCCCGGCCCGCTGCAGGTACCCGGCCTGGATCAGTCCGTAGAGGGCCTTGCCGACATCGAACTCGACAAGACCCGACTCGACGACGATCTGATCCACGCCCTTCTTCCCGTCGATCAGAGGGAGGACCCGAAGCTGATGAGAGGTCAGCTCGACCTCACCCCCGTCCTCCTCCGGATCCCGAACCAGCTCGAAGACGACGTCAAGAGACGGGATCTTCCGCTCGATCAGGCTCCACTCGTCCACACGACGGGCGCCCTCCAGGAGGAGGTTCTCCGCCGGAATGTCCACGAGGTAGATGCCCTCTTCGTCGGGCTCCTGATCCGGGTCGAAGTAGAACGAGCCCTGGGCCCAGGTGAAGAGGTGATAGACCGCCTCCTCGATCTGCATCGAGACAAAGCGACGAAGCTCTTCTCGGGGCAGTGAGCCCTGCTGGACGAGGATCTCCCCGAGGCGGGCGTTCCGGTCGTCGGACTGAACCTCCATCGCGTCGCCCAGGTCCGATCGGGAGATTACGTGGTTCCGTACGAGGAGCTCTCCGAGTCGATCCGGCCGGTTCAACACCGAGGCGTAGATCACCCGTCCGTCCCGGAAGTACACGTACCCGAAGTTGGACCGGTCGGTGATGCTCAGGCACCCGGTCTTTCGACCCATGGCGAGGAGCTGGCAGATGTCGGCGAGGCCCACATCCTGAAGCGCGCCTTCGATGGCCATCTACTCGAGCTCCTCGACAAGGCGGATCTCCATACGAGGCCAGGCCCAGACGACGTTCTCCCCCGAGGGTCGCCACAGGTTGCCGTTCTGCGCCTCCGGGGTCGTGCTCCCTTCGGCCCCGTCCCTCTCGGGGTCGGCAGACTCGGCCCCTCGGGCGATCTCGCTCCAGCCCGGGCCGTCTTCGGTGTCCCCCTCACCAGCCACGACCTCCACCAACGCCAGCGAGGACGCTCCTTCGGGGAGGCTCCCGGACTCGGCCTCCAGAACCAGCCCCCCCTCGAACCGCGACCTCAGGCGGTCGTCGATGTTCTCGATCCGGTTCGGAGGCCGGTCTCCGGCCAGCAGGACCCGAGCTCCGCGGCGCTTCAGCGCCTCGAAGAGGTGGAAGAACTCGTCCTGGGCTCGCTCGGTCCGGGCCAGATCCTGAGATCCGTGGACCAGGAGGAGATCCACGGTCCACCATCTCTCCCGCCACGCCCCCGCCACACCCTCGGAAAGGGCACGGATGAAGTCCTCGGCGAAGCCCGATACCGAGGTGACCGCTACCGTGGAAGAGGGGAAATGCTCGGTAAAGGTTCGGCCTGCAGCGGCGAGCAGAGCGTTCGGGACTTCCTCGTCCGGTCCCCACACGTAGAGGGGGTTGTACTGGGGTCGCTCCGCCGAAGCGAGTTGCTCTGCCGACTTCAACGCCAGCGGCGGAAGATGGTCGCTGAGGGCTCCGAGGTCGGGACCCTCCGGGAGACGGGGGAACGGGCGCATGCGCTCCCGAACGGAGCAGAGGAAGGCCTCGGCCTCCTCCAGGCGGTCCGGGTCCTTCACCAGGGTGGCCGCTACGTCGGACCACGGGTTCTGCAGACGCTTGAGGGCGGCGTCGATCTCTCGAAGTCGGGCAATCCCCCCTTCGAACTTCGCCAGCCGCTCCTCCCAATCCGGCGGTGCCTCCTCTGCCTGCACAAACTGCCTGAGCCGAGAGGCGCTGAATCCCTCGGCCTCCGCCGCCTCGATGGACTCCCGGATCTCTTTGCGCCAGGGCTCCTCCTGCTCGACGACCTTGGTGGAAACCGCCCCTGTGACCTCAGAGAGGAAGCTCTGAAGTGCATCGTCCAGACCCTCGGGCTCACCAGAGACCACGGAAGCCCGACGTCCGGCCGGAGACCCGACGAGGTCCGGGATGTCTCCCGGCGTCAGGCGGCGGTCCTCGAGATCCTGCACCGCCAGGACCCGATTCAACGCTCCTCCCAACTCCCGCACATTCCGGAAGGGGATGCGAGCCAGCGCCTCCGGTACGCCGCTCTCCAGAGACTGGTCGACCTCGAAGACCTTCTTGCGGATGATCGCCACCCGCGTCTCGAATTCCGGGGGCGCGATGTCGACGATGAGGCCGCCAGAGAAACGCGAGACCAACCGCGCGTCGAGACCGTTGATCTCGGAGGGCGGTCGGTCGCTGGCGAGGACGATCTGCGACCCGCCGTGGGTCAGACGATCGAGCGTCGCCAGGATCATCTCCTGGGCCTCGGACTGCCCCGCGAGGAACTGAACATCGTCCAGGAGCAAGAACTCCAGCCCGGAGTAATCATCGCGGAGACGATCCCGCTCACCGCGCTCCAGCGCCCTGGCCAGCTCTTCGAGATAGCGCTCCAACGTCTGGTATCGGACCCGGGATTCGCCATCACCGCGCCAGACCTGATGGGCGATCGACCCAAGGATGTGGGTCTTGCCCAGCCCCGAGGGCGAGTACAGGAACAGCGGGTTGTAGCTGGTCCCCGGGGACTCCGCAGCCCGGCGAGCCGCCGCCGAGGCCAGGCGATTGGCCGGTCCGACTACGAAGTTGTCGAAGGTATACGAGGGGTCCAGATCGGTCATGCGCGGGGGCAGATACGGAGAGGAGATACCTTTCACAAGTATCGTCCTGGGATCGGCAGAAATAAAGGGTTTTGGCCGCCTACCGACGAAGGGGTCGGGCCCATTCCACCACCGTGGCCAACTCCTGGGGCAGCGGCGCCTCGAAGTGCTCGGGGGCTCCCGTGATGGGATGAGCAAAGGCGAGCTCGGCGGCGTGGAGGAACTGACGGGTCACTCGGCGCTCCAAGTCGTCGGCCCATCGTCGGGCCGGCCCAGAGATGCCCCGGGCTCCACCAGCGCCGTACACGGCGTCTCCCACCACCGGATGCCCAAGATGTGCCGTGTGCACACGGATCTGATGGGTGCGACCCGTCTCCAGGGCGACATCGAGGAGCTGAGCGGCAGGCCAGTCTTCCCGCACGCGAAGGTGGGTGACGGCGCGGCGCCCTCCCTGCACCACCGCCATCCGCTTCCGATCCCTGGGGTCTCGGGAGATCGGAGCGTCTACGGTCCGCTCCGCGTCCGCGAAACGGCCCCAGACCAGCGCCTGGTAGAGTCGCTTCACCCGCCGGGCCCGGAGGGCGTCGGCGAGGCGCCGGTGAGCGGTATCGGTCTTTGCCACCACGAGGAGGCCGGAGGTATCCCGGTCGAGACGATGGACGATCCCAGGCCGCAGGCGGCCCCCGACGCCGGAGAGGTCCTGGAGGTGATGCAGGAGCGCATTCACCAGCGTGCCCTCCGGGTGCCCCGGAGCCGGGTGCACCACCATCCCCGCCGCCTTGTTCACAACAGCCAGGTGCCGGTCCTGGTAGACGATCTCGAGGGGGAGATCCTGAGGGACCAGCCTCGTCGTCTCCGGCGGCGGCACGCGAGCGACGAAGATC
>JGI12210J13797_10109332_pt1 | contig 12346 bp, 11 predicted proteins | sample ElkSlonscriptome_3_FD_13797 | JGI IMG/M metagenome (IMG submission 13797) | reverse complement strand
TATTGATTGATTAGTGCGCCTTCTGAAAAAGATCAACGAAAAAAATTCCCCTAACCCCCTTTTTCAAAGGGGGAATGGATTCAATGCCTTTCTATTAGGAGCGCAATACTGACTCGATATTAGTATAAGCACCCTAGTAGTTTTGCTGATTCGTTTACTCCAACATATTCTCCAAACTAGTAGAAATACCAATGCGAACGCCAAAGTCAACGTAGTCAGTATCATTGAAGCTGGCGACGGCCTCTACTCGGAAAAAGCGGAAAATATTATCCAGGCTATAGCCTAATTCAGTGTAATGAGGCGAAGCCTCCGTTTTTAGGTAATTAACGAAGAAATTTTCCTTCAATCCTAACATTCGGACTTCAAAAATCTGGGTAAGTAAAAACTTACGGAGTTGGTAGTACAGATGACTGGCGAAGTAGCTTTGCTCAGTGCTATATAGGTAGTAGTCTAGCAGACGATAGCTGCCTACCGGATCAGATTCTTGCAGGAAAATACGGTTACCGGCAAAGTGCTGAAAATCCATAAAATAGGTTTGGCGGTTGTTCAGGAAGCTACCAGCGTAAACGTTAGCAAATAGCCGTCCCCGCGCGCCAATATCAAATTGATGCTTGGCTCCAATCTCTAGAAAATCGTAATCTACATCACTGGCAAGCAGCGAGGAAACTCCCTTACGATAGGTGAAGCGAAATTGTGGGGATGAGTTTTTAATCACGCGTTTCTCATCATTGCGAATGCGGTACTTCAAGAATGGCTCATACTCGCCCGATACGCTAAAGACGAGTGCTTGATGCATTGGAAAGTCAACGGTAGTTTCCACATTGGGCGGAGCATTGGGTGTGTATTCCCGACTGCGGTCAAACAGCGCATAATCAGTATTGTTGAACAGTTGGTAGCGTTCAGCCCATTCTAACGATGATCGTAACGTTAGCTTATCGCCGGGGCGGTGGCGAACGTTCAGCTTTCCGTAAGACTTCTCATAAATCTTCATGAAGTTCTGCTTACCTAGTAGTGTGAACACCGTATTCAGTAGCGGACTAATCGGCTCATTCTCATTGAACTGACTCACAAACCGCCCGCCTTCCGCGGTAACTTTCCATTTTTTGTTAAACGAACAAGGAATAACTGCCTTACCCGTCAGTCTTTCTCGAGCAAAAGCATAACGAGGTAGTAATTGAGGATTAATAGAGGTAGAATCACCCAACTTTATGCTGAAGTTGATGGGTAGGGTAATGTTAAATCCCTCAACAGTATTGTAGTAGGGTATTGGAAGATTAAACCGGAACGAAACCCGCTTGCCCAATGAAAATTGCTTTCCTATATCAAAGCCATCACCCGATTTGCCTTTCCTATCTTGCTTCTCTTTTTCTTTCTCTTCCTCCTCTCGTTCTATCACTGCCAAGCTATCTAGCTTACGGTAGCTGTTGAGCTCCATTTCATTTAGCGGAACCGGACGTACCCGAGCCCAGTAAGCCGAATCAGATTTGGCCGCGGTAGAGTCAACCGTCATGCCAGTGATCGAGACCACATCTTCCATTTCGGATTCTTCTTCCAAGTCGTCTTCATATTCCCGCAACATTTTACGAAGCTGCTTTCGGGTGAGCTTCTGCTCCTGCCGAAATAATTTGTCCGCTTCACTGTTACTAAGGGTATCCGCTTGGGCTTGCAGCTTTTCTTCCTGAATAAGGGCAGCTGCCAGTTCTTTGTCTATTTTTTCGTCGACCACTTCTACCGCTACATCCAGATCAGGATTAAGTGTAATATCGTAATCGCTCACCGTAGCCAAATACTTGTACTCTAAATGAATACCCAGAATTTTTCCGGATACGTCAATATTGTAGGTGACAGGTAACCACACCGCCTCTTGAACAGGAGCGTAAATTTGCTTAGCCAGAATTTTGAAACCTTGTTTGTAAGCAAACATATTCAGGCTATGGATGCTCCACAGATCTTCTATAAGATAAATGAATCCGGTAAACACATTATCACCCTGTGAACGAGGTATTACCCGAATTTTATTAACAGATCGCCCTCGGTCATAAAAACTGCCTTCGTACTGAAAGCGGTAGTACGCAAATGCCCGGGGCGATAGCGGAGAAATGGCTCCGGCAATCTCTGGTTCGTAAAAACTGCCGTAGATAAACCCGTTCGGACTAGTATCATTATCTTCACCCGAGCTACGTACTGAGATCACTCGTTCTTCCAGCGTATTAGGCTGCTCAAACGTAATTTCGCTAATCGATTCCGATACGAATACCGTTGAGCTATCTACCCCTTCTTTTTCCAATAGTTTTCGCAAGTAAAACGGGGTCTTCTTTACTCGCCCGCCGCCCTTCACATACACTTGCGCAGTGTAGTGCTGCACCTGCATCTGGTGGTATTTACTTTTGGCAATGGCCTTCCTCATAATGGTATAGGCCGGATCCTCATTCCCTGCTTCTACAATTACCTCTTTCAACTGAATGGCTTGGGTAGGTAGCGTGATATTCAGTTCCTGAAAACCCGAACCAACAGTTATTGATTGAGATTGAGCGGCGTAGCCCATATATTGGAAAACTAAATCGTAATCTCCTGGTTCTAGCTGGATTTCGTAGTAACCTTCGTCGTTGGTAGTAGTCCCAGTTTCTCGCTGCTGAATATAAATAGTAGCGTAAGGCAGTGGTTCCTCCTGTTCATTGCGGATAATACCCCGAACCCCCTGGGCAAGGGATGCATTGGTAGCTAAAAAAAACAGAAGATAGCAATAAAAATAACGCATGGGAAAGAGTTTACTCTGTACAGGATGCAATATGCGGAGGAAGGGTTGGTTCAACAAATAAGAAAGTGAAAGGAATGATGAGTAGCTTTCTATCAAAAAAGCGGGTTGATACCAGATTTTTTAAGGAAAAGATGAAGCAATCTTGTTGATTCTTGTTTTTTTTGGGACAAATTAGCTTGAACACTGTTAGAGGAATATACTTTTTCAGCTAGTTTATGTGGCTATACCAGATTGGAATTACTTTACTAAAAGCCGGACTATACCTATCTGCCCCTTTTTCGCGGAAGAACCGCAAATTTTTGCAGGAGCACAAGGGAATATTTAAGCAGTTGAAGGTCTTTGCAAAAACCCGGCAAGACGAACCCTGCTTCTGGTTTCACTGTGCTTCGTTAGGGGAATTTGAGCAGGGACGCCCGGTTATTGAGGCTTTGAAAGAGAAGTATCCGAGTGCTTCTATCATCGTTACTTTTTTCTCACCTTCCGGCTACGAGGTTCGGAAAGATTATGAATTGGCTAATCTGGTTTGCTATCTGCCTCTCGATGGTTTCATTAATGCTCGTCGCTTTGTCAAACTAGTGCGCCCTACAGTGGCCATCTTTATTAAATATGAGTTTTGGTACGGTTATCTGAAAGCATTAAAACACGATAATATTCCCAGTATCTCGGTTTCTACATTGCTTCGTCCCGATACAGTGGCCTTTCGGTGGTACGGTGATTTATACCGGCGAATGTTGCGGCTGGTTACTCACTATTTTGTACAGGACGAACTTACCGGAAAGTTGCTGGAAAATATTGGTATTCGCTCCACTACTTTAGCGGGCGATACTCGCTTTGATCGTGTAGCGGCTCTTTGCCACCAAGCTGAAACTATTTCTTTGGTAGAAGGATTTAAGGACAATGAAAAAGTAATGGTTGTTGGGAGCAATTGGCCACCCGATACCGAGGTGCTTCTACCATTTATCCGAGAATTTGAAGAGCAAATGAAATTCATCATCGCTCCTCACAATATTACCGAAGAGCATCTGTCCTACATCGAGAAGAGTATTCCGTACAAAATTATACGCTACTCTCAAGCCAAAGAGAATACCATATCTAATTATCGGGTGTTACTAGTTGACAATGTAGGAATGCTTACTTCTTTGTATCGGTACGGAGATTTTGCTTACGTGGGCGGTGCCTTTGGAAAGAGTCTGCACAACATATTAGAACCGGCTACGTTCGGGATGCCCTTGTTTTTTGGCAACCGTAGCTACCAGCACGTGCGGGAGGCGAATGACTTACTGAAGCTGAAAGGAGCCGTTACGGTGAACGACACGAAAGACTTGCGGTACAAATTTTTAACGGTGTGGAATAACGAAGAAAAGCAGCAGCAAGTAGCCGAGATTTGCCAAAACTACGTACAAACCCATACTGGGGCCACCCAAAAAGTGGTAAGCTATCTGGAACGCTATCTGTTATGAGAGGACTCGTGATGAAATCAACTGGTTCTTGGTACAGCGTTTTGGCCGATAATGGACAAATTTACCCTAGCCGTTTGCGAGGAAAGTTCAAAATCAAAGGACTAAAAGTGACCAACCCAGTGGCGGTAGGCGATAATGTGACCATGGTGGAAGAAGGAGATGAAGAAAATACGGCGGTGATTACTGAGATTCTACCTCGTGAAAATTATATTATCCGCAAGTCAACCCGTAAAGCGCACCACGGTCATATTCTGGCGGCTAATATCGATCAAGCTATCCTGATTGTCACACTGGTATTTCCTCGAACCTCACTCGGTTTTATTGATCGTTTTCTGGTTTCAGCCGAGTCGTTTCGTATTCCGGCATTGCTGGTCTTCAATAAATCAGATGTGCTAGATGAAGATCAGCAGGAGCTACAAGCTGCTATCATGGATTTGTACGAGCAGATAGGCTATCGCTCCCTAAGCATTTCGGCACTAGATACTGAAGATGTAAATCAACTTAGCAAGCATTTAGACGGTAAGGTAAGCTTATTCTCGGGTCATTCAGGAGTAGGTAAGTCAACCATTCTTAACCAGATTCACCCGGATATTCAGCAAAAAACTGCGGAGGTTTCTACGTTTGCTAACAAAGGTGTGCACACTACTACCTATGCCGAAATGTTCCAGATTGAAAATCAAACTTTTGTCATTGATACGCCCGGTATTAAAGAATTAGGATTGATGGATATTAACGAAGGCGAGCTACGCGATTACTTTCCCGAAATGCGAGCCTTGCTGGGCGAGTGTAAATTCTACGACTGTACTCACGTACATGAACCAGGCTGTGCCGTGCGCAATGCGGTAGAAACTGATAACATTTCGGAAAGTCGTTACTACAGCTACTTGAGTATGCTAGAAGACGAAGATTCTCACCGATAGCTACTGAAGGTGGGATACCCCTCGTACTCCCTGCAAAATATCAGGATCAAGCTCAGTATCCTGACTGGTGTGCAATACCGAAACGTCACCGGTGGTCTCAAACACAACTGCTTTTACTTGGCTATAATTCAAAACATTTGCTTCCCGAAGCTTTGATCGTAAATCATCCTCAGTAAGCTGAGCTTTCTTCAAATTTTTGGACAGTATTTTCGACCCATCCATCAGTAGAATTGGCTGATTATCTACGGACTCGTTAAACCAACTTACCCGCTGCCGTAGTAAGGCAATAATTGATTGCAGCAAATACAAACTCAACAAAGCAATACCACTCTGCACCACGCTCGGACTTTTATTAACAATAGCGGAAGCTAGCATGGTACCCACTGCCACCGTCATGGCAAAATCAAAGCTAGACATTTTGGAGAAGCTTCGCAGTCCGAAAATGCGCGTGTAGAAAATCACTAAAAAGTAAAGAAGTACAGCCGATACAAACGTGGGTAAAAGGGCGTCCACCGAAGAAAAAATCCATTCTTTCATAAGAGATATAGGTTAAAAAGTGAATAACGATACGTTTTGCGTTGCAAAGTAGGTAATTCAACCAGAGCAACCGAACGACTGGGTAGCCGATTCTCACCACTCATCGGCACGTATTTACCATTCGGTCACTTCTGTTCGCCTCGAGATAATTTCCCCGCTACTTTTAATAAAAAATCAAAGCTCATGGAAACCTCTCGGAATATTATTTTAGTACTACATATCATCGCTGGCTTCTCGGCACTCACCATCGGGATTGTTCCCTTTATAGCTAAAAAAGGAGGAAAGCTACATAATGCTACGGGAAAAGTCTTTTACTACGCAATGATCTTCGTAGCGATCTCAGCTTTTGTCTTAGCTATTTACCGATTTAGCCCGTTTCTTCTGATGGTCGGAATACTGACACTTTACTCAACGGTAACGGGTTACCGAGGCCTTCAACTAAAGCGCAAACGAGCGACTAAAGGCGAACTTAGAGACTGGGCGTTGTTAGCATTCAGTGGAATGGCATTAGTATTTACTATTTGGAAAACCATCGCTCAGTTTGGAATAAATAATACTGGAGTGCTTATTTTAGTTGGTGTATTCGGAACCATACTAATGGCTCAGCTTATTTCAGACATTCCAGTATTTAGTGGAAGAAAAGTTATGAAGAATAAAAGCTGGATTCGCTACCACATCAGTCGTATTTCGGGAGCTTATATCGCAGCGTTAACCGCCTTTCTAGTAAATAATGTCCATACTCAACCTGAATACCTGGCTTGGTTACTACCTACCATAATAGGTTTGCCTTTAGTATCGGTTCTCCGCCGCCGATACTTTGCTCAGAAGAAAAAGCCAGTGAGTGTGGAAGCAACTAGGAATTAGCTTACAATCTAAGCTACTGAACTAATCCGGTACCGAGCTGGGCTAAATGTAGTATCCCGCTCAATCAGGCGGCGAGCTTCTAAATCCAGTTTCACCGTTTCGGTATACCATCCAATAGAACCGTTAAATGAACTCTTTAGCAGATTAGATACTTCGCCAGTCAACTCAGTATGCGTAAGCGATTTTTCGCTAAGAGTGTCCAGAATAGCCGCTTTCACCTGCTCGTATTTACTCTTTTCAATGTTAACACCCTGTTTACCTTGCGGGTGTTGGGTTTTAATCCGATCTTCCATCAAGATTTTTTTATATTAGTAAAATCAGACTCTCGTAGTCACGAGTATTAAGTTACAATTCCTGAGTGAACTACCTAAATTAGGTATCACAGTGAATAATGAGCAATTAACAATCGAACCGTTGAGCAATCGAAAAAACCTATGAAAAAACCTACCAACCACACTACCCGCCGTAAATTTGTAAAACGTATCTCTCAAGGAACCGGAGCTGGCCTGTTTCTCCCTGCTTCAATGGGCTTGCTCAGTTCAGCTTGCTCATCCCCAAGTCAATCCTCTGAAACTGCCAATGAAGGTGAGGCCGCCCCAGCAAAAAAGGACCGATTGGGGTTAGCTTTGGTAGGACTGGGTAACTACAGTAATGGGCAACTAGCTCCGGCTTTAGAGCAAACTGAAAATTGCTACCTCGCTGGAGTCGTCACCGGAACTCCTTCTAAAGCTGAAGAATGGAAACAGAAGTACAGTATTCCCGACAAAAATATTTACAACTACGATAACTACGACGAACTTATCAATAACGATGATATTGATATTATCTACGTAGTGTTGCCTAATTCTATGCACGCTGAGTATACTATGCGGGCGGCAAAAGCTGGTAAGCACGTAATGTGTGAAAAGCCAATGGCTGTTTCGGTAGATGAGTGTCAGCAAATGATTGATGCCTGTAACGAGAACAATGTAAAGCTAGCAGTAGGCTACCGGCTACATTACGAACCCTTCAATCAGGAAGTGATGCGATTAACTCAAGAGCAAGTGTTCGGGCCGTTGACTGGCATTGAGAATGCGTTTGGTTTCACGATTGGTGACCCTACCCAGTGGCGGTTAGACTATGAATTGGCAGGAGGCGGGGCACTGATGGATGTGGGAATCTACACCATTCAGGCAGCTTGCTATGCCAGCGGCGAAGAACCCATTTCAGTAGTGGCTGAAGAATTTAAAACTGATATGGAGAAGTTTGGCGAAGTAGACGAAACGGTTCACTTCACCCTGACTTTCCCAAGTGGACTGAAAGCTAACTGCCAGACGAGCTACAACAAAAGCTACAACAAGCTGCACGCTGATGCCGAGAATGGTTGGTACGAGCTATCTCCGGCTTATCATTACGGACCACTAGCTGGCGAAACCAGCAATGGCTCAATGGATTTTCCGCAGATTCGGGAGCAAGCCGTACATATGGACCGCTTTGCCGAATGTATTATGCAGAATGAAACCATCAAAACTACTGGGGAAATGGGCATGCGCGATATGAAAATCATTGAAGCGATTTATCAGTCAATAGAGCAGGGTAACCAAGAGGTAGCTCTTAGCTTATAAAGCTGATCTGCGGCATCAGACACTTAGATAATTAAATAATACAACAGGTGGGTTAGCACAACGTCGTATCTACCGCATAAAATGACAAAATTATTCTTTGATCGTTACTTATCCTAAAAAGGGGCTTCTGGATTTTGATACCTATAGCATAACCATTTATGAAAAAGAAAAAAACTTGTATAGCCTTCGGATTTGCTATCGCCATACTACTGGGATGTTCTACCGCATCTTCCACGAAAGAGAGTGACGCTACAATCTTGGTCTTTAGTAAAACCGAGGGATTTCGTCACAAATCAATTGAGTCAGGTATTGAGGCAATAAGAAAATTAGGCGCGCAGCATAACTTTCAGATAGAGGCAACCGAAGATGCTAGTGTTTTCAATGAAGCAAAGCTGAAAGACTTTCTTGTTATTATCTTTCTTAATACTACTCAGGATATTCTCAATGCCGAGCAGCAGGTACAAATGGAGCGGTTTATTCAAGCTGGGGGTGGTTTTGTAGGTGTACATGCTGCGGCGGATACTGAATACGATTGGCCCTGGTACGGAAAAATGGTAGGGGCTTACTTCAATGGTCACCCTAGCGACCCTAACGTTCGGGAGGCTACGTTGCAAATTATTGACGCTAATCATTCCGCCACTGAGTCGTTGCCGAAAGACTGGGCTCGAGCTGATGAGTGGTATAACTACAAAGCCATTAACGAAGAGAACAATATCCTTATCAACCTAGATGAGTCTACCTATGAGGGTGGCACCAATGGAGAGAGCCACCCAATATCCTGGTATAAAGAATACGACGGAGGGAGGATGTTCTTTACTGGATTGGGTCACACCGAAGAGTCCTATTCCGAACCGCTATTCCTCCAGCATTTGGCCGGAGGCATTCGGTATGCTATCGGAACAGGTACTCAGGTAGATTACAGCCGGGCGTACTCCGAATAACACTCAAGAAAATCGCCTTATGAAGGGTACATCGGCCACGTAAAAAAGTCCAGCTATTGTGCCTCCAGCTTGGCGTTCATGCGCTTACGCTCAGTTTCATCCAGGTAAACCTTCCGCATCCGAATAGATTTAGGCGTAACTTCTACGTATTCATCCTTCTGAATGTACTCTAAGGCTTCTTCCAGTGAAAATTCTTTCTTAGGAGCGATTTTACTATTGTCATCCGAACCGGAAGCCCGCATATTGGTAAGCTTTTTACCTTTCAAGATATTAATTACCAGATCGTTACCACGGGTATGTTCACCAATTACCTGCCCCATATAAATGTCTTCGCCCGGATCAACAAAGAACACGCCTCGGTCTTGCAGTTTGTCAATTGAGTACGGCGTACCTACTCCCATATCCATAGAAATCAGTGAGCCATTAATTCGTCCGGGAACCGGTCCTTTATAGGGTTCGTAAGCTTTAAAGCGATGAGTCATTACGGCTTCACCGGCAGTAGCGGTTAGCATCTGATTACGCAAACCAATTAACCCACGAGCAGGTATACCGAATTCCAAATGTTGCATATCGCCCTTAGGCTCCATAATCAATAACTCACCCTTACGCTGAGTAGCTAGTTCAATCACTTTGCCTGATACACTCTCGGGAACGTCTACCACCATCATTTCTATTGGCTCATGGCGCACACCGTCTACTTCTTTGAACAGTACCTGCGGTTGCCCGACCTGAAATTCGTAGCCTTCCCGACGCATGGTTTCAATCAGTACTGCCAGATGCAGAATACCCCGACCGTATACCAGAAAGCGATCTTCCGAATCAGTCTCCTCAATTCGTAATGCCAGATTCTTTTCCGTTTCTTTAAATAAACGGTCGCGCAAATGGCGAGAGGTCACGAACTTACCTTCTTTCCCGAAGAAAGGAGAATTATTAATGGTGAAGAGCATACTCATAGTCGGCTCGTCAATAGCAATGCGAGGTAGCGGTTCGGGGTCTTCAAAACTCGTTAGCGTATCGCCAATTTCAAAGTCTTCTAACCCTACTATCGCGCAAATATCACCACTTCGTACTTCGCTTACTTTGGCCTTCCCTAAGCCTTCAAATACTTGGAGTTCCTTTATCTTCACTTTATTGATACTGTTATCACGCTTAGATAGCCCCATGGTAGCGCCCTCTTCTAATTTGCCTTGGTATACTCGTCCGATGGCGATACGACCTACGAAAGAAGAAAAATCTAGCGAAGTGATCTGCATCTGAGGCACTCCTTCTCGCTGGGGTGCTTCAGGAATATGTTCCAAAACAGCATCCAGTAATGGAGTGATATTATCAGTAGGTTTTTGCCAATCGGTAGACATCCAACCCGCTTTCCCGGAACCATAGAGCGTAGGAAAATCTAGCTGCTCTTCGGTAGCATCCAGATTAAACATTAGGTCAAACACCTGCTCGTGTACTTCGTCGGGACGACAGTTGGGCTTATCTACCTTATTAACTACCACAATGGGTTTTAGTCCGAGTGATAGGGCTTTACTCAGTACAAAGCGCGTTTGGGGCATAGGCCCTTCAAAAGCATCTACCAATAGCAAAACACCATCGGCCATCTTTAGCACGCGTTCCACCTCACCGCCAAAGTCGGCGTGACCGGGCGTATCAATAATATTAATCTTTACATCTTGATAGCGAACCGATACATTCTTAGATGTAATTGTGATTCCGCGCTCTCGCTCCAAATCGTTACTATCCAGGATCAACTCGCCTGCTTCCTGATTTTCTCGAAAGATTTTTGAAGCATAAATAATTTTATCTACCAGGGTCGTTTTCCCGTGGTCTACGTGGGCGATAATCGCCACATTTCGGATACTCTGCATGTAAATAGCGTTCTTATTTCAATTAAAGCGCAAAGATAGGGAAATAGGTTCGGGAAAGGCTTAGTCTTTCTCTATTAAGATGCAGTTTTAGTTGTAATAAATTGCTGTAATACTACATGAATCATTTCCTTTTTTTGATCAGGACTGTCGTTTTTACTGCGAAAGTGAACCACTAACTGTACCTTATCGGTGCTTATGTGCTGTAAGCGTACTTTTACTTCACTGAGATTAATATGAGATTGAAACGGTTGAAGGCTTTCTTTTACTCGACGTTCCCACTCCGTAATATTTCCTACTGCATCAGGATGAAGCTCAACCGGAATTTCTACTGACTCACCCCGCTGTTGATTATAATTAATCACATCAGCCGCAAATACAGTATTGTTCGGAATAATAATGCGGTTCTCTTCTTCATCTTCTAGATACACGTTACTTAGCGTAATATCTTTAATAGCCCCTTCGTGGGTGCCAATTTTTACCCGATCGCCCAATGCTAACCGATCCGACATCATATTGATTAATCCGTTTACCGTATTGGAAATGTAGTCCTTCGTTAACAGTACGGTAGCCACCGCCACTAAACTGAACGTACTAAAAAAGTTATCCCACTCCAGCCCAAATAGTAGAAACCCACCAATGACAACTACAATAACGTTGAGTAGCGTAGCAATCCGATTGATTGCCAGTACCACGTTACTCTCACGCGAACGCTCGTTTTTCTGGCGGATGTACACCACTACCAGTACAATTCGAGCCAGAGAAATGAGCAGGTTTGTTGTTAAGATAAATAGTAAAGCTCGGAATATTCGTGCTAGAGGATCAGCCAAATCTGGATTGTTGGCAGTAAAGAAACTAATCCAGTAATCGGAGCGGATATTGGCATAAACTAAACCCGCAACCAACAATAGCTTCAGCAAAAAACTAATCCGCTTACGATTTTCCTTCTGCACTAGCTGAGTCTTTTGCTGACCGATAGCCGATACTTTATTCATAGTTGGGATTTTATGCTTTAGTGACAGACGATATACACCACAGTAACAGCAAATCTATGCAATTTATAACACTACCCGCACGTTCTGATAAAGCCAGCTGTATATCATTTTGGTTTAGCCTGTAGACACATTGTACGTTAACTAGTCAAAAGAAGAACGCCTATTGTATGTTTTACTGCGGATAGTAATATTCCGAGAGCAAATTAAACTGATCTGTCGCCAACGTACAGACCAAATTCACTATCAATGCCTTCTGCGGTAATTGGAAAGCCTTACGACGCAACTGCATATTTTTAAATGTAGTATTCATCTAATACCGTTTATTATCAACATATTGGCCCACGCTGATAATATTATTGCGGAAATAACTACTTTAGGGCGTCTATTTGGAATATCTTACCAAAT
>JGI12210J13797_11085234_pt1 | contig 12353 bp, 11 predicted proteins | sample ElkSlonscriptome_3_FD_13797 | JGI IMG/M metagenome (IMG submission 13797) | reverse complement strand
GGATCGCGAGCCGCCGGAAGGAGGTGATGAATTCGAGATAGCTTTCATCGGCGAGCGTGGTGGGGCGGGGGGTGACCCCGATCGAACCGCGATTCATGCATCGTCTCCTGGCTTGGGGGCGTTCGAAAGGGCGGCGGGGCCGCGCGGGGTGGGGCGGCGCAGGAACGAACCGAACACCCGGTTCACCAGCGCCATGCGCTCTTTCTCGCGCCGGGCGATCTCATCCGGACCGGGCACGTGCGCCTCGATCGCGTCGCCGACCTCGATGCCCTTTTCGGCAAGAACCGTTTCGAGCACCGTCACACGGTCGTGATAGGTCCACACGGCAGCCGACAGTTCGAGCAGCGCATCGAGGATGTTGTCGATCACGACATCGTCGAAATAGGCCTTGCCCGGGCCGCCTATTTCCTCGCCGAGCGTCTCGGGAACCTCGATTGCGGGCTTGTCGTCCATGGGCGCGGAGATCTCCTTTGTGCGAGCCTTGCCTCATTATCAGGAAGCACGGGCAGCGCGGCAGGTTCGCGTCGCACTCTATTCGCCCAACGGATAATGGCAGGCGAGGCGACCTTGTGCAAAGGGGGTCATCCTAAGGAGAGGGGAATGACCCAGGACGCGGCATATTCTGAAATCTACGCCCGCTCGATTGCCGAACCCGAGGCCTTCTGGGCCGAGCAGGCCGAACGGCTCGACTGGCATCGGCGCTGGGACCGCGTGCTCGATGCGGACGCCGCGCCGATCCCGCGCTGGTTCGCGGGCGGCCAGATCAATGCCTGCCACAATTGCGTCGACCGCCATGTCGAAGCGGGGCATGGCGGCGAGCCGGCCTTGCTTTACGAAAGCCCGGTGACGGGCGTTTCGCGCGTCGTAACCTTCGGCGAGTTGCAGGACCGGGTCGCGCGGCTGGGCGGCGCGATGCGGGCGATGGGGGTGGCAAAGGGCGACCGCGTGCTCATCTACATGCCCAATTCACCGCAAGCCGTAATCGCCATGCTCGCCTGCGCCCGGATCGGCGCGGTGCATTCGGTGGTCTTCGGGGGCTTTGCCGCGCGCGAACTGGCGAGCCGGATCGACGATGCCGCGCCCAAAGTGGTGCTCGCGGCGAGCTGCGGGATCGAGGGGGCAAAGATTCTCCCCTACCAGCCGATCCTGCGCAAGGCGCTGGAGATCGCCGCGCATCGACCCGGCCATTGTGTGTTCTGGCAGCGCGAGCAACATCCCGCCGAGCTGGGCGAGGGCGAGCATGACTGGGACGAGGCAATCTCCGGGGCGGAACCGGTGGAATGCATCCCCGTCGCCGCGACCGATCCGCTCTACATCCTCTACACCTCGGGCACGACCGGCGCACCCAAGGGCATCGTGCGGGACACCGGCGGGCACCTCGTCACGCTATTGTGGAGCATGACCGGGATCTATGCCTGCCCGCCGGGCGAGGCCTTCTGGGCGGCGAGCGATGTCGGCTGGGTCGTGGGGCACAGCTATATCTGCTATGCGCCGTTGCTCAATCGCAGCCCGAGCGTCGTGTTCGAAGGCAAACCCGTCGGCACGCCCGATGCGGGGGCGTTCTGGCGGATCATCGAAAAACACCGGGTGCGCAGCTTCTTCACGGCGCCAACGGCGATGCGCGCGATCAAGCAGGTCGATCCGCAAGGCGAGTTCGCACGCACCGCGGACCTTTCCAATCTGAAGACCGTTTTCCTCGCCGGGGAGCGGACCGATCCGGTGACGCTCCGATGGACCGGCGAATTGCTCGGCGTACCGGTGATCGACCACTGGTGGCAAACCGAGACGGGCAGTGCGATCACCGCCAATCCGGCCGGGATCGAGCTGATGCCGATCAAGCCGGGTTCCTCCACCGTCGCCATGCCCGGCTGGGACCTTGTCTGCCTCGACGAGGAGGGCGAGGAGGTTCCCGCCGGTACCACCGGGGCGATCGTCGCGCGCCTGCCGCTCCCGCCGGGCTTCACGCCCGGCCTGTGGGGAGCGCCCGAACGCTTCAGGGAGGCCTATTTTGAACGTTTCCCCGGTTGCTATCTTACCGGTGACAGCGGTTTTTTCGACGAGGACGGCTACCTGCACGTCATGGCCCGGATCGACGACGTCATCAATGTCGCGGGGCACCGCCTGTCCTCTTCGGCCATGGAGGAGGTGCTCGTCGCCCATCCGGCCGTCGCGGAATGCGCGGTGATCGGGATGGCCGACGAATTGAAGGGCCAGGTCCCGGTCGGTTTTGTCGTGCTCAAGGCAGGCGCGGACATTCCGGAACATGGCCTCGCGGCCGAGCTCGTCGCCGCGGTGCGCTCCGCGATCGGGCCCGTTGCGGCCTTCAAGCGGGTCCATGTCATCGCCCGCCTGCCCAAGACCCGTTCGGGCAAGATCCTGCGCAAGACGATCCGCGAGATCGCCGATGGCGAGGAGCCGAAAGTGCCGCCGACGATCGAGGATGCCAGTGCGCTCGGCGAAATCGAGGCAATTTTCGCTTGATGAAAGGGGCCGCCTGATGCCGCGCACGATCCGAGCCGCGGTAAGCCCCGGCGGGGGCGCGCACCCGGTGATCGAGGAAATGCTCCTCGCCGACCCGCTGCCGGACGAGGTCGTGCTGCGGGTCGAAGCGGCGGGGATCTGCCACACCGATCTCGGCGTGGGAGCGTGGAGCACCGAGCCGCGCGTGCTCGGCCATGAGGGCGCTGGCACGGTCGTCGCGACCGGCACGGCGGTGACGCGCCTGCGCAAGGGCGACCGGGTGGCGGCGACCTTCGGATATTGCGGGAACTGCCCCAATTGCGCCGCGGGACGGCCCGCCTATTGCTTCGACGGGATCGCGCTCAATCTCGAGGGAGCGCGCAGCGAGCCGCCGCTCACCCGGATGGACGGGACGCCCGTGCAGGGTGCCTTTTTCCAGCAAAGCTGCTTCGCCACCTTCGCGCTCGCGACGGAGCGAAATTGCGTGAAGCTGCCGGATTGGCTCGACCCCCATGTCGCCGCGCCCTTTGGCTGCGGCATCCAGACCGGGGCAGGGGCGGTGTTCAACCAGCTGGGCGCTCTACCCGGACGGCCCTTGCTGGTGATCGGTGCGGGCGCGGTCGGGTGCGCCGCGATCATGGCGGGGCGGATCATGGGCTGCGATCCGGTCATCGTGGTCGAGCCGATCGCGGCGCGGCGCGAGCTTGCGCTCTCGCTCGGCGCGACGCACGCTTTCGACGGTTCCGAAATCGACTGGGCGGAAGAGGTGGTCACGCTTTCCGCTGGCGGAGCCGCCGCTGCGCTCGACACTGCTGGAAAACAGGCGACTTTCGAGGCCGCGCTGGCCGCGCTCCATTCGGGAGGAACGCTGGGCGTCCTGACCCTGCCGGGAGCCTTTGATGAGCCCGTGCCGCATCCGGGCGGGATCGACTTCCTGACCAAACGGATCGTCGGGGTAATCGAGGGCGATTCGGTGCCCGAGACCTTCCTTCCGCGCCTGTTCGCCTATCATGGCGGGGGAGACCTGCCGGTCGATCGCCTGATACGGACCTATCCCTTCGCCGACATCGCAAGTGCCTTCGCCGATGCGGCCAGCGGCGCGGTGATCAAGCCGGTCCTGACCTTCGAGGAGGAACATGATGACTGATTGCCGCGTGATTCGCACCGAGAGTGCAGAGACCATCGCGAAGATCCCGGTCGTCGTGATCGGCGGCGGCGGGACCGGGCTTGCCGCCGCGCTGGCCGTGCGCGATGCCGGTGCCGACGTGCTGGTGGTCGAGCGCGACGGCCAGCCAATGGGCACGACCGCGATGTCGACCGGCCTCATTCCCGCCGCCGGCAGCCGTATCCAGCGCGAAAAGGGCGTCAAGGATACGCCCGGACAATTCGCCGCCGACATCGTCGCCAAGACCAAGGGCGCGGTCGACACCGCGCTGGTCGAGCACCTCGCCCGCGAATCCGCCCGCACGGTCGACTGGCTGGTCGAAAGCCACAGCATCGGCCTCAGCCTTGTCGAAGGCTTCACCTATCCCGGCCATTCCGCCCTCAGGATGCACGGAATGCCGAGCCGCTCGGGCTCCGAATTGATGGGCGCGCTTGCAAGCGCCTGCGAGGATGCGGGGGTCGACATCCTCACCGACAGCCTCGTCGACACGCTCTACGTCAATTCCGAGGACCGGGTGATCGCCATCGCCGCCATCCGTCCCGACGGGGCGCGGGACGTGATCGGCTGTGACGCGGTGATCCTCGCCTGCTGCGGATTTGCGGGCAATCAGTCGATGGTCTCGGAACTCATCCCCGAACTTGAACACGCGACCTTCCACGGCCATCCCGGCAACAAGGGCGATGCGATTGCCTGGGGCCGCGAAATGGGCGCGGCCATGGCCGATCTCAGCGCGTACCAGGGCCATGCCGGGCTCGCGGCGGGATACGGCATCCCGATCCTCTGGCCGCTCATCGCCGAGGGCGGCATTCAGGTGAACCGCGCCGGCGAGCGGTTCGCCAACGAGGCTTCGGGTTATTCCGAACAGGCGGTCGAAGTGCTGCGGCAGGACGGCCATGTCGCCTGGAGCATCTACGATGAACGCCGCCACGAGATCATGTGCCAGTTCGACGACTACCAGCAGGCGCTCTCCGCCGGATGCCTGATATGTGCGGGCAGCCTCGCGGAGCTTGCGGAGAAGGCGGGGATCGATGCCGCCGGGCTTGAGCGAAGCGTAGCCGAGACCCACCGCCTGATCCAGAGCGAGCAGCGCGACCGTTTCGGCCGCAGCTTTGCAGGAAAGGCCCCGCTCGAGGCACCCTTCTACGCCGTCAGGGTAACGGGCGCGCTGTTCCACACGCAGGGCGGGCTGGAGGTCGACGAACACGCCCGCGTGGTGCGTTCCTCGGGTGAGCCTTTTCCCAATCTCTATGCGGGCGGCGGCGCTGCGCGCGGGATCTCGGGGCCGGGTGCGGACGGCTATCTTGCAGGCAACGGCCTTCTCACCGCGACGACCCTCGGCAGGCTTGCGGGCGAACACGCCGCGGCATCGCTGGTGCGCGAGGCCTGAGCCCTATTCCGCCGCTTCGGCATTGCCGAGCTGGCCCTGAGACAGGTCGATCAGGCTCCCGCGGATCGCCCGTGCGGTATCCTGCAGGGGCGCAAGGTATTTATCCGCCGCCTCGTTCGCGCTCATGGCGCTCACGAAATAGATGAGACCCAGAGCGCCGATCAGCCGATCATCACCATCGAACAGCGGCACTGCGATGCTCGAGGTCTTGCCCGGATCGGCGTTGTAAACGTTGCGCACCTGCAGGGCATAGCCTTCGCGCCGGATCTTCTGGAGCATGTAATCGTCGCTCAGAAGCAGGAGCCCCATGTTCGATGCCTCGGTCTCGATCGCCTTCCACCCTTCGACGATGGCGCTCCTTTCCTCCTCGTCGCAAAAGGCGAGATAGACCTTGCCGGTGGCGCATTCGGCGATCGGCAGGGTGTAGCCGGGGTAATAATGCGAGAAGGTGAGCGAGGTCATCTTGTGCGTCGAATCGCGCACCATCATGCGCGTGCCGACCCGGGTGACAAGAGAGACCGGCCAGCCGACATCCTTGCACAGCGCCTCGATATGGTCGCGGCCCGCGGCGACCAGCTGGTCCTCGTTCTGAAAGCCGGTCGAGAGGGTCTTGACCAGCGAGGTCACGCGATAGCGCTTCCTTGCGGGTTCCTTCTCGATCAGGCCTTCGTGCTGGAGCGTCTGCACTATCCGGCAGGCGGTCGGATAGGGGACCTCCGCCGCGCGCGCGATCCCCATCATCGAGATCGGCCCGTCGCGGTTGATCGCGGCCAGCACCGCAAGGCCGCGGCTGATCGCCCTGATCGGTACGCCTCTTTCCATGTCTCGCCCGTTTCCCCCGCAGGTCGCCTTCCGACGACCCGCATTCTGACCTGCGATCCCAATGGCTTGCGAGTGTAGAGCAATCGACCGCCTTGGGAAAGGCCCGCCGGGGCGACGGGGCCTCAAGCCTCTCGCGCGGTGATTTCGGCGAGGGTGCGGGCCTGTTCGTTGCCGACAATGGTCAGTGCCTCGTTCACCCCCATGCCGGGCTTGGCGAGCATCATGCTGGCCCGCGCGGCGAGCGCCACGTGGACGCAGGCGCGTGCGGAAAGGTCGGTCTCGGCGCTCGTCCCGCCGCAATAGGCGCCGATGCCGGAGGCTTTCGCGGCGCGGATTGCGCGGGCGGTGTCCATCAGGTCGCCGACATCGGGCGTCTTGATCTGGATGACATGTGCAGCGCGCGCCGCGATGAAGGCCTCTATGTCGCAGAGCGTGTTGCAATGTTCGTCCGCGACCACGCGGGCATTCTCGCAAAGACCGTCCAGCGTTTCGACGATGGCGGCATAGTTCTCGATCGTTCCCTCGCGCGAGCCGTAATCGGCCGGGCATTCGATATGCAGAGTGTATCCGGGTACCTCCTCGGCAAGCCGGGCGATGAATTCGGCTATCGCGCGCGGCTCCATCGATATGCCGAGGCCGATCCAGCCATAGACGTCGAAATGGAGCGCGGGCCGGTAGCCCGGTTTTCCCAGGGCCTTGATACGCGCCGCAACCCAGCGGACGTAATCCGTGAAGGTCGAGCCTCCGGGACCGAATTTCTCCGCTGAATTTATCAACCCGTGGGGCAGGACGTCGACGCCTTTCATGATCATCGTGTCGACCGCGTCATGCCGGTCGTCGCCGCTCTGTGCGAAGATCGGGACGCGTGCGTCCGGCGGGGCGATGCCGAGCGCCTCGGAAATCACCTCCGCCATGGTCATGCGCCGGGCATGGGCGGCGGCGCGCAGCAACGCCTGGCTTGCGCCGTATTCGATGGCGAGCGGCAGGCGCCTTTCGCGCTCATGCGCGAAGGCGGCGGCGCAGTTCGCCGCGCCCGCGCCCGCATCCATGCCGATGAGGCGCGGGACGAGCCGTTCGCGGCACACCGCCTCGATGGCGACCGGATCGAACACTGGATCGCGCCCGCCTGCGCCGGAATACTGGACGCTCACCATGTCGCCCCAGACGACCGCTCCGTCCTCCAGAACCAGCCCGATGCCGAGCGCGCGCGCGGGTTCACGGACCTTGGTGAAGCCCGGCGTCAGAGGCTCGCCGAGATAGGCAATTCCGTCCATTTCGCGGCCTGCGCGGATCGCAGCCTGATCGTCATAGAAGAACGCGCCGCGTGCGGGCGCGTAGATGACATTCTCGATGCGCATGGCGTGTCGGTTCCCCCTTGCGAGCCTTCATTGCTCCCCGCTTCGCCCGCAGCGACGCCAAGACCAGCGGCGCGGAGCAGCCTATCCGACTGGCGAGAGCAAATCCGGCTCACGCTCGCCGCGCGCCCTGTGTCACGCCATCGCTAGCCTGCACATCACGAGCGAGAGGTTCCTGTCATGTCCGTGCCACCTTCCAGCCCGCCTCAGACGCTGCGCCGCGTTCTTGAAGCGGGCGAATTTTTCGTCGCGCCTGGCATGCACGACATGATCGCTGCGAAGCTGGCGCGAAAGGCTGGCTTCGAGATCGGTTTTGCGAGCGGTTACTGGCTCACCGCCTCGGCCCATGGCCTGCCGGATGTGGGCCTTGCGACCTACACGCAGATGCTCGAGCGGGTGTCGACGCTGGTCCGGGCGAGCGAGGGAATGGCGATCATCGCCGATGCCGATACCGGCTATGGCGGCCTGCTCAACGTGCGGCACACCGTGCGCGGCTATGAAGAGGCGGGGGTCGCAGCGATCCAGCTGGAGGACCAGGAATTTCCCAAGCGCTGCGGGCACTCGCAGGGCAAGAAGGTCGTGCCGACCGAGGAAATGGTCGCGCGCATCACCGTCGCGCGCGACGCGCTGCGCGGAGACGCTCCGCCGATCATCATCGCGCGTTCGGACGCGAAGGCGCCCGAGGGTCTCGACGCGATGCTGCGGCGACTGGAAGCCTATGCGAAGGCGGGGGCGGACCTGCTGTTCCCCGAAGCGCTGGGTGACGAGGAGGAGATGCGCTTCGTCGCCGAGCGCCTGCCCGCGCCCGCGATCGTCAACATGGCCGATGGCGGCAACACGCGCATCCTGCCTGCCGGAACTCTTGCCGAAATGGGCTTTGCCGGCGCGCTGTTCCCGGCGACCACCGCGCTCGCCTCGGCGGCGGCGAGCATCCACGCGCTCAGGCGGCTGAAGGAGACGGGCACGAGCGTGCACGAGGATGTCGAGCTGTTCTCCTTTGCAGAAATGTGCAGCCTGATCGGCTTCGACGAGGTCTATGAACTCGACCGCAAGTGGGAGGGGCTCGCAGGCTGATCAGCCCTCCTTGTCGAGGCTTTCGAGGAGTGGGGCGAGGATCGACCGAACAAGCCTGTCCCGGCGCTCCGCCCGCGCCGCGGCGTCTTCGCCCGCCGGTTCGTAGGCGTCGGCTGCGCCCGCGTCGACAAGGCCGTTTTCGACCAGCAGGGCTTCGAGTGTCGCGACCCTCTCGCGCGTGACCGACAGCTCCATCGCGACCGTCACCAGCCCACGCAGCAGGTGTTCCTTGACCGGATCGTCAGTAAACGTGGTGTTGCGATCCCCCGCGCGGGGACCTCGTGGGAAAGGGGTCTCGCTCATCCCGGCTTGCGCCCTCCGAAGAAGTGATAGGCCGCCGGACCAACCGATTCGTAGGTGGCAAAGGCGTGCTCCGGGTCGAAGCCCGCCGCGATCGCCTCCTCCTTCATGTCGAGCTCGGCGAACCCGCTCCAGAACGGCTCGCCATTGTGGCGCACCTGCCAGTGGTTCGTGACCTGCTTGATGAGCGGCACGCGGTGCGGCTGATAGGGCACGTCGAGATGGCACACGAGCCCGCCGGGGCGCAGCAAACGCCAGCTTTCGCGCATGATGTCGCGCACCTGCGCCTTGCTGGTTTCGTGGAACATGATGATCGAGACGATGAGGTCGAAGCTTTCGTCCGGGTAATGCGTGGCGCCTGCATCCATCTCGGCGAAATGCACTGGCACGCCCGCATCTTCGGCATAGGCGTGGGCGAAGCGGATGAAGGGGCGCGCGACATCGATCCCGTGGACGTCGGCATCGGGCCATTCGCGCTTGTAGGCCAGCGTCTGTTCGCCCGTGCCGCATCCCATGTCGAGCACGGATTGCGGTTCGAGATCGGGTGCATGCTTTCGGGCAACCGCGGCAACGAAGCGGCCGAAGCTGTCGGGGGCGGGGCGCTCGCCAGCGGCCATGCCCTTGGCGATGCGGTAAAGCTCGACCGTGCCCGAATAGTTCAATGCGGCCTCGAGATCGTCCGCGCGCCTTTCGCGCCAGTAGCCGCCGGGCTGGCGGTGAATCTCGGTCGTGGCGACGGGTGCCTTGACCAGCAATTCGTCGGATAGCGCGATCGAGCCCTGCGCGGCGCCGCGTTCGAGGATCGCCCGGTATTGCGCGATATTCGCATCGATCGTGCGGTCGGTCGTCACCTGCACAGCCTCCCACAAGAGGTTCTGGCTGTGGAAGGTGAGCGTGCCCCAAAGCTGGTAGAGCGGGTGTCCCTCGACCAGGGCCTCGGCCTCCTCGCGGGTCTCGGGCGGCTTTTCGGCGGCGGGGACGAGTTCCTTGTCGAACAGGGCGGTGAGCCGGTTCTCGAGGTCGAAATTGATGAATTTCTTGAGCGCCCCGACGAAACCCATCCGCGCCGCCTCGTCATGGTTCGGGGAGAATCCGAATGCGGCCTTGTCCGCTTCGGGCGTCATGACGTCGTGCTTGCCCATCGCCTTATCCTTCCCCGGCGCCCATCTTCGGCAGGTCCAGAGGCTCCTGCGGGATAAGCGTCGTCTTCTCCTCGGTGAAGAGTTCGATCGAACCGGGCAGACCGTCGCGCCCGATACCCGATTGCTTGTACCCGCCGAAGGGCGAGCGCAGGTCGCGAGCCATCGGCGTATTGACCCAGACCGTGCCCGCGCGCAGCGCCCGGCGGGCGCGCATGACCGAAGGCAGGTCGTCCGACCAGATATAGGCGGCAAGGCCGTAATCGCTGTCATTCGCGATTGTCAGCGCCTCATCGAGATGGGCAACGCGCTGGATCGTCACGAAAGGACCGAACAGCTCTGTCTGGCACAGCACGGAGGAATTGTCCGAAGCCTCGAGCACGGTGGGAGCGAAGAAATAGCCCGCCTCGTGCCCCTCGACGCGCGTGCCGCCGGCGAGGACTTCGTAGGCGGGGTCCGAATGAGCCGTTCCGCCGAAACCGAGCAGCTTCTCGAAATGCGCGGCGAAGGCCATCGGGCCGATTTCGGAGCCCGGATCGAATGGATCACCCACCTTCAGCGCCTTCGCCCGCGCCGTGAACCGGCCGATGAACTCGTCCGCGACGCTCTCCTCGACGAGGATGCGAGAACCGGCAAGACATTGCTCCCCGTTCCCGGCGAAAATGCCCATCAGCGATCCGTCCACGGCGCGTTCGATATCGGCCGACGCGAGCACGATGTTGGCCGACTTGCCGCCGAGTTCCAGCCCGACTTTCTTGAGGCTCCCGGCCGCCGCTGCCATGATGCGCTTGCCGGTTTCGGTCCCGCCGATGAAGCCGACCACATCGACGCCCGGATGGCTCACCAGTGCATTGCCGATGCCGGGCCCCGTCCCGCAGGCGACCTGCACCACGCCCTCCGGCACGCCCGCCTCCTGCACCAGTTCGGCCAGGCGCAGCACGGCGAGCGGGGCGTATTCGGAAGGCTTCAGGATCACCGAATTGCCGAGCGAAATCGCCGCGGCGAGCTTCATCGAGGCGAGCACCAGCGGCGCGTTCCACGGCGCGATCAGCACAGCGACACCCACGGGCTCGCGCGTGACGATGGAAAGATACCGGCCCGACTGTTCGTAACTCTCGCCCGAATGGCCGGCGAGCAGGTCCGCGAAGAAGGTGAAATTCTCCGCCGTGCGGGCGACATGCATCCCCCGCGACTGGGAGATGACGATAGAGGTCTCGAGCGTCTGGAGACGGGCGAGTTCATCGGCATGTTCGGTGACAAGCGCGCTCACCCGCCGCAATAGAGCGGCGCGCTCGGTCACCGGCATGGAGCGCCACGGACCGGTTTCGAAGGCCTTGCGTGCGGTTTCGACCAGCGCATCGGCTTTGCCCGGATCGGTGTGCGGCACGAAAGCGAAGGGCTCCTCGCTCGCGGCGTATATCAGCGTCTGGCCCGCGCCCTCGCCCGGCGAGTCCTGCGCCGGGGCGGGCAGGGCAAGATCGGCAGCTGCGGTCGGGCGGGCGAATGTTGCCCCTCGCGACGATTCCGGCTTGGTCATCTCGTTCATGATCTTCGATTCCTGACCGCTTGGTCGCAGCGGGGCAGCCATCTGCACACCGCCTGTTCGCGCAGCGGATAGCACGGCCAAGGCGATTTGGGAAAAGGCGCCGCTCCGCCTGTGTTACCAGGAGCCTCCGCGGTTCGGCGCGCGGGCGCATATTCGCAAGCGAAGGAAAAGCGGCATGAGTGATATCGACGGGATCAAGCGGGATCTGCGCGCGGCGATCGATGCGTGTCAACCGGACGGCACCTATGACGAGGCGACTTTCGACCTGATCCACGCCCTGATCGCCAAGCTCGTCCCCCACACGCCCGTTCCGAGACCGATCGACCGGCAGGATTTCGTGGCCTCGCCATGGAACTCGCATTTCGCCCAGTTCGGCCCGCGCCACACTGCGGGCAAGCCGATCCGCCATGTCTCCTCGCTCAGGCTGCAGAGCTTCGGAGCCTTCGAAGACCTCCCCATCAAGGTGCACGAGATCGACCAGGAGATCCGGGTCGACGGCCGCCACTACAACAACGTCACCGAGATCACGACGCCCGATGAGGCTCATGCTGCGCGGCTGATCGTCTGGGGCCGCTACGACATACCCGAAGATCTGCCGCAGCGTTATTCGGTCGAATTCTACGCGGTCGAGCTCGTGCCGCCCGAAGGCGTGAGCGCGGCCGACCTGCGCGAACAATTCGGCCTTGAGCCGGAGAGCGAGCTCAAACGCAGCCTCAAGCCGCCCAAGCTTCATTCCGACGTCGTCTATTGCGACGACGACATGCGGATCAATTTCGGCAGCATGGGCGGGGTCTATGTGATGAACCGGGGGGCAGGACCGGGCAAATCGGTCGACTTCGCTTGAACGAAGCGGCCATTCAAGGCCTCGTCCCAGCCGGCCGATCCACCCCGCGAGCCCGCGCTCGCCGATCAGCGAACCGGGGCGGGTCCCATGCACTTCGGGCGCCCTTGCGAAAGGCGGACGGTGCGAAGAAACCCGCCGTCTGCACGGGCAAGGCCGTTCGGGCGGTTGGTCGGGGAGACTGGATTCGAACCAGCGACCCTCTGCTCCCAAAGCAGATGCGCTACCAGGCTGCGCTACTCCCCGATCGTCATGCGTCCCGCC
>JGI12210J13797_10215373_pt1 | contig 12354 bp, 7 predicted proteins | sample ElkSlonscriptome_3_FD_13797 | JGI IMG/M metagenome (IMG submission 13797) | reverse complement strand
TAAACTGCGGGGAGATATTGCATACGATCTAAGTATCATCAGTCCGGTGGGCAGTCGGGTATACGCACACGCAGAACGCCCGTGGCCTGTCTGGTTCCCCCGGTTTTATCTGAAAGAAATCAACCCTTGAGGGCTTTTTCGTTGGATTCCAGCCCCCCGCCCCCACCGGGAAGAAGAACCGCAACTTCGGCTTGACTTCCCTCCCTTATTTTCTCAAGATTCTTCATGCTCGCCCGTAACTCGAACCTGAAACCCTCTGTCGCTCCCTCCGTGCAAAAAGCGATCTGTTATCCTTCCATCCCGGTTGTCAGCGGCACCCTTGCCCTCTTCCTGTTCGTGACGGGGTGTTCGATCCCTCGTCCCGATCCCCGGAGCGAAATTACGGAAATGGCCCCCGCCGACGGATGGACAGCCGGCGGTGAGGCGGGCGATGTCGCCAATGACTGGATCACTTCTTTCGACGATCCGGTGCTCGATAAATTGGTCAGCGAAGCACAAAAAGCCAATCCGGACCTGGCACAGGTCGCCGCATCCTTTTCGGCCGCCATCGCCCGGGCCCGACAGGCAAATTCGGCTCTATTCCCCCGGGTCGATCTCGGGGCCGAGGCCAAGCAAACCCGGTATTTCGAATTGACCGACGAGCAAAAGCAACTCGGCTTAAACAAAAATCAGACCTCCCTCGGGGTCTCCCTGGACCTGAGCTGGGAGCTCGACGTTTGGGGACGGGTCTCTGACTCGGCCAAAGGAGCCGCCCTTGCCGCCCAGGCCACCGCCGCCGACTACGCCTTCGCCCGGCAGAGCCTCTCCGCCCAGGTCGCCAAAGGGTGGTTCCAGGCGATTACCGCCAAACGGCAACTGGAGCTGGCGAATGAGTTCGTGAAGAATTTCGAAGAATCCTACCGGCTTGCCGACGTCCGCTTTAAGGCCGGGGATGTTTCCGCCCAGGACTCTTTCACCGCCCAGGCCGATCTTGCCGGTGCCCGGAGCAACGCCGAGGACGCCCTTTTCGCCGCCCGGGCGGCAATCCGCAGCCTCGAAGTGCTTCTTGGCCGCTATCCGGCGGATGAACTTACCGTGGCCGGCACGCTGGAGCGAACTCTCCCCCCCATCCCGGCCGGACTTCCTTCCTCTGTGCTCGAACGAAGACCGGATCTGATCGCCGCCGAGCGCCGGGTCTCCTCCGCCTTCCGGCTGGCCAGCGCCGCCTCGGTCGCCCGCCTCCCCCGCTTTTCCCTCGGATCAGCTTACCAAACCTCCGACGATAACTTCAGTGATCTTTTCGACGCACCGGGCATGCTGGCCAATTTGGGCATCAACCTCTTCCAGCCCCTTTTTGATGCCGGCCTGCTCAAATCCCGGTTTGAGGAGGCCGAAGCCAACCAGGCCGCCGCCGTGGCCGCCTATCGCAGCACCGCCCTGACCGCCTTCGAGGAGGTCGAGGACACTCTCGCTCTCGAAAAATCCCTCATCAAACAGGTGGCCAATCTCGCCCTGGCGGCCGAGAGCTTTGAGAAAGCCCGTTCGATTGGCGAATTGCGGTATCGCGAAGGGGAAACCGATTTGACCAGCTACCTCGTTGTCCAGCGACAAGCCCTTCAGGCCCAGGCCGACCTCATCACCGCGAGGGGGGAGCTTTTGACCAACCGGGTCGATCTCCATCTCGCTCTCGGGGGCAACTTCGAGACGGGTCCGATCAACGAAACTCCCGCACCGCCGCCCCTGCCCTCTCAAGAGTCCGATTCCTCAAAGTAACTATGAACATTCGCCTCCTTTCCCTCGCTCTTCCCGCCCTGATTCTCTTCTCCGGCTGTGACAAAAAGCCGCCCCCGGCGGCACCGCCGCCCCCCCCCACCGTCAAAGTGATCGAGACGAAAAACTCCGAGGTACCCGTGTACCGCGAAATCGTCGCCACCCTCCAGGGCACCGTCAACACCGCCCTCAAAGCCAGAATTCAAGGCTACCTCCTGACCCAGGAGTACGACGACGGGGCACTGGTCACCAAGGGCGACCTCCTGTTCACCATTGATCCGGATCCTTTCTCCATCGCCGTTCAAAAGGCCTCCGCCGACGTCGCCCAGGCCGAAGCCCAGCTCGTCAAAACGCAACTTGATGTCGCCCGCGACCGCGAACTCATCAAGGCCGATGCCGTCAGCCAGCGGCAATTGGACAACGCGGTCCAGGCCGAACAGGCGGCACAGGCGCAGGTCAAAGCCGCGAAGGCGGCCCTCGCCAATGCCGAACTGAATCTCAGCTACGCCAAAGTGTACTCGCCGGTCACAGGAATCGCCGGGAAGGCGCAGGGTGAAATCGGTGATCTGGTCGGCCCGGCGACCGTCCTCACCACGATCTCCAGCCTGGATCCGGTCCAGGTCGTGTTCTACATCCCGGAAAAAGGCTACCTTGAACGGGCCGGTAATTTCCAAAAGGCTCTCTCCGTCCCCTTTGAAGAACGTCCCGAGAACCTGGAGCTGATTCTCAGCGATGGAACCACCTTCCCCCACAAGGGCCGTCTACAATTCATCAACCGCCAGATCGAGGGAGGTACGGGCACCATCGGCATTTTCGCGCTGTTTCCAAATCCCGGAAGCGTTCTTCGTCCCGGGCAATATGTGAAAGTCCGCGGTCGGGTGAATACCCTCACCGATGCCATCCTCATCCCCCAGAGAGCCATTAAAGAAACACAGGGAATGTTCTCCGTTTACACCGTTAATAAAGACAACACCGTCAGCTCGGCTTCGGTCGAACGGGGCGAAACGAAGGGAAGCCAGGTCGTCATTACCTCAGGACTGAAATCCGGTGAGATCGTCGTGGTGGAGGGAATCCAGAAATTGAGTAACGGCATAAAAGTCCAGACCCGGCCGTGGAGTCCCGATAACTATCCGGATGCCGAGCTTCCCGACACCAGCGACCCGGCATCATCCGGATCCCCATCGAAGGCAGACTGAGCAGCGCACCTGTAAGACATTATGTACAAATTTTTCATAAACCGCCCTATCGTTGCGATGGTCCTCGCCATCCTGACGGTTATCATCGGACTCGTTTCCATGACGATGTTGCCCGTCTCGCAGTATCCGGATATCGTTCCCCCGCAGATCAGTGTCAATGCCTCCTACATCGGAGCAGACGCGGTCACGGTCGAGGAATCGACGGCCCTGCCGATCGAACAACAGATGAGTGGCGTCGACGGCATGGAGTACATGTCCTCGACCAGCTCGAACAATGGGTCCATGTCTCTCACCGTGACCTTCGATGTGGGAACCGACACCAATACCGACCAGATCCTGACGCAGATGCGGGTCAGCCAGGCAGAATCGCAGGTGCCGCAACAGGTCCGCGATATGGGGATCACCGTCCGCAAGTCCCTCGCCTCGCCCCTGATTCTCTTTGCCCTGACCTCGCCCGACAAATCCTACGACAGCCTCTTCCTCACCAACTACGCGGTAATCAACTTAAACGACCCGTTCACCCGGATCCCCGGCGTGGCCAGCGTGACGATTTTCGGAGCAGGGCAATACGCGATGCGGATCTGGATTGATCCGAATATCCTCGCCAGCCGCAACATTACAGTCTCCGAAATTGTCAAAGCCATCCAGGATCAAAACACCGTGAATCCCGCCGGAACCATCGGAGGTGAACCGGTTCCGCAAGGTCAGGAATTTACGTATTCGGTCAGTGCCCAGGGTCGATTGACCCAACCATCGGAATTCGGAGAAATAATCGTCCGGGCGGAGGAAGACGGGTCGGTGGTCCGGGTCAAGGACGTCGCCCGGGTGGAACTCGGTTCACAGAATTATACCGCCGAAGGTCTCTACAACGGAAAACCGGCCGCGATTCTCGCCCTTTATCAGACCCCGGGAAGCAACGCCCTCGCGGCCGCGGACGACGCGAAGGAACTTATGGAGGAAATGTCCCAAAGTTTCCCTGACGGCATGGAATACACCGTGGCCCTCGATACCACTGAGGCGGTCACCGAAGGGATCAAAGAAATCCAAAAAACTCTTTTCGAGGCTCTGATTCTCGTCGTCATCGTCGTCTTTATCTTTCTGCAGGGCTGGCGGGCGACTCTCATCCCGCTGATCGCGGTACCGGTTTCGCTGATAGGTACCTTCATTTTCTTTCCGATGCTGGGGTTCTCGATTAACACCCTCTCCCTTTTCGGCCTCGTCCTCGCCATTGGGCTGGTGGTGGACGATGCCATCGTGGTCGTAGAGGCGGTCGAACGCTACATCGAAAAAGGGTTCGCGCCGAAGGAGGCCACCATGCGGGCGATGAAAGACGTGAGCGGTCCGATTTTCGCGACCAGTATCGTGTTGGTCGCCGTCTTCATTCCGACCATTTTCATCCCCGGTATTACCGGGCAGCTCTACCAGCAGTTTGCCATCACCATTGCCATCTCTGTGCTGATCTCAACCTTCAACGCCCTGACTCTGAGCCCCGCGCTCTCTGCCCTCCTGCTGCGTCCGCGGAAAAAAACGCGTGGTCCCCTCGGCTGGTTCTATGGGAAGTTCAACAAAGGCTTTGACGGGGCAACCCACCACTACGTGAGAGCCTGCAGCGGTTTGATCCGTAAGACGATCCTCGCCGTGATCGTGATTGTGGTTGTCGGCGGTCTCGGTGGTTTCAGTGCAAAACAGCTCGCCCCGGGATTCATCCCCGACGAAGACCAGGGCTACGCCTTCGCCGCCATCACCCTGCCTCCGGCCTCCTCGCTCCAACGGACCTCCGACGCCGCGATGAACGTAGTCGATCTCGTCAAGGACATTCCCGGAGTCAAGGACGTCACCTCAGTCGCCGGTTTCAACCTGCTCTCGGGGGTCATGAACACCTACAGTGGCTTCTTTTTCATCACACTCGAGCCCTGGTCCGAACGCTACTCGAAAGAAAATGTCCGGGAGCAGAATCTTAATGCGGTGTTTGCCAATCTGAACAAAAAGCTGTCCGGTCTCGTCGAGTCGGTGGGATTCGCCTTCCCTCCTCCCGCCATCCCGGGGATCGGGACCTCCGGCGGGGTCACCTTCATGTTGCAGGACAAAGGGGGACGATCGCCCGAATTCCTGGCGCAGAAGACCCAGGAGTTCATCGGGGAAATTTCTAAAAATCCGGCGATCGAGCGGGCCTCGACCACGTTCACCACCAACATTCCCCAGATTTATGTGGACGTGGACCGCGACAAAGTTCTCAAGCAGGGCGTGCCTCTGGCCTCGGTCTATCAAACGCTCCAGGCCTTCATGGGAGGCGCATTCATCAACTATTTCAATCGTTTCGGCCGTCAGTGGCAGGTCTATCTCCAAACCGAAGGCGAGTTCCGGACCGACGTCCAGAACCTCGATCTCTTCTACGTGCGAAACAACAAGGGCGAATCCGTTCCACTCAGCACCTTCGCCACTGCCGAGAAACGTCTCGGGCCCGAGTTTATCCAGCACTTCGACATCTTCCGCTCCGCCCAAATCAACGTCACGGCCGCCCCGGACTATTCGACCGGAGCCGTCATGAAAATTCTGGAAGACACGTTCAACGAAAACATGGATTCGACCATGGGCTACAATTACAGCGGCATGTCCTTTCAGGAAAAAAAGGCCGCTGAAGGGGTTTCCGCCTCGGCCATCTTTGCTCTCTCGCTGGTTTTCACCTTCCTTATTCTGGCCGCACTCTACGAAAGCTGGTCGCTGCCCTTCAGCGTGTTGCTCAGCCTTCCGATCGCCGTCGGCGGAGCCTTTTTATTCCTCCTGATGCGGGGAATGGAAAACAACATCTACGCGCAGATTGGGCTTGTCATGCTGATCGGGCTGGCAGCCAAGAACGCAATTCTTATCGTTGAATTCGCCCGGGCTCAGTATCAGGAGGAGGGTAAATCCATTCGCGACGCAGCCCTCGAGGCGGCCCAGTTGCGACTGCGCCCGATCCTAATGACCTCGTTCTCTTTCATCCTCGGATGTATGCCGCTTTACTTCGCGCTTGGGGCGGGCATGGTTTCGCGACGGATTCTCGGCACAACCGTAATCGGCGGAATGCTCGCCGCCTCAGCCATCGCGATCTTCGTCATTCCGGCCATGTTCTACATTATCGAATCCCTGGGTCATCGGAAACAAGAGAAAAGGGCCGCGGATCATAACGGCGGCTGAGACTCCCCGGTCTTTGAACGAAGAAAGAATCTGGAAGCATCCGGTACCTCCTGACTTAGTAAAGTGGCCATGAGCCCTGTCCAGCCGGTTTGATGGGCGGCTCCGCAGCCGCGTCCGTTGTCGGCATGAAAATATTCATAAAATAATAGAAGATCTTTGTTTTCGTCCCGCTGGTAAAAGTTTTCTTCCCCGTGACAGGGGCGACCGGTGTCCCCGGGTAGAAAAAGACGGTTCAGCCGGCGGGAAATTTCTTGGGCGGCCGCCTCCAGATTCACCCACTGTCCGCTTCCGGTCGGGACTTCAACCGTAAAGTCCTCTCCGTAATATCGGTGGTAGGTTTTGAGACTTTCGATCAATAGAAAATTAACCGGGAACCAGATCGGCCCCCGCCAGTTGGAGTTTCCGCCGAACATACCGCTGTCGGATTCGCCCGGAAGATAAGCGACCCGGTGGAGCTGTCCATTGAAGTTCATTTCGAAGGGGTCGTTTTCATGAACTTTTGAAAGGGAGCGGATACCGAAGGGAGAGAGAAATTCGTTTTCATCAAACACGTAACGTAACATCCGTTCAAGCCGTTCCCGGCTGGGAATGGCCATGAGCTCCTCGCGCTCGCCGTCCTCATTGTTCCGCCAGGAAATGGTGTGGAGAATATCCGGACGGTGTTTCAGAAACCACTTGGTGCGGGAGCGGAAGCCGGTAAGGTGAGCGGGTATTCCCTCTTCCAGATGGAGGACGGCAAACATAGGAATCAGACCGACCATGGAGCGGATACGTAGATGTTCGGATCCGGATGCGCTTTGTACATGATCGTAATAAAATCCGTCGCTTTCTTCCCACAATCCTTCTCCGCCCAGGTGATTCATGGCATCGGCGATGCTCATAAAGTGTTCGAAAAATTTAGAGGCAATTCCATCATAAGCCGGACGCTCTTTGGCGATTTCCAAAGCCATATCCAGCATTACGCTGCAGAAGAACGCCATCCATGCGGTCCCATCGGCCTGCTCCAGATCCTTCATACCGTCGGGAGGATGAGAGCGGTCAAAGGGTCCGATGTTATCGAGCCCGAGAAAGCCGCCGGAAAAGATGTTGCGCCCTTCGGGGTCTTTGCGATTCACCCACCAGGTAAAATTGATCACCAGTTTATGAAAAGCCTGTTCCAGAAAATCGAGATCGGTGTCGCCACGGGCTTTGAGTTGAAGATACACCTCACGACAGGCCCAGGCATGTACAGGCGGATTCACATCACCAAAATTGAATTCGTAAGCCGGGAGCTGTCCGTTGGGATGCAGATACCATTCCCTTAAAAAAAGCAGCAGTTGATCACGGGTAAACCAGGGATCTATTTGGGCAAAGGGGATCATATGAAACGCGGTGTCCCATGCGGCAAACCAGGGGTATTCCCATTTGTCGGGCATGGAGAGAATATCCCGGCTGAACAGATGCGTCCAGTCGCCATTGCGGATGTCTCCTCTGCCGGGTGGCGGGGGAATCTTGTCCGGATCGCCTTTTTCCCAATCAAGAACGGAATAATGATAGAACTGTTTGCTCCATAGCATACCCGCCAAGGCCTGTCGGTGGATTTTGATTTCCTCCTGATCCTTCACACCGGGAAAACGGGCTGCATAGAACTGATCCATTTCGGCCCGGCGTTGTTCGAAAACCTTATCCAGAGGTACTGATACCGTTTCATCATCAACGTTCAATCGAAATTCCAAAACCTGCGATCCCCCCGGAGGAAGGGTCACTTTATAAAGTGCGGCACTTTTGGTTCCTTTTTGCTCAGGATTTACCGCCGAGGTTTCCTGGTGTATCACATAACGGTGAAAAGCATCTTTGGTGTATGCGGACTCATTGGGCGTGCCGTATAGTTTTTTATAATTAGATTCGTTTTCCGTAAACAACCAAACGGGATCAGCGGGTCCCGCGGAATGAAACCGGAACTTCCCAAGTTCGGAATGGGTCAGATTCACGCATTCCCCTTTCTCATCCAACTGCATAAGGGGGCGGGGCGTACAGCCTTCGTGTCGACAGCCCCAGGCCCAGGTGTTTCGGAACACCATTTGACCCAGCACATGCAATTCGGTCCTTTGGTCGGAACGATTACGCAGGGTCACCCGCATGCAGGTGTCTTGGGGTCCGGCTTTGGCATATTCAACTTCGACATCCGCATAATGGTTTTCTGAAAAGATCCCGGTATCCAAAAGCTCGAGCTCCGGGTCTTCAAATCCGCGGGCGGCATTTCCCTGCCTCAGCTCTTCATAAGGAAACGCACTGAAAGGATATTTGTAGAGTGCCCGGCAGTAGCTGTGAGTCGGAGTGGCATCCAGATAGTAGTACAGTTCTTTGACGTCTTCTCCGTGGTTACCTTCGGGATTGGTTAAGCCGAACAGTCGCTCTTTCAAGATGGAATCCTTGCCGTTCCACAGCGCAACGCTGAAGCCCAGGCGGCATTTGCGGTCAGACCAGCCCAGCAGTCCGTCTTCTCCCCAGCGAAAGCAGCGGCTGACGGCGTCCTCGTGACTGAAAGAGCGCCAGCTGTCACCCTCCGCCGAATAATCTTCGCGCACGGTACCCCATTGACGTTCCGGAAGGTAGGTTCCCCAGCGTTTCCAATCCGCAGATTTTTGTGCGGCTTCTTGTAAACGCAGGGACTCGGGATCTGTATGATTCATTCTCAAGCCCTAAACCATCATGTGTGAATTGCAAATGCCTATGCGGACTCTGATCCTGGCTCAGGAGTTCCTGCCACCTGCATTTTCCAACAAAAAATCAACGGATTCTTCTCGAAGAAAAAAAAGGATTTTTCGGGATTATGAGAATTCCATACGATAGTATCCCGAAATGAATTCACCTGCTGTTGATGACTTATTCGCCGAATTGGAAATGTTTTACGAGCCGGATAATATTTATTATCAGACGATTTCGGCGGTATTGGAGGCCGCGCAGAGGGTGGGAATCGACCGTCGGGAGCAATTGATTCTGGCACAGCCCAAGAACGAAATTATGGTGCATTTTCCGGTATTGATGGATGACGGGACCTATCATTTGTTTAAAGGATACCGGGTTCAGCACAACAACGTAGCCGGTGCCTATAAGGGAGGAATCCGTTATCATGAAGAGGTGTATCTGGATGATATTAAATCTCTGGCGGTGCTGATGACCATGAAATGCGCATTGATGCGTCTTCCTTTTGGAGGAGCAAAAGGCGGATTAAAAGTGGATCCACGCAAAGTGAGTTCTGAGGAGTTGATGCGGATCACCCGCAGATTTACGGCGGCTCTCGGAGCGAATATTGGACCCGATTATGATATTCCCGCACCCGATATGGGAAGCAACGCGCAGGTGATGGCTTGGATGGCGGATACCTACATAAATTTTGCCGAAATGAACAGCAAAGTAGAGGCGAGATCTGTGGTCACGGGCAAACCTTTATCCTTTGGAGGCTCGGCCGGTCGGGAAAAAGCAACAGGCCAGGGAGTGGTCAATGTGCTGGAGGTTTTGATGCCCGGGATGGGACTAAAGCTCGCGGGTTCCACCTACAGTTTGATTGGATATGGAAACGTGGGGTCCTGGACCGCCCGCCTGCTTTCTCCCCAACAAGCAATTTTGAGGGCCGTAATGGATCACCGGGGTGCCATCTACAATGCAGAAGGAATCGATGTCGAGGCTCTTGCAATGTACGTAAGGAAAACAGGCTCGGTCCTGGGATTTGCAGGGGCAGACGTGATCAGCGAAAAAGAGTTTTACGCCTGCGAAGTGGATCTGTTGATTCCGGCGGCTCTGGAGCAGATGATTCACAAAGATAATGCAAGCCTGATTCGATGCAAGGTCTTGGTGGAAGCGGCGAATGCCCCGGTAACACCCGAGGGGGAACGGGTTTTAGTTGAACGCGGGGTTACGATTTTACCGGCAATTCTCTGTAATGCAGGAGGGGTGACGGTGAGTTATTTTGAGTGGAAGCAAAATCGGCAAAGTGAACGGTGGGATGTGGAAACGGTGGACCGTCGATTGAAACGGATTATGCGCGATGCCGCGAAGAGGGTTCAACAGGCAGCCGAGACCTATGACTGCAGTTTGCGTATTGCATCCTACGCCTCCGCCCTGGAGCATCTTAACGAAATATATAAGGTGCGCGGAATCTTTCCGTGATTCCAACTGTATCCGGTCTTTTTCAAGACTTTTTCTTCTGGTTTCTTTGCGTCGATGCTCCATATTCAACAGTATGAATCGATACATCTATTTTTTACTACTTCTCCTCTTTCCTCTTCTGCCAGCGGAGGGTTCTGCACCCGCCAATGCAAATTTACTTAAGGACACGGTCATAAAAGAATTCACGCTCGAAGGGGCAAATTTGCGGGAGGCGATTGATCAACTGCGCGAGCTTACCCAAAATGGCGAAGAACAGGTCAATTTTGTGATTGCACCGGATGTGAAGGCAGAAGAAAAGGTGCTGACGATGGACGTAAGGGGGATTTCCGGAATGGATGCTTTGGCCACTATTCTGCAGATGTCGGGCACCCGTGCGGAATTAAAGCGGGGAAGCATCTGGATTCTGCCCAATCCCTAAGCGGTGTTTTTTAGAAGGCACAGCGTGGGTCCCAATTTGAGATGTCATCGAGATTTAGCAAACGAAACTCTCCCTTCTCGAATCGAACGATTCACCCTTTCTATTTGAGGCGAAAAGTGCTACCTCACCCGAAACAGGATCATGGTTGAAACCCATGGTATAGCGAACCGAATAAAAGGACTACGATATGAAAACGAAGCGACGGAATCATCTGTTATTGGCCCTGCTCTGCTGTATCGGAACGGCATGGGCTCAAACAAATACTCCTGCAGCGGGTGCGACTCCTGCAATGACCGCAAGCGAGCGGGCTACGGAACTGTCAAAAAAGTTGTCGAATCCTATTGCGGATTTGATCAGCGTTCCTCTTCAATATAATTTTGATGACAACTATGGTGAAATGGATAAGGGCTCCAAAAGCCAGTTAAACATCCAGCCGGTCGCACCCTTTTCCCTCACCGAAGACTGGAATGTTGTGACCCGAACCATTGTTCCGGTAATCGGGATCCAGGATATGCCGGGAGTGGGCGATGAATCGGGGTTGGGCGACATTACGGCCAGCCAATTTTTCTCACCCAAAGCCCCCAGTGCTTCTGGATGGATTTGGGGCGCAGGTATCGTCGAGTTGATTCCCACAGCAACCGAGGATGCATTGGGGGGCGGAAAATGGGGAATAGGTCCGACCGCCGTTGCGCTTAGACAAGAGGGCCCTTGGACCGTGGGAGGACTTATGAACCAAATCTGGTCGGTAGCAGGCGACAGTGATCGCTCGAATATCAATTCGCTCTTTCTGCAACCCTTCGTAACCTACCTTATCGAAAAAACCAAAACCACCTTGATATTGAACACCGAATCCACCTACGACTGGGTGACCGAGCAGTGGTCGGTGCCGATAAACGCCGGGGTCGCACAACTGTTTAAAGTGGGACCGCAGATCATGCAGTTGGAAGTGGGAGCACGCTATTGGGCCGATTCGCCTGAGAATGGACCCGAAGACTGGGGGTTGCGCGTTCAGCTCACCCTTCTGTTTCCAAAATAAGCCCCCCCCATCATGTCCCGGTGAACGAATTTTGAGGGATGACCCAAATTCAATCCAACTTTTTCGTATAGGTCTCTGGAATAAACAAAGCCACGACAACGCCAACCGTGCAGCTTACCATTAAATAATATACCGGCATCCAAACATTGCCTCCGCTTTGTTTTATCAACCATGTGCACAGCACGGGAGTGGTTCCTCCAAACAGGGCTAGCGAAAAATTGTAACTGATAGATAGTCCGGTATACCGCACACTTGTTGGGAAAGATTCTGTCATTAAAGCCGGCATCACCGCTTGGAACATGGCCTCAAAAACGGCAAAAACCAACATGGCCAGTAGTATCGCTTGAAAAGTATTTTGAAACATCAGGCCGAATAAAGGATAACTGAACACGATAAATCCTATCAATGACACAAACAAGACGGACTTTCGTCCTATCGTATCCGTAACATGCCCAAAAAGAGGAATCATCAACATCAGAACGATCAAGGTGACAGTGTGGGCTGACAACGCATCTTGCAGCTTCACCTGATGAAAGGTATGGAGATAAGAAGGTAAGAAGATAAAAATAAGATAGACGGAAACTCCAAAGGCCCAGCTTAACAACATAATTTTTACGGCCTGAAGTTTA
>JGI12210J13797_11040159_pt1 | contig 12355 bp, 8 predicted proteins | sample ElkSlonscriptome_3_FD_13797 | JGI IMG/M metagenome (IMG submission 13797) | reverse complement strand
AGGCCATGAAGCAGATCTGCAAGGAACGCTACGAGGCCTTCGGTACCGCCGGCAATGCCAGCAAGATCCAGCCCCTGTCGCTGGATGCCATGACCGGTCGCTACACGAGCGGCGAGCTTGATCCCAAGATCAACTAGTCTTTTTTCCGCGATCGCGGAAAAAAATGTTGGTGAGAAGGGCGCTTCGGCGCCCTTTCTCTTTGCGGTGTGCGGTGAATCGTTGGTGGGCGCGTGGCAGCGGCTTGCAGCCGCGATGGGGCCGCGCCGAAATCCGCTGTTGCTGCGGTCGTGACTGCAAATCGCTCCCACGGTGGGGTGGCTTGGTTCCGTGGCGGCGGTCGGCCGATTGCGCCCGCAAAGATCGCGCGGGCGTCAAATCTTTCCAGATGAGTCATGGCAACAACGAGCGTGCCCGCGGAAGGGCCGAGCGCCAAGGGCCTGGCGCCGAAATTGCGCAATCGTGCTTTATAGCGGCCCTTGGCCCTCGGCGCTTGGACCAGTTAGAGCAATGATGGGCGGGGCAACGTAGCGCCGTACGCTCGTCGGTCTGAGTCATCGCCTCGCTAGCTCCTGAGCATCTCGGCGACCAGGTCGAGCATAGCGTCGGTGTCGAATTCGGACTTGGTGATGTAGCGGTCGGCACCGGCCTCAAGGGTCTTTTGCCGGTCTTCGGGGCGGTCCTTGTAGGACACGACGATGATTGGCAGGGCCTTGAAGCGGTCGATGCCGCGCAGGGTGCGGATCAGTTCGATGCCGTTCATGCGCGGCATGTCGATGTCGGTGATGAGCAGGTCGAAGCTGCCGGACTTGGCCTTGTTCAGACCGTCGACGCCGTTGACGGCGGTGGTGACCTGGTAGCCGGCCTGTTCCAGAAAGTGGCGTTCGACCTCGCGCACGGTGACCGAGTCTTCGACCACGAGGATGTGGTCGACCTCGGCGACTGGCTCAGCGATCAGCGTCGGCTGGCTGACGGCATTGGACAGCCGTCCGGAACCCTCTTCCATGCGTGCGAGCAGATCCGGAATGTCGATGATCAGGGCGACGCCGCCGTCGTCGAGCAAGGTCAGTCCTGAGACGTCCCGCACCTTGCCTAGGCGCTGGTCCAGTGGTCGGCTGACCATGTCCATCTCGTCGATGACCTCGTCCGCGAGCAGGCCGAAACGGCGCTCGCCGTCGCCGAGCACCAACACGTGCTTGCGCTGGATGTCCTGCTGCAGCGGGGCCAGGCCAAGTACCTGGTGCAATTCGTACAGCAGCAGCATCTCGTCATCCAGGTTCACGGCCATGCGGCCTTCCACCTCGCGCAGTTGGCCCGCGGCGATACGACGCACGGCGGCCACCTCGCTCATGGGGAAGGCGTAGCGTTGTGCACCGAAGAGTGGATGACAGCCGCCCTGCACGAGCAGACAACGGGTGAGTGACAGCATCAAGGGCACCTGCAGCTCGAAGCAGGTGCCTTGGTTGTGTTCGCTATGGACGCCGATGTGGCCGCCCGAGGCGTCGATGGCATTCTTGACGATGTCGAGCCCGAAGCCGCGGCCTTGCGTGGTGTCGACCGCCATTGCGGTGGAGAGCCCCGGCAGAAACAGGAACTGCATCTGCTCATCGATGCCCATGGCGGCCCACATGGCGGCGGTGGTGTGGCCGTTGTTGACCACCGTCTGTTGCAGCCGTTCCAGGTCGATACCGCGACCGTCATCGGCGACGCGGATGCGCATCATCGAGCCGAGCTGGCGTGCCTCGATTACGATACGGCCGATCTCGGCCTTCCCCAAGCGCCTGCGCTCCTCGGCGGGTTCGATGCCGTGGCCAAGGGCATTGCGTACCATGTGCCGCAAGGGGTCGCGCAGGCGCTCGAGCACGGCGCGGTCGATGCGGTTGTCGGCGCCGTCGATGCGCAGCTCGATGCGCTTGCCGAGTTCATGGGCCAGATCGCGGAGCATGCGGGGATAGTCATCGAGCAGTTCGCTGAGTGGCACCAGGCGGGCCTGTGTGACCTCGTCGACCAGGTCGTCGGAGAGATGCTGCAGCCGAGTCTCCATGCGATCGTGCACATCGGTCAAGCTTGAGCATTCGGTTCCGGCTCGAGTGAGCCGTTCGCTGATGCCGCGCAGTGATTCCTGTAGCGTCTCGCGAGCCAGCCCGTCGGTCTGCGCCAGTGCGTTGATGCGGTTGAGCTGATGCTGGGCCTGGCTCAGTTCGAGGGTAAGCGTTCGCATCTGCCGGCGCTGGCCGGACAGGGCCGAGACCGAGACCGTTAGTTCGCCGGAAAGCCGGTACAGCCGGTCGAGCTGTTCGTAGCCGATGCTGGCCCGCTCTTGTCCGCCGGCATGCGCACCGCCCGGGGTATGACGGGCTGGCTGACGGGTAACGGTTGCCCGGGTCGCGGGCTCGTTTCCGAGCCCCGGGATCGGTGGCATGGATGCTGGTCCGGACGTCTCGTCCGGCGCTGGTGGTGGCGGCTGGTCGGCGGCCGGCGGGGATGGCGCTGGCTCGCCCGTTGTGACGTCCGCCCTGTCCTGCGTTGCAGGCGCATCGGGGGGCGCGGCAGCGGTCATGCCCGTCGCCGAGCAGTCGCCGAGAGGCTCCCCGCGGCGATAGCGCGCGACCTGCTCCCGCAGCGGTTCAATCGATGGGGCGTCACTGCCGGCGATACGCAGCGCAAGGATGGTCTCGATGCAATCGAGCGCGCAGCGTACCAGTGTTGTCAGCGCGTCACCTGCTTGTGCAGGTGTGTCCGTCGGCCGCTCAACGAGGTCGCGGAAAAGCTCTTCGATGGCGGTAGCGGCATCGCGGATCTCGATGAATCCGATCGCACGTGCGGCGCCTTTGATGGTGTGGAAGGTCCGGCGCAGCGTGTCGTTGCGCGCCGTATCCGAGGCGTAGGGGAGGCCGTCCCCAAGCATCGCGCGCGCCTGTACGAGGTGGCCCCGCACCTCGGCGCTGAAGATACCGAGCAGGTCGATTCCGTCCGGCAGCGTGGTCGAGGAGGATGTTGGATCGGGCTGGGGCTGCCGAGGCGTTTGCGATTGCCTTGGCGTGGCGGTGCCGGGCGGATTTGCCGGCTGCGGTGGGCCTGGTTGCGCGTCATCAGCAGACGCCGTTTCGGTTGGGGGGGCGGTGTTGGGCAATTCCTGTCCCGGCGCGCGTCCGGCGCAATAGTCGTCTACTCGCTGTGTCAGGTGTTGGAGCCCCGGCAGGTCGCTCTGCGTCAGTCGCGCGTTGACGGTCGCGTGAAACAGATCAATGGCGTAGAGGCTGAGGTCCGGCAACTCGCTGCGATAGCTGGTCTTGCCGTCGAGCAGGTCGTGGTAGACGTCTTCGAGCCGGTGGGCGATCTGCTTTTCCTGCTCGAAGCCAATCGCGCGCGCGGCGCCCTTGATCGTGTGGAAGACGCGCATGAGCGCCTCGGTGAGGGCACGCTCGGGCTCCTGCGTGTCCGTCTGCTCCAGCTCTAACACCAAACGTGTTGCTTCCTTGAGGTTGCTGTTGACCTCCTCGCGAAAGATGTCGATTAGCTCACTCACGACAGCATCCTGTGGAGTTGGGGCTTGAGCTGGGCCAGGTCTTGGTCAGCGAGCAGCGCAGTGAAGTGGAGTTCTTGCAGCGTGTCGGCGCCGAGTTGCCACAGGTCGCCGAGAAGGCCCGAGGGAGCCTGATCGCCGAGCACTTGCCCGCGGCGCTGCTCCGGCCGGAGCGTGCGAATGCCCTGCACCGCCTCCACCGCGACGCCGACGGCGTGACCATCCTTCTGGATGCGAAGAATGCGGTTGCGGCGCTGCCAATGGCGTTCGATATGCGGACCCGTGCGGGTGCCCTGCGGATCGCGCAGGTGTTCGCCAAGGTCGATGATCGGTAGCACGTCGCCACGCAGATTCAACACACCGAGCAGGGCCGCCGGCGAGCCGGGGATGGGCCGCAGCAGGGCTGGCATCAGGACCTCGTCGATGGCGTCGAGGCGCGCTAGATAGGCGGCTCCGGCGCAGTCGAACAACAGCGCCTCGAACGGTAAGCCGCTTGCGCTGCCCGCCGGATCGCGCGACGCTGGTTCTGTGCTCATGACGTTGGCCTGGGCTGCTTGGGGGCGAAGCGTGTTTGCGGATACCTAAGGTTTCGCAGCGACAACGCGCTTGCAGGTCGAAGGGCCGGGGGCCAAGCGCCAAGGGCCGGAGGCCAATCGCGCTCAACTGCGCTGAACGGGCGGTCCTTGGCCCCCGGCGCTTGGCCCACTCGCAGCAACGCGCAGGTTTCGTTGGCCGCGTTCTTTTTGCCGTGCTGCATTGCCCTAAATCTGGTTAAACCTTGAACACCGACACTGCCTCCGAGAGCGCCGTGGCCATTTCGTTGAGCTCATACGTAACGGCGCGCGTCTGACTGGCGGCCTTGGATACCATGTTGGCCGAAGAGAGCATCTCCGTGGCCGTGGTCTGGACCATGCGCGACGATTCGGCCTGCGCGCGCACGCTGTCGACGATCATGCGGGTCTGTTCCTGGATGCGCTCCATGGCCTCGTCGATGGCGCCAAGGGAGTCGATCGACTCGCCCACGAGTGCGATGCCGTGCCGGATCTCTTCCGACGACTTGTCCATGGCCAGGGCCGACGATTCGGTGGCGCGCTGGATGTCACGCACCATCGCGTTGATGTTGCCGGCGGAATCGATGGAGCGGTCGGACAGACGACGGATCTCATGCGCCACCACCGAGAACCCCTTGCCCATTTCGCCGGCCTTGTTCGCCTCGATGGACGCATTCAAGGACAGCAGCGTGGTCTGGTCGGCGACCATCGAGATCGTGGACACCGCCGTGTTGATGTCGTCCATCTTGTCGTTTAGGGACTTGATGCGTTCGGCCGTCTGCGCTGTGGAGTTGCCGATTGCATCCATGGAGCTCATGATCTGCGACGACTTTTGATTGTTTCCGGTGACAACTCCGGCAATCCCATCGACGCTGCCGCTGGTGTTCTCGGAGGAGTGCAGCAGAGTCGACGCGCTTTGGGACATCTCGTTGAGTGACGACGAGAGCTGGTTGACCGCACTGGCCTGCTGCGAGGCCGATGCCGCTTGCTCGGTGGCGGCGGCCTGAATCTCGTTGATGGACGACGACAACTGCACCGCGGAGCGCTGGATGCGCTGCACCAGCGACAACAGGTTCTCGCGCATCTCGTTGAAGGCATCTGCCAGCACGCCGAGTTCGTCGTGGCTATTCACCGCGACCGGGGTGCGCAACTCGCCGCGAGCGATGCGCTGGGAGCCGGCCATCAACTGGTCGATGGCGGTGACGATAGGCCGGGGCACCGTGAACAGAACCAGCAGCCCAACCAGAGCGCCGACCAATACCGTGATGCCGAGTATCCATTGCGCGCCGGTGCTGGTGCGCATCAGGCGTTCGCTTTCGCGCCCGATATCGCGCCAAGCGTCCGCGGACAACTCCTCGGCCAGCTTGCCGATGTCCGCGCCGATGGCGCGCAATGCGGCTTTCTCGTCGTCGATCTGGGCCTTGAGCTCGTTCCCCTGGGCGGCGGCTACGGCGATGCGGGCGCCGGCCTCGCGCAACTGGGCGGCATAGGACAACAATGACTTGCGCAGATCCCCCAACTCTCGCTTCAGCCTCGGGTCAGCGCTCTGGTCACGCATCAGGTCCAGTTGGGCGAGTGTCTCGGCGAGTGTCTCCCGTGTCACCTCCGGATAGCCTGGGTTGCGGCCGGCGATGAAGGCATTGAGTCCGGCGCGGGCGTCGATCAGGTCGCGCGCGAAACCGCTCAGCAATCGCGCCTGCTCGCGTTCGCGCGACCAAGCATTGGCGGCGCGTCCTTCGGGCGCCGTTAGCCGCCCCCAGTAGCGGTCCATTAAGTCCTCCGCTGTGTCGATGGCCGCGTTCAGGCTGGCATTCAACTGCGCCCCCGCGCTGCCCTCTTGCTGGCTACTCTCCGCTAGCGCGGCGCGGTTGCCCTCAATCAGTTTCGCCAGCGCTTCGAAGCGCTTCTCGTAGTTATTTGAGGCGGTACCGATAGCGGCGAAACGCTCCACGACTGACATGCCAGTGCTTTGGCTGAAACGCAGGCTTGCGCGATTGATCTCATCAATGTGCGCGCGCAAGCGATCGGTGAGTTGCTTGACTTGGTCGACGGCCGACGCGTCCTCGAGCAACAGGAAGTCCTTTTCGGCATCGTGAATCATCGCCATGTCGTGGCGGATGGCATCGGCGAGCCGCGATAGCTCGGCGTGGTTGCGTAACTCTTCGACGCCCTGCACGCCGATGTCTCTGAGCGTCAGCATGGAAATCGCGCCGAGGATCAGGATGACAGCGGTCAGCAGACCCAAGCTCAGCGTCAGTTTGTGCTTTAGGCTGAGCCCTCTGAGTTGGTCGCCATCGGCNCGCCGCGCACGACTGCTCGGCATAGCCTGACTTGCCCGGCGAGCACTCCCGCTGCGAGCCGTGGCGTGCTCGTCGCGGCTCGCCGGTGCCTCATTGCCAAATGGACGCCCGCTCGTCACGCCGTCTGGTTCCGGTACGACAAAGCCGCTCTCACCGGCGCCGTTGGTCTGGTTGTTGTTGTCATGCTCTGACGCTCCGTGGTCTTGGTTCTTCATCGCTGGCTGCCGTGGTTTGGGGTTGTGGCGATCGCTGTCTGTGGGTCATGTACAGGGTGCGCAACAGGGCTTCGCGCGACTGTGCGGCTGAGCCACCGCTTTGCGCGTTCCTGGTCAAAAATGGTCGACATTGCCGCGCCGTAGTCCGGACACGTCGAGCAGCGACAGCGCGGCGCCGGCGTGCTCAGCGACTCCGGCGCGTCGAATTGGTGCGTTCGCGGGCCCGGCCGAGCGCAGCTGAAAGATGCCCGTGTCGAGATACTCCACCGCGTCGACGCGCTCCACGGGCAGCCCGCTGCGACGACCGAAACGATCGCGAATCACCAGGGTGCGGTTGTCTCCGCCGAGACGATAGTCGCAGCGCTTGCCGAGCATGGCGGCAGTGTCCAGGAGCGGCAGCAGTTCGCCACGCAGGTTCGCGAGACCAAGAATGGATGGGTCGACGTTGGCGACTGCGATGCCGGTTTCGACGCAGGCAACCTCGTCGAGGTCGTCGAGTGCGATGGCGAAACGCTCACCACCGAGGCGAAACAGAACGAAGGTGGTGCTGTTCAGGTCGCTTTCGGTCTCTGCAACTGCGGCATAGGTCTGTGCCCGCTCACGCAGGGTCTCAGCGCTCAGCGGTTCGTCGACGCCGACGGCTGTGGGGCCTGCTGGGTCAGACGCAAACATTAGGAGCCGACTCCCTGGCGCGTGCGCATGTGCGCGCCCTGCGTGTTGTTGCCGATGCTGCCAGCGCCGCCGACGAGCCCACGGGGCAGCAGGGTTGTCCGTCGCGCTGAGGTGCGACGCGATTGGCGCCGAAGGCCTGGGATTGGTCCATCGGCGTGCGCCGGGATGGAAAGGTGCAACGGGTGCTTCGATCACACCGTGCCCATGACGAGATATGATGCATGTGTGCGTCTATGCCTGTCGGTGTCCGGCCAGCACCCTGTTGTCCCCGAACGAGGCTGGTGCGCCGTGTTGGGCGCAGTATAGTCCTGCTGATCCGGCTGCTGTGTGATCTAGCGCCTGTTTGGGTGGTGCGGCCCGAAAGCAATCATCTCATAGACAGGGGCGGCCTGGATGATGCCCGGAGCGACGATTTGTCTGTTGACAAGGGCAGCGAATGATGTGTGAGTTTTTCGTTTGTGCACAAGCGGCATCGCCTTGCGGCATGCGGACATCGAGGATCGAGCCTTGTGTGTCAAGGCTTGGCTGGTGTTATTTAAAACAATGACTTGTGCTCATGGTCAAAAAGGCACCAGTCTGATCGGAGACCAGTCGTCTTGCGGGTTCAGGCAGGACTCCCCGGCCTTACCCACAAAGTTATCCACAGCTGTTGTTGGTAGTTGCCGAGAAACCAGGACGAGAAAATGCCTTGTGCATGACAGCGCCGGAGTCATTCAGATTGAGGGGTTTATCCGTTGTACTGGTGCCTGCCGAGCGACCCGGCACGTCGGTCAGTGCGTTGGCGCGACGACGCGTAGCGTAGCGGTCCGCGCGTCCGCGAAAGGGCTGCAGCGACATTTCGAGCGCAATGTCCTGAGATATCGTTTGTACTGGCGCGCAAATGTACCGACAGGCCCGTCACGCTAGGCTATACTAGGCGATTGCCGCACTGGCCGCGTTCGCCGGCCGTCGTTCATCCCATTCCCGGTATCGTTGTTGCAACTGCCGCCCCCTGTCCGCGCCAACGGGCCACTAGGAGAGAAGTCCCTGTGATCGAGAACCTTCGCAATATTGCGATCATCGCCCATGTCGACCATGGCAAGACCACGCTGGTCGACAAACTGCTACAGCAGTCCGGCACCCTTGGCGACCGCTTTGGACCGGTAGAGCGGGTCATGGACTCGAACGACCTGGAAAAGGAGCGGGGCATCACGATTCTGTCGAAGAACACGGCGCTGCGCGTGACGCTGAATGAGGAGGACTATCGCATCAACATCGTCGATACGCCGGGGCATGCCGATTTCGGCGGCGAGGTGGAGCGTGTGCTGTCGATGGTCGATTCGGTGCTGCTCCTGGTCGACGCGCAGGAAGGCCCGATGCCGCAGACCCGGTTCGTCACCAGCAAGGCCTTCGAGCACGGGCTGCGGCCCATCGTCGTGGTCAACAAGATCGACAAGCCCGGCGCCCGCCCGGATTGGGTCGTCGATCATGTGTTCGATCTGTTCGACCGTCTCGGCGCCACCGACGAACAGCTCGATTTCCCGATTATTTACGCCTCCGCCATCAACGGTTACGCGGGGTTAGAGAACACGGTGCGCGACGGTGACATGACGCCGCTGTTCGAGGCCATCGTCAAGCACTGCCCCGCACCCGACGTGGACCCGAAAGGGCCGTTCCAGATGCAGGTCTCCACGCTCAACTACAGCTCTTTTGTCGGCGCCATCGCGGTCGGTCGGATTCAGCGCGGCAGCGTGAAATCGAACCAACCGGTGGTGGTGGTCAAGCGCGACGGGGTTACCCATCGCGCCAAGATCGGCTTGGTCTATGGCTACATGGGGCTGGAGCGGACCGAGGTGCCATCGGCGCGGGCCGGCGATATCGTCGCGCTGACCGGCATCGAAGCTCCAAACGTGTCCGACACCATCTGTCATCCGGACCATGTCGAGGCGCTGCCGCCGCTCACCGTCGACGAGCCGACCGTGACCATGACCTTCCAGGTCAACACGTCGCCGTTCGCGGGGAAAGAGGGCAAATACCTGACCTCGCGTCAGCTCAAGGACCGCCTGGAGCGCGAGCTGATCCACAACGTGGCGCTACGGGTGGAGGAGGGGAACGACCCGGAGAAGTTCCGTGTCTCCGGTCGCGGCGAGCTGCATCTATCCATCTTGTTGGAAAACATGCGCCGCGAAGGCTACGAGATGGCCGTCTCACGCCCCGAGGTCATCTTTCGCGAGATCGACGGTCAAATCTGCGAGCCTTACGAGCAGCTCACGGTCGACCTCGACGAGGCCAACCAGGGCGCCATCATGCAGGCCCTCGGCGAGCGCCGCGGCGACCTCAAAGACATGGTGCCGGACGGCAAGGGCAGGGTGCGGCTGGACTACGAGATCCCGTCCCGCGGCCTGATCGGTTTCCAGACCGAATTTATGACCCTGACCTCCGGCACTGGTCTGAAGTACCACGTCTTCGACCACTACGGACCCGCCAATCAGAGCGGCATTGCCCCGAGGCGTAACGGCGCGATGATCGCAAACGCCCAGGGCAAAGTGCTCGGCTATGCGCTGTTCAACCTTCAGGATCGTGGTCGCATGATGGTGTCGCCGGGCATGGAGGTCTACGAGGGGCAGATCGTTGGCATCCATTCGCGCGATAACGACCTGGTGGTCAATCCGCTCAAGGCCAAGCAGCTGACCAACATCCGCGCCGCCGGTTCGGATGAGAACATCCTGTTGACGCCGCCGGTCCGTTTCTCGCTGGAGCAGGCGTTGGAATTCATCGAGGACGACGAACTGGTCGAGATCACGCCCTCGGCGATCCGCATTCGCAAGCGCTTCTTGAAGGAGCACGAGCGCAAACGTGCTGGTCGCGCGCGCTGATGAGGCGCTGAGCGCCAGCCTAGGCTGTCGAAATCGAGCTGTAACTCGGCGAGTGCTGCAGGTTACAAGTCGCGAGGCCGTTCTGGCCGTTGTTGTTGTCGTCATCGATCGACGCGACCAACGGCGAGTCAGCTCGATGACGACAACGACATCGATCGAAAACGGTATCGGAATTCCTGCACTGCTGCACGAGGCTACCCATGAAGATCAGGCGCTCGCTTCCTCGTAAGCGGATCAATGCTGTTTGAAGATGCGTTGCTTTTCGCGCTGCCAGTCGCGGTCGCGTTCGGTGGCGCGCTTATCGTGAAGTTTCTTGCCTTTGGCGAGACCGATCTCCAGCTTCGCGCGACCGCGCTTCCAATACATCGCCGTTGGCACCAACGTGTAACCGGCGCGTTCCGTCTGCCCGATCAGACGGCTCAGTTCTGCGCGCTTCAGCAGCAGCTTGCGGGTGCGGGTCGCGTCTGGCGTGATGTGGGTCGAGGCAGAGGTCAGCGGCGAGATGTGGGCGCCGATCAAGAATGCCTCACCATGCAAGATCTTGACGTAGCCTTCTTTGAGCTGGACCCGCCCGGCACGCATGCTCTTGGCCTCCCAGCCCTCCAGCACCAGACCGCATTCCAGGCGTTGCTCAATGTGGTATTCGTGCCCCGCGGATTTGTTCAGTGCGATGGTGTTGCCGCCGCCGCCCCGGTTAGTCTTTTTTGTTCCTTTAGCCATTGCGTCAGTCTAATGCAGTGGGCTCGTCCGGTGGAAGCGCAGAACGGCGCTTGCGCCCGCGGCTGCTTGCCGCTATTATGCTGGGCTTTTCCTGAGGGTGTAGACCATGCGACAGCCGTTGATTGCCGGCAACTGGAAGATGAACGGTAGTAAGGCCCAGACCATCGATCTGCTCAACGGAATCAAGGCTGGCATGGATTCGGTGGTCAAATCGGCGGTGGCTGTATGCCCCCCCTTCCCCTATCTGCACCTCGCCGAGGAGTTGCTCGCCGGCACAGCGATCGGCTATGGCGCGCAGGATGTCTCCCGGGAAGAAGCGGGTGCTTTCACCGGCCAGGTTTCCGCCACGATGCTGAAGGATTTCGGCTGCAAGTATGTGATCGTCGGCCATTCCGAGCGCCGTCTCTTCAACGCGGAGACCGACGCCATCATCGCTCGCAAGTACGCGCAGGCGGTGGCGAACGGCTTGGTTCCAATCTTGTGCGTCGGCGAGACCCTCGCAGAGCGGGAAAGCGGCAAGACCGAGGCGGTGGTTGCGGCGCATATCGACGGCGTGATCGACGCCCATGGCGTCGACGCCCTCAATCACGGCGTTATCGCCTATGAACCGGTCTGGGCGATCGGGACCGGCGTTACCGCGACGCCGGCGCAGGCGCAAGAGGTGCACGCCTTTCTGCGTGGACGCATTGCGAGCGAGAGCCAGCCGGTCGCCGACAAGGTGCAGATTCTCTACGGTGGGAGCATGAAGCCTGACAACGCCGAGGAATTGATCGGCCAAGCCGATATCGATGGTGGTTTGATCGGTGGTGCTGCCCTGAAGGCGGGCGATTTCCTGGCGATCTGCCGTGCCGGTGACGCCAACGCCTAAGGCGATTCCGCCCACGCGGCTCGAAGCCACCAAGGCGATGGCGTTGGCGCTACTCAACAACGGGTCTATTTGATGCAACTGATTCTGACAGTGCTGCACCTGATGCTCGCCATCGGGCTGGTCGGGTTGATCCTGATCCAGCACGGGCGCGGGGCGGACGCGGGTGCGGCATTCGGCAGCGGCGCGTCGTCGACAGTGTTTGGCGCCCAAGGGTCCGGGTCCTTTTTGTCGCGTTCCACCGCGGTTATCGCAACGTTGTTTTTTCTGACCAGTATGACGCTTGCCTATTTTGCGGCGCAGGTCGGCGAACCGAGGGGCTTAATGGATGATGTCGAGGTGCCGGCGCCGAGCGACTTCGATAGCAGCGGCATGCCTTCGCCCGATCTTCTGCCGGGTGATCTTCCGCCGAGTCCTGCTACCGAGTTACGACCGAGTGGCGCAGGCGTGAGCGTAGACGATATGCCGACCGTCGACGCCCCGATGAGCCCGCCGCCGAGCACCGTCCCGGCTGATGACGAACGTCCGCCTGCGACGCCAGACGCAGCAGGGAGCGCCCCCGGTGATTCAACCGGTTCTGGCGAATAGCCAGGCAACAACTGATAGGCGGCGCTGGCCGCGGTTAACGAGGACGTTACGACCTTATGCCGACGT
>JGI12210J13797_10120606_pt1 | contig 12359 bp, 9 predicted proteins | sample ElkSlonscriptome_3_FD_13797 | JGI IMG/M metagenome (IMG submission 13797) | reverse complement strand
CAATTTTTGGACAGCTGGGGGCAGTGGAAAACGTCTGCGAAGCCGACCAGGAATGGTGCGGGATGCTGCTGGATTGCTCGGGATGTACCTAAGCAGAATACAGGCTGGAAACCCCGACCTCCGTTTTATCTCCCAGAATTAAGATCTGTTGCGTAATTTGGCATTGTCTTGTCCTTAGGTTCCTGTAGACCATAATATATATGTATTTTTATTATCGAGTTTTTGGCTTCGCCGTTTTTTGTGTCTGCAGCATTTTACCAGCGGAGGAGTTTTCGTTGAGGGGCCGCACCGACAAAGATGTTGCCATCTACGCTCCCGGTGAAGCGGTGACATTTCAAGTGCAGGTGTTTGACGGGAATCAAAGCGTCTCGGGCAAAAAGCTCCGATGGACCCTGAGTTTTGATGGTAAGCCATCCGAAACCGGCGAAGAGGTTGTGGGGAAAGCCGGTTTGAGGGTGACCACCCGTCTGGATCATCCGGGGTTTATGCGTTTGCAGGTGAAAGCCTACGATAGGGATGGAAAGGCACTGAAGGGGTTCGTCGGCGGGTGGGGGGCTGATAAAACCGGGGATATATTTTTTGACGGAGGCGCGTCTGTGCAACCGGACAAACTCACTCCGGGAGAAGAGCCGGATGATTTTGATGCGTTTTGGCAGGAGATGAAAGCCAAAGGTGCCGATGTTCCAATGAAAGCGGATCTCAGAGAGCTTCCCAGCCCGAATCCCGAGGTGAAATTATATGCAGTAAGGGTGAGTTGCGCCGGTACAAATCCGGTCACGGGATATCTCAGCATTCCCGTCAATGCCACTCCGGGGTCCCTTCCCGCCGTCTGTAACTATCAGGGCTACGGAGTTAGAAAGCACGATCCGCCGACGTGGGTGAACCCGAATGCGATCGTATTTAATGTTAATGCTCACGGCATGGACCTCGGAAGAGAGGATGCCTATTATGAAAAACGTAAAAAGGAACTTTCAGGATATGCATTTGATTCGGAAGAGAATTCGGATCCGAAACGTGCATATTTTCATGATATGGCGTTACGGGTAATGCGTTCACTGGAATATGTAAAAAGCCTGCCGGAGTGGAATGGGCGGGATTTGAACAGTAACGGCGGAAGTCAGGGTGGTTTACAGGCCTTTTGGGGGACGGGTCTGGATCCGGATGTAAGTGCCTGCAATTCCTGGTCTCCCTGGTGTTGTGATTTAGCCGGGATCCAACAAGGACGAATGAAAGGCTGGCGACCGGATTATACCGATGCCCTGTCCTACTACGATCCAGTATTTCATGCGCGACGTACTCATGCCACTGTACATCTAATCGGTAATTTCGGAGATTATACCTGTCCACCCTCCGGGGTCTGGATGGTGTACAATCAAATTCCTCATGACAACAAGTCGATCGAAATGAGACAGGGCTGTACTCATAGCTATACGATGAAGCCTTACATGTCTTTTACCATGACGCCGCAGGGGGTTCGAGATGTGGGACTCAAGGAAAAATAATCCCGATCATCTTTCCCTCCCTTTTTGTAAAATGCTGAGGAAAAGTATGGTTTAACCCTTTTAGTTTCTGGATGTTTCGCTACGTTTATGTGGACTTGTAAATAAAAGGATACATATGTGTGGTATTTTAGGTGTTGTAGGAAATGAATGTTCGTTGAGTTCTGTTGAGCGGGCCATGGGCTGTCAGTTTAGCAGGGGACCGGATTCTTTTGGGCTTTTTCAGGAGCCGGGTATGCTCTTTGGACATCGAAGGCTGGCGATCATGGATACCTCCGTCCACTCTGCGCAGCCGATGCAGTTTGAAGATCTGGTCATGGTGTTTAATGGAGCGATCTATAATTACCGGGAGATACGTCTGGCCTTGGAGCAGAAAGGGTATTCTTTTTATTCCGACGGGGATACCGAGGTGCTGCTCAAAGGCTACCATTGCTGGGGCAGGGAGGTGATGGAGAAATTCAACGGGATGTTTGCGTTTGCAGTTTGGGACCGTAGCACCCGAACCCTGTTTGCCGCCCGGGATCGATTGGGGATTAAGCCGTTTTATTACACGCTGGAAAATAATACCTTTAAATTTGCATCCACCACTCAGGCACTCCTGCAGTTGGGAGTAAGCGATACGAGCCTGAATACCACGGCCCTCCATCATTACTTTTCACTCCACACTGTGGTTCCGGCCCCGCACACCATGGTGAATGGTATTAAAAAACTAGCCCAGGCCTGCAGCCTGGAGTTTAAGGCCAACTCAGGAGAATTGAAGATCCATGATCCGTATTGGCGGATTCCGGAGCCTCGGTCTTCAGGCGACAGTTATGAGGACTGCCGGGATCAACTGGCGGAAAAACTCGAGCTGGCGGTGAAACATCGCATGACGGCCGCAGTCGATGTGGGGGTGTTGCTCTCGGGTGGACTTGACTCTTCCCTGATTACGGCCCTGGCCAATCAGCATCATCCTGATTTACATACCTACTCTATCGGGTTTGAAAGTACAGATGAGGAAAAAGGGGATGAGTTTGAATACTCGGATGTAATCGTGGATTATTTTAAAACCACTCACACTCAAATTCCGATTGAGAAGAGCCGAATGCTTTCCGCCCTCCCCAAGGCGGTCGCCTCCATGGCGGAACCAATGGGAAGTCATGATGCTATCGGATTTTATCTGCTCAGTCAGGAAGTTTCCCGGAGCATCAACGTGGTACAGAGCGGACAGGGGGCGGATGAAATTTTTGCCGGATATCATTGGTATCCCAAAATTGACGGGTCTTCCCTCTCGGCCAAAGATGCCTATGAGCAGGCCTTTTTTGACCGGGATGTTGAGAGTATGAATCAATTGCTGGCGGGTCCGTATCACCTGAGCCACAATCCCAGCCGGGAATTTCTCGATAACTGGTTTGATCGGCTGGGCACTGTCCGTGCTGTCGATAAAGCGTTGCATATTGATTCCGGGGTCATGTTGGTGGATGATCCGGTGAAACGGGTGGATAATATGACCATGGCCTGGGGACTCGAAGCGCGCGTTCCATTTTTGGATCATGAAGTAGTGGAATACGCCTTCACGATTCCTGCCGAATACAAATTCCAGGGCGGAGGTAAAAAAATCCTTAAAGATGTGGCCCGAAAATATATTCCTTCCGATGTAATTGATCGACCCAAAGGCTATTTCCCGGTGCCGGCTCTGAAGTATATTCGGGGAGAGTATCTGGAAATGATTCGTTCGGCTGTGGACTCGAAACAGGCCCGGGAACGGGGAGTGGTCAGCCGAAAAGCCTTGAATGAAATGTTGCGTGCGCCGGATGACTGCATCACCCGTCTGCGTGGAAACACCCTTTGGCAATACGCCGTTCTGGAAATGTGGCTGCAGTCAAATACTCTGTGAGGATCTGATGAAAAAGCTCGATATTATCGACTCCATTAAATCACCTTCCCTGAAAAGTTGGGGTGAGGCCCCGGAAGGGGAACCCTTCGACCGTATGCGGCGGGATTCCTATGTGGAATGCGGGTGGGGACGTCTCATTTTTGCTCACACCTTTAAAGATAACGACAAGGTGGCGGATCTTCTCCGTGAGGAGAAAAAAGGATGCCGGGATATTTCTTTTTATATACGGAATCCTCAATTCACCATTTCCGTATCTCCGCATGAATTCTTTTTAGACCCCTCACAGACCCTCCGCTTTGACCTGGATGCCTACGATCAGCCGCCGATGCAGAAATTTAATTTTAAAATTCGTGAGGCGGATTGGGAAAAAGACATTGAAGCGATTAATCGAATATATGCCTCCCAACACATGGTGCCGGTGACCCCCGAAGATATTCAACCCGGTGTTTTCGGACAGCAAATCGTCTATTTTATCGCCGAAGATGCTCAGACGGGTACACCCGTGGGCTGCGTCATGGGGGCGGATCATGTGGAAATTTTTGACGATCCTGAAAATGGCTGCAGTCTTTGGGCTCTGGCCGCCGATCCTCAGGCCCGCTATCCGGGAATAGGGAGGGGGTTGGTTCTGCATGTGCTTAGCTTTTTTAAACAGCGGGGGCGTTCTTTTCTCGATTTGTCAGTTTTGCACGACAGCGATGCAAAAAAACTTTATGAAAAAATGGGGTTTCAAACGGTTCCGGTGTTCACCCTGAAACGAAAAAACGTCATTAATGAAAAATTGTATGTGGGGAATTTCCGGGCCGAAAAACTTAATCCTTACGCCACGATTATTGTCAATGAAGCGCGGAGAAGAGGAATCGGGGTCACGGTTCTGGATGCGAAACACAATTACTTTTCCCTGAAGCAGGGTGGAAGGTCCATTGTTTGCTGGGAATCGCTTTCGGAGCTCACCACAGCCGTGGCGATGAGTCGGTGTGCCGATAAAGCGATTACTCACGCTCTGCTGACTCCTGCAGGTATCCACCTTCCGGAGCAGCATACCGTAGCCGATGATGAGTCAGATTTTAATTTTTTAAAACAGCACCGCCATATCGCCGTAAAACCCGCAGATGGAGAACAGGGCCTGGGTGTGAGTCTCATGGTGCAGTCTACGGATGAACTGGAGTTGGCCATTAGCCGGGCCCGGGAGATTTCTTCGAAAGTGGTGCTTGAAAAATTTATTGAAGGCGATGATCTTCGGATTGTGGTGATTAACTTTGAAGTGGTCGCGGCCGCTATTCGGAAACCTGCAGAGGTGGTAGGAGACGGCAAACACAACATTGAGCAGTTGATTCAAAAACAAAGTCGCCGCCGGGAAATGGCCACCCATGGCGAAAGCTCTATCCCTATCGATAAAGAAACCGAAAACTGTATTCAATCCGCTGGATTTGCACTCAGTGATATCCTTCCTCCACAGGAAGGGTTACGGGTGAGAAAAACTGCCAACCTTCATACCGGCGGGACGATTCATGATGTCACCGCAGACCTTCACCCGGTCCTGAAAGAATCGGCGGTCAAGGTCGCGAAAACCATTAATATTCCCGTGGTTGGAGTCGACTTTATCGTGACGTCCCCCAAAGAAGAGTCCTACGTATTTATCGAAGCCAATGAACGTCCCGGCCTGGCCAATCACGAACCTCAACCCACCGCCCAAAAATTTATTGATATGTTATTTCCAGATACCCGCACCCCCGGAGTCCCTGCATGACCCCACCGTTCCGTATTGATGCCGACTACCTCAAAGACCAGCTGTTTGCCTTGCTGAACATTCCCAGCCCTTCCGGATATACCGACCAGATTATTCATACCGTCGGCGCTGAACTGGAAAGTCTGGGTGTGGAGTTTGAGCTTACCCGCAAAGGGGCCATCCGCGCCACCATTCCCGGTGAAATTCATACCCCGGACCGGGCGGTGGTTTCTCATGTGGACACCCTGGGTGCCATGGTGAAATCCATCAAGAAAAATACCCGTCTGGGCATCACTCCCATCGGCAGTTGGTCCCCCCGCTTTGCGGAGGGCGCGCGGGTCACCATCTTTACCGACGATACCACCCGCCGGGGCACCATTCTGCCCTTAAAAGCCTCCGGGCACACCTACAACAAAGAAGTGGATACCCAACCGGTGTCATGGGACAATCTGGAGATCCGTATCGACGAGATATGCGATACCCGTGACGAAGTGCTGAAAACCGGAATCCATGTGGGAGACTATGTGGCCATTGATCCCCAACCCGAAATGACATCCTCAGGATATATTGTTTCCCGGCATTTGGATAATAAAGCCGGGGTGGCCCTGCACCTGGCGGCCCTCAAGGCGATTAAAGACCACGGAATTTCTCTGCCGGTGGATTGCCATCCTTTGTTCACCATTTTTGAGGAAGTGGGCTATGGGGCCTCGGCGATTCTGCACGACGATGTGGCCGGAATGGTGGCGATTGATAATTCCACCGTGGCTCCCGGACAAAACTCGTCCGAACGGGGCGTGACGATTGCCATGATGGACAGCAGTGGACCTTTTGATTATCACCTCACGCATAAGCTGATTGATCTTTGTAAAGCAAACGACATCCTTCATCACCGGGATGTGTTCAAATATTACCGCTCGGATTCCGCGTCGGCCAATGAAGCGGGGAATGACCTGAGAACCGCCCTGACCTGTTTCGAGGTGGATGCCTCCCACGGCTACGAACGCACCCACATTGATTCGCTGGTGGCCGTGGCAAAGTTGATCGTTTTATACATGTCCAGTCCCGTAAAAATCAACCACGACCGCAGACGCTTCGGCAGTCTGGACAGCTTCACCCGTCAGATTGAGCGGGAGAACAAACCGAAGATTCTCTGAACGAATGTGGAGAGTCGCCTTAGTTGGAATGCTGTGTCTATCGGGTCTGGGCGGATGCAGACGGCAGGAGGCCGTGGATCTGCCACCGCCACCCCTGGTGCCGGTCCGGGGCGGCAGCTTACGGGTCGCACTGCAGGCGGAAGGCAAAAGTCTGGACCCCCATGTGGTTACCGATGCGGCCTCCATGCGGCTGATCGAAAATCTTTACGCCACCCTGCTGCAGTACACCTCCGACTATGGCGAGATCGCCCCCTGGCTGGCCGCATCCTATGACAGGAGTCCGGATGGACGCACATACACCTTTCAGCTGGTTGAGAATGCGGTCTTTCACGGAAGTGGACGCAGGGTCACCTCTCAAGACGTCGCCTATTCTCTGCAGCGCATCCGGGAGAAAGGGATTCGGGGCGATGCCTTTTCCTCCGTGACCGATATTCAAACCCCTTCACCTCACACCCTGGTGCTGCAGCTCTCCGAACCCTCCGCTCCCTTACTTACTGCCCTGGCCAATCCCATGAATGCGATCGTGGACCCATCTGTGGTGGAGGCCAATGAAGGTCGACTCGACCGCGTCGATGCCGGTTGCGGACCTTTTGAACTGTTGGAATGGAAACAGGACCGACATCTGATCCTCAAACGGGCCGACTCCTATTTCGAAACCGGACTTCCGTATCTCGACCGCATCGAATTCCGTCCCATTCCCGACGAAACCGCCCGCACCACCGCGCTGCGAAACGGTGAAGTCGATTTGCTGTTGGATGTGGCCATCAAGGACGTACTTATCCTGGAAAGGCTTCCGGGAATCCTGGTTCAACAGGTCCCCGGCACCTTCTGGGAATACCTCGGCCTCAATACCGCGAAGGCGCCTCTGGATGACGTTCGGGTCCGGCAGGCCATTGCGCTCGCGCTGGATCGACCCCAATTGCTGAGCCTAATCAAATTCGATCGCGGTCGTATCCTTCCCGCCGGACCCCTTCCTCCCACTCACTGGGCCGCTTTGCACGAGCCTCTCTACTCCGAACCCGATCTGGAAACCGCCCGTGCTCTATTGAACGAAGCGGGTTTCGCGGAGGGACTCGAGCTCACCCTCAGTGTCGGTTCCGCCTTCGCCTACCAAGTGGATGCCGCCCAGGTGGTCAAACAGCAACTGCGCGCAGTGGGCATCGACTTAGAGTTGGAAGCATTGGAATCGGGGATCTTTTTTGACAAACTGGAACAGGGCGACTTCGAGATCACCCTGGTTGGCTGGCTGGGTTTTGTGGATCCGGACGAATGGCTGTTTAATATTTTCCATTCCGAGGGTAAATGGAATCAGCAGGGCTACACCGATCCGGAGGTGGATGCACTGCTGGAACAGGGACAACGCATCTCCGACCGCGACGCCCGGGCCGACCTGTATCGTCAGGCACAACGAAAGATTGCTCAGGAAGCCCCTATGGCTTTTCTCTATCTCAATGACTTTATCAGTGCCCAGCGTCTGCAGGTGCAGGGTTTTACTCCTCATCCCACCGGAACCACTCGTGGATTGCGCTATAGCTGGCTGTGGAACGGGGAGGGGGCTCCCTAATGCGCCGCTATCTCCTCAAACGCCTGTTGCATGTATTACCGGTTCTTTTTGGGGTATCCCTGCTCAGCTTTGCTCTGGTCCATTTGGTGCCTGGGGACTCGGTCACCACCCTGCTGGGTACCCGATACACCGAAGAACGGGCCGAAGCCCTCCGAAGCGAATATGGACTTGATCAGCCACTGCCGGTCCAATACTTCCGTTGGTTGGGTAAAGTGCTTCAGGGAGATCTTGGCTCATCCATCACCACCGGACAACCGGTACGCGAGGCGATGGCGGAACGACTGCCGGTCACTATTCAGCTCGTGGGCTGGAGCCTAACCCTGGGACTTTTGATCGCCATCCCCTTAGGCACTCTGGCGGCGGTCCACCGCGGAAAAAAAGAAGACCACATTGCCTCCGTCACCGGATTGATGGGACTTTCGGTGCCCAACTTCTGGCTGGCCACTCTGTTGATTCTGTTTTTTTCTCTCCATCTCGGCTGGCTGCCCAGCGGCGGATATCGTCCGCTGAAGGACGGCCTGGGCACACATCTGCGTACTCTTATTTTACCCGCACTGGCTTTGGGAGGCGCGGTGGCCGCGGTGATATTGCGAATGACCCGCTCCGCTATGCTCGAAGTGCTGGATCAGGACTACATGTTGATGGCCCGGGCCAAGGGGGTTCCTCCTTTTCAGCGTATCGTGGGGCATGGCTTAAAAAACGCTTTTATTCCCGTGCTCACGGTGATCGGGATTCAGGCCGGGTATCTGCTTGGAGGTTCGGTCGTGATCGAAGAAGTTTTTTCTCTGCCCGGACTCGGACGCCTCACCCTCCAGGCTATCCAGAATCGGGACTACGCCCTGGTGCAGGGCTGCATTCTGTTTATTGCCACTTCGTTTGCCCTGATCACCCTCGCGGTTGATATTGCTTATGCACTGCTAAATCCCAAACTCCGGGCCGGAGGGGATGTATGAAAACAGTCCTCGGCCGCCTTTGGAAAACCCCGGCTGCCCGGGTGGCACTGATCGTGCTCGCCCTCTATCTACTGGCCGCCATTGCCGCGCCCCTGTTGGCCCCGTATGATCCCTTTCGTATGCACGACGGGGAGGCTCTGCAACGACCTTCCCTGGAATTCTGGATGGGGACCGATCGATTCGGACGGGATCAGTTCAGTCGACTGCTCTATGGCAGCCGCATGTCTTTTAAAGTGGGAATTATTGCGGTGGGGGTCGCCCTCACCTTCGGCACGACCCTGGGGGTGGTGGCCGGATATTTCCGAGGAGCGGCCGATGCCGTGTTGTCCCGGCTCATGGATATTCTCTTTGCCTTTCCTGAACTGCTCCTGGCCTTGGCGGTGATGGCGGTGCTGGGTGCCGGCACCGGCAACCTCATGCTTGCGATTGGCATTGTCTACACCCCCATCTTCGCCCGCATTGCCCGGGGCGCGGTACTGGAGGTGAATGCCCGTGATCATGTGGAGGCCGCGAGGTCGATGGGAGCCGGACATCTCCAGATCCTCTTCCGACACCTTCTGCCCAACATCGCTCCGCCCCTGATTGTGCAGACCACGCTTTCGTTTGCTTTCGCCGTGCTGGCCGAAGCGGCGCTGAGTTTTCTGGGCCTCGGCGTCGAACCGGACGCGCCTTCCTGGGGCATTATGCTCAAAGAGGGAAAAGACTGGATGTTGCAGGCCTGGTGGGTCGCGGTGTTTCCCGGACTCGCCATCACCCTTGCGGTCCTGAATTTTAATCTGCTGGGAGACGCTCTTCGCGATGCCCTGGATCCCCGCCTGCACCGGGAGAACACATGAGCACGCCCCTGCTTACCCTTCGCGATGTACAGATCTCCTTTCAAGGTCTCCAGGTGGTAAAAGATCTTTCCCTTACCCTGCATCCCGGAGAGATCCTTGGCCTGGTGGGGGAATCCGGCAGTGGCAAAAGTGTCACCGCCCGCAGCCTGCTCCGCCTCGACGAAGCGGCCGGTGCAACCGTGACCGGCACCCTCGCGTTCAAAGAGTTTCCCAATCTTCTCGACCTAAGTGAAAAAGAGATGCGGTCTCTGCGCGGCAATCGTATAGCCCTGGTTCTACAGGATCCCATGACCAGCCTGAATCCGGTACACCGCATCGGCGATCAGGTCGCGGAAGTGTTCCGGATTCACCGCGGCCTGCGCAAACGGGAGGCAAGAGCCGAAGCGGTTAAAATGCTGGAGGCGGTGGGGCTGCCGGAGCCCGCACTCCGTGCCCGTACCTATCCGCACCAGCTCTCCGGAGGACAGCGTCAACGCATCGGTATCGCCATGGCTTTGGCCTGTGAACCGGATTTGCTGATTGCCGACGAACCCACCACTGCTCTGGACGGCACCACCCAGGCCACCATTCTCGACTTGCTCCGGCGCCTTCGCAACGAACGGGACACCACTATTCTGTTTATCACCCACGACCTTGGCATTGTCTCCGAACTCTGCGACCGGGTGGCGGTGCTCTACGGCGGACATTTAGTGGAGACCGGACGCGCGAATGATGTGCTTTCCGCTCCCTCCCACCCCTACACCCGGGCCCTGCTTGCCTCCGTGCCCCGGCCGAATCAAGTTGAACTCTCGCCGATTCCCGGTGAACCCCCGGTGCCCGGAGAGCGACCTCCGGGCTGCCCCTTTGCTCCCCGCTGTCCACTGGCGGTAGCTCAATGCAACACTCTGCCAAAAATGGAATCCCGGACCGGCGAACATCACCAGTCCGCCTGCTGGCAGGAAGGGAAGGGGACATCATGACCGAAGCACTTCTTACAGCTGGAGGTCTGGTCAAACGATTCGGTCCTCATTTCACTGCGGTCCGCGAGGTTTCCCTGGAAGTCGCACCTGGAGAAACCCTGGGGATTGTGGGCGAATCCGGATCGGGAAAATCCACTCTTCTGCGGCTATTAAACGGACTGTACCGCGCCGACGCCGGTTCCATTGTTTTCCGAACTTCGGAACTGGTGGGGGCATCGACTTCCGACCTTCGGAAAACCCGTCGGCATGTACAAATGATTTTTCAGGACCCCTATGCCTGCCTCAATCCCCGCATGCGGGTGGAAGAAATTCTCACAGAGCCACTGAAAATTCACAAAATTTCCCGCAAGGAGCGGAAAACCCGGATTCGGGAGATGCTGGATGCGGTGCAACTTCCCGCCTCCGCTCTGCGCCGGTATCCCCATGAATTTTCCGGCGGACAACGTCAACGCATCGGCATCGCCCGCGCTCTGGTTTTGCGACCGGAACTGGTGCTGGCCGACGAACCGGTCGCCTCCCTGGATGTAAGTGTACAAGCCCAAGTGCTCAATCTACTCAAAGATTTGCAACAGGAATTCGGCTGTGCGATGATCTTTGTCGCACACGACCTTCCTGTGGTTCAGTACGTCAGTGATCGTATTTCAGTTATGAAAGCCGGAGAACTGGTCGAAACCCTGCCATCCAGGAAGCTCTTCGATCATCCCCAACACCCCTACACCCAAAAGTTGATTGATGCAGTTTCCTCCCTTTAACCCACCCGCTTTTTTTATTTTAGGTGGTAGAATACGCCGATAACTCTTTTATCCTGTCTCTGTTAGGCATCCAGCATTTCGCGAACTTTTTCAGCCAGTGCCTTGCTGGTGATTGGTTTGGACAGGAATTCAAATCCGGGCTCCACTAACCCCCGTTCCGCGATAATATCTGCGGTATATCCAGAGATATAGAGGACTTTCAAGCCGGGCAACTCCTGCCGCAGTTTTTCTGTCAGTTCACGCCCGTTCATGCCGGGCATAATGACGTCTGTGATCACCAGATCGATCTCTTTTATTTCTTCTTTGGACAATGCCAGAGCATGCTCCGGATCCTCGGCTTTTACCACCTCATACCCCATATGGGACAAACAAAGACTCAGGGTGTCACGGATCGAGGGTTCATCTTCCACGATCAGAATTTTTTCGCTTCCTTTGGAAGAAGTCCGGGATGGTTTTTCCTGTTTTTTATTTTCCACCTCCCCTTTGTGACAGGGAAGAAAAATTTGGAAGGCGGTCCCCTCATTTTCCCGGCTCCTGACCTCGATCCCCCCTTTGTTTTGTTTGATAATTCCGTATACGGTCGCCAGCCCCAGTCCCGTTCCTTTGCCTACCTCTTTGGTGGTGAAAAAAGGTTCAAAGATGTGATCTCGGGTTTGGGCATTCATCCCCTGGCCCGTGTCTTTCACCTCCAAGAGGATATAGGATCCGGCTTTGAGGTATCCATCTTCCATTGGCCGAGCTGCCTCGATCTTCATTTTTTTCGTGGATATGGATACGGTACCCACTCCCCCGATCGCATCCCGGGCGTTCACGCATAAATTTGCCAGGATCTGGTCAATTTGTCCGGGGTCCATTTTCAAGTGCAGCTCGCCGGGGCCGGGATGCCACTTCAACTCGATATTTTCTCCGATAAGCCTGCGAAGCATCTTCATCATACCCTCGACTTCGGCGTTCAACTCCAGAACCTGAGGTTTCACATCCTGTTTTCGTGCAAAAGCCAGTAATTGTCGGGTCAGATTGGCGGAGCGATCGGTTTCGTT
>JGI12210J13797_10296673_pt1 | contig 12360 bp, 11 predicted proteins | sample ElkSlonscriptome_3_FD_13797 | JGI IMG/M metagenome (IMG submission 13797) | reverse complement strand
TATTTTTATTAGTACACTATCTGTTTACAACCTATGGATTACTCTCGAAGAGACTGGCTGAAAACCGCGGCTACTGCTAGCCTCGAAACTTCACTTATTATTCCTGAATTATCCCAAAAACTAAAACTGTGGGCTAACTCAACTGTACTGCTACATTCCAGTTGGCAGACAGTAAATATTGGCGACATTGGTCACACCCCCGGTCTGATTACCCTTCTACAAAATCATATTCCGAGTGCCCAAATTATTCTCTGGCCTAAGAGCCGATTGGACCGAGGAGTAGAGAGTATGCTAAGCGCAGCTTTCCCTAAGCTTAAGATTGTGAATGGGAAAACAAATGAGCAAGGTCAGCCGAATACTACTGAACTCAAGAATGTCTTCCGGGATGCCGATTTTATGCTACACGGTTCGGGACCATCGGTAGTAGGTCGACAGGGGCTGGTTAGCTGGTCAAAGATTACCGAAAAGCCCTACGGCATTTACGGAGTTACTGTTCAATATATTGATGATGATTTGGCAGAACTACTGAAAGATTCTTCCTTCGTCTATACCCGCGAAACCCATTCGTTAAAAAACTTAGCCGAGCGAGGGTTATCAAAAGAAAAGATTGGCTTTGCTCCTGATTCTACTTTTGCGATGAATTTGCTGGACAAAGATAAAGCCCAGCAGTTCATGGAAAAGCATCAGCTTGAACCCCGAAAGTTTATCTGCGTGATTCCTCGGCTACGAAAAACCCCTTATTACAAAATCCATCCAGAACTGAATTGGAGCCAAAAAAAGATTGATGAAGTAGATGCACTGAATGAGCGGCATAAAGAGAACGACCACGCTAAGGCCCGCTACGCCATGATTGAGTACGTGCGGCAGACCGGCAACAAAGTGCTAATCTGCCCCGAAATGACTTATCAACTGGATATTATGGACGAACTGCTAATTGATCCGCTACCGGAAGATGTGAAAAAACAGGTGGTAAAGCGCGATACCTACTGGCTACCCGACGAAGCCAGTTCCATTTATAAAGAAACGCTGGCTCTGCTAAGCTTTGAGTGTCACTCGCCGATTATGGCCTTTCACCACGGCACCCCCGCTTTTTATCTACGCCAACCCGAGGACACTATCAAAGGACAGATGTGGTACGACATTGGCGCAGACGATTGGGTATTTGAGATTGAAGAAACCCAAGGCCCCGACATTGCCCAGCAACTGATGAAAGTGCATAATGACTTTGAAACTGCCCAGAATTATCGCGAGCAGGCCATGCAGCGCGTCCAACAACATCACGATGAAACGATGCAGTTTGTGGAACTAACACTATAGCTGTGTAGGGTTAGTAAAGCACTAGATTCTATATTGATTTGAGTATTAGATAAATTGCAATTGCTATTCCGATCCGGAATATCCACATGATCATCAGTGACTTTATTTTATTCACTGACTTTTTCATGTCTCTTTCTTCTAAATTTAGCTTGAGTTGTGATTCACGATACTGGATCAAATCCCTGTATTCTTTTATTTTCTCATAATCTTTTCGATAAAACAACTCAATGGCTAATACTATCCGCTGAAACGGCAAACCTGAAATATCACCTTCCCGGTTCTCTCCAACGAGCATCAGAGATAAATCGAAATTATCCTTCTCAAAACAACCGACATACAGTTCCGGGTAGTGTGTTTTAAATAAGGATGAAGAGATTAAAAATTTGGCAACGAGGTAGTAATTCATATTATTGGATTAAGCAAAATCTAAATAATATGACTACATGCCCCCATTGCCAAATCGGACTGCCGAAGCAGCAACAATATCGTAAAAAACGGATTTACGTCCTACGGAAAGCAAAACTATGGCGCGGCCACCGCCGATGCCATTATTGTAACCTCCAAGCGGTAGAAAGAACCGCAGCCATCAGATTGAACCAAGAAGAATTAATGCAAAGCTTGCTACTAGAAAGAGTTTCCCTTCGAGCTATTGCCCGTATCTTACAAGTAAGTCTGGGATGGGTAGTGAAACGTGCTAAGCAATACTGGCAGTCAAGTTAGTGAAGACCTACCCGTAGGAAAACTCAAACAGCCAGAAATAGCTCTTTATTGTCTAGAGTCAGATGAAATGTGGTCGTTTGTGGGAGCTAAAGATTGCCCAGAATGGCTCTGGCTGGCTATAGAACGACGTAGTAAACTAGTGGTAGGCTTCCATATTGGGGGACGGAGCCAAGAAGGTGCTTTAGGCCTATGGCTCAGTATCCCCCCAAAAGCTCAGAAATAAGGCTTTAGTCTTTACCGACGATCGCGCGGCGGACCGTTGGGATGCCTATGCCACTATATTTGCCAAAGGCCAGCATCAAGTAGAAAGTAAGCGACAAACCATACTCATAGAGCGGTTCAACAATACGCTGCGTCAGCGATGTGCCCGTTTAGTCCGCAAAACCTTATCGTTCTCTAACACCTGGGAGAATCACTACTTAGCGATCAAGTACTTCTTGGTCAGTTACAATCTTGATAAATTGGCAAAAAAATCATCCTTATATTGAAAACACTACCGCTTTTCCTTTCTTCTTAGATTCAATCATTATATTTGAGCCATGAGTAAGGAGTTATCATTTGCCGTAATTGGCTGTGGATTTTGGTCGCAGTATCAAATTGCTGCCTGGCAGGAGTTAGAGGGGGTAAAACTGGTAGCCGTGTGCGACCAAAACGATGAAAAAGCTCAGCAGACAGCTAAGAGGTTCGGGGTGGCTAACTACTATACCGATGCCAAGAATATGCTGGAGCAGGAGTCGCTGGACTTCGTAGATATTATCACCACGATAGAAACCCATGCTGAGTTTACGCAGCTGGCAGCCCGGCATCAACTACCGACGATCTGCCAAAAGCCCTTCGCCCCCGATATGGACACCGCTCGGCAGATGATTATGGCTCATCGAGCTGCTGGTGCCCCTCTATTTGTGCATGAGAATTTTCGTTGGCAGACCCCTACTCGCCGGGTGAAAGCAGTACTTGACTCTGGCGAGATTGGACAAGTATTTAAGGGGCGGGTTACCTTCACCTCGGCTTTTCCGGTGTTTGATAATCAGCCTAATCTGATGGAACTGGATCAATTTATTTTGGCTGATGTTGGTTCTCATACGTTAGATATTGTGCGATTCTTATTTGGCGAAGCAGCTAACCTGCGCTGTATCACCCAACGAGTAAACCCCAATATTGCGGGAGAAGATGTAGCCAATGTGCTACTGGAGATGCAAAGTGGAGTACACTGCTATGCCGAGATGTCTTACGCTTCGGTACTGGAAAAAGAGGTTTTTCCGCATACCCTACTACTGATAGAAGGTAGCGAGGGTTCTGTTCGCCTGGATCATAATTACCGCATTACGGTAACCAATCGGGAAGGCAGCTATCGCAAAGTAGCTACGCCCAAAAAATACGACTGGGCTAACCCTGACTACGCTCTGGTACACTCCAGTATGGTCAACATCAATCAGGACTTTCTTACGGCTTTGCAAAACGGCACCAAGCCCGAAACCACCGCCATTGATAATTACCGAACGCTGCAACTAGTCTACGAATGTTACCGCTCCGCCAAAATGAAGCAGGTCGTCACCCTGGAAGAACCTATATTCTCATAAGAATGTAGGCTTATTATACGCCACCTACGATAGTTCGATTGCTAAGCACCAACTAAGTACCCATACTTTCAAAAAATTATCCTAACACACTAGGCTAAGAATATTTAGGCAACGAACTTATTGAACAAACAGCTTCGCAATAGTGGTCAAATTCAACAATGTTCATATTACAGTCTAGTATTTACGATACTGTTAAATACTGAGCCAAAAGTATACACTACGCCAAAACGTAAATCAATGGCATAATCGGTAGCTATGGCTTTCCGTTCCAGTAAAATTTCTTCCAGACTAGCATTACCTTTCGGTAAAAAAAGCTGGTCGCGAATAATACCCCCTTCTACTGCAACTTGTAAAAATAAGCCCTTAAAAACTCGTACTGAAATTTCTGACTCTACCTCTAAGCGGTTCTTCCGCCAGTCGTGGTAAAAATTAGCTCCTTCTACCTCAAACTCTACACTCCCCCAAGGTTGGCGCATATTGAACTCCAACTTTAGTGCTTGCCGCAGCAAATACTGTTGCATTTGGTCATAGATTGTTTGTTTCCGGTACTGAAAATACTGTGGCCCGAGCAGATAGGCTACCGTAAACTCTTTTGTAGATGACATTCGGTAGGGGAAAAAGTTATACTCCAGTGCTCCCTGCACAGTTGTGCCTAAATTTATATTATTGAATGTGCTAGACTGTACCCGGCTAAACACTCCGGTTGACCAATGATTACTCAAGCTCTTCACCACCGACGCTTCGGCATGAGACTGTTTTAAGCTAGACGCCAAAAACTGGTTACTACGATGCACTTCATTAACTTCATACTGTATCTCGGCTTCGCTTCGAACCCGCCATTGGTCGGTAGTGCGCTCAATATTGACCTCGCCTCGAACTTCGTATTCAGCTTGATTGCTTTCTTTATTAAAATCTAGACTACCTCCCACTTCAAAAATCCAGTAATCCCAAGGATCGTCCTGCATTACGGGCATCACAATCTCTTCATGTGGCGAAACGTCAATTTGCAATGGGAATCGCTCCCATGAGTAAGGCAACAATCCCGCAGTTAAGGTCTGAGTTAATAGCTCATTCACCTGTAGTTCAGTTTGCAACTGATTAGCGTTTACTTGCAGTGTCCATTCCGGCAAACTATCGGCTACTAGCGGAATAAAATGGAGCTGATACTGCCTTCCGCCGCCCGCTATACTCTGGGTTGTGATCAGCAGGTGAAGTTCCGCCACCTTACGATCGCGCACAAATTCTACGAAGTCAATATTCTGACGAATATAGTTATCGGAACAATCTTCACAGTCTAAAAAAACTGCCAGCGGTTTCGCCCTGGAATTGGGCTGATCAATTTTCCCAACTGAACAATGAACAATACCTAAAAGAAAAGAAAAAAAAATGGCCGAGATACGCATGGTTTATGTTTTCAGCCAAGGTATCGAGTAGCTCTTAAAAGGAGGGGTAAGACAAAGTTAAAGAAGGCTAAGAGAAAGTTAAATAAGTTAAGCAAAGGTTAAATCCATTGATAATCAGTGTGATTATGGCTAACTAGCTATCATGAAACTGCCGCTGATAGAACGTTGGATTGCTTTAGCACAGCAAAATCACCAGGTGTTGATCGCCATCGTAGCTTTTTCCACATTAGGCCTTTTAGGAGTACAGACTTATCTAATCAGTCTTGAGTTATCGGTACAGCGCAAGAATTTCAACGAAACCATGGATGATATGCTCTTGGATATGCACCATCAGATTGAAGAAAACCCTCAGCTCAGTGCCCAATTAATAGCAATATTCCAACGGTTCGAACAACAAGAGCCTTTGAGTAGCCCGCAGCTTCGCAATACAAAAAGTCAGGTTCAGTATATGATGGATAGTGTACTTCAGGCTTTCCAGATGAATGGCTTGGAATATGATTTTGCCTTTTATCAGACCACCCACGGTGATGTGATACTAAGTTCTACTGATGAGGCAACTACGCTGGGGGATTTTCAGACGTATTCTGAGCGAGCGGGTCATCGGGTACGAAATGCGTTGGGCGAAGGACGCTACCGCTTCGGTATTTTCTTCCATAATCAGTTCTGGTACCTGCTCAAGCAAGCTGTTGTTCTGCTACTGATTTCCTTATTGCTAACTACGCTACTACTAGGAAGTTTTTTAAGCACTCTGGTAGCTCTACGGCGACAAAAGGCAGTAGCCCAGCTTAAAAACGATTTTATCAACAACCTTGCTCACGAACTAAAGACTCCTATTTTTGCCTCATCAGTCATCTTCCGAATTATCCAGCAGCACCTACAAAAGGGGAATTTAAAGAAAACGATTGAGCCTTTGCAGCTACTGGTTCAAGAAAATCAGCAACTGAAGGATAAAGTAGAAAAAGTGCTGGAACTGGCCTCCCTGGAAGAAAGTAAGCAAGAACTCGATAGCCAAGTAGTTGACCTTCACCGCCTTATTCAAGAAACAATACCAACCTACCAGTACCGAGTAACTGAAGAAGGGGGCAGTCTTCAATGTGAGCTAAAGGCTAGTTCGGCTCTCGTTCGGGGTGACAACCGGCATTTGCAAAACGTGCTTCAGAACCTGCTGGATAATGCCCTAAAATATAGCCTGGAAAAACCGCAAATTAAGATTAAGACGGAGGTAAAAGAAAGTGAAATATCACTTACGATTAGCGATCAGGGAATTGGAATTAAGACCACCGATCAGCCCTACATCTTTGATGCATTTTATCGGGTGGCTCAAGGAGATGCCCATAATGTGAAAGGTTTTGGACTAGGTCTTAGCTACGTTAAGCAAATTGTAGAACTGCACCAGGGTCAGGTCTGGCTACACAGTCAGGCGGGCAAAGGAACTGTGTTTACCCTGATGTTTCCACTACTTCAAACCTATCCGCATGACATCGCCTAAAATTCTACTGGTGGAAGATAACCCCACCTTAGGCTACGCCCTTTCGGAGTACCTTTCATTGCAGGATTTTGCGGTTGAGTGGGCGGATGACGGACACAAAGCTGAGCAAGTGTTTCAGGAGAAAACGTTTGATCTCTGTATTCTAGATGTAATGCTTCCCAAACAGGACGGGTTTTCTCTGGCCAAGAAAATTAAGCGAGTAGTACCATACATTCCCATTATTTTTCTGACGGCCAAAGGCATGAAAGTAGATAAACTAAAAGGCTTCCAACTGGGGGCAGATGATTATTTGGTGAAACCCATTGACGAGGAAGAACTGGTGGCTCGCATTCAGGCGGTGCTACGGCGAGCCCAGTCTTCTCTCCCCCCCGAAGTAGCGGATACACTAGGCTCGTACCACATCCGTTGGGAAGCCCGTCAACTGAGTCGGAAGGAGAAAAGTTGGTCGCTTACCGAAAAAGAAACCCAACTGCTGCGGATGCTGATGGAGCACAAAAACCGATTGCTGGAACGGGAAACGGCGCTGCGTACACTGTGGGGCAAAAGCGACTACTTCAACCGGCGCAGCATGGATGTGCACATCACCCGCCTTCGAAAGTACCTTCAGGATGATAAAGACCTAAAAATTAACACAGTGCGCGGTCGAGGATTTATTCTGGAAGATTTATCGTAAGAAAAACCAATTGCTATGTACAAAATATTACCCGCGGTATTTACCGCCTTCTTTTTAGTTTCTGCTCAGGCAATAGCCATCGACTATTTTATTGACCCTTCCGACGGAAGTGACAAGGCAGCGGGAACTTCAGAGAGGGAAGCCTGGAAAACTACGAAGCCCCTAAAGGATATAACGTGGAACCCGGGTGATAAGCTTTTACTTCAGGCCGGCGATACTTTACGACAACCACTTCGCTTTCACGATATTCGGGGTAGTTCAGAGAATGCCTGGGTTATTTCCCGCTACGGCGATGGGCCTAACCCAGTGATCGATGGTAATGGAGCCGACGCAGCGCTATATTTCTTTAACTCGGCCTACGTGGTGGTTGAACAGCTCACCATCATCAATCCCCAGGGTATGAACGGTATTTATATGGAGGCCAAAGATGCCGGGGAACTTAACAATGTAATTATCCGAGAGGTTGAAGTAACTAATGTTTTTGAAGCTTCCCGAGAGGTATCCGAACCACCTAAAACCCGGGGTGGAATTGTGTTTGAAGTGGAAATGGGAGATCGGCCTAGTTGGTGGAATGGTATCGATATCCTGAACTGTCATATCCATGACCTAGGAAGCTGTGGTATCACCATCGGTAGCGATTACAAGGTTGTCAAGGAATATGAAGGAGGCGATGCGCGATACCCTAACCTTGGTGTCCGCATTGCGCATAACAAAATTCACGATATTGTCCGCGACGGAGCTATTATTCGGCAGTGCCGGGGCGGAGTAATGGAGTACAATGAAGTATCCAGAACTGGTTTGGTCGCCGTGTCGAATGGTCTGTGGTGGTACGATAGTGATAGTTGCTACATTCAGTATAATGAAGGTTATCACTGCAAGGCGGCTTTTGATAAGGACGGTGCGCCCTTTTCCATCGATAATAGCTCAACTCGCTGCGTGATTCAGTATAACTACAGCCACGATAACGAGGGGGCGGGCTATATGCTATTTGGGCACGATGATTTTGGCTACGGCAATATTATTCGCCACAATATCAGCGTCAATGATCACACCAATAATGCGTCTGAAGGTATTGGTGCAATCGCCGTTGTGAGCCGGGTAAAAGACGCACTCGTTGCTAATAATACGATCATTGCCGGACCGAGTACTGAAGCTATGCTTGGTCACCGCGATTGGGATGGATTACCGCGGGAGGTGACTTACGAAGGCAATCTATTTGTAGGCAATGGACTAGCCTACTTTGGGCATCAAGTGCTACCTGCTGGAAGGTTCAATAACAACTTTTTCATCAATATTCCCAACCTCCCCAAAGAACTAAAAGATCAGCAGCGTATACCAAGCTACTTTAAGCAGCAAGTTGAACGTGCTCTCGGGCGCAAGTAGAGCACTGTTTTTTAGAAAGATAAAATGTATGATGGGAAATTGACGCCGGAATAAAACAAGCCAGAATACATGCCTTTCTCTGCCAAGTAGCAATTTTTGACGTCGGCGAGTACTTGGGTCATAATATTATTGTTCTACTGATTGATTTGCCCAAAACCCGCTGAACCATTATTCGCGGTTACCTTCACGATGGTCATATAATTATCAGTAAAGAATTCAATCTTTTTGGGTAAATACTTAGGTCAATCTCAGGAATGATTGTCCTTGGTAGTTACAATATATCACTGAATGGCAAGAAAAGAGGCGTTGGATGGGTATACAATAATTTACATAGCTAGCAGGGAGTGAGCTGATTAATTGGTTTTTCGGTAGTGAAACCATAATTTGTTAAAATCTATACCTCAAAATCTCAGTGGATGAAAGAAAATATATCTATAAAAGTAAACGGTCAACAACAAACAGTAGAAGTAGATTCGGCTACTCCTTTATTGTACGTCCTACGTAATGAATTAGAACTGAATGGTCCCAAGTATGGGTGTGGATTGGAGCAATGCGGCTCCTGCATGGTGTTGATAGACGACAAGGCCGTACCCAGTTGTCGCACTCCTGTTTCTGCTGTGGCAGAGCAACAGATTATTACCTTAATTGGATTAATTCAGGAGGATGGCAGTCTGCATCCGGTACAGCAGGCGTTTGAGCAGGAACAGGCACCGCAATGTGGCTACTGTGTCAATGGGATGATTATTTCTGCAGTTGCTTTACTAAAGGAGCATCCTCAGCCGGATGATGCTACTATCCGGGAAGGTATGCAGCGGGTGCTCTGTCGTTGCGGAACCTACACCCGAGTAATGAAGTCTGTGAGGGCGGCCGCCGAAACGATGAACCCTTAAAATAAACCCTATGAAATCTACCTATACCCGGCGCAACTTTTTGAAAGATACGGGAGCGCTGACCGTCGCCTTTACTATGTATAGTGGTTGCGGGCTGGCCGCTGAACAGACTGAATCCACTATGGTAGACTTGCCACGGAGCCTGACCCGCCACCCGAATGTTAATGCCTGGCTTGAGATATTAGAAGGCGGCAGAGTACGGATTTACACCGGAAAAGTTGAACTGGGGCAGGGTATTCGGACAGCAGTGGCTCAAGTAGCGGCTGAGGAATTATCCACTCATCCATCTCAGATAGAAGTACACCTGGCCGAAACTGGGGTAACTCCGGACGAAGGCTATACGGCGGGTAGTGGTTCTATAATTAACAGTGCTATGTCTGTACGCTACGCTGCTGCCCACGCCCGTACGCTGCTGCTGGAGTTGGCGGCAAAAAAGCTGGAAGTTGATACCAATGAACTTACTTTGAAAGACGGAACGGTGACCGCGCCTAATATTCAGCCGTTGACGCTTAAAGAAATACTAAACGGTGAACAACTTACGGAGAAAGTGTCAACTTCGGTGAAACTGAAGTCCAAGAAGAATTACAAATGGGTAGGTACCGCGGTACCCCGATCGGATATTAGTAGCATGGTGAGAGGAGAGGCGTATTACATACAGGATTTACGCTTTCCGGGTATGGTACACGGTCGGGTTCTTCGCCCTTCATCCTACCAGGCCAGACTTCTCCGGTACGACGAAGAAAGGTTGAAGCAGCAGGTATCTGGAGTGATAAAAGTAGTAAGGAATGGGAGCTTTTTAGGGGTTCTTACGGAGGACGAGTTTCAGGCCGAACGGGCTCAGCGGTTCTTACGGGGTAACGCTCAATGGTCGGAAGAAAGAAAATTACCCGCCGGACAAGCATTGCCAGATTATTTAAAAACACTCCCAGAAAATTCTCAACAAGTACAGCAAGGAGATTTTACGGCAAGTGAAAATACTATCAAGGCCCAGTACTTTAAGCCGTACGTTATGCACGCTAGTATCGGTCCATCCTGTGCCATTGCGGTGTACGATGAAGGTCAGCTAGATATCTGGTCTAATAGTCAAGGAATCTATCCGCTTAGAGCGGCTCTACCTGAGGTAGTGGGGCTGCCTATTGAGAAAATTCACATAACCAGCGTGCCAGGATCAGGATGTTACGGACATAACGGAGCTGATGATGCGGCCACCGATGCCGCCCTGCTGGCTTTGGCTTACCCCGGCCGTCACGTCCGAGTGCAGTGGTCGCGGGAAGATGAGCACGGATGGGAGCCTCTGGGTACCGCAATGGTGGTAGAATTACAGGCGAATCTGGATGAACAGGGGAAAATACACGAATGGTACACCGAGGTCTGGTCGGACTCCCACAGTACTCGCCCCGGGGGCGATCCGGGCAATCTGATGCCCACTCATTATCTGGAGGAGCCTCACCTCCGTACTTCTTACGGCTACAGCGGGGGCGGCTATCGCAATGCTGATCCGTACTATACTATCCCTGAGCTAAAGATTGATGCTCATTTTTTCGAAGGGCCCCTACGGGTTTCCTCCCTACGAAGTTTGGGCGCCTACGCCAATATCTTTGCGATAGAGTCATTTATGGATGAATTAGCCGAGCGGGCGAGGGTTGAACCACTAGAATTTCGACTCATGCACACGAAAGATTCCCGTGCTGTGGCGACGATAGAAAAATTACAAGAGATGGTCGGAAACGTAAAGTTGGGCGAGCAGGAGGGGCTAGGCTACGGATTTTCTCGTTATAAAAACTCAGCATCCTACTGTGCAGTAGCCGCCAAAGTACAGGTAGATGTTAGTACTGAGGAAGTAAAAATACAACGGATGTGGGGAGTGGTGGATGCCGGAGAAGCTATTAACCCCGATGGCTTAAAAAATCAGACCGAAGGAGGTATGATTCAGTCAGCCAGTTGGACATTGCGCGAAGAAGTTCGGTTCAATGACCAGCATATCATCAGCCTGAACTGGGATAGCTATCCTATTTTTCGGTTTCAGGATGTGCCTGAGGTAGAAGTTTCGGTCATTAACCGCCCCAGTGAACCAGCGTTAGGAGGAGGAGAAGCGGCTCAGGCTCCCACCAGTGCCGCTATTGCTAACGCTGTTTATCGTGCTAGTGGCCAGCGGGTTCGCCATCTACCAATCACCGCGGATAAGCTGAAGGGGTAATCTATTGTGCCTAGTTTTATGAAGGTTTCGGTAGTGTACTTTAAGTAAGGATGAAAAAAGTAAAAATTTGGCAATGGAATGTTAGTTTGTATTATTGGATTCGCCAAAATCTAGATAATATGACTACATGCCCGCATTGCCAAAGCCCGAAGATCGTGAAAAATGGTTTTACCGGGCCTCGGGGGCATACTATGGTAAACAAAATTATCGTTGCCGCCAATGCAACCGTCAGGCCGTAGAGAGAAAACCATCGGCTATGCTTGAGCAAAAAGTTGTACTCAAGCGTCTTTTGCTAGAGCGTGTTTCTCTCCGGGCTATTGCCCGTATCTTACATGTCAGCGTAACTTGGGTAGTACAACATGCTAAGCAGTGTTGGCAATCGGTCGGTGACCGGCTACCTACAGGTAAATTGGAGCACCCTGAAATAGCCCTTTATTGTCTAGAGGCCGACGAAGTATGGACGTTCGTCGGGGCGAAAGATTGTCCTGAATGGGTATGGCTAGCGATAGAGCGGCGCAGCAGACTGGTAGTAGGCTTCCATATTGGTGATCGGGGTCAGGAGGGAGCCCTAGGCCTCTGGCTCAGTATTCATGAGAAGCTACGCCAAAAAGCTTTGGTTTTCACTGATGACTGGGACGCTTATGCCACCATATTTGACAAAGGCTAGCATCAGGTGGAGGGCAAAAAGCAGACTGTTAAGATAGAGCG
>JGI12210J13797_10264571_pt1 | contig 12361 bp, 12 predicted proteins | sample ElkSlonscriptome_3_FD_13797 | JGI IMG/M metagenome (IMG submission 13797) | reverse complement strand
TGTAATTCTGCTCCAACCCGACCAGCTCCGCATGGCGGCGCAGCATCTTGGCGCAGATAGAGTGAAACGTACCGAGCCACGGTAATCCTTCACCCGGAGCACCCAGGTGGAAACTCACCCGTTCGCGCATTTCCCGTGCGGCTTTGTTGGTGAAGGTCACGCACAGGATCTGGCTGGGCCAGGCGCGGCGCGTTGCGACCAGATGGGCGAGACGCGCGGTCAAGGCGGCGGTCTTGCCCGTTCCCGCTCCGGCCAGCATCAGGACGGGTCCCTCGGTCGTGAGCACCGCCTCGCGCTGAGGACGGTTCAGACGCGCGGCGTAGGCGGGCACCTGTCCATCGGGCGGCCCATCGCCGGGAGCTATCGGGGCGGGCGTCGTCATGAGCGTTCTGCTGCCATTATGCGGAACACGTAGGGAACGCGTGTCATGAAGGCAAGCCGCAGAAGGCAGACGGCATCGATCGCTGTAGAGCTACGTTTCGGACCTGCACATTGTCGGTTCGGAACTATCGATGCAGTTTTTGCATTGAGTTACCGACCAATCAATTTTCGAGGACGAAATTATGAAGAGCATTATTTCTACCGCTATTGCCGCAGCATCTGCCGCGACTCTCGGCTTTGCAGCGCCTGCATACGCCGACGATCACATGGACAAGTCGGATTCGGATGCCAATTGGAAGGCCCAGAGTCCGGAAATCGTAGAGCGCAATCAGCGCGGACGGGTGACCAAAGTCCGGATTGACGGCAAGGTGTACGACGTTTGCATGACCCAGTCGCAAGACGCCTGCATTCAGCCGCGCGCTGCCGGGCTCGGGTTTGGTGACCGTCCGCTGATGTACTGGCCGGGACAGCCTGCCAGCTCAATGTAAAGCGGCGAGCTTTAATCCAAACTGAGGGAAGGGCGGCAGATGTGTCGCCCTTCTTGTCGTCTGCATCCGTCAATTTCTGCTTTTCATTGCGGGCAGGAAGCTAGCCATACTCCGTATCTTTTTCGTCCCTACCCGTTTCAAGCCGGAACAAGGTGATGCGACCTTTCCCAACCTTCCGCGTCGTTTCAATAGTGAGCCCGTTCACCACAGGCTCGTCATTGAACGCGGTTTCTAGCGCGACCCATGTCGCCTCCCCGATCCAGTCTAGCCGCAGTAGCCGTTCCAGCGCGACCGCACCTGCGGTCGTGCGATAGGGCGGATCGAGCAGGATCAGATCGTACTTCTCTCCTGCTGGACGCAGCGACAGGACCGATCCGCTTTCGAACGCCGCACGATTTGTCGCATCGAGGCTCGCGAGGTTTTCGCGAATGACGTTCATAGCGGAGCGATCATTTTCGACAAAAAGGCAGTGCGCGGCGCCACGCGACAAGGCCTCGATACCAAGCGCACCGGATCCGGCGAACATGTCGGCAACCCGTAATCCCTCGAACGTGCCAAGGCGACTGGCGAGCATCGAAAAGAGCGTCTCGCGGGTCCGGTCCGCGGTCGGCCGGGTCACCTCGCCCTTTGGGGCGACCAACTTTCGACCGCGCCATTCGCCGGCAATAATCCTCATCGCGTGCGGCGATCCTGTTTAAGACTGCTGAGAAACCTGTCGGCATCGCCCTTCCGTATACGTGACGCACCCCCGCGCGGCAGGTCGCCGAGGAGGAACGGACCATAGGCGGTACGAATCAAGCGATTAACCTTGAGATCCAGATATTCGAGGACTCGTCGCACTTCCCGATTCTTTCCTTCGGTGATCGTCATCTCGATCCAGACGTTCCGACTTCCGCTCTTGCCCGATCCGCGCTCGAGGTTCGCGTCGATTGGGCCATATCGCATGCCTTCGATCTCCACCCCTTCGCTCAGATCTTCGAGTTGTTCCTGGGTCACCTCGCCGAAGGCGCGGGCGCGATACGTTCGCGGTATCCCGGTAGAGGGCAGCTCCATGAGGCGTTTGACGCCGCCGTCATTGGTAAGAAGCAGCAAGCCTTCGGTGTTGAGATCGAGCCGCCCGATCGGCATTACCCGCGGTGCATCCTTGGGCAACGCGTTGCGCAGCGCGTCATAGATCGTCGCTCGCCCGGCGGGATCGCGTTCGGCCGTGATAAGCCCGGTGGGTTTGTGAAACGCGTAAAGCTGCGTCGGCTCCGCTGCGGCAACCGGTTTGCCATCGACGCTCACGCCCCTGAGGCTGGTCAGTATGGTAGCAGGGGTTTCCAGTGTCTTGCCGTGAAGAGCGACGCGCCCATCCGCGATCATCCGCTCCACTTCACGACGGCTGGCCACGCCAGCGCGAGAAAGCAGCTTGGCAATACGGTCCCCTTCGGGGCGATTTTCGGATTTTGGCGGGTTGGTCGGCATCGCCGAGCGCCTACGCGCTCAATTTGCGGCCCGCAAGGCATCCTGCACGACTTCGTCGAACCGGGCGATGCCGCCCTCCAGCGTGCCGAGCGTCAATTCGTCCAGCGCGCCGCTTTCCAGACCTTGCTGGCCAAGTTCTGCGGCTCGGAAATCCTCGCTCGCGAAGACGCCGCCATCGAGCAGTTTCCAGCTTCGCTCCCAGTGATCGCGCGCCTTGTCGCTCGTCGGTTCCTCGGGGACCAGCATGAAATCCTCGACCAACGTCAAGTCATGCGATTGTGGCATCAGGACCATGACGTTTACGTAATCGGGACTGGGAACGATTATGGTTCCGGGCAGCAACTGGTAGGCGAATGTCACGACCCGGCGCATCTCCGTCATGTTCGTAAGGTCGATCTTTTCCATTTCTTCAAGCCTGCCAACGGCCGAGCGCATATGCGGCCCGATTGTGTCACCGGCCGTCACTCCATCCTTGAAGAACGGACCGATCGTGTTCGCGTGAAGGCGGGTGACGTGATAACTTTCGAGAAAGGCATCCATGATGAGCTTCCAATTGCCCGCCACCGTGTGAGTCTTGCGCCTGAACAGATACGACTCCGGCATGCCGAGTGCATCGAAGTCCTCTCCCAGCGTGCGCGCATCGGTAAAATCGGCTTCCGCATTCGGCGAATACCAGATCAGCCCTCCAGCCTCGCAGCTTGCGAGTTCGACCAGGCCGTGATCGCCCTTGTCCAGTCCGGGGAATGTTTCGGGGCGGGGTAGCGCCAGCAGCTTGCCATCGAGGCGATAGGTCCAGGCGTGGTATGGACAAACTAGACGCTTGGTGCATTGCGCCTCGTCGCCCTCGACCAGACGTGTGCCGCGATGGCGACAGACATTGAGAAAGACGTGAGCCTTTCCTTCGGCATCGCGGGTGATCAGCAGGGGGCGCCCCGTTGCATCGTGCGGGACGGCCATATCCGGATCGGGCAGAAGCGCGCTCGGCACGAGCACCTGCGCCAACCGGTCGAAGAGCGCCGACTTCTCACGTAAGAAATGGGCAGGATCAGTGTAGCGGCTGGCCGGAACGGTCGCTATGCGATCGGTTTCGCGGCTGACATTCCGGCGGATCGCTTCGGCGAGCGCCAATTGCCCCTCGGTCGGTTGCAGGCTCGGTGATCGTGTTGTCGGTGCATTCATCTAGGGTCTCTATCTCTCGGGCCTATCGCTTGCCTGTGCGTTATGTCACAGGAATGGCCGGATAATCAAAGGATGATGCGTAGGTGAGCACAGCAGAGGTAGCACAAGAGGGCGAAGGCAAACCCGGCTGGGGCGCAGTGCTGCGCGCAATGGGCCAGCGCAAGACAGGGTTCATGGCTCTGTTCGGCTTTGCCAGTGGCTTGCCCTTCGCGCTGTTTCTAGGGACACTTTATGCCTGGCTGAGCGAAGCCGAGGTCGACCTCGAGACCATGGGCGTGTTTTCGTTGATCGGGCTTGCCTATGCCTTCCAATTTATCTGGTCGCCGCTGGTCGACAAGGTCGATATCCCGCTGTTCGGGCGCTGGCTGGGCAAGCGGAAGCAGTGGATCGTTCCGATGCAGTTGATCCTGGGTGCCGTGCTTGTCACGCTGAGTGTTCTGGAACCGCGCACGCAGCTTGGCTGGTTTTCCCTGCTCGCCGGAATCGGCGCGCTCGCCAGCGCTACTCAGGACATCGCCATCAATGCCTGGCGCATCGACGTTGCGGACGAGAAGGCGACGCTCGATATTCTGTCGACAGTTTACCAGATGGGCTATCGGCTTGCTTCGCTGGTGGGCGGCGCGCTGGGATTGATCATCGCCGCGCGGATCGGTTGGCCTGAAACTTACATGTTGATGGGCGCGATCCTGCTCGGGATTGGCGCAGTCGGCCTGTTTGCACCCGATGCACGGCGCGAGAAGAGCAGCACGATCGGTCCGTCCGCCGAAGATTTCGCTGAATTCTACAAGCCCGGCGAGGTTCGCCCCGAAGTCCGCAACAAATTCCTGTGGCAGGTCGTCGCCCTATGGGGCTGGGCCTTGCTGATCCTCGGCATTTTCATGGTTCGCGCACTGGGCGGATATGTCCCGATGCTTCCGGTCTACGAATTCATGGTCTTGGGCAGCGAGCGTGTGCTCGATTTCAACTGGTTTCTCGGCATGTTTCCTCTCGGTCCCGAAGGCCGCCCTGATCCGACCGAATTCACTGCCAAGATGGGCCCGTTCATCATCTTGGCCACCATCATTTTGCCGGCGATTATCGCGGCACGGCTGCACCAGCGCAGATCGAAGGGAGAGGATGTTATCGCGGAAGGCGAGGACATGAGCGTCATGAGCTTCGGAGCGCGCGACCATCTCTATCGCGCTCTGCTCGTCCCGCTGGTGGAATTCGTGGGCAGGATCGGTTGGCCCCTGATTTTGATACTCGCCCTGGTTCTGACTTATCGTATCTGCGATGCGATCTGGGGGACCTTCGCCTATCCGTTCTACCTCGGCGAGCTCGGTTATACCAATGACGAGGTCGCCTTCGCCTCCAAGTTCTTCGGAGTCGGCGCTATCCTCGCCGGCCTGGCGCTGGGTGGGTACATGCTCACCGTCTTCGGCCGAATGGCGACGCTCACGATCGGGGCCCTGCTCGCTGCACTTACCAATCTGCTTTATGCCGACATGGCGATCGGCGGGGCCAACATGCAGGCAGCGAGCGATGCTGTCGGCTTCAGCGCGATGATCGCCTTCATGGCTCCATTCGGGACGGAGGCTCTGCCTCGCCTAACCTTCACGATCCTGTTTGAAAATCTTGCCATCGGGATCGCGGGTGCGGCCTATGTCGCCTGGCTTTCGTCGATCGTGTCAAAGAAATACGCCGCGGTTCAGTACGCCTTGTTATCGTCGCTGACGCTTCTGGTCGGCACCCTCGGACGCGGGGCGCTGGGTGAGATGATCCAGGATCAGGGCTATTTCGATGTGTTCATCCTGACCACCTTTATCGGACTGGTCGCGGTCGTGCTGTGCCTGGCCGAATGGTACCGGCAATCGCGCGCGGCGAGGCGGGATGGCGTGCGCGACATCGATCCGGCCAAGCTCGACGAAAGCGTGGGCGCGGGAGCCTAGTCGGGGATTTCTTCGTTCAGGCGCAAGGCTTCGCCGGCAAGGTACAGCGATCCGGCGATCAGGATCGAGCAATCGTCGTCCGGAATGGCGCGGAAGGCTTCTTCGAGCGTCGACGACGCGCGAGCCATAGGGCCGAAAGCTGCTGGTGGATGACTCTCATGACCCGGTACCGGGATTGCGGTCAGACTTCGCATCCTTTGTGCCAGAGGATCGATCACGGCATTCGGATTCTTGTTCGCCAGCATGCCGAGAACGAGGTGCACGGGGCCATCCAGCGATCGGGCCAGTGCCTGCCCGGCGCTATCGTTATGTCCGCCATCAAGGATGACGGTCCGGCCCGGTACAAGCGAGGTGAGCGGCCCGGGTGCAAGGCGTTGAAGTCGCGCGGGCCAACGCGCGTCTGTCAAACCCCGCGCAATTGAATCGTCGGACGCGGCGACGGCGTCCTGAGCACGAAGCATGGCAATCGCGAGCCCGGCATTCAAAGCCTGGTGCTCGCCTGTGATGGAAGGTGCGGGAAGGTCGAGCGAAACGTTTCCCGTCGCCTCTCGATAATCAAGACGGCCTCGGTGCAAGGCGCAGTGCCATTCGTGGCCATATCGCAGCGATGATGCGCCGACCCGTTCGGCCACTTCATCGATCGCTGACTGCGCTTCTTCGGGATAGCAATCACCCATCGTTACCAGCGGCACGCCGTTCTTTGCGATACCCGCTTTTTCGAACGCGATGCGGGCCATTGGCTGCGACGGCACGCCGTCCTCCGGCGCCAACAGAAACCGCTCGTGATCGATCCCGAGCGCTGCGACCCCGCACACGGCCGGCCGCGCAATCACGTTCGTCGCGTCGAAACGCCCGCCCATTCCGACTTCGACCACGCAGGCGTCTGCGGGCATGCGGCTGAAGGCAAGGAAGGCGGCTGCAACAGTGACTTCGAAAAAACTCGGGCCAAGATTTTTGCCGTCGCATTCGCTCGCATCCAGGACCTCTTCCAGCAGCGCGGCGAGTTCGGCATCGGCGATCAACTTGCCAGCAATTCGGATCCGCTCGTTGTAGCGCACCAGATGCGGGCTGGTGGTCACGTGTACCCGTTTTCCCTCGGCTTCGAGCATAGCGCGGAGGAAAGTGCAGACCGAGCCCTTGCCGTTGGTCCCCGCGACATGGAAAACCGGCGGCAGGTTTTGGTGCGGGTTGCCGAGCCGCTCCATCAGCGCGAACGACGTTTCCAGCCCGAGCCGACCCTGAGGAACGCTCAGCGCGGAGAGCCGGTCCAGTTGTTCCTGGACCCGTGGATCGTCCGACCGCCCGAAATCGAGCATGCGATCAGGCAGCCGCCTCTTTGGCGTTAGCCGGCAGCAGGTAATCGAGCACGCTTGCCAACGTCTCCTTCAGTTCGCGACGGTGCACCACCATGTCGACCATGCCGTGCTTGTGCAGGTATTCCGCGCGCTGAAACCCTTCTGGCAATTGCTCGCGGATCGTGTCCTGGATCACGCGCTGGCCTGCAAACCCGATTAGCGCGCCGGGTTCGGCAATTTGGATATCGCCAAGCATGGCATAGCTTGCCGTGACGCCCCCCGTAGTGGGATCGGTCAACAGCACGATATAGGGCAGGCCAGCCTCCTTCAGACGCCGGGTCATCACGGTGGCGCGCGGCATTTGCATCAGGCTGAGAATCCCCTCCTGCATTCGCGCTCCGCCAGCGGCGGTGACGACGACGTAAGGGCAATGCCGTTCCAGCGCGCGCCGGGCCCCGTTGCAGAAAGCCTGGCCCACCGCCATGCCCATCGACCCGCCCATGAACATGAAATCCTGAACGCCGACCACCGCGGGCCGCTCGGCAATCGCCCCGGATCCGACCACGAAGGCGTCGTCGTGCGGGTTCTTCGCCCGCGCGGCCTTCAGCCGATCGGTATAACGCTTCGAATCGCGGAACTTCAGCGGATCCTCGGTAACCTCGGGCTGGTCGAGCAGGTCGTATCCTTCGTCGAGCAGATATTTCAGTCGAAGGTCCGCGCCAATGCGACCATGATGTTCGCAGCGTGGGCAGACATGCAGATTGTCCTCGTATTCCTGCATGAACAGCATCTCCTGGCAGGCGCCGCACTTGATCCACAGATCCTTGTCGCTGGCCTTTCTCCCCGTGTTGAAGCCGAGGGAATTGCGGACTCGGGTGAACCAGCTCATGCGTTTGCTCCTTCGCTCGCGTGCCTGATTGCAGTCACCATGCTGGCGGTCAGGTTTTTCAACTTTTCAGGCGCCTCGCTGCCAAATTCGCCAACCAGACCGACCAGGGCCGAGCCCACGACGACGCCATCCGCCACGCGCGCGATGTCGGTCGCCTGTTCGGGCGTGCGCACGCCGAAGCCGACAGCGACGGGCAGATCGGTCGCGGCTTTCAGTTTTGCGACGGCGCTTTCGATAGAGGCCTGTGCCGCCTGTTGCTGGCCGGTGATCCCGGCGACAGACACGTAATAGAGAAACCCGGCCGAACCTTCGAGAACGTGCGGCAAGCGCGCCGCGTCAGTGGTCGGCGTAGCGAGCCGGATCGGCGCGATCGCCTTGGCACGCAGTGCGGGGCCGAGCGCGTCGTCCTCTTCCGGTGGAATATCGACGCAGATCACGCCGTCGACGCCCGCCTTATCGCATTCAACGGCGAACCATTCCGGTCCTCGCCGGATCATGGGATTGGCATAACCCATCAGCACCAACGGCACGTCCGGGTGACGCTCGCGAAAAGCGCTCGCATGGCGCAGCACATCAGCTGTGGTGGTCCCCGCACCCAGCGAGCGCAGGTTCGCATTCTGGATCGCGGGGCCATCCGCCATCGGATCGGTGAACGGCATCCCCAACTCGATCACATCCGCGCCGCCTTCGACGAGCGCGTCGAGATTGGCTGCGGTGTTGCCATCGCCAGCGGTGATGAAAGCGACAAAAGCGGGGTGTGGCTTGGAGAAGGCGGTGGAAAGGCGGGTCATGTGGGCCATCCTTTATTCGGTTTCGGCCACCTTCTGTCGAACCAGCGCATTGAGCCTAGTCCAAAAGTGGCTCCGATTGCACCGTAAACCCCAGGCATCCAACCCTCTGGAAAGTCAGTGAATATCGTGGTGCGAAACAGAATTGCTGCATAGGTGACCGAGAAACAGGCGGCTAACGCAAGCAACGCTTTGGGAATGAAGCGCTTCAAATCTCCACTCCCAGCTTCTCGGCCACCGTAAAGATGTCCTTGTCGCCGCGTCCGCACAGATTCATCAGCACGATCTCATTCTCGCTCATCGTCTTTGCCCGTTCGGACACGGCGTGGATTGCATGGGCCGGCTCCAGCGCCGGGATGATCCCCTCTGTGCGACACAGCAATTTGAAGCCTTCCAGCGCCTCGTTGTCGGTGACGGCGGTGTATTCAACCCTGCCACTTTCCTTCAGCCAGGCGTGCTCGGGCCCGATGCCGGGATAGTCGAGACCCGCGCTGATCGAGTGGCCTTCGGTGATCTGTCCGTCCTCGTCCTGCAACAGGTAGGTCTTGTTTCCATGCAGCACCCCCGGTGCGCCGCCGAGCAGGCTGGCGGCGTGTTCGTCGCCATCGAGGCCATGGCCCGCCGCCTCGACGCCGAGCATCTTGACGTCGGGATCGTCCAGGAAGGGGTGAAAAAGCCCGAGCGCGTTCGATCCACCGCCAATACAGGCGACCAGCAGGTCGGGCAGGCGACCCACCCGGTCGAGCATCTGGGCGCGTGCTTCGGTGCCGATCACGCTCTGAAAGTTGCGGACCATTTCGGGATAGGGATGCGGCCCGGCCGCGGTGCCGATGATGTAAAACGTGTCCTCGACATTGGCGACCCAGTCCCGCAGACCTTCGTTCATGGCGTCTTTGAGCGTGCCGCGACCGCTAGTGACGGGAATTACCTCCGCGCCGAGCAGTTTCATGCGGAAGACGTTGGGCGATTGTCGCTGCACGTCTTCGGCGCCCATGTAGATCACGCAGGGCAGGCCAAAGCGCGCGCAAACCGTCGCGGTCGCCACGCCGTGCTGTCCCGCGCCTGTTTCTGCGATGATGCGCGTCTTGCCCATCCGGATCGCCAGCAGGATCTGGCCGATGCAATTGTTGATCTTGTGCGCGCCGGTGTGATTGAGCTCGTCACGCTTGAACCAGACCTGCGCGCCGTGGCCTGAAGCCGCACCGACCCGAAGACTTTCGGTCAGGCGCTCCGCGAAATAGAGCGGTGAGGGCCGGCCGACGTAATGTTCGAGCAGGTCGTCGAACTCGCGCGCAAATGCGGGATCGGCCTGAGCGGCGCGATATGCGCGCTCCAGGTCGAGCACCAACGGCATCAGCGTTTCGGCAACATAGCGGCCACCATAATCGCCGAAATGCCCGCGCTCGTCCGGCTGCGTACGGAAGGAATTGGGGGTCGCGTCGTTCAAGAAAACGTCCATTCATGCTGTCGTGAGGCGGAAAGGTCCGAGCCTGAGGCAAGTTCGGCTAAATGGCTGTTCGGGGTCGGCGGATCAAGTCGCTGCGCTGCGAGCAGCCTTACAGAACGCGGCGATCCTGTCCAAGTCCTTGACGCCCGGTTCGGATTCGAGGCCCGAGGACGCATCGACCATCGGCGCGCCGGTCGCCCGGATCGCATCCGCGACATTGTCCGGCGTCAGACCTCCCGCAAGACCCCAAGGCACTCGGTGGTCGTGGCTGGACAACAGGCCCCAGTCGAACGCCGTCCCGTTGCCGCCCGGAAGCGCGCTTTGCTGTGAAGGGGGAGGCGCGTCATATAGCAGCCGATCGACGGAGCCTTCGAACCGCGCCGCTTTTTCCAGGGTTCCGCGATCGCGCACGCCGATGGCGCGCCAGCATTCGAGTTCTGCCTGTTCGCGCACCAGCGCTATCCATTCGGGCGTCTGCTTGCCGTGAAATTGAACCACGTCCGGGCGAACGGCGTCGATCGCGCGACCGGTCAGCGAGATGTCGGCCGTAACCAGCAACAGGACCACCTTGATGCCTGCAGGTGCTTCCCGACGAAGCCGCGCGGCATCTTCAAGGGCGAGGTGGCGCGGACTCGGCTCGAAATGGACGAGGCCAACATGAGACGCGCCTCCTTGCGCCGCGGCTGCGATACTTTCCGACGTGGAGAGGCCACAGATCTTTATCAGCATGGGATCAACGTCATTCAATCAGTCCACCGGCTACAGCGTCGCCTCGATCGCGCGTGCTGCTGCGACCGGATCCTGCGCCCGGCTGATCGGCCGCCCGATAACCAGGACGCTTGCGCCATCGTCGCGTGCCTTGCGCGGAGTGACAACGCGTTTCTGGTCCGACGCACCATTGCCCGCAGGTCGAAGGCCGGGAACGACGAAGAAGCCGTCCCTCCATTGTCTGCGAACAGCGCCGACCTCTTCGCCCGAACACACGATCCCGTCGAGTCCGGCGGTCTGCGCCAGTTCGGCAAGCCGCATCACGTGATCGCGCGGCGTATCGTCCACCCCGGTGCGCTTCAGGTCGTTTTCGTCGAGGCTGGTGAGCATGGTGACGCCGACGACCCGGCAGCCATCGGCAGCGGCTGCCTTCGCATCCTCCATCATGGCGCGCCCGCCACTGGTGTGGACCGTTACGATGGCCGGTTCGTAGACGTGAACTGCCTGCATCGCGCCTGCGACGGTGTTAGGAATGTCGTGAAACTTGAGGTCCAGGAAGATCGGCAGGCCCATACGCGCAATTTCGTGAACGCCGTGAGGGCCATGTGCGCAATAGAATTCCAGGCCGAGTTTCACGCCTCCGATATGCGCCCTGACTTTCTCTATCAAAGCCTTGGCCGGTTCGATCTGCGGCAGGTCCAGGGCGAGATAGATCGGATTACTCACGCCGAGCCGCCCGTCGCCGGATCGCGCGATAAGGCATCTGCGCGTGGTGAGCTACCGGTCGCTCCCTCCACAGTTCCTGCCGGCTTTTGCGCAGGATTATCCACAGCCCTGTCCATCGGACGAGGGCTGCCGCCGTCTTGCGCATTCGTCGCTGTGGTCTGCCGCTGCGACAGCGCAGTCGATTTGATCGAGTTTTCGAGGCTGCGGATCCTGCGACCCAAGCTCCATTTCACGCTGCGATGATACAGCCACATCGGAACGAGACCCAGCAAGAAGGCGACGATGACCAGAACAGGAATTTTCGTCTCGAGAACGAGGTTGTCCCACAGCGTGACCTCGACCGGGTCCCAATTGAAAAAGGAAAAGACAAGTATCCCGAACAGGATCAGGACCCAGACGATGGTGCGTACGATCTGCACTCGAAATCCCCTTTCCCCAGCGGTGTTCCTGCCGGCGAGTTTAGTGCATCGGGCCCCGAAGTCCAACGTATGCGCGCAGCACGTCGATGCGACGCTCGAACGCTCGGTGTTTGCCCGATGCCGGAATGTTGCGAAAAAGTCAGGACTTGCCCGAACCGTTGAAGACGCGGTCGAAAATGGTGTCCACCTGCTTGAAATGATATTCGAGGTCGAATTTCTCCTCGAGCTCGCTGTCCGACAACGCCGAACGAACATCGTCATCGGCTTTAAGCAAATCGAGCAGCGACAGGGCACCATTCGATTCCCAGACCTTCATCGCGTTGCGTTGAACGATGGCATAAGCGTTTTCGCGGCTCACTCCCGCCTGGGTCAGGGCGAGCAGCACACGTTGCGAGTGAACCAGTCCGCCCATCGAATCCAGGTTGGCCTGCATGCGATCGGGATAGACCAGCAATTTCTCCACCACGCCGGTCAACCGCGCCAGCGCGAAATCGAGCGTGATGGTGGCGTCGGGGCCGATGAACCGCTCGACCGAGGAATGCGAAATGTCGCGTTCGTGCCATAACGCGACGTTTTCCAGCGCGGGCAGGGCATAGGCGCGAATCATGCGCGCCTGGCCGGTCAGATTCTCGGTCAGCACCGGATT
>JGI12210J13797_10015785_pt1 | contig 12364 bp, 11 predicted proteins | sample ElkSlonscriptome_3_FD_13797 | JGI IMG/M metagenome (IMG submission 13797) | reverse complement strand
TGCCCCGCCGGTTGGTGAGAAGGAGGTCGCGGGGCGTAGGAGGAACGTGTTTCTGGGGCCAATACCGGCCGTCCTGCTTGAATCCCTCTGATCCTTCTGCGATGACGCGCACCCACCTTTAATCAGACCCGGGGGGGATTGAACCTCTCCACCAAACGAGTATTCGCTCAGAGTTCCCCATTTTCCGATCTCCTCATTTGACAAATATCACCTTCCTCCCTCTGATCAGGGGGTGATTCACGATGTTTGGCCTGAAAAAGGTGTCAATCGGTGCAGGGAGCGGTTCATTGCTTATCGCTCGCTTCAGTTCTTCGTCCTTTGCTGCCTCTTGTTTCTCGCGATAGGCGGGTTCTCGTCGCAAGCGGGTGGAGAAGTGATTCTTCTCAAATCCGGCGGGAAAATCGTCGCCCCGGTGTTGCAGAAGAAAGCTGACCGGATTGATATCGATCTCGGACCGATGCTGATCAGTCTTCCACGAGATGAGATCGCTTCGATCACTGAAGAGGAGGCTCCGGCACCTGGCGAGACGGGAGATAACGCCAGTGATCAGGGGATCTTTTACGTGGAACCGGACCGGCGCCTGATGAGCGTGCCGGAAAATGTCGATCGTTGCGGGGGCGCCGTCGTGCAGGTGCGAAGCGCGACTGGGCTCGGGTCCGGCATGATCATCAATGAGCTCGGCTATGTCGTGACGAACAATCACGTCATTAGCGGCGAACGGGAATTGATCGTGACCGTTTACAAAGAATCTCCGAACGGCCTCGAACGGGTCGAATACCAAAATATCCGTATTCTGGCGACGAGCCCCTTCTTCGATCTGGGCCTGTTACAGATCATTCATCCAGATACGGCTGATCTTCCTTATGTCCCGATCGGGGATTCGCAGACCCTGTCCCAGGGTCAACCGGTCTTTGCCATCGGAAGTCCGCTGGGGCTGGAACGGACGGTTTCCCAGGGAATTGTCAGCCTGCGCAACCGTTTGATCGATGGCCGACTTTATATCCAGAGTACCGCCGAGATTAATCCCGGTAATTCCGGCGGACCACTCTTCAACCTGCGAGGGGAAGTGGTGGGCGTTAATAATATGAAAGCGGCGTTACCCGGCGTGGAAGGCCTCGGGTTTGCCATTCCTTCCAGCATGCTGAAGTTTTTTCTGACTAACCGGGAAGCCTTTGCCTTCGATGCGCGAAATCCGAATGCCGGGTTCCGTTATCCCTCGCCTCCAGGCGGGGAAATGGATGCCGAGGCGGAACCGACTCCAACCGATAGCTCCAACGAATAATCCAACTATGTTCACTCTCCATTCACGAACCAGAATGGCCGCCGCCCTGGCCGCGGGCGTTTTCACGGCGACGCTCCCCATGCAGGCAGCACCCGAACCAGCGGCTTATATTGCCGAAGACCCGTTTGTGGTGATTTACAGTCCTGACGTCCCCGCCTTAATCGAAAGTTGGGAGACCAGCACGGTCAATCGCTTGATGGAAGATGAAGCGATTCAGGATTTTCTGGCTCCAGCGTTCGAAGACGACGATGCCGAATTGCCGTGGGATACGCTGGCGCAAAATTGGACCAACCACGCGCTTGGCGAGAATCTGGAGCTTTACGAAGGGGCCTTCGCGATTTCCCTCGTGCTCACTGATGAATTACCCATGGAAGAGTGGGGGGACCGGCCGCCCATGGCGATCGTCGGACGCATTGGAGCGGACGAAGAGACTTATCAGGAACACATGGATGCCGACCTGGAACAGATGCAGGAAGATTATGGGGAAGGGACCATTGATGAGGTGACTGAAGATTATCTCGGGGTGACGCTGCATTTGCGCCGCGAAGAAAATGAGGATGGTGAAATGGAAGCGTTTGAAGGGTGGGCCATCGTCGATGAGGTGGCGGTCTTTGGTTATCCAGCTTCGGTGCTGCGGGCGACCGTGGATCGCCTCGTCAACCCGCCGACCGATCTCGAATGGCCGGGTGATTGGGAGGCGAATGTCGACCGGATCGGTCTTGGCAATGCGTTTGTCTTTTTCGATATCAAACGGCTGCAACCGGTCTGGCTCACCGGATTGAAAGAAGGTTTGGAGACCGCCATGGAGAGCGCTCCGTTCGGTCTCACCCCGGAGAGCGTCATTCGGGCTGTCGATCCGGCGGCTCTCCAATCGATCTCGGCCATGGTCCGGTTCGATCCTGATAAGGTCCGATTCGCGGTGGGCGGGGTGCTTCGCGAAAAGGTCGGTATCTGGAAAATCTTCGCTTACACCCAGAGCGAGCTTTATCAGCCGGAGTTCGCCTCCCAGAAATATCTGCGGAGCGGCGTTGCTTCATTCGATTTCGGCAAAATGTATGACTCGTTGATCACCATGCTCGAGAACGCCAGTCCGCAACTCGCGCTCATGGTGAAAACCCAGATCACCGCTTTCCAAAATCAGATCGGCGTCAATTTCCGGGACGAACTGCTGGCTGGACTCAACGATAATTTTTACTTTTACGAAACCTTCCGAGGATCGGCGGAACCCGGGCAGGAACTCGGTCCGGCGGATATCGAAAGCGATGTCGGGTATGTCTTCAGCCTCGACAACCAACAGGGCGTCGAAACCGCCGTCAATACGCTCCGCAATTTTCTCGGACAAGGTCTGGCGGCCTTCGATGAACGCGAGTATCTCGGAACCGCCATTTACAGTTCCAAAGTGCAAATACCGTCCGCACAGACCGACGAATCTCTTGAGGGTCCGGCGCCTGGCGTAGAAGTCAGTTACGCGTTGATCGACGGATATTGGCTTGTTGGGGTCGGTTCCAGCAAAGCGCTCGAACGGATTCTGGCTAGTATGCGCGATCCAGGGCCGACGATTTGGGAATTGCCGCGGGTGAAAGCAATGCTCTCCGAACTCGACCAGGCGCCTCAAGGTTTCGAGTATTCCAATATGAGACGGTTTGTGCCGATGATTCTCGATCTGCTCGAGCAGGAAGCGAAGAAGGATGAGGAATCGGTCGGCTACGTCGATCTCGACGCCATGCCGGAACCGGAAGTTTTCCTGCGTTACCTTCAAGGCGCCACCACGATCCTGTTCTGGGAGGAAAACGGCTTTCACACGACTATGGATCTTTTTGGAGAAGAAGAATGAGGGGGCGCATTTATTGGTTGGCGGCTTCGCTCCTGATGGGACCGGTCACCGGGCTTGCGGCTGATGAAACAGGCGAGCCAAATTCGCCGGTCCTCAGGCTCGAAGGCCCGTTTGTTCAGCCGCTCGATTGGAATACTTCCGGCTTGGTGGTTGGTGATTTGAACGGCGATGACCTGCCTGATGTGGCGCTCGGCAACTCCTCCAAAGCCGGGATCGACCTACTTTATCAGCTGAACGAGGGAGAAACGGATTTGCCGGACACCCGCTCGATTTCACCCAACCGTTGGCAGCCGGTTCTCGCCGATGCCCGGTTCCGGCGGCAGACCTTGATCACCGGGCAACCGACTTATAGCCTGGCTCTCGGCGATCTCAACGATGATGGGAAACTCGATCTCGCTTACACGACCAGCCGCGGCCGGCTCGTGATTCGGTTGCAACAGGAGAACGGCGGCTGGGCCTCTAAGGAAGAACTCGATCTCGGAGGCACGCTCTCCTATGACGACACCCTCCGGATCACGGATGTCACGGATGATGGCCGGGATGACCTGATCGTGTTGACCGAGGACCGCCTGATCGTGCTCCCTCAGACCGATGCCGATACGTGGCAAACGCGGGATATTTATGCGCTCAACATCGGCGAACCGTTTCAGCTCCGCATTCTCGATCTCAACGATGACGGCCATCGTGATCTGCTCTACCTTGATGGCGATCAGCCCGATCACATGTTCTATCGATTCGCGGATGGCGATGGCCAGTTTCTCGCGGAGCGGTCGGTCGAATTAACCGGGCCGATTCGAGCCGGGGAACTCACCGTGCTGCGCCACCAATCACAACCGATGCTCGGCTTCGTGCAGGATGATACCGGCGCGATACAGCTCGGCGCCATTCGGCCAGCCGAAGCTAATGACGATGAAGGCGAGCGAGCCTTTGCCTTGCGCTACGCTTCGCCGGCTGACAACGACGACCTGCCGGCGCAGGCGGTTGGCGATTTTAATGGGGATGGGATCCCGGATGTCGTCCTTGCCGATGATGACGGGGCGCAACTCTGGTTCTTCCAAGGGCTGCCGGATGGAACTTTCGAGGAACCCTCAGCCTTTCCTAGTTTTGGCGGTATCTCGAGTTTGAGCACGATCCGATTGGCCGGTGACGGGAATGATTCCCTGCTGGTCGTGAGTCCCAAGGAAAAAACGTGGGGACTCAGCCAATGGAAAGCCCCGGGCCGATTGTCTTATCCTGATTTGTTGCCGGTGCAAGAAACGCCGGTCGCAGCCATTGCTCTCCCGCAGCGTGCTGGCCCGCCGAATCTGTTGCTGGTCACTGGGCAACGCTCGAAACATCGGCTGTTCGAACTCGCCAAAACCTCGGAAGACTCGGATTACGAGGTCATCCACGAGAGCGAGCTGAAAGGGGTGAAAGCTCGAACGACCGGTATGTTGCCGTTCGATCTGAACCAGGATGGGACTCGCGAACTGCTGCTTTTTTCTAAGGAAGAACCGATGCACGTCCTGAAACGCGACGAGGAAGGTGCGTTCACGTTGATCGATGATGCGCGCGCGATTCCGGAGAGTCTCGTCGACGATTTGCGCCTGGCCTCGGTCTCGGCGGCGGACGTGGATGCCGATGGCCAACCTGAATTACTGCTGGCTCGTGACCGCCTGGTGCGTGCCGTTCGATTGAATGACGAGGGCCGTTTGGAAATCGTGGATCAATTCAATGCTCCCAGTGAGCGAGCGCGGATCTTCGCGGCTTACGCCAACGGCGACCAAGGATTGCTCCTGGTCGATGCCGGGCGCGATCGGTTGATCGAAGTGGCGCCGGATGAAAACGGGGTCATGCGGGAACAGGACTTCACCAAAACTAACCTTCCCGGTATGCAATCCATCGTCTACCTCCCAGGCGACGAAACTATGCCAACTCGTCTGCTGTTATTCAGTGACAACGGGTTTCTCTCCATTTATCCGGAACAAAAATCAGATCATTTCGACGTGGCCACCGCTTACCAGACCGATCTTGAAGGAGTGGATTACAACCTCTTGGGTGCGGGGGGGCTCCTGCCGGGATCCGAGGATCAATTGGTCGCGATCGATGCCAAAAAGACTCGGATTCTCGAGATTCTTCAACCGACAAACCAGACACCCTGGGAGAGCCTGCTACATTTCCGTATTTTCGAGAAAGACCCGCATTACCGCGGAAAAACAGGGAGCAATCGCGAACCGCACGATTTGCTGGTGGAAGACGTGACGGCGGACGGGCTGGACGACGTGCTGCTCCTCGTGCACGACCGCTTGTTGTTATATCCAGCTCAAGCTTCGCCAAAGCCACCGGAGACTGAGTAGTTGTCAGGCTGCCGGTTTCTTAGCGCGTCGTGGTGGCGTCGGATTTCGACGTGTTGGATGGACTTCGCCGGGTTCTTCCGGCTCGCGTAGCGACGTCAAGAGGGGACCATCGCCGTTGAGTTCCTGTTGGTTGGCGAGTAAAAGTTTGCCGCCGTGCAGAGTGGTCTCGATGGCCACACGCCCAAGACCGTCCGCAGCCAAGCCATCGCCATTGTGGTAATGTTCGGTGTCCTGATCGAGCGCGTCTTCGGAGATAATGGTCAGTTGCACCCGCCCTTGTCGAGCCGCGGAAAACGCCTGGTCCGCTTCATTCAGGCTCCGAGTACCTTTCGGCAACGCCTTCGCTTCATCGATTAGCAACGCCCGATTCGCTTTCTCCTCCCGATCATGAATACTCCAGGCGACGGCATGCAACGCGGAGTCTTCCAGCGGTCCTGGACGCGATGGAATGGTGCTCGGCCGGAGATTATCGGAATTCGTGGCCGACCGAAAGATCTCATCGATTTTCGCATCCGTGCAGAGGTAGAGCGGTTCTTCATGCTGACGCAACCGATGGTTTACCGACTCGGCGATCGCTTCACAGAAATAGCGAATTTCCCGGTTATTCCCGGGATGCTCTGAGTCTGGTGTCCCGGTGACAACCGGCTCTCCAGAAAGATTATCCCCGGACGGATTACCATGATGAAAATGACCGAGATTTTCCGGATGATGCCGGGCGATCTGCTCAAGGCTCTGCGGCATGTCGTCTGGGGTAAGATCCTCGACCTCCTGCCGGTTCATCTCCAGCAAACGGACCCGATGTTCCTCAATACACAGAACAAAAATGGCGTTGTCAAAAGCGAGCATTGGGACCAGAGGTTCAAGATAAAAGTGATCCTGCAAAATCGTCCGTTCCGGAACCGAAAAGGGCACCGGTAACGCTTCAAATCGTGAAGGTGAGCGGAAAAGCGCGATGCCCTCACAACGTTGATTCCAAAACGTGTCATCATCCAAAAGCGCCTCCACTGGCGCCATTAATTGATCGATGTCCCCCTCGGGAACGCCCAATTTGCTTAGCAACCCACGTGACTGTTGCAGGTGTTGATTGAGGCGCACATCCAAGGAGGATTCCTGTTCGAGGTCTTCGCTGGTTCCGGCGTAGATTGTCAAACAGAGAGGCTCGTCATGAGCGTGCAGGCTTTGGAGTTTTTTGCAGAATTTCATAAGGATTTAATGGATCGATAACATGGCACCGATTGTCATGAATGCTTCGAAGCTCAAGAAGGATTGCCTTGTGCGTCTACCCTTCAACGCCTGGTCCCTGAGGCCGCGTTGGGAGACTTCCTGATAAAATGGTGGCATCTCTAGTAACAAATTTTCCCATGCTTTTTGGGGTGCCATTCGAAACTCATTTAGATTATTTCTCCTTATTCACCTATGAAACTCATCCCTTCCATCACTGCACTTACCCTGCTTGTGCTCCTCTCACCTTCCGTGCTCGCGAATCCCGAGGCAAACGACAAACCAAAGCAAAAAGACGAAGCCTTCGATTCCTCTGAATTCCTGCAGCGTCTCGAAATCCAGCTCGACAAACAGCAGCTCCTTTTTGAAATCGGGAGAAAAAAAGCCGATTCCACCGAATTTCAAGATTATCATGAGGAAGCTTCCGAACGGCATCGGCAGCTTGAGAAAAAACTGCGTGACCTGCTGGATAATATGGAGATCGAGTCCGTGGCCAAAGACGATTCTGACGATGCTGTCACGGTCGCCGACCTCAGAAAGGTTGACGATGCCGGCTTTGAAACCCTTTATCTGCAGGCGATTGGAAAAAATCTCAGCTCGATCATCGTTAGTTGCCAACATACCCTTAACCATGCCGACGACGCTCGAGTCAAAGAGATCGCCAAGGTTTTCATGTATAAAGCCAAGATGGAATTACATGATGTAAACCAACTGCAGGAAGCGGCTGAGAAAGAAAAGAAAGAAGCTAAGGAGTAAAAAGAAAGCCGAGCTTTGTAAATAAAACGTTGTGATCAAGCCGCTAGGGCTTCTCCTTCAGTCGGCATGGCTTGCTGAGTCATCTTGATTCCTTCGTGCAGACTCACCGTTGGCTTCCAACCAGTGATCATTTTAAATCGGCTGTAATCCGTCGCAAACCAACGCGGGTGCCCCGATCGTCGCGCCCGTGGGGCGGCGTGATTGCGAACCGCGCGCTGAATGCGTAACAAGGCGAAAATCTCTTCCAAACTCATGCTCATTCCTACGCCACCTCCGATGTTCAACACGCTGCCGCTACACGCGTCCAAATGCTGGCCTGCCGTCAACAAGGCGCTGATGGCATCGTCAATATAAAGAAAGTCGCGCACTTGGAAACGGTCCGGTGGCAACAGGTCGCAATCTTTGCCCTCTAATCCGTGCATCAGCCAATTCTCCCCGCTACCCGACGAAGCGCCTGGTCCGAACACTTCCGACAACCTCATCACCACCACGCGCAGACCGTAGGTTGATGCATAATCCAAGGCATACTGATCGGCAGCTCCTTTGGCGCATCCGTGAGGGGTGGAAAAGTCGAGCGGAGTCGATTCGGAAAGGCCGCGCCGCCGAATCTGGCGGTCTACTGGTTCGTAACGCGTATGGTTTTCTGCCACATCAAGCCAGGGCAACCCGCCATAAACCTGGGTGGAGGATGTCGTGATCAAAGGAAGATTTGGCGCCTGCAACCGCAATGTCTCGAGCAGATGCATCGTGCCGATCGTGTTGATGCGAAAGTCTTCGTAAGGCGCGTCAATACTGCGGGGAATATCGGTTTGACCCGCGAGATGGTAGACGAGGTCGCAGCGTTGAACGGCGTGTCGCAGGGCGGCTTGATCGCCCAGATCCCCCTGAATCAACTCGTATCGACCGGCATAATCCTTGAGCAAGCTCTCGGCACGATGCCGGGCTGGGGCCGCCGCCAGTGAGTCGAACACCGTGACCACATGACCAGCCGCCAACAACTCGCGCACCAAATGATGACCTAAATAACCGGCGCCTCCTGTCACCAGCACACGGCGTTCTTGGAGGCGGTCGGTCGGGATAAGAGTCGGATCGGTCAGGTAGTTCATGTAAGGTGGCAAGTTGGGATCAATCAATCGGTTACTACCAACGATTCGTGCTGTCATAACGGAAAAAGGGCAATGAAGGTATCAGGGCAAACTCTGAGCATATCCTAGGTAAACGCCTCTCACGAGTGGACTTCGCCGGATTGCCCCCAGCTCCAACCATGGGTTCACTTCGGGGCGCACCCTGATAGTGCTCAAGGGGGTTGGGATCTCAGGCTTTCTAACGGCGAATCGTGCGCCAAATCCCAGCTCTTATTTCGAAGCAGGACTAAAAACGGATGAACTCGATCTATGAGGCATCCAGCCGAACAACGACGATTGCCATGCCTGCCTCATCTGAACTGATTTTGACTGAAGAAATTCAAACACCCTCGACCTCGCTTCCAAACACGCTCACCTCGGTCCTTGAGGCGCTAGACCTACCGTTGAACGATGGTAGAAGGGTTGAAGCCGTAATGCGCAGCCTGATCTTGACCGGCTGCGCTTCCTTGCCGCTCCCGGCCCATGGGCAGACCCGCCAGCGATGGAAGGCTCTGGCCCAGGTCGGGATGACTGATCTGGCTCTGGCCAAAATCTTTGAAAGTCATATGGACGCTCTCGCTATCCTCGCCGAACTCGGGCAACCCGAGGAAAACGGTGAAGCCCTTCTGGCGGTCTGGGCTTCGGAAGCTCCGTCCAATCCTTTGCGTTATTCCAACGAAAATCGAGTGAGCGGCGAAAAGAAATGGTGTTCGGGTGCTTGTTTCGTTGATGCCGGTTTGGTGACTGCGCTCAACGATCAGGACGAAGCCTTGCTGTTGCGAGTGGAAATGCAGGCGCCCGGTGTTCGCATCGAGACATCACCTTGGATTGCCGAGGGGATGCGCGCCGCTGACACCGCGGCCATCCATTTTGAAGAAACACCCGCGGTGGTGGTCGGTGGCCCGAATGATTACCTTCAACGCCCCGGCTTCTGGCATGGTGGCGCAGGTGTCGCCGCCGTTTGGTATGGTGCCGCGGTCGCAATCGCCCAGCGACTTGGACAAAAAGCCTCAAAACGTTCCGACCCCCATGCCTTGGCCAAGTGGGGCGCGGTCGATTCACAACTAATGGCGGTGCGCGCGCTGCTGCTCCAGACGGCTGATGCCTTTGATCGTGAGCCAGAAACCGATGGCTGTGCAGCGGCGCTACGCCTGCGGGCGTTGGTGGAATCGTTGGCGCATGACATCATCCGCCAAGCCACCACCGCCCTGGGACCAGGCCCGATGGTCACGGAAGCCGAGTTCAGTCGACGGTGCGCCGATTTGCAAATCTTCATTCGCCAGTGTCACGCTGAACGGGATCTAGAAGCCCTTGGCCAAACCATCAGCCCTGAGGAGTCCTATCTATGGTAATGGACCGAACTATTGAGGGGGAGGGCACCTCCGAGCGGGAATGGTTGGCCGATCCAGATCTCTGCCGTGTGCGGTCCATCACCAGCACCGACCTCTTCGCGCCTGAACAGCGTTTGGTGATCTGTGCTCCGCATCCCGATGACGAAATCCTACCTTGTGCCGGATCCCTGGTGCAACGTGGGGCCGGGCAACTTTTGATTCTCGCTATCACGGATGGGGAAATGAGTCACCCCATGCTTCGCGACACCTTAAAGGAAGTCCGGCCTCGTGAGTCGCAGGCCTCCATCGAGGCGTTAGATGTCCCGGCTGAGGTCACACGTCTCGGTTTCGCTGATGGTCAACTCCAGCCGAGCCTACCTGCATTGACTCGCGCCATTGCCGCGACCCTTCGCCCAGACGATTGTCTCTTGGCACCCTGGGGGTTGGATGGGCATCCCGATCATGAAGCAACTTATCAAGCCGCCGCTGCTGCCGCTAACTTGGCGGGTGCGGCGCCGCCCATCGAAATGCCAATTTGGGCCTGGCATTGGTGCCGTCCCCATCACAATCCCATCCCATGGTCGCGTGCCGTGAAAGTGCCCATCACCCAAGAGGCGCTGCAGCGTAAACACCAGGCCATCGCGCAGTTTACCACTCAAATTTGCCGATTAGATGGGGAAGCGCCCATCCTGACCGAGCGAACTTTGCAACGGTTTCTTCGCCCCTGGGAGATATTCTTTCCATTCCATTTATCATGAATCCACACGCCGCAACTTTCGAAACTTACTATCAAGGAAATGATGATCCTTGGGGGTTCCGATCCCGTTTTTATGAAAAGCGAAAGCGAGATCTGCTCCTGGCTTCCTTGCCTCAGGAACGGTTCGGGTCGTGCTGGGAGATCGGCTGTTCCAACGGCGAATTGGCGGCAAGTTTGGCGGAACGATGTGATCAGCTGCTCGCCACCGATGGGAATGAGCGAGCGGTCAGCTTAGCTCATGACCGTCTGGCGCACCTCTCTCACGCCCGGGTTAAACAATCATGGGTGCCGGGAGATTGGCCCGATCAAGCCTTCGATCTTATTGTGCTGAGCGAAGTGGCTTATTATCTTTCGGTCGACGATTTAAAAGCATTCATGCGGCAACTCACCTCGCGCCTTTCGAAAGGTGGGGTATTCGCCGCCTGCCATTGGCGCGCCTCGATCGACGGTTGTGAACTCGATGGGAATGGTGTCCATTTTTTGCTGACCCAATCGATACCACTTCACCATGCTTGCTCGCATGTTGAGCCAGATTTTCTTCTCGATATCTGGTCCTGGAATGAAGCGTCTGTGGCCATGGAGGAGGGGTTGCGATGATCGGAATCGTCGTGCCAGCTCATAATGAAGAAGAGGAAATAGCAGGCTGCCTCGAGGCGTTGCTTCAAGCGGCCAATCACCAGGCTTTGAATGGTGAACCCGTGAAAATTATTGTGGTTCTGGATCATTGCACGGATGACACCCCGGCCATCGCTGCGCGTTATCCAGTTGAGATCATTGCGGTCGCAGCTAAAAATGTCGGACTGGCCCGAGCGACTGGCGCCATTCACGCCATGAAAAGTTCGTGCCGTTGGCTGGCGTTTACTGACGCCGATACGCGGGTGCCGAGGAAGTGGTTGGCGGCTCAGCTGCTTTGCCGGACCGACGCAGTATGTGGCACCGTCCGGCTGCGCGCGACCCCGGCTGGCTCGATCGATGGTCGGCTGGTGAATTACCATAATCAAGATGGCCACCGGCATGTGCATGGTTGTAATTTTGGAGTCAGTGCTTCGGCTTATTTTCAGGCCGGTGGTTTTCCTTCCGTGCGGGTCCATGAAGATGTGCAACTGGTGCAAGCATTGCTGGCCACGGGTCGAAGCGTTGCCTGGGTCGCTGATCCCTGCGTAAGCACGAGTGCCCGGCAAGTAGGCCGATTACGGGACGGATTTGCGTGTTCGTTGCGACGACAATCGCTCACGCGTCAAGCGGCAGCTTGATTACCCACCTGATTTCTGGATCTGTTCTGTCCATGCTCCACACAAAAGAGCGGCGTGCTCAAAGATGAATGGGGGCCTTCCCGGATAGTCCAAATCATGGCGCGGAACGAAACTGTCTATGATGACCAACGAAAATAATCCCCAACACAAAACGACTCTGAATTCAAAAGGGTTAGGCGAAATTGGCAACAAAGAGCTGACCCAACGCGCGAACGAACTAGCCCATTCTGATGGTCGCGAGCAGGCCCAGGAAAAGGATTTTCAGGCGGCCGCCCAAGAGTTAATCCAGCGGGTGCCTCAAGAGCATCTGTTGAATAATGAGTTTCCGGAAGTGACCGGTAATGGGCTGGACAGTGAACCGGTTTCCCATGGTCACCGCGCGGCGCGGCATCATGTTCCGGGAGAACAGAATGTGCCAGCCGATTTAACGCGTGAGGGCATTGCAGAAGCCGATCATGAGACGCGCAGCC
>JGI12210J13797_10040874_pt1 | contig 12366 bp, 13 predicted proteins | sample ElkSlonscriptome_3_FD_13797 | JGI IMG/M metagenome (IMG submission 13797) | reverse complement strand
AACGTCCGCAACAGTTCGATTGTCGGCAATAGCGGTGGACTGGACGGTGCCGGCTTGAGCATCGGCAACCCTGGCGACACCCTGCAGGTGGTGATACAAGAATCAAGTATTCTCGGCAACAGCACCAGCGGTGACGGCGGCGGAATTTACTGCAACGAGGCCAATGGACTCATTCGACTGGAATCGGGTGCGATTCTCGAAAACAGCGCAGCAGGCAACGGCGGTGGCGTATTTGTTGGCAATGGTTGCCGCTTTTCCAGCTTTGCCGGCAGCCGAATCGAAGACGGCTCGGAGCTACGCGGTATCGTCTCCAATTCGGCGGGCGATTTAGGCGGCGGTGTGTACGCCGAAGGCGGCGCGCAGGTCGAAATCAATGGTCATCTCGGTCCGCTGGGATTGTGGGGTAACACCACCGATCCGGCCACCGTGGCCAACAATCTTGCCGATCTTGGAGGCGGCCTCTACGCCACGGGAACCGATACGCTCGTCGAAATAATCGATGCCGTGATTCGCGACAACGAAGCGGTCAATCGCGGTGGCGGTGCGCGGATTACCAATGGTGCCGAACTACGGGTCGATGTCTCCGGGGCGGACTGCTGGAATGGATTTCGCTGCGCCCAATGGCGAGATAATCGAGTGTCTGGGGGAATAGAGTACGGCGGTCATCTCTCGGTCCAGGATGCAAGAGCACAGATTGATCGCACTCATTTGACGGGGGGCCGGGCAGAACTGGGTACGGCTATTTATGCTCGTGGTTCCGAGACGACAATTCAGCTGGAGGGCAGCTATCTGTCGGGCAACGGCGTTTCTTTCCCGCCCATTTCTCCGGAAGAGTACGTCATCAGGCTATTCGGCGGTGCCGATGCAACGCTGCTGCATGTGACCGTGGCCAATAATCTATCGACTGGAGCAGCGCTCGGTGTTTCAGGGTCGGGTAGCACGTTGAGCGCAACCAACAGCATCATCAGCAACGCCAGTATCCCGGTAGTGGAAACCGAGTCCGACGGTCAAGCAAGCTTCGATTGTGTTGTGGCCAACGAAGCCAGCTCAACCGGTAGCGGAGTGGCGGTGGCTGATCCGGAGTTTCGCAGTCCCTCGGCCGGAGATTTTCGTCTTGGCCTTGACTCACCGGCGATTGACCGCTGTGCAGATGCCGGCGCCACAGTGCCCGACGACGAGGGCCAGGCCAGAGGCATCGATGAATCCAGCGTAATAAACCTTGCTGGGACCTACGATACCGGGGCCGATGAATATCTGATCATCGACAGCCTGTTTTCTGACCGATTTGAAGATGATTAGATTTTTGCACGCTGGCCCTTGAGATCTCCTCCGGGGCCGGATCGCTGGGATGAGCCAATAATATTTCTTGCTCTAGCCTGTTTTCTTGCCACCGAGAGGACAGGAATCGCAGCAAAAATTGCTTTCTGGTGCCGCCAGCGCCTTACCTATAAGGTCGGCTAGAAAGTCGATGAACTGCGGGGCGTCGTTCAAGCACGGCAGGCTGTAGGTTTCTGGGATCGAGCTGGCTTTGAGTCACACATGGGAGATTGATGGTTTCGCTGCCGTCCACCAGGTGCTCGCAGGCGTAGGCCGCCACGCTGTCTATGCCTTCGGCTGCAAGCTGATTCAGGCGTTCATTCAGCGTCGGGCTTGACCACTGGCCGCCGACCCCATGATTCAGATACGCAATTTCAACTCGGTTCCATCGGCGATCTGGCATTGCCAGAAGTTCGGCTTTCAGCGCGTCGCCGTAGATCCTTTTTTCCTCGACGCCGGCATGAAAGTCGGGCGGCTGACCGTTTTTTTCGGCGACAATCGTGCCGTGCAGGACAAGCAGCAGGCACGATGAATGCTCGGCTTTTATCGATGGGAAATGCTCGATGATGTGAGCGCAATGGATGGCAATCAGGTCTTGTGCCTCCCACAATCGCGCCATCACCGCAATTCGCGCTGAATCACGGGTTGCCAATCGCATCTGAGCCTGGCAAATCAGGCCGCAAGACAGGCGTGAGTCGGTTGGAATCATGCTTAGAACAATCTGGTGGTCCACGTTGTCGGGTGGGCAGAGCTGCTCGTCCAGATAAGGCGGTGTGGAGGCAAAGATCGGTTCGACGCGATAGTGCGCACCGGAATCATGATCCAATTGCGCTTGAAGTGCGGCCACCTGCCGCCGGGTGTTTTCGTTATGGGGCGACCGTGTTCCACCAGCAAGTCGTTTTCGGCAGGCTGCAAAGGTGCAAACCAGCAGTCGCAGCGTTGCGGGCAATCGCATCACCTCGGCCGCGTGCTTCAAGGTTATCCAGCTGACCCGGAAGTTTTCGACCAGCCCCGCAGTTTCCGCCTCACCGTGGGCAGCAAGTAGAACACGAACTAGTGGCTTCGCATTATCGGCGGTCTTCATTATTGCGAAAAGCCTGTTTTCAAGCCGGCCTATCAGGCAGTTAGTCTAGAGATAGTCTCGTGTGACCGGAGACAGAGTGCTATTGGCTGTCTCGATCGACCGAGGCCTGCTGTGGCACTTTCCGAAGATCCTCAAGACTGTACCCCATGGCTTTAACTTCGTCGACTAGCCGGTTGTATACCGCCTCTGGAATGATCGGATCGCGCGCCATGATCCAGACGTAGTCGCGTTTGTTGCGAGCGATAATTGTCTCGGAGTAATCATCGCTTAGGTAAGCGATTCGGTAATCCCCTTTGAACGGCCAGATGAATTGCATGCCCCAAATTGCATTTCCCGTGTCGGGTCGGACAAAGCCGGTTGGGTTGTACTCTTTGAATTCGCCGTTGAAGCTTTTGTTATTGAAGCTGAAAGTCGTCTCGACTTTGTCGCTGCCCACTAGTTCGTAGCGTTCAATGGCATTATAAGCTTCGTCTTCGATGAAGGTCGGAATATGAGCGATCACATACCAATCGCCCATAAACCGTTCAAGATCGACTTGGTCGACTGGTTCGAGCTCTTCCATGGTTGCGCATCCCGTTGACAAAAGGGCCGTAAAGACGACGACACATAATGCAATTTGTTTGAATTTATTCATAGCCGAAGAATATCGCTCGTTAGTGAACACGTCGCGAACCAGCTAAATATTCAAAAAAGATCTGCAATCAACCAGTAACCGGCATAAGAGTCAGCTCGACTCGGCGATTTTGAGCACGCCCGGCATCGGTTTCGTTGCTCGCGATCGGATATTCCTCACCGTAACCGTAGGTGGCAATGCGTACTGGCTGAACCTGTTGAGCGATCAGGTAGCGACCGACGGAATCTGAGCGCTCTCGCGAAAGCTCAAGATTGTAGCTGTCACGTCCGAGTGCATCGGTGTGGCCGTCGATGACCAGCACGGTTTGGTCAAACTCGATTGCCACCAGCGCCACTGAGTTGAGCACATCAAAAAATTCCGGTTTAAGCGCTGCGCTATCGAAATCAAAGGTTACGTTTCCAGGCATATTCAGGATGATTTCGTCGCCGCGCCGAGTCACGCTGACTCCGGTGCCTCGAAGTTGGTCACGAAGGACTGCTTCTTGTCGATCCATGTAGTTGCCGACGGCAGCGCCTGATAGCGCACCAATTCCGGCTCCGATCGCGGCGCGCTCGAGTCGGTCGCCGCCGCTGATTGCGCCGATTACAGCACCAATGCCCGCGCCGATGGCCGCACCTTGGCCAGTGCGGCTGGTGCGCTGCTCGCCCGTCCACGGGTCAGTAGTGGCGCATGCGGTCAGGAAAATCGTGATTACGGCAGTAATAAAAAGTTTAGAAGTCAGGTTGCGGATGTGCATGACTTGGCGCTCTTGTTTGGGTGAATGGGTACAGCATAGAGGTCGAGGATTAACCCGTGCTGAATTGAATGCAATGTGTTCCGAGCACAGTCACTCAGAGTCTTCCTGACGTCGACGACTTTCCAGAACCCTGAGTACATCGTCCAGACTGGACTCTGCTGAACGTAGGCACACCAATAAGTGGTAGAGCAGGTCGGCGGCTTCTTGATGCAGTTCATCGCGATGGCCCTGGACTGCGGCCAAGGCCACTTCGACCCCTTCTTCGCCGACCTTTTGGGCACATCTCGGAACGCCATCGTTCAATAGCTTCGAGGTGTAGCTGGAACGGTTGTTTTCATCGGCGCGGGACTGGATGACGTCCTCAAGCTCGGCCAGCAAGCCAATCGCTGGCTGCATGGAATTGCCGAAGCAGGTCTGGCTGCCGGTGTGGCACGTCGGTCCATGCGGGATGGCCTGAACCAGTAAGGTGTCGTTATCGCAATCGCTCTTGATAGATACCAGTTCCAGAATATTGCCGGAGGTCTCGCCCTTGGTCCACAAGCGCTGCTTGGAGCGCGAATAAAACGTCACCTTGCCGGTTTCAAGCGTGTGGTCCAGCGACGCTTTGTTCATATAGCCAAGCATCAACACGCGACCCTCGCGCGCATGCTGAATCACCGCCGGCAGCAAACCATCGCCCTTGGCCCAGTCCAGATCATCGCGCTGTATGTCGCTCAAAGTCATTTTGAATTCCATCAATGATTGAGACTCACCAAGAAGCCACGCGCGTCCATGGTGAATCGATTTTTCCTAGCTTCGAACAACAATCCCTTCGCCGTCCAACCATGACTTGAGGTCGGGAATGCTGATCTGGCCAGAGTGAAATACAGTCGCCGCCAGCGCGCCATCGACATCGGCCTGTTTGAAAACATCGCGGAAATGCTCGCGTTTACCGGCCCCGCCGGAGGCGATCAGCGGAACCCGGCAGCGTGTTCGCATTGCCTTGAGTTGATCCAGGTCATAGCCGGTTTGAACGCCGTCTGAGTCCATGCAGTTGAGTACGATTTCGCCAGCACCCAAACGCTGGACTTCATCGACCCAATGTTCGGTGTCGCGGCGTGGATCGACCATGTTATCGGGGTCACCGGTGTACTGGCGGACGCGGAGTTTGTTGTCTTCTCTAATCGAATCAATTCCAATGACCACGCACTGCGAGCCGAAGGCATCGGCCAATTCGCTGATCAGTTCGGGCCGCGCCAGCGCCGGTGAGTTGACCGACACTTTGTCCGCCCCGGCGTGCAGGATCGCGCGCGCAGTGGCTACATCGCGAATGCCGCCGGCAACACAGAACGGAATATTGATCGCCTCGGCGACGCGCTCGACCCATGCCGTATCGACACTCCGGCCCTGCGGGCTGGCAGTGATGTCGTAGAACACCAGTTCATCGGCGCCGAGGTCGCGGTAGCGCTCAGCCAGCTCGACGATATCGCCCATGTCGCGGTGGTTGCGAAACTTGATGCCCTTGACCACGCGACCGTCGCGCACGTCCAGACACGGAATCAGCCTGACCGCGACACGGGTCGGCTGGAGTTCAGGCTCTGATTCGAGTCCCGATGCAGGCCTTGATTCGGGCTGGGTTGCCGTCGGCCTGCCGTTCGCTATTCCGACCATCGGCCGATCTCATGCATGTCGATTCGGCCCTCAAGCAGGGCGCGACCGACAATGCAGCCCGCTGCGCCGGTTTGGGCAACCTTGTCCAGGTCCGAGGCTCTGGCAACACCACCTGAGGCCTGCAGCTGAATATCGCCGTATTGTTCGGTGATGGCGTGGTAGAGCTCCAGCGATGGCCCAGACAGCATGCCGTCGCGCTCGATATCGGTACACAAGAGGTGCTTGAGACCGGCATCATTGAATCGATTAAGCAAGCTGAACAAGTCTATTTCACCAGCCTGAGTCCAGCCCGCTGCCCGTGGAATCCACTGACCGTCAAGCGTCCGGCTGACATCCAATCCTGCCACGATGGCCTCGCCGCCAAAAGCATCAAGCCAGGCACACACGTTGTCTGGATGTTGCACGCACAAACTGCCAATAACCACCCGCTTGGCACCTCTGGCCAGACGCAGCTCCAAATCTTCGATACAGCGAACTCCGCCGCCGGTTTGTACGGGCACATCAACCGCGTCGCAAATGCGCGCGATCGAATTCAAATTTGATTCGTTGCCGGAGCGCGCACCGTCAAGATCAACAATGTGAATCAGCTTGGCACCCGCGGCTGCATAGCGCTCGGCCAGGGCGACTGGATCATCGTCGTAGTGGGTCTCACGGTCGTAGTCGCCCTGAGACAGTCGGACGACGCGCCCGCCGCGCAAGTCAATGGCAGGAATAAAAATCATGATTTTGGTAAGTGCCTCATCCGCGATTCTGATTAGTTTCGGTCAAGGAAGTTAGCAAGCAAACGTTGCCCAGCAGCGGCTGATTTTTCCGGGTGGAACTGACAGGCCGCAAAGTTATTATGGCGCACAATTGCGGCAAAGCGCTGACCATGATCGCTGGCCGCAACCGCGTGCGCCAAGGGCGCGCCGTAGCTATGTACGAAATAAAACCAGTCGTCGTCAGTCATGCCGCGCGCCAGAGGATCGTCGGCCGTGTTCCAGCGAAGCTGATTCCAGCCCATGTGCGGCAGGCGCAGTTGAGGCCCCACCTCAAGCTTTTTAACGCGACCGGGAATAATTCCCAAACAGTCACAGTCGCCTTCTTCAGACTGTTCAAACAAGAGCTGGAGCCCCAAGCAAATGCCGAGTACTGGTTGTTCCAGACCTCGGATGACATCAACCAGGCCCGGCTGCGCAAGCGCTTGCATCGCTGACCGGGCTGATCCCACACCGGGAAGAATGACTCGATCTGCTTTGCTGATCGTGTCGGGGTCGGAGCTCAGGACGGCATCGGCCTGCAGCCGAGTCAACGCGTGCATCACCGAGCCCAGGTTCGCGCCCCCGGAATTAACCACCGCGACCCTCATCTTGGACTCACAACATGCCTTTGGTCGACGGAATATCGCCGGGGTTGCTTGCGCCCTTGCTCAGGGCCGGACGCAGCGCGCGACCAACGCCTTTAAAGCAGGCTTCAACCATGTGATGGGTGTTTTCACCGCTGAGATCAATGTGCAGCGCGCATTTCAGATTTTGACTGAGCGAGGCAAAAAAGTGACTGACCATCTCAGTATGCAGTCCGCCGACCGACTCGCGCGGAAAGTTGCCGTTCAGCACAAATGCCGGGCGTCCAGACAGATCAATCGCCACTCGTGCCAGCGATTCGTCCATCGGCAGCGTGAACCCATAGCGACCCACGCCGGCTCGATCGCCCAGCGCTCGGTTCAGGGCCTCGCCCAGCGCCAGCGCGCAGTCTTCAACCGTGTGGTGTTCATCGACATGCAGATCGCCAGCGCATTCGAGCTTGAGGCTAAATCCACCGTGGGCCGCGATTTGTTCCAGCATGTGGTCAAAGAATCCAATGCCCGTCGAAATACTGACCGGTTTGGGAGCATCCAGATTGACTTCAACCTGAATGCGCGTTTCGTTGGTGCCGCGCTCAACGAGGGCCGTACGCGGGGTGGCCAGCAGCTGCTCGGCAATCTCGGGCCAGGTCTGTCCATCAGGCCCGACCCGAAAGCCGCGCAGACCCATATTGGCGGCCAGCTGCAAGTCGGTTTCGCGATCCCCGATGACCGCTGACTGGGCGCGGTCCAGAGTTGAATCATTCAAATAGTTCAACACCAGCCCGACCCCCGGCTTGCGGGTTGGGGCGTGCTCTTCCGGTCGGGTCGGATCGATCAAGACCTCATCAAAGCTCAGGCCTTGGGATTCGAGGATTTGGATGAGCAGATCGTGCGGACCCTGGAAGTGCTCGGTTGGAAACGACTCGGTCCCCAGACCATCCTGATTTGAAACCATTACAAAGCGGTAGCCAGAAGCCTTGAGTTTGAGCAAGGCCGGCAAAACCTCGGGCATCAGGCGGAGTTTTTCGAAGCTGTCGATCTGTTCGTCGTCGGGCTCTTCGATCAGGCACCCGTCGCGATCGATGAACAATATTTTTTTAAGGCTCATTACCGACCTTCCTGGTTCATTTCAGAAGCGCTGAATTGATTTTGAAAGAAGTCGATCAACGCAGACGTTTCCTCGCTATTACCAATGGTGATGCGAACGCAGTTCTCAAGGCCAGGCTGGGCAGATTGATTGCGCAAGCGGATGCCTGCTTGCGCTGCTGCCTCAATCAAAGCATCAGCATCATCCACTCGAATGAGGACAAAGTTGGCTTGTCCCGGCCAGAGCCTGTCGATACTCGAGTGCGAACTCAAGGCCTCGATCAGTCGGTCTTTCTCTGCTTGCAAGGCTGCCAGCTGCTGATCAAAACGCGCCGGTTCTGCCAGCGCACGCCGAGCAGCGGCCACCGATGGCGTGGGCAGCGGGTAGGGTGCAATAATTCGACGCAGTAAGTTGACCACTGCCGGCCGCGCAATCAGCGCACCAATTCGACAGCCGGCCAGCGCGTAGGCCTTTGACAGCGTGCGCAGTACGACCAGATTGGGATAGCGCTCAATCATGTCGGTCATGGAATCTGAAGTGCTGAATTCGATGTAGGCTTCATCAACGATCACCAGTCCGTGACCGCGCTGGCGCTGACACAGCGCCTCGACCATTTCTGATTTGATTTCATGGCCGGTCGGGTTGTTGGGCGAGCACAAAAACATCAGTCGAACAGGTCTTTCCGCGCAGATCGCCTCGTAATCCAGATTCCACTGATCGCCTTGATCAAGCAGTGGGACTTCGATCACTTCAGCGCCTTGGACTCTGGCGCTCAAACCATACATGCCAAAACACGGCGGGCAAATCATCACTCGATCGACGCCTGCTCGACAGAACGTGCGGATCAACAAATCAATCCCCTCGTCACTGCCGCGCGTGATCAAAATTTCATCTGAATTGACCGCGTAGCGAGTGGCCAGCTCATCTCGCAAATCGCTGGGTTGTGGATCGGGATAACGGTTGAGCTCCAGGCCGTCATCGCCAGTCGGTGGCCAGGGGTTCTCATTGGCGTTGAGCAGGATGCCGGCGCTGCTGGCCAGCGCGCGAGCCGAGGCGTAGGGTTTGAGCGCGCGAATCTCTGGACGCGCAAGGGCAAGAATGCCCTCATCGTCAGGATCGATTGACGGGCACGAATTCACGCCAGCGATGCCTTGTCTTGGCGAGCGCCATCGTTGCTGGTGGCCTCGCTGTCATGTTTCCCATCGTCGTTATTCAACGCGTCCAGTCGAATTTGAATTGCCAGTCGGTGCGCGTCCAGGCCTTCATGAGCAGCCAGGCGCGCGCCGGGTGGGCCTAAAATCTCTAAGCCTTTTGGACTGGCCTGCTGCACTGTCATTCGGCGCATAAAATCACTAATCGACAGCCCGGCATACGCGTGAGCCCAGCCGGCCGTCGGCAAGACGTGGTTGGTGCCTGAAATGTAGTCGCCGAGTGATTCAGGCGTGTAGTGACCAAGAAAGACCGATCCAGCGCTGATAACACCGTCGCAGATTTGATCTGGATTATCGGTTGCGATGATTAAATGCTCCGGCGCATAGGTATTGCTGATCTCGATCGCTTCGTCCATGGAGTCAACCAGCAATGCGGCGCTGTTATCGATCGCCGCGCGTGCAGTCTCAGCGCGTGGGAGCTCGGTCAGCAGTTTGTCTACGGCCAGACTCACCGAATCCGCGAGGCAGGCATCGTCGGTAATCAGGAAGGCCTGAGAGTCGGGACCGTGTTCGGCTTGTGACAGCAGATCAATGGCGACGAATTCAGGAGTTGCGGTTCGGTCGGCAATTATCAGAACCTCGGATGGCCCAGCGGGAAGATCCATGGCTGCACCGTCAGCGTATTCCGCGACTTGACGCTTGGCTTCAGCGACGAATCGATTGCCGGGCCCAAAAATCTTGGCCGCTTTCGGAACACTGTCGGTTCCATAGGCCATGGCAGCGACCGCTTGAGCGCCGCCAGCGACCAGCACGGTTGAAATACCGAGCCGATGGGCAATGGCGCGCACCGCAGCATCGGCTCGACCATCGGCGCCAGGCGGGGTGGCCAGGACAATCTGCTTGCAGCCTGCCAACGTCGCCGGTACGCCCAGCATGATGGCCGTCGAAGGCAACGGTGCGGTACCTGCCGGAACGTAAAGGCCAACCGTTTCCAGCGCCCGCCAGCGCGCCTGGCAGCGAACGCCGGGCGCGGTTTCAACCTCGATATCAGACGGTTTTCCGGCCTGATGAAAGCGGGTGACGGTTGCAATGGCGGTGTCGATCGCGTCCAAAAGATCAGCATCGAGCTCATCGGCAGCTGAGGCGAGCTGTTCGGGTGGCACCAATAATGATTCAGGAGCCTGCCCGTCAAACTTGCGTCCGAATTCAATCAACGCCTGATCACCGCCTTCGCGAACGCCATTGATGATATTGGCGACAATCTGGCGCAATTCAGCGTCTGATTCCATCGTCGGGCGAGCCAGCACGTTTTGCAGCTCGGCCGCACTTAAGGCCTGGGTGGAAAAAATTTTCATGCCAGCATTTTTTCGACTGGCAGCACCAGAACAGCCGATGCGCCCGCGCGTTTGAGTTCTTCCAGATGCTCCCAAAACACCTGCTCGGTGCACACCGCATGAACAGCGACCCGGTCAGTCTGGCCCTCCAGCTCCAGGATGGTGGGTGCCTCAGCCCCGGGCAAAATCGCAGTTATTTGGTCCAGAGATTCGCGCGCCGCGTGTAGCATCACATACTTTGATTCAGAGGCCTGCTGGACCCCTTTGATCCGAGTCAGCAGCTTGGCCAACAGCTGTTCATTGGCCTCGCTTAACGGCTGTGGGCTTCGGTACAGCGCGGCTTGCGATTCAAGCACGCCATCGACTGCCTTTAATTGATTGGCCCGCAGCGTGGTGCCGGTCGATACCAGATCAACGATCGCCTCAGCGGTGCCCAGACTTGGCGCAATTTCAACCGCCCCGCCCAGCGTCACGATGTCGGCGTCGACGCCGTGCTGATCAAGATATCGGCGAGTCAAATAGGGATAGCTGGTGGCTATTCGCTTGCCGTTCAGCATGTCGACGCCGCTGAAAGTCTGGTGCTCAGGAATAGCCAGCATCAAGCGACAGTCACCAAACTCCAGCTTGAGCAGTGACTCAAGCTCGGCGTCGGCCTTTGCTTGACGACGCTCCAGCAATTTTTCCAGCGCGACATTTTCGCCCACGATGCCAAGCTGGCATACGCCCTGGAGCAGCAGACGCGGGATGTCGTCATCGCGAACCAGCAGCAAGTCGACCGGCAGATTGCGACCGTACCAGAACAATTTATCCTTGGAGCGCGAGAATGACAGCCCCGAGCGCTCCAGCAGGGCCAAAGATTTTTCGGCCAGACGGCCGGACTTCTGAATGGCAAATTTAAGTCGGTTCATTGTCAATGGAAGGTTCGTTTTTTCTTCTTAGAGTTTGTTTAATCTAGGGAAGCTCTGAACAACTATGCTCGGAGCTTCCCTAGGAATTAAGTCGTTCAATCGCGAGCTGATAGCCCCCGTTACCCTGTTCGAGCGTGCGCGCAACGCGGCCGACGGTGGTCACGCTAACGCCGGTTTGTTCGTGAATTTCGCGATACGGGAGGCCTTGATCGAGCAACCGCACGACCCGCCAGCGATCAACCAGGGCCTCCAGCTCAGCGGGTGTGGTCAGATCTTTGAGCAGCGATCGACACTCATCGGCAGTCTGCATGGCTATAAAGGCTTCTGCGAGGCTGGATCGTGCGGCCTGATTGGCTTGCGCATGTTGGTCGTCAAGTTGCTTCATTGAATTTTCTATTTCTGAATTTTCATTTCTAAATCTATCGGAAGGTTGGCTGTAACAGCGTAATATTACATTATCACGGTAACATCAACCCGTGAATGAAGCAATGATGATTCAGAAATCAATGAGCAAGATCGCATGACAGATTAATGATGTGGATAAAGGTGGCGATAGGCCCGACCGTGATGTTGGTGGCGGACCAGGCACTCTTGAATGCGCTCCTCTCGGCGACGCGTTTCGCGGCGTAGTTTGCGCGGGCTGGCGTCAAGGGCCCAGGAATAGTGGTCGTGCCAATCCGTGGTCCAGCGCGGTCCCGAGCGATGACAACCCAAGCGCCTGGCAGTGTTGGCCTGGGCCGTGGCTTGGTTTGCATACCAGCGCGCTCGCCCCACAGCCCGTTGACCGTAGTGCGAGGCATCATTGCGATGCTGACCATAGCGCCTGTAATGGCGATCAGTCTTACGGCTGTAGACATGGTTGCGGGAGTCATTTCGACCGAGTAAGCGCTCGACCCGACGCGCGTCCCAACGATTTTTTAAATGATTGCCACGACCGTAATGGGTGCCGGAAACGACAACGAAAGCGGCCGAGCTTTCATGATGCTGCTGTTGAGTCTGAAAACCTTTGGCGAGCGCTGGGGCACTCTGCAACGCGATGCCAGTCAGCAGGGCGAGGGTTGCGAACGATTGGATAAGCAAGCGGTTCATGGCAAGTCTCCTTGATTGATTAAACAATGGCAGTGATGGAAACCACCACCCG
>JGI12210J13797_10011846_pt1 | contig 12370 bp, 9 predicted proteins | sample ElkSlonscriptome_3_FD_13797 | JGI IMG/M metagenome (IMG submission 13797) | reverse complement strand
GGAGCGGTGCAGTTCGAACGTGAGGAACGGGTCGTCGTCCTTCCCGAAGATCTGCAGGCCCGAGGGGTCCTCGAACGCGTTGAGGACCTCGCGCAGCCCTTCGCTTGCCTCCTCGTTGCGGATCAGCACCGGGCCCACGAGCGTCTCGCGCGAGGTCGCGGGCCGCACCCGGATCGCCCCGGGGCGCAGCGGGAGCTCGATCGTGGGCCGAAACCAGCGCCGCACCAGGATCCGCTCCTGCTGCGGCTCCACCCGCACCCGCACCCAGCCCCGCCCCGACATCACCAGGGTGGCCGCCCCGAACGCCAGCGCCAGGCCCAGGCACCCCGCCGTCAGCCAATTCCACGTACCCGCCCGCACTAGGGTGACCAGCCCGTAGAGGGCCAGCGTGGTAAAGGCCGAGCCGAGGGTGGCGCCCACCATGTATCCGGTGGACGAGAAGGTCACCATGGTGGCGCCCTCCACCATCCGGGGCTCGCGCGCGCACTCGTCGGGGGCACCGCTCATCGACCCAGCATACCGCCACCTCCCGGCGGGGTCTTCTGCTCGACGCATCCGCCCGCTCGCTAGAAGCGCAGCCCGCCCACGAAGCCCGGCCAGATCCGCACCCGCATGCCGTCCGTCTCGTCGCGCACGTCGATCCCGTCGAACTGGTAAAGTCCCGGCCGCGCCGACAGCTGCATGTCGGGGCCCACCCCGTCCGGCTCGACCATCACGTTGAGCGTGGGCCCCCCGAACAGCGAGAACCGCTCGAAGGCCTGCCATCCGAACATCAACCGCACCTTGCTCAGCAGGTTGGGCCGCTCCAGCGAGCGCAGCCCCCGGAAGGCCGCGTAGTTGACCAGGTCGATGTCGAGGAACAGCGCGTGGGGCAGGTGCACCCGCCCGCCCAGGCCCAGGCCCACCTGCCAGCCGCCGCCGTTCTCGCCGCCGCCCGGTTGCAGGCCCACGTCGAGCAGCGAGTAGGTGAACGTGGCCGGCAGCCGCAGCCCCACGTTGATCGCGGCGGTGTCGCTCACCGAGACCTCGGGGTGCACGCCGCCGTCGCGGGTGATCGACAGCAGGCCCAGCGACGCGTCCGAGCGCCCCGCGATGTTGAGCAGGCCCACCTGCGCCCCGGTGACGTGCCGGCCCACGTTCACCAGGCCCACCTGCGCCCCCCGGATGCCGCCCACCACGTTCACCATGCCCGCCTGCAGGCCCCGCTCCACCCGGGTGGCGTGGTTGACGAACCCGCCCTGCATGCCGTCGAGCACGCCCGCATGGTTGAACAGGTTGGCCAGCTGCACCCCATCGACGTCCTCGGCCAGGTTGGCGCCCCACGCAAGCTGGATGCCGTGCATGCGGCCGCCCACCGACGAGCCGCCCATCGCCACCGCCATCCCGTAGATCCGATCGGTCCGGCTCCACAGCACTGCCCCGCTGAACGTATTGACGATCTTCTTGCCGCTGCGATCGCGACCGTTGATCGACAGGGGCGGCAGCAGCCCGAAGTCGAAGGGGATGTGGGTGTACTCCTCGTCGGCCGCGGCGCTGCCGCGGACCGGCGCGTCGCCGCGAGACACGGTGGCCTCGGTGCGCACCCGCACCAACTGGTCGCGGGTCAGCTCCACCGGCTGGGCCGAGAGCACCCGCAGCTCCGTGCGCCACAGCAGCTGGCCGTCGTCGACCGTGACCTGGTAGCGACCCGGCTCCAGCGCCAGGCCCACCGCGGCCGCCCCGGGCGGCTTGAACAGCTCGGCCGCCAGCCCGCCCTCGCTGTTGCGCACCGAGATCCGCCCGCCCACCTCGGCCGTGATGAGCAGCCGCGCCGAGGTCTCGCGCAGATCGGTCATCACCAGGTCGCCGGTGCCCGCGAGCTGGATGTCGTAGGCCGCGTGCTGGGCCCCGCCGCGGGTGGCCTCGGTGCGCGCGAGCGTCTCGTCGAACGCGAACTCGTAGGCCTCGGTCAGCGTCACCAGCCGGTCGCCGTCGACGTCGGCCGCCCCGCGCAGGCCGGTGGTGAAGTAGTGGGTGAAGAACGAGCCGCCCACCCGATCGCTCTCCTGGGCCGCCTCGTCCATCGAGCTGGAGGTGAGGAACGCGTGGCCCTTCACCTCGGCCGCGGGCCCCACCAAGAACGGCGCCCGCTTGGTGCCGCCCTTGGTGCGGGTGAACGCCCCCGAGGCGCACGAGTCGAGCACCGCGATCCGCACGTCGGCGGGCACGCTCTGCACCAGCTTGCGGAGGTCCCGGTAGTCGATCCGCTCGCCCTCCAGCAGCAGGCCGCGCTCGTCGGAGTGCCCCGAGTAATAGAACACGAACTGCACGTGCTGCCCGCTGGCCCGGGCCTGCTCGATCCGTCGCGACATCGCCTCGATGGCCCGGCGCAGCTCGGCCGGCGTGGGGTCGAACAGCTCTTGGATGTCGCCGCCCCCCACCGCGCCGAAGTGGCGGAGCACCGAGCCCATCGCCTGCGCGTCGCTGTTGGCGAAGCGCAGCAGCGGCCGCTCGCCGCCGCCGTCGTTGGCCCCCACCACCAGCGCGAAGCGCCGCAGGGCGAGCACCGGCCCGGGAGGCACCACCACCGCCCCGGTTGCGGCCCGGGCCACGGGCACCCCGCTCACCGCCATCGTCAGCAGCAGCGCGCACAGCAAGCACGAGGTGGAGAGCAGGCGGATCATGGCTGCTTGTCGAGGGTGATCGAGCTCTGCTGCCAGCGAGCGGGCAGCGGCAGGGGAGAGTGTCGCGCAGTTTCACCGCGCTCGGCGAGGGCTCGGGCCGCATCGAGCACCGCCTCGGGGTCGAGGGGCTCGTCGCCCGACGTCACGAGCACGAAGCGCTCATAGGACCCGGCGTCATCGAGTTCGTAGGCGTGATCGAGCGCATGCTCCCCGTGGGCCACCAGGGCCGCCTCCTGAGAGGCCTGGGTGGGATGGTGCAAGGTGACCACCCCGCGGCCGTCGAGCGACAAGACCACTCCGTGGCGGTTGCCCGCCGCGCGGTAGCTCAGCTGCACTAGATCGCCCTGTCGAGCCCGGGCTCCGTCGAGCAGCGGCTCGATCCCGGCGGGCGTGCGCCGGTGGATCCGCAGCCCCGGACGCAGGCCGAGCCGCACCAGATCGTCGTCGGCGTCCTCGGCCGAGCCCGCGGAGGGCTCCGGGAGAGGCTCGATCGAGGTGCAACCGCTCACCAGCGCGAGCACCGCGAGCCCCGCGAGCCCGGCCAGGAGCCGGCGGCAAGGCGCAGAGCGAGGTCTGATCATCGTCCGAGCCTCCAACACCACCGCGGCCACCCGGTGTCACCTTGCTGCTCACCCGGCCATGATACGGCCTGGCAAATGCTGTGGCGCGGAGTGTAGCCTCCCCCGGAACGGCCCGCGAGACGAGATGGCGCGACTGTCGGCAACCCCATGAGCAGCATCGGAGCATGGCTGCACGGCCTCGACGAAGCTGAGGTACAGCCCGGGGTCGATGGGCTGGTCGCCGTGGCCAGCGGAGCCTGGCGGGACGCCAGCCCGCAGCAGGTCGCGGTGCTCGAGCGTGCGGCATTGTATCGTGCGAACTACGTGTTCTTTCGAGCTGGGGGCGCGGGTCGAGCTCCTATCGCTGAGGCACTAGTCTACGTCAACGACGGCCTCGACAACGATCAGTTTGCTGCGCTGCACCGACGCCTGTGGAGCTGGGGCGGCGTACCGCTGGTGTATCGCAAGACGCTTGGGCGCGTGGACCTTCTACGGTGTGCCCATTCCCCCGACTTCCTGGATGCCAATGGAGAGATCGTCTATTGCGCGTTCGACAAGCTGGATCTGCTGACCGACATCGACGTCGCGCCGTGGTGGGACGCGGACTCCCTACGTTCCGGACACTGTGGGACGATCCAGGTGTCTGCAAGAAAGTCCTCAGCGCCGACCAAGGGGCCCATCGCAGCCTGGTCCGGGCGATCGCGGCGCTCGACGAGGAGCTTTCGACCAAGCGAGGGATGCTGCCGAGACGGCTGGCTCGGCGTCTCCTCGTACTGTCGCTGCTCATCGCATACCTCGAGGACCGCGAAGTGCTCGAGCCGGAGCTCTTTGCCCGGTATCAGGATGGGGCCTCGCGATTCTTCGAGGTCCTCGGTCACGGTCGCGCACTGGTCCGCCTACTCACGGAACTCGAGCGGCGGTTCAACGGCGATGTCTTCGACCTCGACGAGGCCGACCGCGCCAAACTCCTGCAGACCAAGCAACTCTCCCGCTTTGCTGCCCTCGTGGAGGGGAAGACCACCCCCGGCGGACAGATCTCGTTCTGGAGCCTGTACTCGTTTCGCGATCTACCCGTCGAGTTAGTGAGCCACATCTACGAGCATTTCGTACAGCACGACAGCAGCGCGGTCTACACCCCCCCATTCCTCGTGCGTCTGATGCTCGACGAGGCGCTGAGCTGGGAGCGGCTCGACCGCATGGCCGAGGCCAACGAAGTCGTCCTCGATCCGGCGTGCGGCTCTGGGGTGTTCCTCGTCGAGGCTTTCAAGCGCATGGTCCTCCACTGGCGTCTCCGACACGGTTGGGAGCAGCCCGATATCGAGACACTCAAGGGATTAGTCTCCCGTGTCCACGGCATCGACAAGAACCCTGACGCCATCGAACTTGCCGCGTTCAGCCTGTGCCTCGCGATGTGTGAGGCGCTCGACACCAGGGTCCTGCGCGCGTCCTCCCGGCTGTTCATGAAGCTTCGGGGCTCGTCGCTCCAAGTCTCGTGCTTCTTCGAGGCCATCGACTCCGGCACCCTGGACGGCACTATTGGAGCCATTGTCGGCAACCCTCCGTTCGAATCGAAGTGGTCGACTCAGAGCGCACTCGAGACCGCAGAGCGCTACGCGAGCGACGGGATGCCAATCCCCGACAAGCAGGTGGCCTACCTGTTCATGCTGGAGGCAATCCGCACCCTCGAGCCCGGCGGCATTCTCTGCATGCTCCAGCCCTCCGGGCTCCTCTACAATCGGGGCACAGCGGCGCTACGCCGCGATTTCATCGAGCGCTGGGACCTCCGAGAGGTCCTCGACCTCGTCTCGATCCGCGGCCTGTTCTCCCGTGACACCAAGGTCGTCTCGGTCATCGTCGAGGCTCAGCCACCGCCCGCCGGGCGTAGCATCCTCCACGCGACATTTCGTCGCACCGGCCGCGTCTTGGCACAGCAGGGCTTCGACATCGACTACTATGACCTGCACCGCCTGCCCCGGGAGTTGGCCCTCGACACCGAGTTCGCGTGGCGCGCCGATCTGCTGGGGGGGGGGCGTGTCATCGACTTCGTCACCCGCCTGAGTCGGCTGCGCACTCTCCGAGAGCATGCCGATGCAAAGGGCTGGAATCACGGCGAAGGATTCATCCCAGGTGCGGCCGGCGTATCCAGACCTGCGAATCACCTCTACGGTCGACGCCTGCTGCCGTCCCAAGCGCTGACTACCGATGGTGTCGATGACTCCGCGATCACGACCGTGGAGCGCCGGCCGATCGAGCGGCCGAGATCAAAGGAGCGCTTCACGGCTCCGATGCTGCTCATTCGCGAGCAACAGGATCTCCCCAGCGTCCTCATCGAGCGTGGCTATCTCACCTATATGGATCAGATCGTCGGTCTGTGTGCCCCTCGCGCAGACCTGACCGAGCTCGCTCGCATCAAGAACTGGCTGGACGCCGAGATCCGCCCTCTGCAGGCCTATGTAGCTGCCACGAGCAATAAGATGCTGACCCAGCGCGCCACGTCGCCCACCGCAGCAGACATCCTCGCGATCCCTCTGCCAGAGGGGTCCACGATGCGCCTGAGCAGGAACGAGAGGATCATTGCCGAGGACATCTTGGACCACTACCGAGCGTTCGTGCGGCTCGGCGAGGGCTCGGACCTGTTCAAGAAGAACGCGGACGCCGGGCTTTCCTCCTTCGTCCGGGTCTATGCTCGACAGATCAACACGATCTACAGCAAGCTACGTGCCCTCCCGGCACACCGCTGGTCGGGGGTCGTGTGTCAACCCTTCGTGTTTGGAGCGGGTCGCGTGGACTGGAGCGACACCGACGACCTGCACCAGAAGCTCTCGCTGCTCCTTTCCGAACGCCAAAGCGACGCCCTGAATCTGCGGCGGATCGCTCGTATCTACGACGGCCCCTTCATTTTCCTCATCAAGCCCGACCGCCTGCGCTACTGGCTGCGCTCGATCGCCCTCCGCGACGCCGATGACACGCTGGCCGAGCTTCGGGCCCAGGGACTGTGAGCCCTCATGCTTGCCGACTCCCTCGACCTTCCTCCCGCGGCAGGTGCTCTGGCCAGGGGGGTCCTACTTCCGGGGACGTTCCTGTCCCGAGTCATCGACTTCGTGGCCGAGCAGATCCCCGGCTGGCTCCGACACCCGCGCAGGCCTCCCGCGGTTTCAGAGCGAGTCCTCAGCGACCAGCTATGCAGCCACCTCAACAGTGCTGCACGTGACTCCTTCGACTTCATACAATTCTCGACCGAGGTCCCCGACCCCGTGAAGAGGGCTCGATCCCTGGACATCGCTGCCAAACCCGCCGGGGTCGACGCAGTCATCACCATCGAGGGCAAGACCTACACCCAGTTCGACGTGCTGCTTCCCATCGAGTGCAAGCGCTTGCCGACGCCGACGGAAGGTGACAGGGATGAGCGCGAGTACGTCACGACGAGCGGTGGTCGAACGACAGGTGGGATCCAGCGCTTCAAGAGCGGCGCGCACGGCTCAGCCCACGGGCTCGCGGCCATGATCGGCTTCATCCAGCAGGGCGACGCTCACCAGTGGCTGTCTCGGATCAATCGCTGGCTCGTTGAGGAAGCGAAGCGGGACGATACGTGGTCCGGCGAGCTGCTCACGCCGGTTGCGGACCCTACCCGGCCATCCATCGCCTCCGCTCGACTCACCGACGAGACTCGGGTTTACCGCCGATCGAATTGCGACACCTATGGGTCCTGGTCCACACGGGCGACGAGACGAACCCATCAACGCAAATGGGTTAGGTAGGTTTTCCCCTTACAAAGCCGTAGGCTGGCCGGGGAAGAGCCCTGCCGCAAGGGGCCTGCTTGCCGCCTGGGGAAGGCTCGAAGAGCGAGCTTGGCTTTCGGCTAGAGGTGCCTGGTCACTCCAGGGTGTCACCGGTTGTGATTTTCGGGAGGGGGGGTAACGATCCCCGCCGCGGTCGGTGTTGCAGCATCCGGGCGCGGGAAGTGGTCCTGCCATTGGCGATCGACGTCGAAGCGATGTACCGCCGGTACGGACCCATGGTCCTGCGCCGCTGTCAGCGGATCCTGGGAGACCCCCAGCGAGCACACGACGCCATGCAGGACGTATTCGTACAGATCGTGCGCCGCAAGGAGCAGCTCGACGACCGAGCGTGCTCCAGCCTGCTCTATCGCACGGCCACCAACCTCTGCCTCAACCGGCTGCGCTCGCAGCGGCGCAAGCCCTCCGAGCCGGCCACCGACACCATCGCGCAGCTCGCCGCCGCGGGGGCCGAGGTCGACCGCAGCGAGGCGCGCGCCCTGCTGCGGCGCCTGTTCGGCGGCGAGCCCGAGTCCACCGCCACCATCGCCATGCTCCACCTCCACGACGGGCTCACCCTCGAGGAGACCGCCCGCGAGGTCGGCATGTCCGTGTCCGGCGTGCGCAAGCGGCTGCGCAAGCTCAAGGCCACCCTCGGCGAGCTGACCTCCGCCGCCTCCCCTTCCTCGCCCGAGGCCCGCCCATGACCACCCCTCCCCCCGTGCCCGATGCCCCCGACGGCCCGGTGCCCGAGCTGTGGGTCGAGAAGCTCGCGCTGGGCGAGCTGTCGGCCGCCGAGACCGAGGCGGTCCGCGCACGTCTGGGCGATCAGGCCCCCGAGCGCCTCGCCGCCCTCGCCCGCTCCAACGAGGAGATCCTCGGCGAGCACCCGCCGGCCGAGGTCGCGGCCTCCATCGAGCGCCGCCTCGCCCGCCTCGACGAAGAGGCGAAGCGGCGCCGGAGCTGGGGCGGCCCGCTGGCGTGGGCCCCCCTCGCCGTCGCGGCCGGCGTGGCCCTGGTGTGGTGGGTGAGCCCTGGCGATCCCGCCGATCCCGGGCTGGGTGGCGCGACCGGGGGCGACGTCATCGCCCGCTCCCAGCCGCCCGCCGTGCCCGATCCTCGGTCGCCGGGCGCCGACGGCCCCGAGCAGATCCTCCTCAAGGGCGACCCCGTGCTGATGGTCGACCGGATCGAGGCCGGTCGTCCCCAGCGGATGGCCAGCGACGCGCCCGTGGCCGCGGGCGATCTATTGCAGGTCACCTACAACGCCAAGGGAGCCCAGCAGGGCGTGGTCGTCTCCATCGACGGCGCGGGCGTGGCCACCCTGCACTTCCCCGAGGCCGAGGCCGACTCGCCGCGCCTCGGCCACGGCGGCCCCGTGCCCCTCGCCCAGAGCTACGAGCTGGACGACGCCCCCGACTTCGAGCGCTTCTTCTTCGTCACCGTCGACGCCGCACAGCCCCGCCTCGACGTGGCCCGGGTGGTCGACGCCGCCCGCCGGCTCGCCACCACCGAGCGGGCCGACGAGGGGGCGCTGGAGCTGCCCGAGGGCTGGCGGCAGCAGTCGATCGTGCTGCGCAAGTAACCGCGGGCCGAGGCCCACCGGCCCCGACCCGCTCGTCCGTCGCGTCGTCGCGTCACCGCGTCACCGCGTCGTCGCGGATCCAGTCGCGGACGATCAGTAGCGATACAGCGCCGCGAGCTGGCCGTCGCCCGGAAGCTGGTCCCGCTCGACCATGTGCACCTCGGCCCCGCGGGCCAGCGCCAGCGTGACCGCGAGATCGACCAGGTCGTCGTCGCCGGCCCGAGCGTCGTCGTGGGCCTCGACGTCGCCCGTGGCCGAGTCGAAGCGACCCCACCGGGTCGCGTCGGGGGCCACCAGCAGCAGATCCACCCGCCCCTCGAGCGCGGCGCGCAGCACCGACGCGAGCTTGGTCGACACCCGCTCGGTGCCCATCTGATCGCCCACGCGCTGTCGGGCGCGCTCCACCGGCTGCTTCAGCACCGGCTCGGCGCACGCCCAGGCCGCCGCGTGCAGCGACGCCAGGTTCATGTCCTCGGGATCGCCCTGCACCGCCTCGGGGGTGAGCTTCAGGCCGGCCGCGTGCTGGCGAAGCTCGGCCACCGTGCGCTCGACCGCCGCCACCACCACCGGCATGTCACGCCGCGGGAGCTGGTCGATCACCGCCTCGGCCACCCGGCGCACGAACGCGGTGCGCTCGTGGTTCTGGTCGTCGTGGCCCACGCCGTGGCCGTGGTAGACCGCCGGGCTTCGGCCGGGGCCGGCCGACGAGCGGGTGTGCCACTGGACCGAGGCCTCCTCGGTCTGGTAGCCCACCACGTCTTCGAGGCGGTGGGGGATGTCGCCCTGGGGCTGCTGCCGCAGCTCGCCGCGGTCGGCGATGAACAGCCGCACGCTCGAGGCACTGAGCGCCAGCACGGCGAAGCGGTCGTCCTCGACCAGCGACAGCAGCGGCGTGGTGCGGTAGCGCGGGCCCACCCAGCACATGGGCTCGACCGCGCGGGGCACCTTGAACACGTGGGACTCGGCCTCCGACAGCAGCAGCACCAGGCCCGGCCGGCCGTGGTTCCAGAACTCCGTGTCGTCTTCGAGGGCCCGGGTCGGCGCGAGCACCCGCTCGGCGTCGGCCGGCGTCAGTCCTTGTTGCTCGAGCTTCGTGGTCGCCTCGCTCAGGAGGTTGCCCAGGCGGATCCGGTCCTGCTGTACCTCGGCGCCGACCTCGTGGGTGGGCATGGCGATCGACACGCACGCGTCGCCGCGGGCCTCGGCCAGCGGCCGCAGCTCCTCTCTCGACAAGCGGGTCCTCGCGGGATCCTGCTCGGGCAGCGACACACGGGCCCAGTGGGAGAGGGGCTCGAGTGTCTCGGACGTAGTTTCGGGGGTCGTGATGGCTAGGTTCGATGGAGACACGGACCAGCCTGCGATCCCGCGACGGCCTCGCAAGCCCTTGACCCAGGGCGCTCGTGGCGTAGTCCGGGGCCAGCGGTCGAGCCTCTCGATGGCCTCTCGCGCCCGTTGTCCGGGCCGCGGGGCGGGGAGGGCTCGGCTCTAGTATCGTCGGATCCATGCCGTCCAGCTCCCCTACGTTTTCGTTCTCGCGGGTGCTGAGGGCGAGCATGTTCGTGGCGTCGCTGTTCGTGATCCTCGCGGGCCTGCGCGCGGCCTCGGCCGTGCTCGCTCCGCTGTGCGTGGCGCTGTTCCTGTCGGGCATCATGCTGGCGCCCTACGAGTGGTTGCACCGCCGGGGCGTGCGGCCGCTGTTCGCCGTGTCGCTCACCGTCCTCGGGGGCCTGGCCCTGCTGGGCGGGCTGGCCGCCCTCATCGTGCGCTGGCACGAGATCTTGTCGGGGCGCTGGCCCGAGATGCAGGCTCGCTTCGCCGAGATCTATACGTGGAGCGGGACCGTCCTCGAGGGCATGGGGTTGTCGCTCGACGAGGGGTTGTCGATGGGCGGCGGCCTGGACCTCGAGACCCTCTCGACCATGGGCAGCTCCGCGTTCCGGGTGGTCCTGGTGACCGGCTCGGTGCTGCTGCTGACCGGCTTCGTGCTCTCCGACCTGGTGGCCCTGCCCGAGAAGATCGGCGACGACCTCCGCAAGCGCCCGCGGGTGGCCAGGCTGCTCGCGGGCACCGCCGAGCGCATGCTCGTCTACTTCCGGGTCAAGTCTGCCACCAGCGCCGCCACCGGCGTGCTCGCGGGCCTCGCGTGCTTCATCGTCGGTCTCGATCTGCCGCTGATGTGGGGCGTGCTGGCCTTCCTGCTCAACTACATCACCACCGTCGGCTCGTTCATCGCCGCCACGCCGCCCATCATCCTGGGCTTTGCCACCCTCAACCTCCCCTACGCCGTCGGGCTGGGGCTGGCGTACCTCGTCATCAACGTCGTCATCGGCGGCGTGGTCGAGCCCAAGCTGCTGGGCGGCAGCATGAACCTCTCGCCGCTGGTCATCCTGCTGTCGCTGGCGCTGTGGGGGTGGGTGCTGGGGCCCATCGGGGTGCTGCTCGCGGTGCCCTTCACCACGCTGCTCAAGATCTTGTTCGAGCAGACCGAGCACCTCCGCCCCGTCGCGCTCGTGCTCGGCTCGCGCCGCAGCGCGCGACGGATCCGCAGCCGCAGCCGCAAGCGCTCCAGACGGGCCTCCGACTCCGCAGACTCGTCCGAAGACCTCGCCGAAGACCCCTCCGGCGAGCGGGACCGCGCGGGAGACGAGCCGGAGTCCAGCGACGACGGCCTCGACGACAGGGACGACCTGAGCACCGAGGCCAGCTTCGCCGGCGTGCCCCCGGCCTCCGAGGACGATCGAGCCGCCGTCGATCGCATTCGCGCGTCCTCCGAGCGCTCGTCTGCGTCCTGAGGCCCGAAGCGGTCTCGCCCCCGCCTGCGAGCGACGCGGACGGACCACCGGTCACCATCGCGCGGAGCCGCCTGCGACTCTGAGTCATCTCGACTCACCTGAGCGGCTGCGCTCGTCCGCCCGGGGCCCCGCGCGACGGACGACGCGCCGAAGCGGCGGAGATCAGGCGCTGGCCCGACTCCTGCAACGTGGGGGGCGCGCGACGACCTCTAGTCCCTCGGTCGCGGAAGGAACTCACCATGATCGAATCCCTCTTGCTCTCGTGGCTCGTCCTCTCCTTCGTCATCTGGATGACGGCCAAGCTCGTCCCCGGCGTTCACGTGCGGGGCTTGGGTGGAGTCGTGCTGGTCGCCGCGCTCTTCGGCGTGCTCAACGTGCTCATCGGCTGGCTGCTGTTCGTGCTCATCGGCATCGGCACGCTGGGCCTGGGCTTCCTGCTCGCGTTCATCACCCGATGGATCGTCAACGCCCTGCTGCTGAAGATCGTCGACTCCCTGACCGACAAGCTGACCATCGTCTCCTTCGGCCGCGCCCTGCTCGCCTCCCTCGTGATGAGCGTGCTGGGTGCAGTCATCGACCTGGTGATGCACCTGACTTGAGCTTGGCCTGACACCGACCGCTCGCTCCAACGACGACCGCCCGGCCCTCACCGCATGCAGGTGAAGCCGGGCGGGCTCGCCGTTGGCCCACCGGCCGGTGGTGAGCCACTCGTCGTCGATACGGCACGAAGACATGGGTGAAGTCGACCCATCGGCTCCCTCGCTTCACGCGCACCTCGAGTACGGATGCATCGTGATCGTCATCGTAAGCCCGGAGGGCAGCCTCGAAGGGAGCAGCCCACACCGGCACCTTCGCTCTACCCGATGGCGTCGACGATGCCCCCTACCGCTCTCTTGCGGGTTCGGGCGATACCGAGCCTAGCAGCCCGTGGTGAAACCCTCGTGGGGTCAGAACGCCGTCAGCGCGGCTCGTGCCAAGGCGCGAAGAGGGCGTT
>JGI12210J13797_10203140_pt1 | contig 12375 bp, 10 predicted proteins | sample ElkSlonscriptome_3_FD_13797 | JGI IMG/M metagenome (IMG submission 13797) | reverse complement strand
TAAAAGCCCGATTTCCTTGAGAAACACCGGGCTTTAAAAATGAAGCCTAATTTTGACTTTTAGAGACAAAGTTTAAAAAACTTAAACCTGCGCTTCTTCGGCGACTAACTTATCCCAACCCAAATCTTTGAGGTTGTTATTACGGCGTAGAGGACGAGTCACTAACTCTAGAATATCTCGCGCATTAGTAAAGCCATGAATTTGAGCAAAAGTAAACTCAACAGACCATTTTGTATTAATTCCTCGGGCTTCTAAAGGATTCGCATGAGCCATCCCTGTAATTACTAAATCCGGTTTAATTTCATGGATGCGTTGAAGTTGGTTGTAATTATCGGGTTTTTCAATAATTCTCGGAACAGAAACCCCCATTTCATGGCAAGTCTTTTCTAAGAAATCCAACTCCGCTTTTTGATAGCGCTTATCCATGTAAGGAATGCCAATTTCAGGACAAGTCATTCCGCAGCGAATTAGGAAACGCGCCAGAGAAATTTCTAACAAATTATCTCCCATGAAGAACACAGACTTACCGCGAATAAGCTGAAGATAATCTTCAAGATTTTGCCAAATTTGGGCTTCTCGTTCATCTAAACCTTTGGGTTCAATTCCAAATACAGAGCAAATTTTTTCAATCCAAGCGCGAGTTCCATCGGGGCCAATTGGGAACGGTGCGCCAATTAATTTACATTTGCGACGCCGCATTAATGCGCTTGCGGTGCGAGAGAGAAAAGGATTAACGCCACTAACATAATATCCTTCTTCTAAAATCGGAAGTTCAGTATAACGTTTAGCCGGAAGCCAACCCGAAACTTGAATTCCTTGTTTTTTCAATTCAAGGGTTAGATTTGTCACCACCGGATCGGGGAGAGAACCAAACAAAACTAAAGGCGGATGATCCACAAATACCGACTCAGCTTGATCCGTGTCCTCTTTTTTCTGACCAAAATTAAGCAGTTTTTGAATTGGGTTACGTTCGTCTTTTTCAGATTCAATTATCTTATTTGGACAACGAGCCGCCATCGCTGCTAAGACGGTATCTTCCCCTTGAGTAAACGCATAATCTAAGCCATTTGCACGAGCGACAACAATCGGAATGCCGATTTCTCCTTCTAATTTTGGGGCTAACCCTTCCAAATCCATTTTAATAATTTCAGTGGTACAGGTGCCGATCCAAACGATCACACTGGGGTTACGATCGCGTTTAATTTGTAAGCATAACCGCTTCAATTCTTCATAGTCATTGAGTTGGGCAGAAATATCCCCTTCCTCTAATTCTGCCATTGCATAACGAGGTTCTGCAAAAATCATCACCCCCATTGCATTTTGCAGAAAATAACCACAGGTTTTTGTTCCAATGACTAAGAAGAAACTATCTTCAATTTTTTGATACAGCCAAGCAACACAACTAATCGGACAAAAAGTGTGATAATTGCCAGTTTCGCATTCAAAGGTTAAAGCTTCAGGTTGTTCAGCAACAGTCATAAATTTTCCTCTCAATTCTTACAATTTTGCAAATACTTTTGGTGTGCTTTCGGTCGAAAGTTCAAATATTCAACGACATCGTATCGGACTTAAATCTTAGTCTGAACTTTAGGCTATTCAGGATAATTTTGCATAAACTATCCTCTGATCTTGGAACCCGTTGATCCAAAACCTCAAGTTTTATTTCAATCCGTTTTCAGGGTAGGTAGAGACGCACCCATCGCACATCTCTACATCTAGATGGGAAGATTATTTAAAGTCAGACAGAGCAATATCATCATCCTCATCCGACTCTGTTAGCCCTTCTAGATCAAGATCATCAAAATCTCCATCGCCAGAAGTCACTTCTCCCAAATCATCCAAACTGAGATCATCTAAATCACCCGAGTCTGACAAACTCCCAAACTCATCATCATCGCCGAGATCATCGAGTCCCAAATCATCCATGTCATCAGAAGAAAAGTCACCTTCAGCGAGTTCGTTGTCTGTTCCGAGATCACCGAGTTCAAGATCTCCCATATCGTCGGTTGAGGTATCGATTTGTAGATCGTCCTCTCCCAAATCATCCAGTCCGAGATCGCCTAACTCATCATCTGACTCTAGAGAGACTTCCTGATCTAAACCGAGATCCTGATCAGCATCCATATCCAAGCCCAGATCGTCATCGGTAGACAATTCATTATCCGACTCTAGATCCATGTCCATGTTTCCCAGACCTAGTTCAACGTCTGACTCTAGACTAATGTCTACTTCCTCCTCTAAACCGAGATCGTCATCGGAGTCCATATCCAAACCCAGATCGTCATCGGAGTCCATGTCCAAACCCAGATCGTCATCGGTAGACAATTCATTATCCGATTCTAGATCCATGTCCATGTCTCCTAGACCCAGTTCAACGCCTGACTCTAAACTGACTTCCATCTCCTCCTCTAGACTGATGTCTTCATCAGTCCCCATTTCTAGACTAATGTCTTCATCGTCTCCCATATCAAAACTGAGAGCTTCATTAGAACCCAGATCTTGATCGGAGTCGAGATCAATATCCATATCCATCTCTGAGACGGCTTCTGTGTCATCCCAAGCATCGGCGATCGCCATACCTGCGCCCATTGCGGCGGCTGTACCTGCGGCGGCGGCAGCCATTCCCCCGAAATTAGACTGGGACTCCTCAGCAGGGGGAGAATCGATTTCTGGGGCGGTTTGAAACTCAGTTGGATCTTCGACTGGGGAGGGTGGATGATATCCCGGTGCAGACTCGACAGGAGGTTGCTGATAACTCGGTGCAGCCTGTACAGGTGCGGTTTCCCCGACAGGTTGGTCACTCAAACCCAAAGCCAGATCAGGATCGAAATTTAACCCCAACACTTGGATTAATTTCTCGGGATCGGGATTGAGTGTGGAAAAAGGTAGCATAAACTGCGATACCTCTGGATCAAGAGCATTAATTACTCCTAAAATGAGGCTAGAGGGAGGTCTTCGACCGCCATCTGGAGTTTTCACTGAACTGAGTTGCATTTGTAAGAGTAACCAGTCTCTATTGGTTTGATAATAATGCAACCATTTATCTCGGAGATTAGCAGTAAAATCTTTAAAGAAAGCCATAACCTCTATTCCTCATCCTGAGCCGCTAGACTTATTAAACCATCATAAGATCTAGCTCCAATTCCTTATTTTGCACAGGGGGTTGGCTCGGATTCAGGTAAAAATCAGAAAGTAATGAAAATAATTCCCGATCGGGTACGTCTTGGGGAACAACGCCTTCGGGTTCGGAGAGAATCTGGTCGGCGATGTTCAGGTAATAATCGCACACATAGCTGAGAGTTGGATCGGTTTCTGCCATTTCAAATAGGGTTTTTCCTTTAACCCGAGAGACTCGAATATCTTCAATTAAAGGCAAGATTTCTAATACAGGCATGGGAACCGAGTCAATATACTTATCAATAAGATCCCGTTTGGAAGTGCGGTTGCCAATTAATCCAGCTAGACGTAGGGGGTGAGTCCGTGCTTTTTCCCGTACAGAAGCCGCAATGCGGTTCGCTGCAAATAAGGCATCAAAGCCGTTATCTGTGACTATCATACAATAATCTGAGTAGTTCAGCGGTGCTGCAAAACCTCCACAAACCACGTCACCGAGAACGTCAAACAGAATGACATCGTATTCGTCGAAGGCGTTGAGTTCTTTTAGCAGTTTAACGGTTTCACCCACTACATAACCGCCACAGCCTGCACCCGCCGGAGGGCCACCTGCTTCTACGCAGTCCACTCCGCCATAGCCTTTGTAGATCACATCTTCAGGCCAGATGTCTTCATAGTGATAGTCCTTTTCTTGCAGGGTATCAATAATTGTCGGAATTAAAAATCCGGTTAGGGTGAAGGTGCTGTCGTGTTTGGGGTCACAACCAATTTGCAACACTTTCTTTCCCCGTTTGGCAAGCGCAACCGAAATATTACAGCTTGTTGTTGATTTTCCAATTCCACCCTTTCCATATACTGACAGTTTCACGCTGGTTCTCCTTTATCAAGTGTTTATCAAAAATAATGGCGATCGCTTTTGGCGGCGATGGGGGATAAGTTCCCTTCAGTTCTTTTCCGTGATTGCACTCATTATTGTCTAACTCTTACACAAAAGAAAGGGCGGGCAATGATGAATCACGCTGTAATTTTATCTCACAGCTTTTATAAAGTTCCTAAATCTTTGCCATTCCTTCTCATCGATTCCTAATCTGATATTCCAGTTTTTAGTAAAATTTATGGTTTTTTATAATAAAAAGAGTTACAATAAACAAAAATAGGGATTTGAAGTCGATCCAAACCGATAACCCAACCAACTGACCCACCGGTTTGTCAGTGATAACACTGCGATCGCAGGTTGTTAAAGTCCCGGAAAATCAAGTATTGAGGATTCTTCGCCTCCCCAAATCAACATCTCGGACAATTTTGTTAACTTTAATGAATTTTATTTTGCTAGATTCAAAACCTTGTTAGTCTGCGGCACCTACCTTGGTGCTTTGTGCCAACCCTCTGCGATCGCTTCTGACTCCGTACAAAACCACCTTTCTCCGCTTGTTGGATCAATAACCGTTGATTCGTAATCTTCCATCCCGGGAAGGTGATCAACCTTGTTTCCTGTATTGTGGGAAATGTTCCCTTTGATCGTACATTCTGGTTTGGTGACGGATTGAATAACAGACGGAGAGCGACTCGGACTGAATTGCATTGCCCAAAACACACCGACAGCGAGAATTCCAAGACCAATAACAGTTTCGAGTACACCTAGTTTCCTGGGTTTGTGGTGGGTTGCTAAGGGTCGAGATACAACACCCTCAATAGAAGCTTTAACAGCCCGAACCTTCCCGTTTGCTTCCGTAACTCGCTGGTACAAAATCCGATCTCCTACTTTTGGGGGACGAGCCGATCCCTTCAGCGCACTAATATGCAGGAAAACGTCTTTACCGCCATCATCCGGTTTGATGAAGCCAAAACCTCTATCATCTTTCCATGTTGTTAATCGCCCTTTATTCATAACAAGTTTCTTGAAATAGCCTGATAACGATTCGCCTGATCGTCGTTTTCCTGATTGGGATATCTCTATAGCAATAATAAATTATTTGAGGGGATCGCTCGTCAATTTTGGGGGCTGAGATTGATTCATGTTTTACAAATCAAGTAACATTGCTATAAAAGTTCTGCGATCGCCGGACCCACCGGTTTGTCAGTGATAACAATGCGATCGCAGGTTGTTAAAGTCCCGGAAAATCAAGTATTGAGGATTCTTAACCTCCCCAAATCAACATCTCGGACAATTTTGTTAACTTTAATGAATTTTCAGATTTCTATCCCAGGCGTCAGGTCTGTAGGGGCGGGTTCCGAATTAATCTCTGTTTCCCACCAATAACTGATCTAAACCCGCCCGGAAGGTTATGTTTCGGGCGCAAGTTTCGGGCGCATTGCCATGCGCCCCTACAACACTGAAAACTGATAACTGCTATCACTGGTGACTGGTGACTGGTGACTGGTGACTGTTTACGGTGTATAGGTAACGCTAAAATAGAACCCATCATCTTGAATATTATTACCGCGATCTTGTAGGTCAACCAAAGGCACCCCATAATCTAAACGTAGGTTCAAGCCCGGTAAAGGTTCCCACAATATTCCCATCCCAACTCCGACTAAAAAAGTTTTCCCAAACAAACGGTTCGGGTTTTCATCATTATTCCAAACCGTTCCCACATCGATAAACGGTGCCAATTGCAGTTGAGGCTGTTCAGCTTCATCGCGGATCAACGTAAACCGATCTTCAACCGAAAACCGAAAGCCATTATCACCTGAGCGAATATTTTGACGATAACCCCGTACCGACAAACCCCCACCGATAACAAACTGTTGGGCGGGAAACAACGCATCAGCCGACAGTTGGACATCTCCCTGAACGATTAATAAATGATCATCACCCAGACGTTGTACCCGTTGCACCTGACCCAACCAACTGAGAAAATTAGAATTGGGTAAACTGTCGGTATTGGTCGCTCCAAATAACTCCGTGCCGATGCTAAACTGCGATCGCAAAGCCCAAGCCCCCAAGCGATCGCGGCGAATGTAGTCTTGTCCGAACTTAAATACACTGGTTCGAGTGACGCCATCATCTTCAGGCCCGAGTCCAAAGGCAGTCCCATCGCCATCTTGAAAGGTTTGGCTGCGTTGATAAGCGTAACCCACCGACAGGGCAAATTCTTGGATTGGGGTGCGAATTAACGGTTGACGATAGCTAATTTCGTAGCGCTGTGACTTGCCATCAATATTAAACTCATCAAAGGGTTCTTGAATGATTGTATTCCAATACGGGGGAACTCTAATTTGAATAGTGCCATTCATGGCATTAATCGGAATACTATAGAGAAAATCCAAAATATCGGATTCTCCCTCGGTAATTAGGCGAGTGGTATTGTAGGAGACAAAGATTAAATCTCCCCGTCCAGTCAGGTTAAGATGGCGCAAATTGAGGCCTAAGCGTTCTGAACCAATACTCGGGGGAGAATAGTTATCGGCACTGATTCCCGCTTGAAATGGATTCGCTTCGGTAACACGGACAATTAAAACACTTTGCCCTTCTTGGGTTCCGGCGCGTAAACTGGCTTCAACGGTTTCAAATAGCGGATTTGCCCGGAGTAAACGCAGTTGATCTTCCAAACGGGCGGTGCTGAGGGGTTTTTCGGCGCCCAATTGAACGCGATCACGAATATAGTTGGGATCGAGGCGTTGAGTTCCTTCGATGTCAATCCGTTCTAAGGAGCCTTCAATCACCTGAATTTGGACAACTCCTTCACTAATGGTTTGTTCAGGAACAATCGCTCTAGAGGTGATATAGCCGCGTTCGAGGTAGATTTCAGTAATTTTGTTGGCGGTATCTTGCAGTTGCACCAGGGTTACAGAGCGTCCTTCTAAGGGGGCAACAAGGGTGTTAATTTCTTCTGGGGTTAAAATCGTGCTACCCGTGATTTCGACTCGGGTGACGGGAATGGGAGGGGTTTCGGGAGTCAGTTGATTGTCGGTTGGGGGTTCGCTTTGGATGTCGGGTTGTTCGGGTTGTTCGGGTTGAGGGGATTCGGGAGAGGGTTGTAAAAAGCGATCGCGATTGGGATCAGGACGGGGATTGAGAGGGCCAGAAGGTAAATTTTCGGTCGGAGAATCAACGGTTTGTGAGAAGACAGAATTGGTAGGGGTGCTTTGATCAAAAGGCTGGGTGGGAAGATGTAAATCGAGGGGAACCTGTACTAGCGGTGTAGAAAACTTTGAATTTTTTTGATATGGTTTCAAATCTTCTAAGTGGGTACTGGCGGCAATAGAAGCGAACGAGAGTACCAAAAAGATTGTATTAGAAATGATCACTCCACACCACAAAAATCCAATGCACACACACCTAGCCATCAAAAAACCTCCGACTGGGTACTCCTGTTTCTAGAGGGAGAGGAATTTCCTAGAACACCAGAAGGAGTTGAAACATCATATAGAGTTCCGAACTCAATTACGATATAGATTAACCAGCGATCGCAGCGGGTTTCATCGTTGAATGGCGAAGTCATTGGTGACTGACTCTTTTGAGGGTTCTTATCCCCTAAGCGAAGGTGGCTTTGTGCAATTAGAGTAGATCTAGCAGCACTTGTGAGGATATCCTCAAACCCGACAGTAAACACAGCCATCTCGCGTGAAATTGCCTTGCTGACTAACTACGCTAGTCTAGCCCACAAGATACCCAAATCTGCAACTCTGATTGGGAGGGTAGTAAATGCGGAGAAAATACTCTTTGCAGTAAACAGGGAAAAGAACTGATCACTGTCTCCCCAACACCTGAACTTTTGTGAAAGTGGATTTTATTGTTCTAAAGTAGATTGAATCAATTCGCTAGAAATCAGAGGTTGAGGAGCAATATCACCTAAACCGACAGAGTTTAAGAGTTCCGCCCAACGTTGCTGAATAACTGTATCTTCTGGGTTCGATAGACGCAACTGAGCTAAGGTGCTGACGGTTTCATACCAAAGTGCTTCTTCGGCGTAAAGGTTTAGGCGTTCACTGGGTTGTTCGCTTTCTAACGCTTGAAGTTGATTGGGACTGAGAGCAACTCGGTTAATCCATCCATTAATGACAATATCGCCGGATGGATCAAAAGTATCGGGTTCACAGCGAATTGTTAAATACCAATGATAGTTTTTATTGACTTCTAAAGTGGGCGCATCCTCGTATTGTGAAAGATCAAGACCAATGACTCCGGCTTTTGTCTCTTTCATCTCTAAGGTCTTTTCGTAGAGGGTGTCGTCTTCTTCATCCAAGAGTTCAAACTTGACTAAGACTGTTTCTAGGGATGTGGGAATATAGTAATAAATTGTTGGTTTTTCTAATGCAGTACGACCGAGGGTTGAGGTGGGAATCAAAGCCGTAACCCCACCCGGACATCTTCCCCGTGTTCCAGCCCCTTCTCGTCTTCCCGGCGTTCCCCGACTCGGTGGTGTAAAATTGTTCCACTCTGTTTGGGAAAGTTGACTGCGTGGAGTTTGCTGATTATCGGCTTGGACGATTGTTGTCGCCAATGGAAAATCAACCGATTGAACCGGAAAAAGAGGACTCATTGGAACCGCATGAATGGAACGTGCCTGTACTGGTAGCATTAAACTATTGGCAACGATTTCCAAGAAGAAAGCTAGGGAAAATGTTGTAATGATCTGTTGAGGAGAGGCTGTCGGAACCATGATGAACTTACTTGCAGGTAAACCTAGCCAAGATGAATGACTGTTCTATTGTATCTAATGTTCCTGTGAAGCATCCCAAAATCTGCTCTTAATTTATATTTGAGAGAAATCTTCTGCACGCGGATGGGATTGACTGACCAGATTTCCTGGACTATTCTATCTAACGCGATCGCAAATGTTTAATCCTTTGTTGATTCTTAATGCGAAAATTCACTTAATCTTGATATCTTAAGCTTATGACAGTTAGCCCGAATGTTGATTCATCTACTCAAATCACAAACTCTCGTTCTATCGCCCGAACAATCCGACCTATGGGAGTTTCTTTGCTACGGGGTCTGGCGTTTTCAGGAAATACTCTGTTTGCGATTGATAGTCTGCGGGGATTTTTGCTGAAAGTTGACCCAAAAACGGATAATACAACGGTTGTTAATCCTTATTTGGTTTCTGAGTTTACTGATGTGACGGGTTTAGCTATTTGGGAAGATACGCTGTGGTATACACGCGATGAACGGGTTTATTTTTGTCAAAATGCTCTCCAAGATGACCAAATTGTTAATCTCGCTCCGGAACTTTTTGCCACACTTCCCTATGAAGCAAATGGTGTGGCTGTTTTGCAATATACAGTTTATGTGACTTGCCAAAGAGCGGGCTATATTTTTGTGTTTAGTCGGGAAACGGGTCGAGAAATTACTCGGTTTCCAACTCCGGGTATTGGAATAGAAAATATTACGGTTCGCGATGAAGAACTATGGGTTTGTGACCGCACTGAACAGACGGTTTACTGTCTAGAACGAGGAACAGGAAAGACTCTATTTAGTGTTTTAACTCCTTTTGAATTTCCGAGTGGATTAGCTTTTCATCTCGATCCTCAGACGGGTGAAGATGTGCTTTATGTTGCCTATTCGGGTGATGAATTGTATATTTTGGATAATCCTAATTCTGAGGAACAATATCAACTGGCTAAACGTGATCGCTCGTTTATTCATCCGCTCTATTATCACTATAACCAACAGGAACGCTACGCGACTTCTAATGGTTATTTGATTGAGATGTCTTATGTTGAAGAACTTAAACCGCTTGATGAGGTGATTCTTGAAGATGTAGAATGGCGGATTGCTTTACCCTCGGAAACAAACCGACAAAAAATTAGAGAAATTACGGCGATTGGAATGCCATTTACAGAGGAAATTCAAGAGGGAGAACGGGTTGCGGTTTTTAAGTTTAAACCGTTTAATTCCAAAGAAAGACGTATTTTTGGCTGGAAAGCTTTGTTAGAAGTACGGGCAATTAAATATCAACTAACCCCTTTGGATGTGGAGGATATTCAGCCCCTAACGCCTGATTTTAGAGCGAAGTATTTAGTTGATGATGATAACTTGGCAATGGAGTCAGCCGTGGTAAAAGATGCGGCGGAAGCTGCGGTGGGAACAGAGACAAATATTCTGCGAAAATTACTCAATATTCGCAATTATGTTTATGATCAACTCTCCTATAGTCTCACCTCAAAAATTGAAACTCCTGATGTTGTTTTAGAACGGGGAATTGGTTCTTGTGGAGAATATGTGGGGGCTTTACTGGCTTTAGGGCGACTGAATGGAATTGCTTGTCGTACCGTTGGGCGGTATAAATGTCCGGCTTTTCCAGAACAGAAAAATATTCCTCTACCCGCAGAGTATAATCATGTCTGGTTAGAGTTTTATATTCCGGGATTTGGTTGGGTTCCAATGGAGTCTAATCCGGATGATATTCAAGACCTTGGCCCCTATCCTTTACGATTTTTTATGGGTTTGGCTTGGTATCATATTGAAATTGGAAAAGGGATTAAGTTTCAGCAGCTTAGAAACAAAGGTCTACCTGTTAATAAGGAGGAGGTTTCTGTGGGAAGTTTAGCCATTAACCATGTGCGATTTATCATTCGAGAAGAATTACCCGCAGAGTAAAATATAATTAATCAGATGTTTGGATACATTATCCTAAAAAGGAGGTTTCGATGGAATTTTCTGTACTGAATATTTTGGCATTAACGGCTTCAGTTCTAATGGTGATTGTCACAGGAGGAATTGCTTATCTAACAGCGATGGAATGGCGCGATCGCAGACGAGAAGAGCGAGAAAAAAGACAACAGCGTTAGCCATTGTTTTGAGAGGAAAGTAAACCCGGTTTTTAAAAGAGTTTGTGCTTGATCTAAAGTACATCTCAAAAACTGGGTTTTTAGACTAACTTCGGGCTTCGCCCTAACGCAATAGTTGCCGAACCTGCGACGACTAAAAAAGCACCTAAAATTGCAACGGGGGTATGATGTTCGGGTGTTACTAACGCCGGAGAAAGACTAGAAAATATTCCAACACAAACCAGTGTTACAATCGGTGTGATCGCTAAAACTGCACTCACTTTTGAGGCTTCCCAATGTTCTAAGGCTTCTGCAAAAGCTCCGTAAGCAATTAAAGTATTTAAGCCACAAAATAGTAGAATAGCGAGTTCTAACAGATTAAGGTTGAGAACGGTTTGGGACGTAGAAAATGGGGCAAATAATAGGGTTGAACCTCCATAAATTCCGAACATAATATGAGCGGATGGAAGTTGCAATAAAAGTTGTTTTTGGGCTAAAGCATAAATCGCCCAACAAACAGCAGCCCAGAAAATCAAAAAACTCCCAAATAAATATTGATTTGGAGAACTTATCATCATTTTAAGTTGTTCATTAAAAAACAAAATAAAACCTAATACTAGGATTCCTAAACCACACCACTGACGACGAGTATAACGTTCTTTGAAGATGATCATTGCACCCAATCCCATAAAGACAGGGGCTATTTGAATTAAAACTTCTGCTGTTGTTGCGGAGGTATTGGCTAAACCCGAAACAAATAATAAATAATTACCTGCTAAAAAGAAAGTGGCAATTCCCCATAATTTAAAAGATACTTTTTGTAATCTTTGCCAAGAGGGAAGTTGACGTTTCCAGGTTAAATAGCTTCCCAATGCAATAAAAGCAATTAAAAACCGAAGTCCGGTTAATGTATAGACATCTAGAACTTTTAAAGTAATGTTTAAAGCCAGAGGAAGAATACCCCAAAGAAAACAGGTTGTCAGGGTTAGGGCTAACCCCACGCGCCATTTTCCCGAAACTGAATGAAGTTGCATTGGCAGTATAATTTGAGTAGGATTAGTGCAAGATATGGTTTGGTAATCTCGAACGTATTGTAACAGAATATATTAAGTTTTTTAGTTTTAACTTATCTTTATTTTATTTTCTTCTATTTTTCTCAAGAGTAGAGTAAAATCATCAAATGAGTAGTCTTTAAAATCAAGTCGAGGAATCATGCGAATTCTGATCTCAATTGCCGGGGTATTCCTGGTGCTTCTCGGGGTTTATTTTCTGGGTCAAAATATTGTTTTTACCTCTCGAATTTTACGATATTGGTGGCAAGATGTGTCGGCGGCAAGTTCAGTTATTTTACTAATTTTAGGGATTGTTTCTTTAGTTTTTTTTCCTCGGGAAACTGGAAACTTAGGTTGGGTCTTTGTGGTAGCGGGAGTAGCTTTAGTGTTTATCAATAGTCGTGTTTTACTCAAACCCACCAGTTTATGGTCATTTTTTGTTGCTTTTGTATCGATGACAGCCGGATTTAAACTGATTCGTACAGGTCGAATA